>CENJ01044921.1_pt1 | contig 89168 bp, 84 predicted proteins | sample 356161 | NCBI WGS metagenome assembly CENJ01 (sample SAMEA2619531, study PRJEB7988) | marine metagenome | biome: marine biome (ENVO:00000447); feature: surface water layer (ENVO:00002042); material: "saline water (ENVO:00002010), including plankton (ENVO:xxxxxxxx)" | depth 5 m
ATTTTGGTGAATCTAGAATTACTATTGAAAACAATTCTATGGTCAATTTAAGTAAAGAAGATTCTGATAGGGCTTTCAAAGAATCTAAAATTATACAAAAAGCACTCAATAACTATTCAAAATTTTTAGTGGCTGATTTAAATTTTATTAAACCAGTTGAAGGAATGATTTCAAGTCGTTATGGCAAAAAAAGATTTATTAATGATCAGCCTAGGTCACCTCATTTGGGATTGGATATTGCAGCTGCAGAAGGAACAAAGATAATTTCTCCTTTAAAAGGTAAAGTAATTTTAGTTGGTGATTTCTTTTATGCAGGAAATTACATAATGATAGACCATGGATTTGGTCTAATAAGTTCATACAGTCATTTATCGTCAGTCCTTGTTGATAAAAATGAATTAATTAAAAAAGGGCAAGAAATTGGTGAGGTAGGCTCAACTGGAAGAGTTACAGGACCTCATCTTCATTGGACGGTATATCTAAACAAAGTAAAGATAAATCCAGAATCATTGATAAATGAAAACTTTTTAGCCAGCCTGCTTAAGCTCTGAGAATATTTTATTTAAAGCATCTTTAGTTTGAGGTCTAAATAATGAGAGAACAATCTTACCTTTTGGGTTAATAAAAAAAGTAGCTGGAACTGCGGGAGGAGTTTGAATTCCCCAAATATCCCTTGGATGAGTAATTAGCGATGGAACTTGTATATTAAATTTTTCAGCAATTGGAGCGAGATCTTCTTCATCAAGTTGGTCAAAATTAAATGTGTAAACTAACAAATCGTCATTTTCAGAAGCAAACTCATTTAGTTCAGGAATCTCCTTGATACAAGGTGCGCACCAATCAGCCCAATAATTAATAACTATCCAATTTCCATTAAGTTTATCTATGCTTGAATCAGAACCGTTATAAATATCTATATCATTATTTTGACAACTAATAATTATCAATAAACAGAAAAGTTGTATAATTCTTTGCTTCATTAAAAACATATTATAGTTAAAACTGAAAATATAAACATGGAAAAAAAAATTTTGTTAATTTTGTTTTACTCAGCATCAGGCTCAGTAAAGAATCTAGCTCATGCTATTGCAGATGGTGCAGAAAATGCAGGTCATATCGTAAAAATAAGAACAGTTCCAAAAATTACATCAAAAATTGAAAAAATGGAATCAACAATTCCTGAATCAGGTGAGTTATATTGTTCCAAGGATGATCTTATAAACTGTAGTGCGCTTGCTATAGGATCTCCAACAAGATTTGGATCAATTGCATCTCCATTGAAATACTTCCTTGATTCAACTGGTGACTTATGGGGTACAAATGCTCTGGAAGATAAACTTGGTATGGTCTTTACTTCAACAAGCTCTATGCATGGCGGTCAAGAGACAACTCTTTTTAGTTTAATAACTTTCATGCTTCATCATGGGATGATAATTACTGGAACTCCATATTCTATTGATGAGCTTAATAAAACAAAATCAGGTGGCACACCTTATGGACCAACTCATGTAGAAAATTATAATTCTTCGAGTGAATTAACAAGAGATGAATATGAGATAGCAAAAAAAACTGGATTAAGATTTGGTAATTTAGTCAATAAGATTAATGATTAGCATTAAAAATTATACAATAACCACTAATTCTATTTTTATTTCGCTTTTTTTTACAAAACTCTTAAACGTAATTCTTGAGAGAATTGATTTGATTCTGTTTTTATTTTGGTTGTTTCCGTTACTAATATTTTACGTATTTGTTAATAAATTTTTTATAAGAGCTTATCAATGGCTATGTTTTCTATTAATTATTTACTTTCTATTTTCCTCATTGAGAGTATTTGGTACCGAGCCTTTTTGGCTTGATATTTTGGAGTTAATATTACTAATATCATTATTTATTAATATAATGTTTGGGCCTAAAATAATTAATAATATGTAATAATATATTAACAATTCCTTTTCATTAAAATCATTATATTTGGAGTAATCTATGAGTAAAGTTCAGTCAATATGGTCAAAAGCTGACAGATTTCTATCTCTGGCAAGAAAAATATTTATTAACTCATTAACAGCAATATTTCTAATAGTAATTACATTTGCTATTTTTGGCACTATCAGTTCTTCATTTATTCCTGATGAAAAAATTGATACAAAAAATAAAATTTTATGGTTCAAGCCAATTGGAGTTGTTGTTGATAGCTCTGTTAGTTCTGCATCTTCTTTTGATTCATTGCTGCTTGGATCTGCTGATATTAAGCAACATGAGCTTGATGACTTATTAGAAGTTTTAAATAATGCCGCAACTGACGAAAATTTAAGTGCAGTTTATGTCAATGTTACAGAACTTGGAATGTATTATGCATCTGCATTTGAAATAGCAAATGCGGTAAAAAATATAAGAGATAATGGTAAGAGAGTTATTGCCTATGGTGAAAATTATGGAAATCAGGCTTATTTAATTAGCTCTCAAGCAAATGAAATAATTCTTAATAAATATGGTCAATTATCATCATTTGGATTTTCTAGAAAACGAGAGTACGTAAAAGATTTATATAAAAATATCAAGTTGAATCAGCATGTTTTTATAGCGGGAGAATGGAAAACAGGTCCAGAACCATTTACTAGAAATAATATGTCTGCAGAAGACAAAGCTCAATGGAATGACTTTGCAGCTCCTCTTTGGCAGAAAATGACAGACCTTATGGAAAATGGAAGAAATTTAACAGATGGGACTATGCAAAAATACGGGGATGGCTTTTGGAAATTAGCATTAAGCGAACCGGAAGTTTCTCAAATAGCTTTTAATTGGGGACTAGTTGATTACGTATTTACTTCTGAAGAGTTTAGACAATGGTTTTTTGAAGAGTTTCCTAATTCAGAAAATGATATAAATAAATTACCTGATTCCATATCAATATATGATTATTTATCAACAATTGAATCCGAACAAAATGATTCTAAAAACAAAATTGCAGTAGTTAATATTGAAGGATCCATTACGACTGGTGAATCTTCATATGGAATTGCTGGTTCAGAAACAATTGTAAAAAATGTTAGAAAAGCTATTAAGGATAATTCAGTAAAGGCTTTGGTAATAAGAGTTAATAGTCCTGGAGGCGGTGTTTATGCCAGTGAACTGATAACAAACTCACTGAAAGAATTTAAAGAAACTGGTCGGCCAATAGTTAGCTCTATGGGAGATGTAGCAGCTTCAGGAGGTGTTTGGGTAACAACTCTTTCTGACGAAATTTGGGCAAAGAAAGAAACTCTTACTGGATCAATTGGTGTTTATGGATTACTTACAACAATTGAAGGATTATATGATTGGGCTGGCGTCCAAGTTGATGGTGTTAGTTCTACTGAAGCAGCTCAATGGGATAATAGATCAAATATGCCTGAAAATGTTACTAAAGCAATACAAGCAAGTATTGATAATACCTATGAAAAATTTGTCACCAAGGTATCTGAAAATAGAGATATGAGATACGAAGAAGTTCATGCTGTTGCAAAAGGAAGAATTTGGTCTGGCGAAAAGGCATCACAGTTGGGACTTGTTGACAATATTGGTGACTTAGATGATGCAATAAGCTCAGCGTCAAGTCTTGCAAATCTAAAAGATTACAAAGTAATAACTTATGTGAAAGAATTAGAACCATTTGAAGTTTTTATATCTGAGTTATTGGATAATTTAGATGTAAAAATAAACTTAAATCAAAAAACAAAGAGTGTAATTAATTTTTTTAGTGATCAATACAATTTTATTGATAGCGACAAAGATATAAATATAATTTCATACTGTTTTGAATGTGAGTATTTTTCTACTAAATAACTTCCTTAATCATTGGAATAGTTATTTTTCTTTTTAACTGAACTGATAGTTTGTCCAGTTTTTCAATTGTCTTAAGTAAATCAGAGATATTTCTTTTTGAATATGTAATTAAATAATTTATTTCTTTTTCACCAACATTTATAGACCGCAAATCTATAATAAATTTTAAAGCTTCGTGTAACTTATTTTTACTAATTGGCTGTAACTCAATACTTTCAATTTTTTTTATTCTTGATGAAAGGTCTTCGAGTTTAAAACATATAGTTGATGGATTAAGAGAAGAAGAAAAAATTAATCTACATTTAGAAAGCAGAGAATTATTAATAAGATTAAAGATAGCGATTTCCCAATCTTTGTTATTTTTGATTAGCTCTATATCATCTATACAAACTACATCTAGGTTATCTAATGAATCTAAGAAATCTGTATTGAATTTGATAGCCTCTTTTATAGGAACATATAAGGAAGATTTTTTTTCGCTCCCATAAAAATTGCAAACAGCTTGAAGTAAGAAAGATTTGCCGACTTCTTCAATGCCATACAAGAAAATGTCATGATTACTTTTGAGAGCATTTTTAATCTCAGAGTTTTTTGTTTCGAAGTAAAAATCACTAAAAGTAAATTTACTTACTTTGCTCCAGGGTAATATTAACTGTTCGGGATTATTCATTATTATATATGATTAGGTCTCTGATCCACTCATTAGCATAAACAATTAAACTTATTATTGTGATTAATAAAACAAAAACATCAAAAAATATCATATAAAAATCTAACTCAAAAATTACTTTTAAGAAAACCACTATGATATAGATTATCTGAGCTGTGGTAGTTAATTTACCAAGCAAATTTGGTTTTGGTGTCTCAGATTCTATGATAGTCATTTTAATTGAAGCTCCTATTAAAATTAGTACATCTCTGGAAAAAAATACAATAAAAATGTAGAAAGGAATTAATTGATTTACCCAGAATATAAAAATCGATCCTGATAATAAAATTTTATCTGCAACAGGATCTAATAAGGTACCTAATTTAGTTTGCCAATTCATTTGTCTTGCAATAAAACCATCAAGCCCATCAGTTATTGATGCAATGGCAAAAAATAATATACTCAATTCAAAATTTCCTTCATATATATTTTTGAGAATAGGATATACCAAAGCTATTCTTATTAATGTTAATAAGTTAGGAATAAAAATAAAAAATTTAGTCATTTTAAATATATTATATTTATGTCTGAAGTTTCTTTGTTAAAGCTTTCAATTTTAAAAAAATTGTTTTCAGATATCTCTTTTAGAAATGATTGAAATTCTCCATAAACATTCAATTGATAAAAAACTTTATCATTATCAAACTTATTCACATCTATATCTTTAAAAACGATTAAATCCTCTAAAATTTTCTTAGAATATTTGTAGTCTTCAAATGAAGAAATGTTATTGATAGAAATATTTAATAGTTCTGTTTTAGAGGTATCAATCATAAAAGTGTTTAAGAAATTATTTATCGATTGATTTACATATTTTACAAATTCATCAATAAACAGATCTGGAAAATTTTCATTGCTAATTGTTATATTGATTTCTCCAGTTATTTGCCATGAATTTATACCTGTTTTAACAATATTCAATTCAATAAAATCATTATAAGAATAATTTTCGTCAACTAGGTCCTTTAATCCTATTACTTTCTTATAATTACTCAAATTTGTAACATCAACTAGATCTAATTCAGGAAGTTCAAGAAATATGCCCCTTGATGAAGATATATTTTTTAATACGTTCTTAATTGAAAAGTCCAGGCTAGATTGAACTGTTGAATCTGTTAAATAATATGGTTCATTAATCCCGGTATCAATTTTTATAAGAAATAATATAACTGGTCTTGAGTTGCCAATTACTGGTATTGATAGTTTGTTAAATGTTTTGATTAGTTTATCTTTATTAAAGCTTACTTCTAAGAAACTTTTTTCATCAAAATTTTTTATTGAATAACTTTTTATGTAATCTTTTCTAGAATTTCCTTCGTTGATTATTTTCCAAATATTTGATGGTGTGTTACTGCCACTTAATCTATAAATCATTGTATTAAATGAATTATTTATTGATTTCTCTATTTGCGACGAATTTATAATTGGTTCAAAAACTACAAAAAGTTTATCAAACTCCTTTCCAAAGCATGTATTAGAAAAGATAATAAGGCAAAATATAAACTGTTTAATTAATCTCATATTTAAAGTGTCTAACAAGGTATTCTAAATGACAAAAGAAATTATAGAAAATGATCCATACAAATCTGCTGGTGTTGACATAAGTGCAGGAAATGAATTGGTTAATATAATTAAAAAAGATGTTGCTTCAACACATAATGAAAATGTTTTAGAGAACATTGGCGGCTTTGCGGGAATGTATAGTCTTGATAAAAATATAAAAAATCCTATTCTTGTAGCTTGTACTGATGGAGTCGGTACAAAAGTATCTCTTGCACAGCAATACAATAATTTAGATGGGATTGGACAAGATCTGGTTGCAATGTGTGTTAATGATTTGATCGTTTGTGGAGCTAAGCCGCTTTTTTTTCTAGATTATTTTGCAACATCAAAACTCAATATTGAAGAAACATCAACTGTTATAAAGAGCATTGCTAGTGCGTGTATTGATTCAGATTGTGCCCTTTTGGGAGGTGAAACTGCTGAAATGCCAGGTCACTATATTGATAATAATTTTGATTTGGCTGGATTTTCAGTTGGTTGTGTTAGTAAAGATAAAATTCTTAAAAAAGAGAATGTTATTAATGGAAATGTTCTTATCGGTATTGAATCCAGTGGTCCACATTCAAATGGCTTCTCATTGATTAGAAAAATTATTGACGAATCTAATATTTCTAATGAAGAAAAAAATAAAATTGTAAGTATGGCACTAGCTCCAACCTCTTTATATCCAAAATTGATAATGAATTTGATAGATAATTTTAAAATAAATGCTATATCTCATATAACTGGTGGAGGCCTTACAGAAAATCTTCCTCGTTCAATACCAAAAGATCTTGGAGTAAAAATAGATACAAACTCTTGGGAAATGCCTTATATTTTTAAATGGCTTCAGGAGAATGGAAAAATTACTAATTCTGATATGTATAGAATTTTTAATTGTGGTATTGGCATGATTATAATTGTTGATGCAGAGGATTCTGAAACAATTTCAAGTGAAATTACAAAACTTGGATATAAAAATTTTATAACTGGATCGGTTGATGAAATGACTTCAAAAGAATCAGTTACATTTATATAGACATATAAATGAAAAAAATTGTTGTTTTGATTTCAGGAAGTGGTTCTAATTTGGAGGCAATTGTTAATAATTGTAATTCTAACAATATTAATGGCGAAGTTATAAAAGTAATATCAAACGATCCTTCTGCATATGGACTTAAAAGAGCAAGTGAACTTGGAATACCATCAAAAATAATAGATCATAAAAAATATAATAATCGGGATGATTTTGAAAATTCGTTAGAAAAATATCTTGATCAATTGAATCCAGACCTGATAGTTCTTGCAGGATTTATGAGAATACTAGGCTCTAAAATTACAAATAAATACCTAAAAAAAATGATCAATCTTCATCCTTCGTTACTGCCAAAGTATCCTGGGTTAAACACTCATGAGAAAGCATTATCAAATAGTGATAAAATCCATGGAATTTCTATTCATTTTGTATCTTCTGAATTAGATGCTGGGCCTCTAATTGCTCAAGGTATCATTGATTTAAAAAAAAATGATAAATTAGATGAAGTTATAAATCGTATCCATACAATTGAACATCAGCTTTTACCTAAAATTATCAGTGAAATATGTAAAGGAAACATATATTTAAATCAATCAAACGAGATTAATTATTTAAATATTAATTTAAAAAACCAAAAAATTTTAAAAATAAAATATGAACTTTAAGAAAATAAGTCTAATTATTCTTGCAGTCTTTTCATATTCTGTGTTTTCAGATCTACCTCTTTATTCTGCAAAATATAACTTCGAATCAGATGAAATTTCTATTACTGGCATAAGAGAGCTAGTCAAAGAGGGAGACATTTATGAATTAAAATTTAGTGCATCAAATTTAATTGCTAGTTTATATTTTTCCTCTAAATTTAAAATATCTAAAAATTCGGTGATTCCAGAAACTTATGACGTAAAAATAAGACCAAAATTTCTAGATAGAGACCAATCTTTGAAATTTAATTACTTAACTAAAGAAATAACTTCAATTGGTTCGAATGAGTGGATATCTCCAATAGGTAAAAAGTTAATGCTTGATCCTCTTAATGTACAAATAATGATAAGAAAACAAATTAAAAGTGGTATGCAAAAATTTGATCTAAAAATTGTTGATATGGAAAATGGTGGGTCGCGAACATACAACTATAATGTAGTTGGTACCAGTGAGTGTTTTTTAAATTCGGAAACATATAATTGTTTAATTCTTGAAAGGACACAAGATAACAACCTAAGAAAAGTGACCTATTATCTAGCAAAAGAATTAGATTTTATGTTTATTAAGATTATTGATGTTAATCAGGATAAAACAAATAAGCTAGAGATTGATGAGTTATTAAGTTTTGGGTAAGGTAACCCCGGTTTGTCCTTGATATTTACCTTTACGATCTTTATAACTAATTTCACATTCCTCATCAGATTCAAAGAAAAGCATTTGAGCAACTCCCTCTCCAGCATATATTTTTGCAGGTAAATTTGTTGTATTTGAAAATTCTAGAGTTACATGTCCTTCCCATTCTGGTTCAAGTGGAGTGACATTTACAATAATTCCACATCTTGCATATGTAGATTTTCCAAGACATATAGTGAGTATATTTCTAGGAATTTTAAAATACTCGATAGTTCTGGCAAGTGCAAAAGAATTTGGAGGAATGATACAAACATCTGAATTTATATCAACAAAGCTTTTATCATCAAATGATTTTGGATCAACAATTGCAGAATGAATATTTGTAAATACTTTAAATTCATTTGAACAACGCACATCGTAACCATAACTTGAAACACCATATGAAATTAATTTATTGCCCTGATCATCAAGCCTAACCTGGTTCTTTGAAAAAGGTTCTATCATATTATGATTCTTTGACATATCTTGAATCCACTTATCGGACTTAATCGACATTAATTTCCACCCTGCCCTCTATTGCTCGTGCAATTGTTGTTCCATCAACATACTCTAACTCTCCACCAATAGGAATTCCATATGAAATTCTTGAAACTTTTGCATTTTTAACATGGTCTTTTATAAAAATTGCTGTTGCATCTCCCTCAACAGTGCTGCTTGTTGCAAGGATAACCTCCTGTACATCATTACTTTCGATATTTTTTAGTAAGACATCTATTCCAAGATCCTCTGGACCGATTCCATCAATCGGTGAAAGTCTTCCCAATAAAACAAAGTAATTACCCCTAAAACCTCCAGTTGATTCAATTGCTAGAACGTCAGAGGGACTCTCCACTACACAAATACTACTTTTATCTCTAGATGTATCAGAGCAAACTCCACAAATTTCATTTGAAGTTAGCATTCTGCATGATAAACATCTCTGTATGTCCTTAACCGCTTGATCAAGAATACTAGCTAATATACTTGCTCCATCTTTATTTCTATCAAGTAAATATAAAGCCATCCTTTGAGCAGATTTTTTACCAACACCTGGAAGAATTGTTAAAGCACTTATTAGCTCTGATAATAAATCTTGATTCATTTTTATTTTATTGGTTTTACGCTATCTTCTTTAATTTTGCCTTTAAACTTTTTTATAAAGCTTTGAATATCTTTATTTTTGTTAATGTCTTTAGTTGCATTATCCTGATCAAGCTTTTTCTTTTTTTCTTCAAAATCAATTGGACAATTCATAGCTTTGCCTATTCTAATTTCTATATCAACGACTTTTGAAAATTTACTCTCAATTGCACTCTTGAATTCAGTAAAAATATTTTCAGGGATTTGACCTATATTTTCATCAGCAATAAAAACTAAAGTTGAATTAACTTGCGAATCAAAAGACATGCTTCCAAAATAGCTCCTAGCAAAAGGACTTAGATCTAGAGAATTAAATAACTTTATCCAGTCATTATTTTCATTGATTAAAAAATTTTTTTTTGGGATATCGTTACTTTGATTTGAATTTATTTCTTTTTTAGGAGTTTTTTTTTCAACAATGTTTTTCTCTTTGATAGGTTTACTAGAATCTGAAAGTTTTTGAAGTGGGTTAAATGCCAACATTCTCAAAAGACATATTTCTAATGATTCTTTTGGATTTGGATGCACAGAAAATTTACCATAGGCATTCATTGAGATTTCATAGAGTAATTGACAAAATTCTTTATCGATCTTATTTGCTAATGACTTAATATTTTTGTTCTCTGAATTTGAGAGCACCTGTTCAAGTGATATTTTGTGAAGAATAGAGATTAAATCTTTTAAAATTACATCATATTCTGGAGTCAATTCCTCAATTTTTGACAACACATCAAAAACCTTTTTTCCATCTCCACTAGTTATGTACTCTATTAATTCTATTAATAAAGTATCGTCGATTGTTCCAAGAAGTGACTTAATTTCATTTTCCAAAAGTTCGCCATTTCCATATGCAATTGCTTGATCCAATAGAGTAAGTCCATCTCTTACAGAACCATTTGAAAAATTAACAATTAATCTCACACTTTCATCATCAAATTTAATTTCTTCTTTTTTTAAAATTTTTTTAAAATGATCAAAAAGTTCTTCATCGTTAACTGTTTTAAGATTTAACTGCAAGCACCTTGATTGGACAGTTTTTGGAATTTTTTCAGGATTGGTAGTAGCAAAAATAAAAATTACATGAGCTGGAGGTTCTTCTAGTGTCTTTAGCAGAGCATTAAAACTCGCAGTAGATAACATATGGACTTCATCAATTAGATATATCTTAAATCTCCCTTTTGCAGGTTTATAGTCTACTGTTTCAATAAGATCACGAATTTTATCAACTTGTGTATTAGAGGCTGCATCAATTTCAAGAAAATCAACACTTCTTCCAGAGCTAATCTCAATTGTATTTGAGCATTTGTTGCACGGTCTTGACGTTGGGTTTGTATCACTCTCACAATTCATACATTTTGCTAAAATCCTAGCTAATGTTGTTTTACCAATACCTCTTGTGCCCGCAAATATATATGCCTGATGCATTTTTTCAGCATTAATTCCGTTCACTAATGCTTTTACAATATGATCTTGACCAATCACTTCTTCAAAGTTTGTTGGTCTATATTTTCTTGCTAAAACCTCATACGACATACTTTTTGAATCATAACATGTCCTCATTAAAAACTGATTCAATTTCTTTAAATCTGAATCCTCTATTTTGCAAAAAGTTTTTTTGTTTTAACTGATCTTTAGTTTCACTACAAATTCCGTCTTTGTATTTTTTAGCAAAAGTAGATTTTGCAACCTGCTCCCAATCATCGCTCTCAGCAATTATTGCCTCCGATATTGACTCATTGACACCTTTTGAGAGAAGTTCATAAATAATTTTTTTTGGTCCAAAGCCTTTTCTTTTTCTAGATGAAACATAGCTTTCTGTAAAGCGTGAATCGTTGACTAAGTTGTTTTCCAAAAGTTTAACAAGAACTGAGTCTATTAATTCTTTATTTTCAAATCGAAGGTTGAGTTTTTCTTTAATCTCTTTTTTTGAATGTTCTCTTCTTGATAATAGATCTAAAGATTTATTATATATCGAATTAAATAAATCATCTGACATTATTCAAATGGTATTACCCTAGATTTACCATTTCTCTTAATAATTCTAACTTTCTGTCCAATTTTATAAGAAAAATCACTTACTTCTTGGATAATAGATATGTAGTTGTTTGAATCAGTTTTTATTAGTAGCTCAATGCCTTCTTTCTTGGTTATAGATGATCCAATTTCAGATCCGACGGCTGAGCCAATTAATCCTCCAACAACAGTTGCTATATCAGATTCGAGATCAGAATCAGTTGAATTTTTTCCAATAGCACCTCCAATGGCAGCCCCAGTAGCAGCACCAATCTCTCTGTCACCTTCAATAGTAACTTTTGTAACATCACTAATGACACCAAAAACAACATATTGTTGCTTTTGAGCATCAGATCTAGAGACAACATCAGGTTGTAAAGATGTATTTACGCATGCAGATACAAAGATAATACTAGTAATAATAATTAAAAAATTTTTATGCATTATCTTTCTCCATAAGCTTGAAGTCATTTATAAGGTCTTTTTTAATTACAAAGAAGTTTCTATTTTTTTCAAATCCATCTAAAAGCTCTACCTCATATATTTTCTCAAAATGTTTTGACTTAATAACTTTTACCCTATCTCCTTTGTTAAGTCTTACTAAATTTCTAGAATCTATAATTGAGAAAGTATCCCAATCTGAAAACATTCTTGCACGATATGTTTTATAAGCATCAGCTGAAAAAAAATATAAAACCTTACTATTTGAAAATGAGCTTTTATTGCTCCTTGCGTCAAGATACCAAGTTTGGCCAGGCTCCACAACCGACATATTTTCATCTCCATAAAAAAATGGAGTAATAAAAAATAGTAAGAAATATATTGCTAGTTTTCTAATAATCATAATATTAAGACAAATAAAGAAACAGTAAGTTCTATTACAAGCATATTTTAAATTTGATAAAAAATAAAGCTTGAAAATAATAAAAAAGCACCTAAATATAAGTAGATGAAGATGTCATAACGAATCTTCGCATTAATATGTGTACTCTAGTTTAGATACACAAAACATAAGTCGCTTTTAAGGAGGACTATTATGATACTTAATTTTACAGACCCGTTTTTCACAACACGTGTATTAGGGTTCGAACCTTTGTTTGATAGATTGCAAAGACTTTCTGAGTCTAATGATCGATCATCAAGCTATCCACCATACAACATAAGTAAAGATGGTAATTTATTTGCCATCGAAATTGCTGTTGCTGGTTTATCCAAAGATGATATTCAAATTGAACTTGCAGAAGGCGTCCTTTCTGTTAGTTATGATGGACCAAAAACAGAAGTTGTGAATGGTGATAATCAGGTTGTTTATCAGGGTATAGCTCAGCGAGCATTCAAACAACAATTTACCCTTTCAGAAGATGTTGTTGTCCAAGGTGCAGAGCTGGTAAATGGTTTGTTAACCATAAGCCTTGAGAAAATCATTCCTGATGAAAAGAAACCTAGAATGATTGAGATTAAATCACCAAAAAGAATCTCAAGCAAATAATACTCTACAAAAACTAAATGGGGGTGCATAATGCACCCCTAAATATATTGATTTTAACAAATGAAGTTTTTTAAGTTATTTTTTTTACTGACGCTTTTTATCCATCTAGAGTCAGAGACTATAAACACAGGCCATGCTAATGTTTCTCTAGTTAAAATTAACGATGAATCAATTTCTCAAAATAATCTTATTGGCATCAAGATGGATATGCAGAAAAATTGGCATACCTATTGGAAAAATCCTGGAGATTCTGGTGGGCCAATCAAAGTTCAATGGAAAACCTCAGATAACATTGAAATTGGCAATATTAAATGGCCTTCACCTGAGCTAATTCCATATGAGCCACTGATGACTTATGGTTATACAGATTTTGTTATTTTTCCATTTGATTACAAAAAAATTGATGAAAATGACTCATCGATCGAAGTAAATGTTGATTTTTTAATTTGTGATGACATATGTGTTCCAGAAAAGGCATATATAAAAACAACTCTTGATCAAATTAAAGAAGATTCATTATTAATTGAATGGGATAAGTATGTTCCAAACGTTGTATTACCTGTTTTAGCTAAATTAAATAACGAATTTATTGAAATCAGATTTTCAAATAATAACGTCATAAATGATATAAATTTTTTTATAGAAAATACAAATACTGTTAATCATTCTCAAGAACAAATTTTAATTAAAGAAGAAAATAATTGGCTTTTAAAAGTTCCTTTAAATGATAGTTATGCAGAAATAAAAAAAATAAAAGGAGTGTTATCTGTAAATAATTCTGATGTCTATCTTGTTGATGTTGAAATAGAAAAGTCTACAAGTAATTCGATTTCACTTATTCAAGCTATTCTATTTGCTTTTATTGGAGGCCTTATTCTTAATTTAATGCCTTGTGTATTTCCTATTATTTCTTTGAAAATTTTAAGTTTTGTTTCACTAGGAAATGAGTCCACACAAAAAATTAGAATGCATGCACTTACGTTTTGTTTGGGAGTTCTATTATCTTTTATTTTGATAGGTGTTCTATTGATAGCCTTAAAGCAGACAGGAAACTATTTAGGATGGGGCTTTCAGCTTCAGTCTCCAGTTATTGTTGGATTTTTATGTATTCTGATATTTATCATTGGAGTTATTTTGCTAACAGATATTGATATTGGAAGTTCTTTTTCAAGGCTAGGACAATATGGATCTAACAGTATCTCAGGTTCATTTTTAACAGGAGTTCTTGCTGTTGTTGTTGCATCGCCTTGCACAGCCCCTTTCATGGGTGCTGCACTCGGATATGCACTAATACAGCCATCAAGCGTAACATTGCCTATTTTTATATCGCTTGGAATGGGCTTTGCCGCTCCTTACTTTGCATTGTCGTTGTCACCAGGTTTAGTAAATAAATTACCAAAACCTGGACAGTGGATGGTTACATTAAAAGAATTTTTTGCTTTTCCGATGTTTGCAACTGCATTATGGCTGCTTTGGGTATTCAGCTTACAAACAAATATTGATCTGCTTATAGGTCTATTGATATCAATTTTATTTATTTCAATGCTTTTTTGGATACTAAATAGAGTTAATAAAAGAATTTATAAAACAATAATATTATTTTTGCTGATATGCGTAATTGTTTTTGTAATGCAAAAAATATTATCTTTTGAAAATGACTTATCTGAAGAAGGTAATGTTTCAAATTTATACTCAGACAGTGTCAAATGGGATAATGAAATTGAAAGGAATTATAGGGAAAAAGGTCAACCATATCTTGTTAACTTTACTGCAGCATGGTGTATTACCTGTCAAGCTAATGACAAAATAGCCCTCTCAAGACCAAAGGTGAAAGAATATTTAAATAATAATAACGTGGAGTATATTGTTGCTGACTGGACGAACAAAGATGATGAAATTCTTCAAACACTTGAATCATATAATAGGAGTGGAGTGCCTCTGTACATATATTGGAAGCCAGGAATGAAAGAGCCAGCCATTTTGCCTTCGATATTAACCGAACAAATTTTGCTAGATAGTTTCTAAACTGCCATACTTAGGTAATATAATATAATTGAATAGGGAAATATATTATGTTTGGGAGTCAGTTTGAATTATTTGGTGTCATTCATCTGATAACGATGTTAGTAATAATTATTGTTTCAGTTTTTCTACCAAAGTTTTATAAAGATAAGACTGAAAGTCAAAAGTCAATAATGAGTAAAATTATTGCAGGTATAATAGCTGCTCACGTAATCATATCTCCATATAAAGATCTATATTTGCTAGCTAATCCATATGATTGGCGAGAAACAATACCTTTGCATATGTGTGATCTTTCAGAAATCTTTTTAATATGGTTTTTACTAGGCGGACCAAAAATTCTCTATCTATGTGCTTTTTTCTGGGGACTAGGTGGTGCAACAATGGCGATTTTAACTCCAGATGTTAGTCATCATGATCTTGATTACATATTTTTCATGATTGGCCACGGAATGATAATAGTTGGAATAATGTATGCAACAGTCAGTCTAGGTAATCGTCCTTATGCAAAAGATATAATCAAAGTTTCTGCAATAACAGCATTTATTTTATTACCTATTGTATATGTAATTAATATGCTTCTTGGAGAACCAGCTAACTTTTGGTATTTAATGGCAAAACCTGATGGTGCTTCTTTGATGGACGTTTTCCCCGAACCACCTATGCACTTACTAGTAACAACTCCAATTGCAATTGCTGTTTTTTACCTAATATATATACCTTATTTTATTAAAGATAGAGCAATAAGATAGTCAAATATTTACAATAATAATTAAAATAGACATAAAATAAGATAAGAATTATGGATAACTTTATTAAATTAGTTTCTGAAGTCTGGAACAGTGGGTTCTTAGGCATTGATCTTGGCTCAATAATTTCATCGTTAATAGTTATATTGATGGCATTTCTATTTAGAGGTTTTATTATCTCAATAATTTTAAATGCGCTTGGCAGATTGGCTGAAAGCACAAAATCGAAAATTGATGATGAAATTTTAAATGCTTTAAGAAGGCCTATTGGTTTAATTCCAATTACAATTGCTTTATATATCTGCACATTGATTCTTCCCCTTTCCGGTTTGATAGGAGATATTGCAACAAATATTGTAAAGGCATTTGTGATATTTACGATTTTTAGTGCTCTTGCAAATAGTGTAAAGCCAATATTTGAAGCTTTATCAACAAGTTCGTGGCTTACAGCTTCAATGCAGATGTGGCTTGAAAGAGCGTCTAAATTTATCGTTTGGGTAATAGGAGTTGCTATTATCTTAGATATTTTTGGAATTCAGATTGGTCCGTTGGTAGCAGGGTTAGGATTATTTTCAGTAGCAGTTGCACTTGGAGCTCAAGATTTCTTTAAGAACTTAATATCAGGAATATTAATAATTGGTGAGCATAGGTTTCAGCCAGGGGATAGAATTGAAGTAAGTGGACAATTGCATGGGATAGTCGAAAGTATTGGATTTAGATCTACAGTAATAAGATCTTTTGACACTGCTCCGATGGTTATACCGAATAAAGACTTATCCGATGTGAAAGTTATCAACCATGGCGAAATGATTAATAGAAGAATTAATTGGAAAATTAATTTAATCTATTCGACTAGTGTTGAACAACTTGAAGCAATTAGAAATGAAGTAAAAGAGTACATAATATCTAGTAAGGACTTTTCAACTGAAGGTGATCTTGATCCAGTTGTAAGAGTCGTTGAACTTGGTGGAAGTTCAATTGATCTATTAGTAGTTGCCTATGCAGATCCTATGGGATTTGCTGCATTTAATAAGGTAAAAGAAAATTTAATTTTTAATATTATGAAAATTGTTAAGAGTAATAAATCTGAATTTGCATACCCGTCAACTTCTTTGTATGTTGAATCAATGCCAAAATAGTATAGATGTATTATGAACGATCAAATAGTTCTTTCAATAACAATAGTTGCCCTCCTTTGTCTTTTCATATCTGGTAAAGTTAGATACGACGCACTTTCAATTGGTGCTCTATTTGTTTTAGTTGTTCTAGAAATAATTCCTGCAAATCAAGCATTTTCAGGTTTTGCTCATCCAGCAGTAATTACTGTAGCACTTGTTTTGGTCATAAGTCAGGGTCTAAGTAATTCTGGTATCGCTGGCCTAGTGGGTAAGATAATAGGTGGAAAAGAATTCTCAGAAGTTCAATTTATGGTTTTCTTGTTATTTATTGCGGCTGTTCTGTCCTCGTTTATAAATAACATTGGTGCATTAGCTATTCTTTTGCCAATAACGCTTAACATATGTCAGAAAATGGAATGGCATCCGTCTAAGTTTTTAATGCCCTTAGCTTTTGCATGTATTTTGGGTGGAATGAATACTGCAATAGGTACACCGCCAAATATTATAATTTCTGAATATAAAGCAACTATTTCAGATTCAGGATTTAGTTTTTTTGATTTTTCTTATGTTGGACTTGTAATTACAGTTGTCTGTATATTATTTATTGCTTTCGTAGGTAATAAGTTAATTTTTTTAAGGAAAGAGATCCCTTCAAATGAACATCTTATTGATCTTAAGGGATACCTATTTGAAGTCCAGGTAAATAATAATAGCTCATCAATTGGCATGACCTTGTATGCATTTAAGCAGAGAGCTGGTGAAGATACAGAAATACTTGGAATTGTCTCTGAAAGTGGTTCTATAAAAAAGGTACAAAATAATATGAGGATTAGGGCTGGGCAAATTCTTGTAATAAAAACTCCACCCGATGATTTAGGAAACATTTTAAGTATTTTTGACTTCTCAATTCCTGAAGAACTTCATTCATTTAACGAAGATGACCTTGAAGAAATCGAAGTTATGATTACTCCTGGTTCAAGATTAATTGGTAGAAAATATGATTTCTTTTTAAAACTAGCATTTGAAGAATTAAATCTATTAGGTTTATGGAGAAAAGGCTCTAAATATAGAACAAGACTTACTAGGGAAAAGTTTAGAGCTGGTGATGTTTTGCTTTTAGGTGTGAGAGATCTTGCTGAAGAAGATGTATCTAACAAAATTAAACACTTAGGCTTAATGCCAATAAGACAAAGGGAACTTCAAACAATACCAAGTAGAAGTAGGCTTATTAAAGGATTGATATTTTTTGGATTATCAATTTTTTTAGTTTCATTTAATTATTTAAGCGCAGCAGTAGCATTTCTGCTATGTGTTCTTGCTTTTGCAAGAATTAAAATAATTGATAATGATTTTTATAGGAAGATTGATTGGCCAATCATAGTTATGTTGGCTGCCATGATTCCAATAGGAACTGCAATTCAAACAACTGGTCTTAGTAGCTTAATAGCAATCTCAATCTCTGAATATGCATCTAGCTTAAGTTTGTTTTGGATATTATTAATTATTTTAATGATTACTATGATTACCACTGACATAATAAATAATGCTGCTACAGCAGTTATTATGGCGCCAATTTCAGTAGAAATTGCATTTGAACTTGGTTATGCAGTTGAACCCTTTTTGATGGTTGTTGCTGTTGGAGCAAGTTGTGCCTTCTTAACCCCAATTGGACATCAGTGTAATACAGTTGTAATGGGACCTGGTAACTATAAATTTACAGATTATTGGAGGATGGGATTACCAATGGATATCTTAATTATTATTGCCTCTATTCCGATGATACTCTTTGTTTGGACTTAATGAACAATAGTTATAAAAGAATAAATACAGAAACCGGAAAGCCATTTGAGCCTGGTTTTGAGGATGAAAATGGAAGATTCTTTTTAAGATACCTTAGCAAACATGGTAATGATGGTTACCTATTAGAAGAATGGAAAAAAGATCTTGAGAGCTTTATGATAAAAGCAAAAGAACTAAATATTAATTTCGACTTAAATCAACAATAGATTCAATAACTTCGGGATATTTAATATAGAACTCATAAGATTCTCCATCCTCATTTGTGTAAGGAGTTATTACATCAGTTCCAGCACTAATAGAACCATTTTCTATCAATTTTCTTCCCATATTAATAGCATTTTCTATTCCAGCCCATTTTAAATATCTCATCACTCCCCATTTTTGAGTAGAGCCAGAATCTTGTTGTGAGTATTTAGATATTCTAGTAACCACTACATCATTTTCTCTATCTACAAATGTGTATTGTCCAAATCTTCCACTTGTATTAAAAATTTTTGATTCGTCATCATATTTTGATATCCACCAATGAAGTGAATAATATCTTTTATAATCAGTAAATCTACTTGGAGTTTCCCAAACAATTTTAAATGTTTCATCAATGAATTCTTTGGGGATAATTTGTTTTTCTTTCCATAATCCATTTCTTGAGAATAATAATCCTATTTTAGAATAATCCCTTGCAGACATGTCAACACAACAGTAAGTCATTACATTGCCTTTCTCATCTTTCCATAACTTATAGTCATTTATGCCAAGTGGCTCTAGAATTCTCTCTTCAAAAAGAACATCTGCTTTTTTACCTGTTGCCTGAAGTAAAATTTCCCCTAAAATCATTGAATTAACATTGTTATATTCGAACTTTTCACCTGGATTTTTTTCTAAATTAACTTTTTTTGCATATTTAAGATGATCTACCTGAAAGAACATTTTTTCGTGTTCATGGCTTGGAAAATCTAGACCACTAGACATATTTAATAAATCTCTAATAGTTATTTCTGATCTTTTATCATTATAGTATTCGAGATAATTTGAAACATTTTCATCTAGGCTTTCAATTTCTCCAAGATCAATAGAAATTCCTATTAAAGCAGCATAATAGCTTTTTGCCATAGACCAAGACGTTCCATGTGAATTTTTATCATAACCTTCTGAGTATCTTTCAGAAATAATTTTTCCATTTTTTACAATAACAACAGCTTGCGTAGCATCATCTGAAAATGATAAATCCATTAATTTATCAACTTTATCTTGATTAATACCCTCTATTTCCGGATTTGATATATTCCAACTGTCTGATTCAGGATAATATTCAGCCAACGAAAATAATGAAAAAAATAATAAAAAATAGATCTTCGTGTTCATATTTATCTCAAGGTGTATGTTAGGTTTTAAAATATATGATTAATATAACCATTTTAAATATATAAGCAACTAATTGCTTATATAAATTATATTGATATATGATTATAAATAATTATAATAGTGTTATGATTAAATTATTATTAATATCTCTTGTTGTTTTTACCCAAATTAATCTTTCTTCTGCTGATTTTGTAGTAAAAATGTTAAACCAAAGCTCAACAGGTGTTATGGTTTTTGAGCCTGCTGTTTTGGAGATTGAGGTTGGTGATACAGTAACTTTTCAATCTACTGATGCTGCTCACAATTCAGCTTCTATTCCTGGCATGATTCCAGATGGAGCTTCTGCATGGAATGGCCAGTTAAGTAGAGATACTATAGTTACCTTTGACATACCTGGCATTTATGGATATCAATGTACGCCCCATGCAATGATGGCTATGGTTGGCGTTATCAAGGTTGGTGGTGACTCTTCTAACAAAGATAGTGTTCAAGCTGCAGCAAAACTATATAAATCTACATTTGTGATGAATCAGTCAAGATTAGATGATTATTTATCAAAAATATAATTCATACCTTTTTTTATGTTAAATTACTCCTCAATTTGGGCGAGTAACTCAGTTGGTTAGAGTGTCTGCTCGACACGCAGGAAGTCGGGAGTTCGAATCTCTCCTCGCCCACCATTTAATTAATTAACTAATTGCTCTGAAACCCAACTTAATGACCAATTATGTCCAAGCCTTCTCCCGTTGTATGTATCAGGTAGTCTAACTACAGTACTTCCTTCAAGATCAATTATTTGGGGGTCATATTTTAGTTCGTTGAATGCTCCATCTAATTCTTTAATTGTTCTCCATTGAAAGAAATCTACGTTGTCTCTAATACTTTTTGGAGGTGAATAGTCGCATATTTTACTAAAAAGGCTTGACTTTAAAGATGAAGAAATAGGTCCTGTAAGAGGTCCTGCAACTGAATGGACAATTAATTCCACATCATTTATCCATCTCTCAGGAAACATTGCGACTATCATTGCTCCATAGCTATGCCCCATTAAGATAACTTTTTTAATATTGTTATTGGTTTCTATAGCTGAGCTGATTTCTTTAAGAAGTTTTAAATAAATATTTTCTGGACATAAATTATCGTTATAACGAAAAAATGATACTAAATTTTCAGATGAGTCCAATACAATTAATGGATATATCCATTCATATCCCTGACTATCGCTTCCATGAACTGCAATGAAAAGTGTATTTTGAGATTCTGATTTAGCTTCAAGATAATGCAAATCATTGTCAATCGACATTAAGTTTCTTCCACTGTTTAAAACATCGTTTAGATCAAAGTCATTAATTGATATATCTGATTTGATAATTGAAGAATTTATAAAAATACTCAAAATCAAATAAAACTTAAAATTGAATTTTTTCATTATTGATTTTTCATTGATAAAAGTTTATCTTTTGTAGCCTTAAGAATATTAAGATCTTCTTTTTCTGATGTTTCATCCATAAGCTTTTCAATCTCTTGAAGGGATTTTTCTAAAGAACCCCACTTACCCTCTGTTTCAATTCTTTCATGAATAAGATCATCGAATCTGGTTTTAATATCATCAGGAATTTCAGCCTGATATTTGCTACAAATTATTCGTTCTGCTAAAAAACGAAATCTTTCATCTTCAAAATTTCTTGAAATTTTAATTAATTGTTCTAGATTATCTGAAAGGTGAAATTCTTTCATTAAATCCTGATCTCTATAGGAAGGGAACCCTCCAGAATATATTGTTCCCTCAACATATGCCGGTTCAGGGAAATTCATTATTCTGTCCTCCATGGCTTGAGATACTTTTGTAAAAAAATCTTTATTTCCATTAACAATATTTGCTCTTCTCTGCAATTCGTCGTGACTAATGTCGAAATGGTTGTTTTTTGTCAGAAGTTTGCTTGAGCATATAGGTATCGTTTTATTTATCTTATATTTCTTCAAAGGTAAGTCTCTTCCTCCAGACTGAATTATTTTATTGATCTCAGAAAAATCTAAATCAATAATTTCTTCAGGATCAAAGCTAAGATCAAAAAAACATATATCATTTGGTCTAGATTTATCAGCCCCACAAATAACAACAGGATATTTAAAAGGATGTCTTCGGTAAATTTCTCCTAAAGCGAGAAATTCATTTGAATATAAAAGATTTTTAACGCCCTCTTTTGTGGATATATTAATAAAAGACTCAAACACGTCTGGAATTTTTTCATTTATGACCTTGCATAAACCTATCATGAATTTACAATCAGAAATAGCATCATGGGCATCACTAACATCTATACCATGTTCATCTGCTAGATGTTCTAACTTGATACTCACAGCAGGTCCATCTTCAAATAACGGAATTGATATCTGATCAGAAAAAAAACAACCAATGTTATGAATCATCAACATCAAATCAAGTCTTCCATTTTGATTTGTATTTGTTATGTAAGGTTCTAAGAGGTTACACCAAAATTGTCTTCTTATTAGTTCTTCATCAAAAGCATGTCCATTGTAAGTAATAAATATTGAAGGTGATTCAACACACCATTCCTTCCATTGAGATTGAATATCTTTCATCATTTCATAATGTGAGACATTTGATTTAAAGGAATTGATTTTTTTATTTGTTAGCATTGCTTTAGGTTGTGGTATCACCCATGGTAATGGCTTGCAGCCTATATTTTGCTCGTCAATAGTATTTAATAAACTGTCTGTAAAAATTGATCCACATTGAATAATTTGACTAAAATCCTTATGGATGCCTGTTGTTTCTGTATCGTAAAATATTAGATTATTAGACAAATTCTTTAGCTCATATATTTACCGAGCTCATATCTTGCTACAGCCCTTCTGTGGACTTCATCTGGACCATCAGCAAGTCTCAGTGTTCTCATATGAGCATACATGGAAGCAAGAGGTGTTAACTGTGAAACACCTTCCCCTCCATGGATTTGAATTGCTCTATCAATTATTTTTAAAGCAACATTAGGGGCAAAAACTTTAATCTGTGCTATCTCGCTAGCAGCAACTTTATTTCCAACAGTATCCATTTTTGCAGCAGCGTCTAATGTTAAAAATCTAGCAGCATTAAGTTCAATTCTAGATTCAGCAATATAGTCAAAATTTGCTCCAAGTTGAGCTAAATTTTTCCCAAAAGCCACCTTATTTGGATCTATTCCTCTTTTACACATTAGCTCTAAAGCAACTTCTCCAGCACCTATTGCTCTCATGCAGTGGTGAATACGTCCAGGCCCCAAACGTCCTTGCGCGATCTCAAATCCTCTTCCCTCTCCTAAAAGAAGATTTTCTTTTGGTACTCTTACATTAGTAAATTTCATATGCGCGTGTCCATGAGGTGCGTCATCATATCCAAAAACATGCATCATTTGTTTAATTTCAACACCCTCGGTTTCCATGGGAACTAGTATCATTGAATGTCTCTGATGTTTAGGGTTATCTGGATTAGTTACACACATGAAAATTAAAATTTTACATCTTGGATCACCTGCACCTGAGGTCCACCATTTTTCACCATTAATGACATACTCGTCACCATCTAATACAGCGGTAGCTTGCATATTCGTTGCGTCTGACGAGGCTGTTCCAGGTTCTGTCATACTAAAGGCAGATCTAATATCACCGTTTAGCAATGGTTTAAGCCATTCCTCTTGGTGACTTTCATTACCATATCTAGCTATAACTTCCATATTTCCCGTATCTGGCGCACTACAATTCATTGCCTCAGAAGCAATATGAGATTTACCCATTTCTTCTGCAAGATGAGCATATTCGTAATTAGAGAGACCAGCACCAAATTCACTTTCAGGTAGAAATAAGTTCCACAGTCCTTCAGCTTTTGCTTTCGTTTTTAGTTCATCAATAATTTCTGGATAATGATTCCATCTCTCTGAACCGACTTTAATCTGTTCATGAAAAAGATGCTCTTTTGGTAAAACTTCTTCAGACACGAAAGACTTTACCCTTTCTAATAATGAAATTGCTTCAGGTTTTAGTTCAGGCATCATTGGCTTAATCCCCCGTTATATCAAAAATTTTGTTACTATTATAAATACTATGAATAGTATATTTACTACAATTAACTATAATAGCTTTATGTTTTGTACAAATCCATAAACATTTATTGATAAATAAAACATATTAAAGTGATTATCGAGGTTATATAAATGAAAATAAGTTCTTTTGATCTAAACCTTTTCGTAATATTAAATGCTATATATACCGAAGGAAGCCTTACAAAGGCTGCTGAAGTAGTTGGTATTACTCAGCCCGCAGTTAGTAATGCTTTATCGAGATTAAGAGAGAAGTTTAATGATGAACTTTTTGTTAGAACTGGTTCAGGCATGGTCCCAACTCAAAAAACTGAGAACATGATTCAGGACGTTCAAAATGCACTTACATTAATCCAGCAAAGTGTGAATGAACCAGATACATTTGATCACTCTTCTACAAAAAGAAATTTTAAACTCTCATTAGGAGATGTTTCTGAAGGACGTGTTTTGCCTTTCATTATGAAAGAAATATACGAAGAGTCTCCAAATATTTCAATTGGTAGCTATGCTTATTTAAGAAATGATCAGGTACATGCCCTATCTACAAATAATCTTGATTTTGTTGTAGACCCAATCATACCTAGATCTGATGAAATAAATTCATTGAAGGTATTTGAAGATGACTTTGTTGTAATGCATAGAGATGGCCATGATTTAGCATCAAATAATAATCCAACAGTTGACGATATTCTTGAACAAAAACATTTACATGTTTCAGGAAGAAAAAGAGGACTCCATCTGATAGATGTTGAATTAGACAAGATTGGCTATAGAAGAAAGGTTGCTTTGAGGTGTCAGCACTTTTTAATTGCTCCAACAATCATCCAATCAACAGATCTTGTGTTAATGGGAACAAGAAGTTTTGCAAACAGAAATAGTCTTCCCTATGTTGAAATACCAATTGAGATTCCATCAATGGAGTACTTCTTAATATGGCATAAAAGCGATGAAGGTGATGGCGGCCATAATTGGATGAAAGATCTTATTATTAGAGCTTTTAAAGACGCACAAAGATAAATCAACTTAGATTGTGGTTTGCCGTTTTTACGATTCCTCCATCTGATGTTATAGTCTCACCGACTGTGTACGCGCCTGCTCTGGAGCATAAGAAAATTGCTAATCCCGCCATATCTTCTGGAGTACCTACTCTTTTTCTTGGATTTCTCTTTGCGATCTCTGTATAGTCATGGTTTACAGCAGATCCAAGCATATTGCTAGGATAAGGCCCTGGGGCAATAGCATTTACTAAAATATTTTCATTTACCAATTTAGCCGCTAAAACTCTAGTTAAATGATGAACAGCTGCTTTTGATGCGCCATATGAATAAGTTTCCATCGATGGAACATTTAATCCATCAATTGAACCTATATTAATTATCCTAGATGGATCTGATTCAGTAGCTTTTTGTGAAAGTAAGTTTTTAAATTTTTGAGTTAAAAAAAATATTGACTTTACGTTGAGGTCCATTACTTTGTCCCAACCTTTCTCTGAGAAGCTTTCAAGTGGTTCTCCCCATGCAGCCCCTGCATTATTTATTAAAAAATCAATGCCTGATTCATTTTTTTCTACAGAATTATAAAATTCATCAATTCCTTCGCTCGTGCTAAGATCACATGGAATTGCAATACACTCTGCTTCATATTTTTCTGATAACTCATTTGCTTTTTCAATTAATGCTGGTGCTTTCCTTGCAGAAATATAGACTTTTACTCCATTAGCAAGAAAGCCAGCAGTGATCATCTCTCCAATTCCTCTTGACCCTCCGGTAACGACTGCGACTTTATTTTCAACGTTAAATAAATCATTGATTTTCATAATTTCTAACCTCAGTACAAATGTTAATTATATTGTATTGTGAATAAACAAACATAATCTATTTAATTGATAACTAAGGTAAAATAAAGCATGGATTTTCTAGTAAATTTCCTTTTATTAGGCTTGTCTCTTTCTATCTTGATTTGGGGAGCAGATAAATTTATTGATAATTCCTCAATTATTGCAAAAAAACTTGGCATTAATGAGCTTACAATTGGTCTTACGGTTGTTGCTCTGGGCACTTCTGCTCCAGAAATATTTGTAGGAATTTCATCAATTATTAATAGCACTGAAGTATTAGCTATGGGAGCTGTAGTCGGATCAAATATTTCAAATATTGCTCTTATCTTTGGTGTCTCTTGTATTGGTATAACTTTAAAGCCACATAAGACAAAATTTATTCAATTCATTCCTTTCCTATTGTCAGCCTTGTTGCTTGGCTATGCTTTATATGATCTTAAAATAAGCTCTATAGAAAGCATTTTGATGCTAATAGTTTTTATTTATTTTTTATTTGTGATATTTAAAAACAAATCTTCAGAAGTGTTGACATCAAATATTTTGCCATCTGGTGGTAATTCGATTTATCTGTCAGCTATGTTATTTATTGGTTTGATTGCACTCATAGTTGGCTCAAATTATGCAGTCATATATGCTGAAAAGATTGCCATACTTTTAAATATACCTGAGGTGATAATAGGTTTGACAATAATTGCTATAGGGACCAGTTTACCTGAATTAGCTGCAACAATAAGTGCAGTTTTAAAAAATAAAACAGATATGGTTGTTGGAAATGTAATTGGGTCTAATGTTTTAAATATTACTTTAGTAGTTCCAATAATTGGATTATTTTCAAATGCTCAACTCGATCAAATGCTCTTTGAAAGAGATTATTTAATAATGATTGTTTTAAGTATTCTTTTTACTATTTTTGCAATTCGCTTTATGAATACTGCATCAATTAATTTTATACGTTTAATAGGTTTTTTATTAGTTTTTGGATATATAGGATATATCCTACGCCTAAGTGGGCTGGCCTAGCTTTTTTGGTAAGTACAAAAGAATTATGCCAATTATAAATGCTGAAATCTCAAATATAAAATAAGAATTGTAAAAACCTGGTGTTGTAGGCAATAACGAAAATATTACTCTTCCGAATGCGATAGAACCGACAAGAAAAGTAATAAATTTTATTGAAAAAATACCAATATTTTTTTTAAAAATTCCTACTAAACACATAAGTCCAATACACAAGTTCAAGCCTCCATAAATACCAGCTATCTCTGAATATCCCAGTGGGGATGTAACTGATAATCCAACAGCATTTAAAAAACTAGGATATCCAAGTTCAAGAGCTCCAATTAATGGATCAAATATGGCCCATACACCTATAAGAAAATAGACAAAGGCCATAAAAAATAAATATAGTCTTATTAACCAAATCAACTTATATTCCCCGTGTTTTTGAAATAAAATAATATGATTATGAGTTTAGCCAAATATTTAAAGATTTCATACTTATTTTTATATTGTATGAATATCCAAGGAGATATTATGCTCAATGATGATGACAAACTAGCAACGCCTCTTCCTCTTCCGTATGATGGAAAAATTTATAGCATAGGTGAGCTTAATGATTTTGTAAGTGGATCGATAGCTTCAGGAAAGCAGCCAATAATTATTTTTGGAGCTAATTGGTGCCCAGACTGCAGAATATTCTCTGGAACAATGGATATTCCTAAGATAAGCAAATTCATAGATAAAAAATTTAATATTCTTTATATAGACGTCTTAAGATACGAGATTAATATGCAATTAATGGAAGAATACGGTATACCGTCAGAAGAAGGCATTCCAAGAGTACTTGTATTTGATAAAGATAAAAACGTTATTAATAATTCAAATACAACTGAGTGGAGGACTGCCAGAGATAGGACTTCTCAGGAGATATTTAATTTTTTTCAAGATATGTCTATTAACTGATAGTTAATTAATCAAATTGTTCTTTTGCACTAGCAAATATTAAATAAAAGGTTCCACCAAAAGTTAGAATTCCAACACAAATATAAAAAATAGAATTCCAAGTATCTGTAATCTCTAAAACATATCCAGCAACAATTGGACTTAGAATTGCGGCAACCATGCCTATACTTCCTGAAATACCTACCAGAGATCCTGTATATTTTGGGCCTAGATCAGCATGATTCACTCCAAATCCACCAGCACAAATACCGGAACAGATATTTATAAGACATAACAAAATTATGACATTTATGAGAGAGTCCTCTAGAGAAATTAAATATAAAAAAATTGCAGAGCCAAAAAAACCTATCGAATTGACACTTTTACGAACCTTTAAAATACCATAGCCATTTTTGATCAAATTATCTGCTAAATAACCTCCAAGAATTAATGAGATCATTGAAACAAGACTTGGAATTAAAATAGAGTATATAAAAATATTTGAACCGAGGTCTATTCCCATCCCACCCTGAGCCACAGGAGCATTTATGTATTTTGGTAAGTATGAAAGAAATGTATATAAAGACCAATTATTGCAAAAAGTAGCAATTGCGATTGCCATAAAAGGAGTATTTCTGAATAATCTCAATAAAGGTATTTTAGGAGCTGTTTCTTTGGAGGGAGCTTCAGATTTAATAATAATTAATTCGTCTTTAGAAATATACTTATTATCCTCTGGATAAGAAGTCACTATTTTATTCCAAAAGAAATACCAAAAAACTCCTACTAAGCCAAATGAATAGAATACCCACTCCCAAGAATAGTTGGCTATTATTAGTGCGGCAACTGCAAATCCAAACAATGTACCAGCAGCAATGCCACTGTTTGTAAATCCAACTGCTCTTGTTCTTTCTTTAAATGGTATCCATCTAGCATAAATTGAGTGCCATGATGGAAACGTAACTCCTTCGCCTAGTCCCATTAAAATTCTTACTAGAATTAGCCACCACAGACCTTGATATGCAAACAATGGTGTAATTATTGTAAATAATGACCATATCAATAATGCATATCCAAGAACTTTTTTCCCGCCATACTTATCAGCAAGATATCCACCAACTGTCATAGTAATCATATAACCAAAATAAAATGATCCTAAAATAATTCCAACTTGTGACTCCGACCATCCAAATTGCTCCTGCATTGGAATGATGGCTACAGAAATATTTACTCTATCTATATAACAAATAAATACTGCTAGAAAAGATAAGAAGACAACTTTGAATCTATAAGGAATGATCATTTTTGTAATTATAGTTGATACATATAATGCTTGCTTAATAAGAGTTTTAGAGAGTTTCGTATTCTATCCAATCAATAATGAATCTATGTTTGTCAGGGTCTGACTTGTTAGAGCATTTCTCATCATTACAGAAGGAATTTTTATTTACTAAATAGTCATCATATTTACCTCCAACAGCAACATTTAAAATCATGTAGTATTCTCTATTAAAAGGATATTCATATTTATTGAATTCTTTATTACTTGAATCGACAATAAAATATGGTTGCTCAGAATTATCAAGATAAAAAGATATTGAGTTCTCTTTCCATATTAATGTTATAGAGTGAAATTTGTCTTGAAATCTAACGTGAGGAGGTATTAAGGCTTCACCAACAAGAGTAGACTTTTTATCCCATCTTTTACCAAAATGTAAAGCAGAGCTGGAAATATTTGATATTCGCCCCCTGTTTTCAAGAATGTCGATTTCACCGCCTTTTGGCCATTTAACATTATCTACAGGCATCATCCAAAAAGCAGGCCAAAAACCAGTTCCTTTAGGAACTTTAAAGCAAATTGATATTTTTGAAGGAAAGGAAAAAGTTTTTAAATTCTTTGTATTTATTCTTGCTGAAGTAAAGTTATAGCTGCTTTCACTTTTGCTAATTCGTGACCTTTTATCTTTATATATGGGTTGGATTTTTAGAAATCCGTTTTCAATTAAAAGATTTTTTGAAATATTTAAATTTTTATTATCATGAGATGGTTTAGTGTAGTACTGAAGTTCTCCATTACCCCATCCACTAATATATTTTCTTCCATCATAAAACCCATTTGTTGTAGAGTAATGCCAAGTGTTTGACGAGAGGCTATTTTCGTTAAATTCTTCGGACCATATTAAGTCTTCTTTTTTTGCCCTTTCCTTGCAATATGACAATTTATCTTTGGAATAAGACTCTAAGTTAACTAAAGAGGTCTGAACAATATCATCATTTTCAGAAATAATATTTAAGGGAAAAACTAACAATATAAAAAGATATATCATTTAATAATTCTAATAACTCTTTTAAAAAGAATGAAGGGATAAAATCCCTTCACTCAACAAACAAGATTAAAAATCAAATGTATATTTCAGACTAACAGTTCTAGGTGGAATCCATTGCATCCAATTTCTTGGTCTCCACGACGTATCATCTACTGCATAAATATATGCCTCAGTCCTCTCGTCTGTAAGATTATCTATTGAAATTTGTAACTTAGAGTTGTCATTAAGATCAACTCCAAGATTGAAATTTAATTTAGTATAATCTGGAGAGCTAGAGGCAGGATTTTCTGCGAAGGTATTAAAGCTGTCTCCGTAATAATTTACATCAAGCCTCGCATAAGATGGATATGAAAAAATTGTTGTGTCATAAACCAATCCTAAGTTCCACTGACTTTCAACTGTATTAGGAAGTCTATCTCCAGCTGATGCACCTAATGAAGTTATATCAATTGATGTTTCAGCAGTCATAGAGCTTCCTGCAAAATCAACAGATAACTCATCATTAATTGCATAAGTGAAATCAACCTCCCAGCCTGAAGTCTCTGCTTTACCACCATTAAAATTGTATCTCCAACCGCAACCTGGAGTTACTTGAATAATAATTCCGTCCCAATCAACATCAAAATATGTAACATTGGCACTATAATTTTCGCCTCTTGCTTTAACTCCAAATTCTGTCGTCTCAGCTTCATCTGAGTTAAATCTTCTTGAAAAGTTTGCTTGTGCTGCTTCGTCACTACTGCAAAAAGGTGGAAGTGGAGCCTGATTTCCTCCAGGTCTATACCCAGCTGCCTGTGTTGCATATAGGGTTAAGTCTTTATTAACCATATAACTAACGGCATATTTCATCCTTGTGTCGGACTCTGATCCTGAAAGTTCAGCACAATCAGTTCCAGCAGGATCATTACCATCACATCCATTGCTATCCATGAAGAAAATACCATACTGATAAGATTTAGATGCATCTTCAATCTCATAATCTCTGATACCAAATGTCAGTGTTAACTTATCATTTACGTTGTAATCAAATTGACCATAAAAAGATGTCTCTTCCTGCTCATTGTACTCAGTATAAGAACCATAATAGAAGTATGGATAACCTAAATGTCCTTCACAGAAAGGTGGACAATATATTGTTGCATCATAATCCCCAGGATTTAAACCAGCTGCATAAAGCATCACATACTCTAACCAGTCTTGGTCCATTGCATATTGAGTTTGTGATACTGAATTAGGCTCCTCATTAAATTTATAATTGTAATAACCTACTGTCCACTCAAATTTACCGGGTTTTGAGATTAATCTTAACTCAATTGTTTCCTCATAATATTCATCTCCGTCAACGATTAATGGTGCCGGAACATAATCATCCATATCAATTCTAGCCCAATCAGTTACTGAATCATCAGTTACTGTTCCATCAGAAATGATTAAGTTTGCATCAAAAGCACCAAAGTCGTATTTAATGTTCGCAACTAAAGTCTCTCTTGTAATATCCTCTGACTCATCCGCTGCTAAAGCGTGTGCAAATTTTGGATCATAATTTGTGAGAACTCCATCAACACCCTCGCTGACTGCATATGTTGATATTGCACTTAAACGAGCGCAGGTTGGATCACCATCAAAATTATAAAACCAACTGGTTGCCTGAGGGCAGCCCTCAACATAAACGTCTGCACTACCAGGCTTACTTTGACCAGGTTCCAAAATACCATATGCTTTATTATTGAAGTTTATATATCGCAAACTACCTGTTAGTTTCCCACCGTTGTTAAATCCTAAGGTAATCATTAATTGAGAGTCGTCCTCTTCACCTACCGTGTTGCCTGTTTGAATGTTTTTATAGATACCAGGAGAAACTAATTGTGAATAAACCGCCCTTAATGCAAGACTGTCTGATAAAGATAGGTTATACATCATTTCAATACTAGTTTCAGGTTCACTAGCTTTAACTTTATCACCGTAACCAACTCTTATTTTTCCATAAGATGCGCTTGAGTCAGGCTTATTAGTTACATATCTGATAGTTCCACCAATTGCATTTGAACCATAAAGTGTACCTTGAGGCCCTCTCAATACTTCAATACGCTCAACATCGAATAAACCCATCAATGCTCCGCTTACCTCATCAATATAAGTAGAAGATGTGCCAGATGATCGTTGAGAAGTTGAAGTATTTAAACCCCTAAAGGTGTAATAGTTAGAACCACCAGGTGTTGAAACACCTGCAATAGACCTTAAGTAATCCTCAGGATTTGTTATACCTCGCTCTTCAAGAGCTGATTCAGTAATTACAGAAATATTCATTGGAATTTCCTGCAGTGTTTCAGCTTTTTTATTTGCAGTAACTATAACTTCTTCAACTTCTTGTCCAATTAAAAAAATCGGTGCCAGTAGAAAAAGCGCATATGTGATGATGTTTTTCATTTATATTTTCCTCTCAAAAAAAAACCCAGTCTATGCTGGGTTAATAAAATAAAAAGACCCAGCTATTATATAACTGCTCCCCGTATTTTATGTAAGTTAAAAATTAACACTTCTTAAGTATATCTATACAGCTCCAAATAACAACCATTAATAGAAAATTAAATTATTAAAGGTTTGGTAGGGATGGAGGGAGTCGAACCCCCACGCCTTGCGGCACTTGGTTCTAAGCCAAGCGTGTCTACCAGTTCCACCACATCCCCAAAAATTGAAATTATATAGATATATTGATGTATATGTTAAAAAATATAATTTATAAATCGTAAGATATTTGATTTCTTCTCTTTCTTCTCTCAAACAATAGGATAAAAAAGGTCAATAGACCAATGCAGAAAATGATTAAAGATCGATGATTTATACCCTCATATATAAAACCAGAAAATTTCCCCACTAGCATAAAAGCAACTAAATAAATTAAAACAGTTCCGAGTTGAACTCTTGAAGAAGAAAAAACAAATCTCAGTAAAATATAGCCTCCTGCTGCAAATAAACCAGCAATAGTTCTAATAAATGTCATTAAGTTTTTCTGATCGCTTTCCACATAAAACGTGAGCATATAATTATTTACATCTGGAGAAAACATCATATAAAGCCCAGAAAATAGTGAAAGAAGAGCTACAGAAATCAAGTAGCCTTTTGTTAATATTTTCATCATAAAATTCCCAACATATACAAGGCTAGCAGAAATGAAAATGCTCCAAGTGCGATCCATATATACATTTCCCTATTATTGTTGAATTTATATGAATTTATTGCAAGAAAACAACAGAATATTGGAGCTATAACTAGAATTCCATAGCCAATCAAAATTGCCAATGGAATAAATGCTAAAAATAAAAAGACTTGTAAAATAAATTTGTTCATATTTTTACACTCAATAAATTACTCATTTTCAATCATATTATCATTTATTGAATTTTGAAGATTTGATATCTCAGTTTGAATTTCTAATATCGCTTGGTTTAGTTGATTTTTATAACTATTTAAAGCTTGTACAGAGTCGTCTAGTAACATTTGCTGAGTGTTGATATTGCTTAAGCTTAATTTAAGATCGCCTAGGTCCTTTGAAGATAAGCCTAATTCATCAATTTTAGATATATTTGATTTTATGTTGTTTTGCAACAGAATCAGCTTATCTTGATTTGAATTTATGTCACTTTCTATCACTGATAAAAGCCTTTCGATTTCGCCTGTTTGCTTTGAAAGTTTTTGAATATTTACTTTATTTCGTTTATTACTGAGGTCCCATAATTTTCTAATCTCCTTATCTAAAAATTGTATTGAAGATGAAATATCTGTCATGGAATCACTATTTATTTCGTCTGCAATATTTATTTGTTCTTCGATTAAAGTTAGTCTCTCGTCAATAGAATTCATAAAGGAATTGTTATTTTCAGATTCAAAAGTTTGCCATATTGCAAGAAATAGTATGCTCATAAATGCAATTACATAAATAAAACCAACAAAAAGCCCCCCTTTTGAAGTTCTATTCAAATAATTTGGTATCTTTTTTCCAACTTTCATCTTAGAGCTCATAGGTAATTAAAATTCATTAGTAATTAGCATATAATGGAAGTCTATTTTACCTTAACTAATACTTTTTTATGAATTTAGATTTTTCAGATGATCAAAAGTTTCTTCAAGAAGAGGCTAGAAAGTTTCTTGAAAAAGAAGGCGCATTGATAAGAAACAGAAATGTTTTGGAGAATGAATCATATATTGATACAGAATTATGGAAAAAAATTGTTGAACTTGGCTGGACTGGTATAAGAATCCCAGAAGAATATGACGGCCTGGGGTTGGGTCATCTTGAGTTATGTGTGATTGCTGAAGAGTTGGGAAGATTTTTAGCACCTGTGCCCTATTCATCTTCTGTCTATTTATTTACTGAATCAATAATAAATTATGGCAGTGAACAAATTAAAAAAGAATTTTTACCTAAACTAGTAAGTGGAGATATTGTAGGTACGCTTGCTGTCACAGAGGAATTGCACGCACCATCTGCGTCAAATATTCAAGTAACTTATGAAAGTGGAAAGTTAAATGGTAAAAAAATTGCAGTGCCAGATGCAAAAGTGACAACTCATGCTTTGGTGGTTGCAAAATCAACTAATGGTATTAGCCTTCAAATTGTTGACTTGTCCTCTGAGGGAGTTTTAATTGAACATCAAGAGACCATTGATGAAAGTAGAGGTCACTTTTCAATAACATTTAACAATGCAGAAGCTCAGCTAATTGGTGATGACGTATCTGGTTGGGAAATATATGAATCAATAATTAATCAAGCTGCAGTTCTTTTTAGCTATGAGCAAATAGGTGGCTCTCAAGCTTCACTTGATATGGCGGTAAATTATGCAAAAGAAAGATATGCATTTGGAAGACCCATAGGTTCTTATCAAGCAATAAAACATAAGTTAGCAGACATGTATATTGCTCTTACTTTGGCAAAATCCAATTGTTATTATGCAGCTTGGGCGTTGTCTACAGATTCATCAGATTTGCCTTCAGCCTCTGCAACTGCGAGAGTAAGCGCAACAAAGGCATATCAATTATGTTCCAAAGAAAATATACAAACACACGGTGGGAACGGTTTTACATGGGAGTATGATTGTCATATGTTTTATAGAAGATCTAAACTACTATCGTTAAATATAGGCTCACTTAATAATTGGAAAGAAAAGTTAGTTACAAGCTTAGAACAATCAAATATTAATTAGGATACATTATGGATTTTAAAGATACTAAAGAAGAAGCTAAATTTAGAAGTAAATGCAGGGAATGGCTTGAAAAAAATGCTTCATATAAGGATGAATCAACTCCTCAGAACGATGATTTTGCTAACAAAGACAAAATGGTAGCTGCAAAAGCATGGCAAAAAAAGAAATATGATGCAGGATGGGCAATGCTTCACTGGCCTGAAGAATATGGTGGAATTGGAGCCAGCTCAATGGAAAGAATAATTTGGGCAAATGAAGAGTCAAAATTTGATGTACCAAAAGGTATTTTTGAAATTGGCCTTGGTATGTGTGGTCCAGTAATGATGGAATATGCCACAGAGGAGCAGAAAGAAAGATATTTACCCCCAATGGCAGAGGGAAAAGAAATTTGGTGTCAACTTTTTTCCGAACCATCTGCAGGATCTGATGTTGCTGGCTTGAGAAGTAAAGCAGTTCGAGATGGTGATAATTGGATTATAAATGGCCAGAAAGTTTGGACATCTGGAGCTCACTTTTCTGACTTTGGAATACTTGTGGTAAGACATGATCCAAATGAAGCAAAACACAAGGGTATGACATTCTTTTTTGTCGATATGAAATCACCAGGTATTGAAGTTAAGCCAATTAAACAAATTACTGGAGGATCTAGTTTCAATGAAGTTTACTTTACAGATGTTGAAATTCCAGATTCACAACGTCTAGGAGAAATAGGTGATGGTTGGAAAGTTGCCATTACTACTTTAATGAATGAAAGATTAGCTGTTGGTGATGCAGATGGAGCTGATGTAGAAGATGCATTTAGATGGGCTAAAACTCAAGATAACCAAGGTGAACCACTTCTAAATAATGGAGCAGCTAGAGAATCAATAGCTGATTGGTACTGTCAAAAAAGTGGTTTGAAAAATACAAAATTAAGGACCATGTCTGCTCTTTCAAGAGGAGATACTCCTGGTCCAGAGGCTTCAATAACCAAAATTGTTAGTGCTGGAAAGCTTCAAGATATTGGTAACTTTGGAATTGATTCATTAGACATGGCTGGGATGTTAAGAACTGATAATCATGACATTAAAGGTTTCCAAAATGCATGGTTGGGTGCGCCAGGGTTAAGAATTGCAGGCGGTACTGATGAAATTCTTAGAAATATTATTGCTGAGAGAGTTTTAGGCCTCCCACAAGATCCAAGAGCAGATAAGGGCATAGCATTTAAAGATATACCAACAGGAAATTAGAGAACTTAGCCTATAAAAAGCTCACCATAATTTCGTCAACTAACATATTTGATGCGTCATCGTAAGATATGGATCTATTTGAACCTTGTCTCCAAACTGTCACGACAGTCCAAAGTGTCTTTTCTTGCTCAAGATTCTTAAGATTCACTCTAAGAATATTTTTAGTCACATTATAAACATTATCTCTAAAACGGTAGTAATCGTAATAATATCTTGAATAGTGATAATTGAGTCTATCTGATTCAACAGTTTCCTTGGTTGTAAAGTTTATATCAAAAATAATATTGGAATTCTTATTATATTTTAGGCCTCTATCCTCAATTGCAGATTTAAGGTTTTCTTTAAACTTCTCAAGAGCTATTGGATTTACCTCAGCACTCATATTTGTACTATTTATCTTTATATTAAATTCGTTATAATTACTCAAATTAAAAGTATCAATTGAATCAATTTTAAGATTTGATTGAGTAGTGGAACATCCAACTAAAATTACAAGGGTTAAAAGTGTTATTATTTTTTTCATATTTTATTTATTATTAGGTTATGTTTAGTTTAGAAGATCAAAAATACATTGAATTATTAGACCTTAATGCACAAATATATACCGAATCTAAATTCAATTGCAAGCATATTCATCTAGATTCTAAAAGTGATGAAAAAGTGTTTATGGTTGCCTTTAGAACTATACCTGAAGATTCGACTGGCGTAGCTCATATTCTTGAACATACTGCACTATGTGGCTCAAAAAAATATCCTGTTAGAGATCCTTTTTTTATGATGATCAGAAGATCTTTGAATACTTTCATGAATGCATTTACTTCAAGTGATTGGACGGCATACCCTTTTGCAACCCAAAATGATAAAGATTTTAAGAATTTATTAAGCGTATATTTGGACTCATCATTTTTCCCTAATTTAGATGAATTAGACTTTTTACAAGAAGGTCATAGATTAGAATTTGTTGAGAAAGATAACTCCAATAGTGATTTAGAAATTAAAGGTGTTGTTTTTAATGAAATGAAAGGCGCAATGAGTTCCATTACAAGTCAGTTGTGGCATGGTTTATCAAGACATCTTTATGATTCGTCAACATATAAGCATAACAGTGGAGGAAATCCAGAAGATATTTTAGATTTAACACATGACTATCTTGTAAATTTCCATAAAAAACATTACCACCCCTCAAATGCAACATTTTTTACATTTGGAAAATTAAATCCTGAAGATATTCAAAATTATATTCAAGAAAATGTATTGGTAAATTTTGAGCCCTCTAAAGAAAATATTAATGTAAAAAATGAAAATAGAATTTCACAGCCAAAAATAGTTACAGAATATTATAATCCAATGCCAAATGATGAAAATAATCATCATGTTGTCTTAAGCTGGCTTCTTGGAGAAAGTCATAATCCTGTTGAACTTCTAGAATCATATCTAATGTCTAATATACTTCTGGATAATTCAGCCTCGCCCCTAAGAAAAGCGTTAGAAAATACTAAATTGGGAAAATCATTATCTCCGTTGACTGGTTTAGAGGCTGATCATAAAGAACTTGTTTTTGCAGCAGGACTTGAAGGTGTTGATTCTGATAAACAACTAGAAGTTGAGCAATTAATATTGGATTGTTTAAAAGACGTTGTTTCAAGTGGGCTTTCAGAGGGACTTATTAATTCCTCCTTGCATCAGTTAGAAATCAAACAAAGGGAGATTTCTGGATCAGGACTTCCTTATGGATTGCAGATCATGCTCGGATGTCTTCCAGCTTGTTTACATAATGATGATCCTCTTAAAGTACTAGATTTAGATGCTTCTTTTAACGTAATTAAAAAAAATCTTAAAAAAGATAAATATATCGAGAATATCATTCAGAAAAAAATAATTGATAATCAACACAGAGTTAATTATTCATTAGCGCCAGATGTTAATTTTAATAAAATAAATGAAAATAAAATAAAAGATAAAATTGAGAAAAAATCAAAAGAATTATCTCAAGGAGAAAAAGATAGAATCCTAGAGCTGACAAAAAATTTAGAACAAAGACAGGAAAAAATTGACAATCCTGAGATATTACCGAAAGTTACTAAAGATGATATTCCCACAATAAGAAGTTATCCAAATTCAAAAACATATAAAAATGATAATAAAAATTATTTTTATAATGTTGGGACGAATGGAATTACATATCATTCGATACTTTTGCCATGTAAGAAACTGTCTATGGATGAATTTAAAGTTGCATCGTTATTTACAAATACATTAACTGACGTTGGAATTGGAAATAAAAGTTATGAAGAAATACAAAAAATTCAGTCGGCGTTCACAGGTGGTATTTCATCAAGTTTTACACTTATACCAAATAAAGACCTCTCTGCACATACTTTGGCACTCAAGATTACTTCAAAATCACTTGAGAAAAATGAAAAAAATATGCAAGAACTTATGGTAGAGACAGCCAAAGATGCAAACTTCTCTGATAAAAATAGAATTAAGGATATGCTTAATTTTATATCTTCAGATAATGATAAATCACTTATTCAAAATGGACATGTTCTGGCTATGAGTAATGCGGCGGCTCAAATTAATAACATATCCTCAACAAATGACTTTACATCTGGAGTTAATTACATTTCAAATACAGGGCAGCTTTCAAAAAGCATAAACAAAACATCAGTATTTGATAATTATGTTGAGTTATTAAATAGTATTAAAAATAAAATTAGTTCTAATCCTATGTATACTTTTACAGCTTCATCGTTAGACATAAAAAAATCAAATATTAATTTTGAATTTAATGAATCTAAAGAGGTTTTCGATACTCAAGATTATTTTGATATTCAACAGAAATCTATAGGGTGGATTACAGGTGCTCAAGTAAGTTATTGCGCAGAAGTTTTCCCAACAGTTGATTATTTACATGATGATGCTGCTGCATTAAGTGTTTTAGGAGCAGTATTAAGAAATGGATATCTTCATTCCGCAATTCGAGAAAAAGGTGGAGCATATGGTTCTGGTGCTATGCAAGATTCAAATAATAAAGTATTTAAATTTTTCTCTTATCGTGATCCAAGATGTTCAAATACTTTTGATGATTTTAAAAAATCTAGGGAGTGGTCTCTTAAAGATATTTCTCAAGATCAACTCGATGAAGGTGTTTTAGGCATAATTTCAAGTATTGATAAGCCATTATCACCTTTTGGTGAAGCAATGAGTGATTTCTCAAATAATCTTGATAAAAAAGATAAAGAAAAAAGGCTATATTTCAGATCTAAAGTTAAAGAATGCACTTTGGATAATTTAACTAACGTCTCAAGAAAATATTTGTTCAATGAGTCAAAAAAATCAGTCATTGCAGGCGAAAATTACATTGAAGAAATGGAAAGTTTAGGTTTAGAAATTAAAAATATTTAATCAAAAAAAGAAAAACTTTTTTCTTTTGAGTTCTTTTGCACAACCCCAGTATTGCTTTTGATATTTTGTAGATCTTCCTTGAACCCTATCAGCAACTTTTATTAACCACTGCTTCTTTCTATATGTCTTCTTTTTGAAGCCGGTGTAACCCTCGTGATAAGCAAGATACAGTGACCTTGCATCTGTTTTTTCAAATCCCTGATAATAACCTTTACTAGCATACCAACCAATAAAATCTGCAGAATCTTGAAAGTTTTTTCTACTGGCTCGAGTATTTCCAGTTTCATCCTTATAATCCTCCCAAGTTTTTGTAAGTGCTTGAGAGTATCCAACTGCTGATGATGGTCTAAACCAAGGAATAAAACCAAGAATTTTTTCTCTATCAGGCCTTGCATCTGCCTGAAAGCTCGATTCTTGGTAAACAAACGACATCAAAACATATGGAGGGATTTTCCATCTTTTTTCACTCCTAATTACTGCTTTGTACCAACTTTTTTTTTCTTTAAAAATTAAGCAAATATTATCCGGATTTTCGGGTGGTTTGGTTACACAGGAATTTAACACTGTTATCATTAACAAAAAAATAAGATGATTTAATCTAAATTTTTTCATCTTCATCAAAACCTCTAAAATTTTTAAATCTAGGGAACCTTAAGCTGTAATTCTCGCTTTCTATGCTTTGCGTAATTGCATCTGCTCTTATTTCAATCATTCTTCCAATTAATCTATCTTTGGCAGTCCAAAATTTTTCACGCTCACTATCGGTTAGGCCACTACCAACACTTAAAGAAAAAAACTTTCCATCGTCTTTACCCTCAACAAAAAAAGCACCTAGCTTGCCTTCATGTTTTCCAGAGCCCTCTTGTATATCAATAATCTTAAGTGTTACTTCAATGAATGGTTTTATTTTTAACCAAGCATGGCTTCTTTTGCATTCATAAAAGTTGTCATTAGGTTTTATCATTAAGCCTTCAAATCCTTTATCAAGAGCCTCTTTATTCATATCAGAAAACTTTTGTTGACCAATTTCTTGATCAAAATTAATGATTTCATAATCAACTAGCTTTATAGAAGAATCAAATGTTTTTGAAAGTTTATTTAGTTGCTCTTTTCTCTCAATAGTATTTAGTTTGCTTTTTCCTGTATTAAATTCCTTAAATGGTAAAATATCAAACAGCGCAAGATAAGCATCATCAGTTTTGGCTCCAGACTTTCTATACACCTGTTTCATCAATGCCTGAAAATCATCACTCATAATTTCACCATCAAAAACTAAACCATTGTATTCAGGCTTACTTAAAGCTTCTTCTATATGGGGAAAATTACTAAAAATTTTGCCGTTGCGACTGTATAAAATGGCCTGTCCATTTTTTACAATTCCTATTACTCTTACGCCGTCATACTTGTACTCAACTAAGCAATCACCTTTTATTTTTTTTGGATGTTTTGCGCCATCATGAGCTAGCATGCATGAAAAAATTGGTATCCTAAATTTTAAACTGTTCTTTTTTGCAACATTGTTTACAGTTTTCTCGCTGACTCCACATCTAAGGTCTTTGATCAATATTCTTCTGTACCAGTCATTCCATTGAATAATAGAAGAAGATTCAATTAATTTAATAATAAGATCTCTTGCTGCATGACCAGTTTTGTCTCTTTTAATTAATAAACTAGCAGCATTTTGAAATTCATCCCAATCAAGACCAGGACCGTCACTTTTACATTCAGGAACCTGTTTGACACCAAAGGTAACAAGAGGATCGAGACACATAGATAAACCTTCTTGAAAGATTTTATCCTCTAAGTGCATTTCAATAACGCTTTCTTTAAATAATCTACTGTTATTACTTTCAAGTTCTTGAATAATTTCCCAAGGTTTTATTGTCATAGGATTAAGCTCCTACAGTTTTATTTTTATTTAATTGTTTTAATCTTGCGATGTCTTGTGCTTTCGATTCAACGTGAGATATCATTTGTTTAGAAATTGGTGTTCGATCTTGATCACATAATGTTGCATCGAATTTATCCGAAAACGCTAAAGCAAATTCAATCATTTGTTTTACAGTATTATATGGATCTAAAGTAGAATATAGATCGGCAACAATTGTTACTGCAAATGTTTGAGTTATTTCCTCAAATGTTCCGGGCTTTAAAGCATTAATTACTCTAAATTTTTCGACTCCATCTTCATAAAATACATAATAGTTATTAGTGTTAACTGCGCCAAGATTTGAAAGAAAGCCAATTATTTGATTAATATCAAACATGGATCTATCCATAGATATTAAGTTTAAAATTACTAATTCTTGTTCTTTTGAAACCTCTTTGTAAAAGTTAAAAGATTCTTGTTTTTTTGGAATTTCTTGAGAAATATTCAAGGTATTTGTATCAGATACTTTTTCGATTTTAATCTTTAATTTTCCATCGTTAGATATCTTTCTAATATATAAAAAAACAATTATTAAAAATATTAATACTGCCAATCCAATTAAATATATTTGTGAGTTTATAGCCATCTATGATTCAGCTAATTCTAGAGCTTGATTTACATCGACTGATACCATTCTTGAAACACCAGCTTCTTGCATTGTAACTCCCATAAGATGATCGCTTCTTTCCATAGAAACTTTATTATGTGTGATAAAAATAAATTGTACATTCTTTGACATTTCTTCAACCATATCAATAAATCTTAATGTATTTAAATCATCTAATGGAGCGTCAACTTCATCAAGTAAACAAAAAGGTGCCGGATTTAATTCGAAAAATGCAAAAACTAAAGCTAATGCTGTAAGAGCCTTTTCACCTCCAGACAACTGAGATATTGAAGAATTTTTCTTTCCTGGGGGTCTCGCCATTAAAATTACGCCAGCATTAAGAGCATCATCATCAGTCAAGGTAAGTTCTGCCACACCACCACCAAATAATTTTGGAAACATTTCTTTCAGTTTTAAGTTTACTAAATCAAAACTTTCTTTAAAAATTGTCTTAGTCTCTTGATCAATTTTTCTTATTGCTGCACTTAATTTATCGAGAGCCTCAGTTAAATCATCATATTGTTTATCTAATTCTTCTTTTCTTTTGGTCTCTTCTTGAATCTCCTCTGGAGCAGCTAGATTTATCGCGCCTAATTTAATAATCTTGGTTTCAAGTTCAGCTAATTTGTTTTCAAGATCCTCAATATTTTTATTTTCATAATGTGAAAAGTCTATTGTTTCAATATCAATACCAGCTTGCTCAAGTTTTTTATTTGAATTGTCTAAATTAATTTCATATGTTTTTTGTTCTATTCTTATGTTGGTAATTTTTTCAGAGATCGATCTGGCATCTAAATCTGATATTGATTTTTTATTTTCAAATTCTCTAAGCTGTTCATTAAATTTGGATTGTTTTTGTCTTAAAGATATCAGGATGGATTCAGCATTCGAACTTTTTTCTGCTAAATCTTTCATCTCATTTTCAATTGATTTTTTTTGATTTTCATCGCTTAATATTTGCCTTTCAAGTTCACTTTGTCGCGAAAAATATTCTTCTGTTAATGTTTTTGATTGCTTGGTTGCAATATTTAATATGTCTATAAGCAAATTTTTTAGCTTTTTTGCTTTTTGGAGAATATCTTCATTATTTATTGCATATTTCTCAATTGTTCTAATAATGCCATCTAAGATATGCATTGCTTTCTCACTTGGACTTAACTCATCAAAATTCTTTTCAGTTTCCTTCGCTTTCTCATAACTTTGCTTTACTTTTTCAAGATCTGATTTTGTATCTTGTTCATTTTTATTGATATTGAGAAGATTTGCCTCTCTTTTTGCTATTTCAGCACCAATTGCGTAAAAATTCTTTTGAGCAATTTCATATTCATTTAAAGTGGATTCATTTTCTGTTCTAAATTTATCTATTTGAGATTGCGTTGTATCAGACTCTGCATTTTTAATTTTAAGATCTCTATTTAACGAATCTAATTTTTTTTGAAGACTGTCTCTGCTTGTTTTGGCTTCTATTGAAAATAAAACCGCTTTATCAAGTTCTAACTCTGCTTTTTTTTCTTTAAGTGAATTATATTTTTCAGCAGCTTTTGCTTGATTTTCTAATCTTTTTATCATTCTACCAATTTCATCTTTAATATCTTTTACTCTTGATAAATTTTCTTTTGTTCTTTTAATTCTTGATTCTGTTTCTCTTCTTCTCTCTCTATATTTAGAAACACCAGCTGCTTCTTCAATATGAGTGCGGAGTTCATCTGGTTTTGCGCTTACAAGATTACTTACCATGCCCTGTTCAATAATTGCATAGGAACTTGGGCCAAGTCCTGTTCCAAGAAATATATCTTGAACATCTCTTCTTCGACACTTTATATTATTTATGAAGTAATTCGATTGAGCGTCTCTTGTCATTACTCTTTTGATTGAAACTTCATTAAATGAGATGTATTCACCACCAATCTTTCCAAGTGAATTATCAAATAAAAGTTCAATGCTACACTGACCTGATGCTTTTCTTTTTTCAGAACCATTAAAGATGACATCAACCATGGACTCACCTCTCAAATTCTTTGCAGACAGCTCTCCAAGGACCCATCTAACTGCATCAATTACATTAGATTTACCACATCCATTTGGGCCAACAACTCCTACCATATTTGTAGGAAAAGAGATCTTCGTTGGATCTACGAAGCTTTTAAAACCTGATAGTTTTATGTGTTTTAGCTGCATTTCAAGATTAAGTTAACCTAACCTATTATAACTCCTGAGACTTTTTTAACCATTCATTTGAATCAATTTTATAAGTGTTAAATATCCTATTTTTATCTAAGACAATTATGTTCTGGAGGTATAACTTTTCATTATTACTACCGCATATAACATCAATATTTAATTCTATAGATTCTTCATTTAAATATGCTGAAGCAAGATCAAATCCTGGAAGAACGCTGTCTAGATTAGTTAATTTTAAGTTTTGTATATTTATAAATTCTCTCTTTGCAATTGGTATCTTTGGGCCATTCATTATCGATAAATTTATTTCTCCAGATGATATCTCGCATGGCTTCGTTGCATTAAAGTCTATTATAAAACTGGCATTTTTATATACTGGAAATTTTTCATCTCTAAGCAAAGTATACAATTGATAAAATATAATTTTCTCATCACTTGAAATAAAAAATCTCTCAGAAAAAGCAATTAGACTCTCAGCTGAGTTAAGTTTTTTTAAATCAATTGACTTAGTTATTAATCCAACTAACCAATTCTTAATTTCAACTTCATTAAATGAATCTTCAATTTCTTTTAAAAACTGAGTTGATATTTTTGAATCAACATAAATTTGATCAAAAATTTTATTATTTAATATTTGTTTTTTAACTGAGCCAACAAGGGCAAATTTACTTACAAATATAGTCAGACAAAAGCTAAGAACTAAAACTGAAATCCCAAAAATAATACCTTTGTTAGAAGTTTTTTGAGCAAACAAATATGCAATTATTGGTAATGAGGCCAATATTGTTAATAGATAAAAAATTGTCATGCTTTTTTTCTAAAAAGAAAAAATATCAATGTTAAAAATAAAAAAATAAAGGGTGAAAACCAAAGAATATATGTTTTGTTGTTAAATTCTGGTTGGTATAACGAATCTGGTCCAAATCTTGATGAAACATACTTTTTTATCTCTTGATCTGTTTTATTCTCATAAATCATTTGCGCAATCTTTAACTTTAAATCTTCAGATACTGGAGCATTAGAGCTAGACAAAGAACCTGATGTACATTTCGGACATCTTATGTCCTTAATTAAATTATTGAATCTCGCTTCATCAATTTCACTATCAAAGGAATATAAATTATCTGTAAAAGCATTCATTGTCACTATGCATAAAATAAAGAGCCTCATGCTAAAACATTTTCCTTTCTTCAATTATAGGTAAAAAAACATCTTTCCATATTAAGTCATTAACCTCGCCCTGAAAGTGGGCAACAATTTGACCATTGCTAATTAAGAATGTTTCAGGCGCGCCAGTTACGCCAAGGTCTAGAGCAAGAGTCCCTTTAAAATCATGGATTATTGTTTTATATGGATTTCCATATTTATTCAACCAAATAACTGCATCCTCTCTCTCATCCTTATAATTAAGCCCAATAACTGGGATACCTTTTGAATTGAGTCTCATTAAATAAGGATGTTCAATAACACAAGTTATGCACCAACTTGCCCAAACATTTAAAACAAAATCACCACTAAAGAGATCAGTGTTTATAGTTTTAATGTTATCTAAATCTTTGAGTTCAAATTGTGGAATCTCATATATATCGTAATCTGCACCTGGATAAGAATCCTCATTTGTCAGTAAAATAAAAAAAAGAAATATAAAACTCATTGGGATTATAAAGACTGATATTTTTAGCAAAAATTTCATGCTCTTAGCTTCTTAGAAAAAATTAACATTATTCCTGCTAGTCCCATTAACAAGGCAGAAATCCATATCCATCTTATTAAGTAATTTATTTGAATATTTACAATCCAGCTTCCATCGTCAAGCTGATCTCCTATTGTCATATAAATATCTCTCAAAGGAGTTACATGAATTGCAGTTTCGGTAGTGATTTGTCCTCTTGTAAAATATTTTCTTTTTTCAGGATTCAAATTAAATTTATTTCCTTTTATATCCTCTACTAAGAATTTTGCTTTGATGGAATCATAATTAGATTTTTCTTCAACGCCAAGATCTTGAAATAAAATCTTTAAATCTTTGTACTCTTCATATTCATTTATATAAATATTTATAGCTCTTTCTGAACTTAAAAGACTGTTAAATGATATCGACACAATTAACAAGCCTAAGGACATGTGTGCAATAACGCTGAACGGATTAATAAATTTTTTATACAAAAAATAATTTATGATTTCATAAATATATCTATAAATAATTAGTAATCCTGCAAAAACTGATAGTAGTATAGGAATATTTTTAGTGCTAAAAAATATCATCACAAATAGAGTTGACGTTATAGATAGTATTAATGACAAAAATATCGGTTTCTTTAAAAAGCTAAAGCTTGAATTTCTAGACCATTTAGAATCAACTGAAAAGAATAAAAAAAATGATGCAAGAATAACTATTGGTATAAATATTGCGTTGTAAAAAGGTGCTCCAATACTAATTTTTTGATCAAACAAATATTCATATATTAATGGATATGTTACTCCTAACATTACTGAAAATATTAATGCACCGAAAATGATGTTATTTAAAGAGATAAATGATTGTTTTGAAAATTTTTTTATTGTTAACTTAGATTGAATGCTTGATATTCTCAACACAAATAAAGATATAGAAATAAAAATTATTATTCCAATAAATGCTAAAAGATAGAGTCCTCTCTCTGGATCATTTGCAAAGGAATGAACACTATCAATAATTCCAGATCTCACAATAAATGCACCAAATAAGCTTAAAGAAAAAACTAAAATCGATAACAAAATCGTCCAAACTCTCAATTGTGATGATTTTATGGATACGCTTAAAGAATGGACGAATGCAGTTGCTGCAAGCCAAGGCATCAAAGCAACATTTTCTACTGGATCCCAAAACCAATACCCGCCCCAACCTAATTCATAGTACGCCCACCAACTCCCAAGAGTGATTCCGACAGTAAGGAAAACCCATGCAGCTATAGACCACTTTCTTGCTAATACCTCCCATTTTATAGATGTTTTACCCTCCAAAAGAAATGAAATTGCACAGGCAAATGGAATTACAAAACCTACATAGCCTAAGTATAGTGTTGGTGGATGTATTGCTAGCGCAGGATCTTGAAGAACAGGATTAATATCGGCGCCATTCAGAGGAGCTATTGGAAGAATTGTTGCAAAAGGATTAGAAGTGGCAAGTAAAAATAGTAAAAAACCTACTATAACAAAAGAAATGATACCAATGCTTTTTGCTTTTAAGATTTCTTCATTTTTAACTGTTACATTAAAGATAAAGCCCCACAGTGATAAAAATACAATCCATAAGAACATAGAACCCTCGTGAGCACTCCAAATAGAAGAGATTTTGTAAAAAGTAGGTAAAGCTGTGTTTGAATGATTTGCAATATACTGAACGCTAAAATTATCTGTGATCGCCAACCAAACATAAATTATAAAAGAGCAAATTAAAAATAAGAAACCATGTGAATATGTTCTAGATATTAAATTTGATAAATATGCAGTATTTAAACTAGAAGTAAATAAAGCGAAATATCCGACTAAGAAAAACAAGCCGGCAGCTAAAACCGATAGAAAATGTGAAATTTCAATTATCATTTACTATTTTTAAACTTGGTGGCATATAATTTTCGTCATGTTTTGCTAGAACCTCTTCTGCAAATACCATCTGATTTTTCAAATAACCTAGAACAACGACTCCACTCTCCTCTTTAAATAAGTCGGGAACAATGCCTTCGTACTCAACATTTACAGAATTTTTATAATCAGTGATGGTAAAAGAAACTTTTGAAGAGATTCTTTCTACTGAACCTTTTAGAACCATACCGCCAACTTTAATTCTTTTATCAACTGAAATAGTTTTATTTTTTAATTCAGTTGGTGTGAAAAAATAATCGAGGTTTGAGTTCAATGAATACAGTATTAGTCCTGCTCCAGACATAGAAAATAAAATAACTATGCAAATATTAAAAAGTCTTCTTTTTCTAGTTGAGTTCATCTAATTTTTCTTTAATTTTTTTTATTTTGTACCGGTACACAGTAAAAAAAACAAGCAAACTAAAAAATACAATGAATAGTACGCTCCATACATAAATACCATGACCATTCATATATATGGCCTCATAGAAAGAATTAAATGCAAAATTAAACATAATCTTTTACCCAAGATTTATTTTTTTCTCTAATAAATATTTGATTTTTTGAAGACATTAAAATTAGGCAAACTATTAATCCAAAAAAACCAATAATAGCTCCTATAAGCGGATAAAGCATTACAGGGTCAATTGAAGGCTTTTCAGTTAATGTAATTGAGGCTGATTGATGAAGTGTGCTCCACCAGTCAACTGATTTTTTTATAATAGGTATATTTACCGCTCCAACAATAACTAACCAAGAAAGTAATTTGTCTGCTTTTTCATAGTTACTAAAAGAATTGTGAAGTGAAATTAATCCTAAATACATAATAAATAAGATCAAAGTTGACGTAATTCTTGCATCCCATTGCCACCAAGTACCCCATGTTGGGATTCCCCAAATTGATCCAGATATCAAGGCAATGAAAGTTGTCATTGCGCCAATTGGAGCAATTGCAATTACAAGATATGCTGCAAGTTTTACCCTCCAAATTAAGTAGGTAACACTTGAGACTGCCATTGCAATATATAAAGATTGAGATAAAAATGATGCAGGTACATGTAAATACATAATCCTATAAGAGTTTCCTTGAACAAAATCCTCAGGCGTGAATAACAATCCCCAAACAATTGAAAAGACATATATGCAAAGAGAAGTAAAAAAAATAAAACTATAAGATCTTTCTACTTGGAGCAGAAATGTTTTTGGAGATGCAAACTGATGTATAAATTTTTTTATCACTTTTAACTATGAACTGATTTGCCCTACTCTAAATGGGCTTTAATTATATAAGATACAACAATAGGTATTAAGACTATTATAATCGATAAGCTGCCTAATAATAACAAAATAAAACTTTCAAAATTAATATCAAACTGAAGTGCGGTCATGCCTTTTCCTAAAACTATTAATACTGGAAGCGCTATTGGCATAGTGACAAGTGCACCTAAAACAGATCCTTTATTTAAACTGAGTGAATTGCCTAATACAAATATATTTAAAAAAATATATGAGCTAATTAATGAAAGAGGAAAAATAGGCAAACTTAGTTCAAAATTTTGTGTTGTACCAAAAGAAAAAATAAAGCTTAACAGCGACACTGGTATGCCTATTAAAAACCAGTACACAAAAACTTTTAGGCCAATGCCGACTTGAAATGAAGATTCTTGTATTATTGTTTGCTCTAATGACCCATCATTATAGTCTTCAGTAAAAATATCTTCAGTAGCAAGCATCATAGAGATCAATATTGCTATCCAAAGGACAGAAAAAAAACCAATTTGTAACCTATCTTGAAGTAGCTCCACAGTTAAGGGATAGGCAATCATTATTAACCAGAAAACAAGAATTGGCCCTAACCAAATTCTCGTTTTTTTTCTCAGTTTTAAAAATTCTATTTTTAATATTTCCATATTTATCAATTATTTAATTCTAGTAAATCCGATTTTATCTGACATGGGATATGAGAAGTAAAAATTAACCCTTTTCCTTCAATTAATTCATTGCTAAGAAATTGGGTAAGTTGTTCGTGTGTATCATCATCCAATCCAACAAATGGCTCATCCAATATCAATAAGTTCGAACTATTTAAAAAAACTCTAAGCAGTGCAAGTTTCTTTTGTTGTCCAAAAGACAAGCTTGAAACTGTGACATCAAGATGTTTCTTTAAGCCAATTAAATCAAGATATTTATTTAATTTTATATGATTGTTTAATTGCAATAAATGGATATTGTCTCTCATTGTAAGATAATTTTTTAATGCATTTTTATGGCCTAAATAACAAATTTGTAAAGAAGCAGCTGAATTGATACTCCCTTTTGTTGGGTCAGTAATTCCAAGAATTATTCTCAATAAAGTAGATTTACCTGAACCATTTTTTCCTTTTATGTGAAGAGCTCTGCCTCCTTTAATATCAAAAGATAAATTATGAAAAAGTTTGTTTTCATTGATTTTATAGCTAATGTTGTTAGCAATAATTAAAGAGTTGTCAGTCATTAGAATATATTGAGATTTTTAGTTTTTATTATAAGTGCTGGTAAAGGATTTTGTGGATCAATTCGAGAATAAAATCTTTTAGATAGTTCATTAAATGGATTAGATTGGAATTTTCCAATGCCTCCAACAGAAAAATATAATCTTTTACTAAAAAAAATACCTTGCTCTAGTTGTGGGATATTTCTTAAAGAAGCTGATATTTTTTTTATATTTTTAATAATATCTTTATTGTCGTTAAATTTAAACCAACCCCAAGTTGATAAATCTATCATAGAGATTTTTTTTAAAGATTTTTTTGCTAAGGTGCTTGGAAAGGTAGATGGTGGTAAAAAAACTATCAATTTTCCATTTGATTTTGTGACTAAGTCGTCAATTTGCTTTTCTGATACCTTATTATTTGGAAAATTTGCAAATATAAACTCTTCAGTATTATTTGATTTAGGGCACTTGAGCTTCTTTAACCTTTCGGCAGAGCCAAGAACTATATAAGTTACTAATTCTCGACTCAAGATTTACTAAATCTTCGATAAAGCTTGCTCGAAATCAGCAATAATATCATCTGTATGTTCAAGACCAATAGATAATCTTACAAAACCAGGAGTGATACCAGCTGATAATAATTCTTCTTCTGAAAGCTGACTATGTGTAGTGCTTCCTGGGTGAATTGCTAAACTTCTTGAATCTCCAATATTTGCAACATGGTATACCATTTCAAGTGAATTAATGAACTTTTCTCCTGATTCCCTGCCGCCTTTTACTTCAAATCCCATTAAACCTCCATTACCTCGCGTAAGATATTTTTCAGCCCTCTCTTTTGCATAGCCATCCATGACTGAAGGATAGATCACTCTTTCAACAGAATCATGTTCGGACAAATATTTTGCAATTACTTCCGCGTTTGAAGAATGTTCTCTCATTCTAAGTGCTAATGTTTCGAGACCTTGAATAAACATAAAGGCATTAAAAGGACTCATTGCCGCACCCATATCTCTTAAAACTGTAGTTCTTGCCTTTAAAATATATGCAATTGGACCAAGTGGCTTAACTGCTTCTGTCCAAACTGCACCCCCATAAGAAGGATCAGGATTGTTAAGTGCTGGTTGTCTTTGAGGAAAAGCTTCCCAGTCAAAGTTTCCACTATCAACAATGATTCCGCCAATTGAAGTTCCATGTCCACCTATAAATTTTGTTGTTGAATGAATTAATACAGCAGCTCCATGCTCAAAAGGCTTACAAATAACTGGTGCAGCTGTATTGTCAACAATTAAAGGGATTCCTAAAGGTCGACCTATTTCAGCAACCTCACTTATTGGAAAAACTTCAAAGCTTGGATTTGGTAAGACTTCACCATAATAAGCTCTTGTATTTTCATCGGTTGCTTCGGCAAAATTATTTGGATCAGCTGGATCTACAAACCTTACTTCAATCCCCATATCAGACATTGGATTTTTAAACTGGTTATATGTACCTCCATATAAATGAGACGAAGCTACAATATTGTCGCCTTTTCTTGCAATATTCTGAATTGCATAAGCAGAAGCAGCTTGACCAGATGCCACGGCCAAAGCTCCAACACCTCCTTCAAGAGCGGCAATTCTATCTTCGAGAACTGCACACGTTGGATTCATTATTCTAGAGTAAATATTCCCTAATTCTGATAAAGCGAATAAATTAGCAGCATGATCACAATCATCAAATTGGAAACTAGATGTTTGATGAATTGGAACAGCTACGGAATTCGTTGAGTCATCTTTTCTCCAACCTGCATGGAGTCCGATTGTTTCTGGGTTTGTATATGTTTTACTCATTATTTTTATGCTCCTCTAATTAAAACTATTATATTAAGTATAGTAAATAATGTCTTAATGTTCTATATGAAAACCTGTGAGAAGACTAAATACTGGTATATTGGATACAAATAACTATAATTGTTGAAAGGATTTTTAGAATTATGGCAAAAAAATATACAAATTTTAGAATCGGGGGCTCGCCATCAAAAGTTACAGAAGACTACACTGTCTGGACAAATGATTTACTTCAACGGGTAATTGCTAGTAAAACAGTTATTCAGCCTGGTAAATCTACACTTGGACATAAGTTAATAGACTCAGATGTTGTTTACGTTATTACTAATGGAAGAGGGACTATGGAAGTTGTGGAATACATGAATTCTGATGAAGGACATGGTTCTAACCCATCCTACGGCATAGAGCACAAAGATTCATATGAATTATCTGCTGGTGATGTGATTCTCGTAGAATCAGGTGATTATTGTAAGGTAGTGAATGATTCTGAACATGACCAGCTAACATATTTAAGAATATTTGATAGAGGCGGTTGGAGGGTCTAATTTAAGCACAAATGAATAGCGACAAAATTGCAGTGGGAATATCTCTTGCTTGTGTAATTCATTGTTTCTTTGCTCCTTCTTTAATTATTTTATCTTATAGTTTTTTATCTCTTTCTGTTGATAGCGAGCTTATACATTATCTAATATTATTAATAGCTTTTCCTGTAAGTATGTTTGCTTTGATATCTGGTTACAAAAATCACAAAATTTACTCACATCTTTGTGTGGGTATTTTTGGTTTAGCTGTTCTGCTTTTAGCTGTACTGCTCTCAGATATCTTAATTGAAGAAATTGGAGAGCAAGTTCTTACACTAATAGGGTCTATGATTGTTGCATACGCTCACTACAAAAATTATTCAGCTTGTAAGCAATTACAATGTGATTGTCACGAAAGAAAATAACTTAATTATTTAGTTTAAATTTAGCGACCATAGGTAAATGATCTGACACACCGTTGCCTTTGCTGGGATTAAAATTTTTTGGTTTCCCATTATTGCTATAAGAATTACTATCTGTTCTTAGCACATTTATGCTTTCAGGAATAAAAGAAATGCCTCTACTTTTTGACAGAAAAATTGTGTCTAAAAAATCCCACGATTTTCCATAACTATAATAGTAAGATCCTTTACACTCATTGCAACCAACTAAATGAGCAACATCCCAATTGTTTTGAGATTGATAGATATTTAAGCGGTTATCTTCTTTTGAGTTGACATTAAAATCACCTAGAGCAATTGATGGATAATTATGAGTTTCAACCAGTCGACTTAAGGTATTCAATGAATCTATTCTCATTGAAACATCATGAAATCCTGAAGGAAAATGAAGATTATAAACCTTTAAAGTTTTTCCATTAATATCTAAAGTTGCCTCTAATATTGGCCTGGTATCCTTTCCCTCAAACTCACCAGTAAATTTAATGTAATGCAATCTAGAATTATTAATTTTAAACTTTGATATCAGGGCAGTATCAATACCCCTGTAGTCTTTTCCTTCAATTAGTATTGAATCTATATATCCATAGGGTTCTAATAATTCAAAGAGTTCTCCAAGAATAACTTCATTTTCAATTTCTTGAAGAGCAAGAATGTCTGGACCAGAATTATCATACGAAATAATTTCTGTAACTATATTTTTCAGTTTTTTGTTTTTAGTCTCTTCATCCCAATCTAAAAATAGACATTCATATTTCCATGATTGCACTGGTATTCTTTTACATGAATTTATGTGCGTTTCAGTCTGTTTTAATTCAATTGGTAGATATGCCTTATCGTCTTTATTTTTGTCATCATAAGTATCAAATAAATTATCAACATTTAATGTCATTGCGCTAAAATCTATGCCAAAAACAAGATTAGGAATAAGTAAAGTCATTAAAAATAAAGATTTAATTTTACTGTTCATTTACATCTTTAATATGAAGCTTTATTTCAAATGGGATTTCTATATTTTTTCTTTGATCAAGATAAGCTTTTTTAAGAAAAACAATTTTGTCCTCAGAAAAGTCTACCACTCTTCTCTCTTTTAAATTAATGTGTCCTAGCACTGTCTCAAAAATTGCGGCAAGCTCGTTATCACTATTTTGAAGAATTCCAACGAAGTGTAAAAGCTTTTTGTTTGATTTATATAGTAAAAATGATGGATATATGTCTTCATTTAATTTAAATTCTTTTAGATATCTGATGCTATCTTCAAGAGTAAAAGTTGAAAAACCACTCTCCAGATATGCTTTATCAAAACCAAGTTCATTTATATAAAACGATGTGTAGCTGCTATCAAATATTTTGTAGTAATAATTAACATTCATGTGTCCGTTAAGGTCACACATTTCTTCTGTTACCTTTATAACTTTATGTTGATATGGAAGTTTTTGCATATAAAAAAGCCCAGATAAATACTGGGCTTTTATTATAACGTAAGTATATTAAAATGAAGTACCAAACATAAGTCCAAATGTTCTTGGCTCAGTAATACTTCCGTAAACGTTACCACCTTGGAAGTTACTTCCAGCTCGTAAGTAAATTAAATCTCTTGAATCATTAATATTTTTAATGAATCCATTAATGTACCAATCACCATTATTTGGTTTAAAACTAACTAATAAATCTCCATTAGAAGATTCAGGTAAATCAGATCTTTCGTTGTTCCAAATATCCATAAACATTTGACCTCTGTATTTTCGTGAAAGCCTAATGTCAACGGCACCATTACCAGTTTCAAATGTTTTGGTTAAGGCAATGTTATAAGACTCATTTTGTTGACCAGGAATTCTATTTCCAGAAATGTCCTGTGCAATACCATCATTTGTACAAGGTATATTTTGAAGAGGTGCAGCTGGCGCTAAGCATATGAAACCTGCTGATTTAAATACTTGTACACCATTATCCATAATAGCAGTAGTTAGAAGGCCAGCATTACGAGTATTCGCATCGATAGCACCAATGTACTGAAGAACTCCATTTGCAGCAGCCGGATTTAAGGGATCGATGATGTTATCAGAACCACTAGCAACCTCAGAATCTGAAATTAACCAGTTGAAATCTAATCTAAGTGTTTCACTTAAAAACGCTACTAAGCTTCCTTCAAAACCTGAAATTTCCGCATCAATATTCCAGTTTATGGCTGAAGTATCTTTAATCGCACCAACTTGCATACCAGTTCTATTATCTATGTAATAGTTCATATTTAGTCTTACAGCGCCATTTGCTAGAGTAGATCTAAAACCAATGTCTACAGTCTCAGATTCCTCTTCATCAAATTGGAAAGGTACTGATGTGCTTGCAAGACCTGGGTTAAAACCACCAGGTTTTGTAGATGTAGCATAACTCACGTACATCATAATATCTTCCGATATATCACGCTGATATGCAGCTTTATAATTTAAAAATTCATCTTCTTGTACCCCATATCTAGCACCAACATTAGCAGGGTCGCCTCTATCATATATTCCTGTTGATGGACCTGTACCTGTAAGCCATGAAGTAGGAGGATTTCCAGAGTTTGCATCTGTTAAACTTGCAACAGCACTATTTGCTATAGATTGCTCATCATATCTAAAACCTAGTGTTAACTTAGACACATCATCGAGTTCAAAATAAAACTCACCAAATGCTGAGTAAGTTAATGTTCTAGTATTAGTATCTTGGAGAACACCAGTTATTTCAACCGGAGTATTATATGCAGGGAATCCAGGTCCACTTAAGCCAAAAAGTGCACAAACATCCACGATTGCACCACCTGCTGATGGAAGAGGTACACTCCATGAACCAAGAAGTGGACATACCGCACTTGGTGCGAAACCTACTAATGCTGTTCCCGCTAAAGCTATATTAAAGGGAAGACCGCCATAAGCAGATAGATCTGGCAGACCTGCTAATTGTTGAAAAAGAGCATTATAAGGATGATCACCAAAATTACCTAAAAATCCACCAGCAGAAGTATGAACAGTATAATTATTATCATTCCTAGCATCATAGGTGTAAAGACCAACAGTGTAATTAAATGAACCATCAAAATCTGAGATTATATTTATCTCAAACTGTTGGTCATTTGAAAGCACATCTGAAAAGTCATAGGCTCTTGCAGAGTCTACAAATTCTCTAAATTTTAAAAAACTTATTGTACCTTCAACATCTGGAACAGTTGGATCTAATAATTTTGCCAAACCTGGAAATCCTGCGGTCGCAACCGTTCCATCATTATCATTCATTTGATGAAATTCCCTTGTATCGTATGAATATTTTGCTATGAAAGTAAAATTTTCAAAATCTTTAACAAGTTCTAAAGTTGTAAAAGATGTATCTTGTTCATGTGAAGGACTTCTATTTAAATAAGTACTTCTAAAAGGATCGTCACTAACAAGCGCGCCTGCATATGAGTTCTGTATTACTCCAGGGTATAAATGTGCAAAGAAACCAATTGCCCCATCATAATGACCTCGTAAATCAGCTGCTGAGTTACCTGGCCCTCTCTCAAAAGGACTACAACCATAGAATTGGTCAGAAGTACAAAATGACAGATGTTCTTGTGGCCTAGAATCATCTGCAGAATTAAATTGTGAAGTAAATTTTACAGTTACAGTATCATTTAACAACCAATCAAGTGAGAGTCTTACCGATTCCTCTTTTCTGTCATCATAATCAGTGCCCGTATAAAGGTTATCCATATAACCACTTCTTTCATTAGAAACTACTGCTAACCTTGCACTGACATCATCACCAAAAGCGGTATTTAATACTATAGTAGTTCTTAATTGATCATAATTACCAGCTACAACGTCTATTGAACCCCCGGTTTCACCAGTAGGTCTTGCAGTAATAAAATTAATAACACCTGTAGTAGCATTTCTTCCGTTTAGAGTTCCCTGTGGTCCTTTTAGAACCTCAATTCGCTCAAGGTCATACATTCCTAATTCAACAAAAACACTATCGTTAACACTGTGTCCGTTCGATGCAGTTACTACAGATGATGTATTAGCTGCTCCAACTCCAAAAGAAGCTATGCCTCTGATTTGATAAGCAGAACCCGAGCCCACAGATTTAGCAACACCCATTCCAGGTACTGATTCAACAATGTCTGACAAGTCAAAGATCTGTTGAGTTACAATGTCTTCTGAAGTAAAAGCCTCAACTGCTATTGCAACATCTTGAAGTGACTCTTCTTTTTTCGTTGCTGTAACAACAACTTCTTCAATCTCTTGTGATAATAAAGATGTACTAAAAACAAAAATAAAAAGTGAACTAAATAAAAATTTACTATAATTAAAATTCATCATACATATACCCCCAAAACATAATGCGTGAATATATTTTATGCTTAAATGTTATAGAATAGAAAACTCTTATATTTTTTTTATATACATAATAAATATAACTACTTTTATAATATATAAAAAAGCCCAGATATAACTGGGCTATTTTAATTTAGAAATACTTAAAATGAAGTTCCAAATTGAAGACCCCATGATCTTGGATCTGTAAATGATGCATATAATTGTCCGCCCTGAATATTACTTCCTGATCTTATGGAATTCATTTGCTGATCATCTGCTAAATTTTTAGCGTATAGACCTAAATACCAATCTTCATCGCTTGGTGTATACCTCACAAGTAAATCCCAGGTTTTCTGTTCAGGAACATCAAACCTTGCGTAGTTAAATGGATCTCCGTTTGTTTCATCTCTGTACCTATAAGAAAGTCTAGCTGATGTTATACCGTTTGCAGTTGGGAATAGCTGAGTTAGGGATAAGCTATAGGATAAATCAGCCACTCCAGGTAAAGGATTTCCTGCAATACTTTCTACAATACCCACAGAGGCAGGACAAGGAACTTGTGCTGCTGGAGCAAATTGAGGAGCTGTACAGTTAAATCCTGCCGATTTAAATAAGGTTAATCCATTATCCATAACTGCACCCATTTGAACACCTATTCCAGCTAGATCTACAGCTCCAAGATATTGAAGAATACCGTTTGCACCAAGTGGATTTAAGTAATTGATTGTGTCTGGTGCACTTATAATCTCTGAATCAACTGCTAACCATGAAAAATCTATCTGAGTGTTTTCTGATAAGAACATTTTCATTTGGCCTTCAAACCCTGTTATCTCAGCATCAACATTATTGTTAAATGATTGTGTATCTCTAATAGTTGCAACCAACATTCCGTTATTGTCGTTTTTGAAAAGGTTCATATTTAAAAGCATTGCTCCATCAAGAAGCCTTGCTTTGAGACCAAAATCTAGAACTCCTGTTTCCTCTTTGTCATATGGAACAGGATTATTACCTGCATTAATTCCGCTACCTTTTGTTGCAGTTGTATAACTCGCATAAACCATAACATCATCTTTTAAGTACTTCTGAAGTGCTATTTTTCCATTTACAGTATCTTCTTCTTGAACTAAACGAGTCACTAAACCAGGGACATCCATACGGTTTTCATAATTATATCCACCTCTTGCAATCCAGCCACCAGATAAAAGACCGCCGTCATACGTTCCAGTGTCATTGCTTAACTTATCAAAACGTAATCCAACTGTTAATTTGGTTGTATCATTTAAATCAAAATACATTTCACCGTAAAGTGCTTTTGACTGCGTTCTAACATGTTGATCACTTAAAGTACCTCTTAAATCAAATGGAACAGTTACATCTGGCATTGCTAAAATACCATTAAGTATTGTTCCAAACTGAGTAAGAGCACCAAGCTGAGCTGCAGATGGCATAATGCCGGCAGCTAGAAGAGCTTGAGCCGTTAATGCAGTTGGCGCTAAAGCAACTGCTCCTAAAAGACTTTGATAAAAAGTAACCCCGCCTTTTGCATTAAGATTCACTCCTAGTAAGCCATTTATTGTTGGCGCGTAAGGATGATCTGCAAAACTACCTAAGAGCTGAGTACCGGTAGTTTGAACTCTATATTCATTATCATTTCTTGAATCATATGTGTATAAGCCTGCTGTAAAATTAAATGGTCCATCATAATCAGAAATAATATTAATTTCTGCATTCTGAGCAAACCATTTTACATCAGAAAAATCATACGTTCTGTCAGAGGCAACATATTCACAAAAACCAAAATTTGGAGTACCAAAACACAGCTCACCAGCTACTGCTGGAAGCCCAAGTGATGCACCTGCACCAATAAGCGGATCAATAGATATAGATCCATCATTATCATTCATTTGTTGAAACAATCTTGTTTCATATGAATACTTTGCTCTCAAAGTTAGGCTATCTCCTAATTGTCTATTAAGCTCAATTGTTGAAAATTCATGCTCTTGAAGATGAGTAGGTTCTCTATCTAAATATTGTGAACCAAAATCTGTTGCTCTTGGAGAAGTTCCATATTGATTTAAAATTGTTGATGGATAAAGTGCTGAGAAAAAGTTAAATAATCCTGCACCAGTTCCTCTATTGTCAGCTGCAGCATTCATTGGCCCTCTTTCCCATGGCGAACATCCAAAGAACTGATCTGGCTGACAAAATGTTACTTCTTCTTGTGGTCTATTATCATCACTCTCTTGAGCAGAATAGGTAAATTTTAATTCTGTTATGTCATTAATATCCCAGTCTATAGATAACCTTATTGCAGAATCATTTCTGTCATCCATATCATTGCCAGTGGCTAAATTCTTTACGATGCCATCTCTCTGATTTGTCGCAAAAGCCAATCTTGCTCTTACATCATCAGACATTGGAATGTTTATAGCTCCTTTCATAAGTTGTCTATTAAAAGAACCAGTTTCATAGTCAACGTATCCTTCAAATTCATCTGTAGGTCTGGCTGTGACAAGATTAATAACACCTGCAACTGAATTTCTTCCAAAGAGAGTTCCTTGAGGACCATTCAATACCTCGATTCTCTCAAGATCAATAAAACCCATATCATTAATAACACTAACATTTGCACTGTGGCCGTTAATTGATGCCACAAATGAACTTACAACCGCAGCACCAACTCCATATGATCCGATTCCTCTCATAACAAATCCAGAACCAGATCCTATTCCTTTAGCAACCTCAAAACCTGGGACAACTTCTGCTAAATCACTAAGATCATATATTTGTTCTGCAGCTAAACTTTCAGAATTAAATGCTGAAACAGCTACTGCAATATCCTGAATTGATTCTTCTTTCTTAGTAGCTGTAACAATAACCTCTTCTATTTCTTGTGAAATTATATTTGGTGAAAAAGAAAGAATAAAAAAAGAAAAAACACAAAATGTTGTTTTAAATAGATTGTTCATAAATTCCCCCTATAGACTGTTTATAAACTATAAATTTAAGAAAACTATATCATTTATAGATATTATATACAAAAAAAATGTATTTATTTTATAATAAATTTATATAAGAAATTACGTTTCTTTATGCCAGGGATGACACTTGCTTATTCGAATAATTGCTAGGTAGGTGCCTTTAATAACACCATATTTTAAAATTACCTCAATAGCATATATTGAGCAAGTTGGATGAAATCTACATGTTGGAGGAAATAAAGGAGAAATAAAATACCTATAGAATCTAATTGGTAATATGAAAACTTTTGCGATCATAAATTAATTGAGATATTTTCTTTTTTTATTTGTTTGATAGCATCTTGTAAGTCAAGTATTTCTGTTTCAGCGCTACCAAGTCTTCTTATAGAAACTGTTTGTTCGCTTTTTTCATTGTTACCTATGGCTATTATGATAGGAACTTTTTTAGAACTGTGTTCTCTTATTTTATAGCTTATTTTTTCATTTCTCAGATCAACATCAGCTCGAATACCCTCTTTTTTTAACTGCTCCATTATTTCAGTAGAATAATCATTAACATCTGAAATGATTGAAGCAATCATCACTTGTTGTGGAGCTAGCCAAAAAGGCAATTTACCTGAATAGTTTTCAAGTAAAATACCTATGAATCTTTCAAAAGACCCAAGCACAGCTCTATGTATCATTACTGGATAATGTTTTTTACCATCTTCACCAACGTATTGAGCATTAAGCCTTTCTGCTAAATTGAAATCTAATTGGAAAGTACCACATTGCCATTCTCTTCCAATTGCATCAGTTAAAACAAAATCTAGCTTAGGTCCGTAGAATGCTCCATCTCCTTCATCAACTCTGTAAGGATAGCCTAGATTTTTTATTGCATCTTCTAAAGCTTTTTCTGATTTATCCCAAGTCTCATCGGATCCAACTCTCATCTCAGGTCTTGTTGAGAGTTTTATATCAAAATCTTTGAATCCTAAATCTGCATAAATGCTTGAGAGAAATTCAATAAACAATGCGGTTTCTGATTCTATTTGATCTTCTGTGCAAAATATATGTCCATCATCTTGAGTAAATGCTCTAACTCTCATAAGACCATGCATGGTACCTGATGGCTCATATCTATGACAAAGACCAAATTCTGCATATTTTAATGGCAAATCTTTGTAAGATTTTATTCCCTGATTGTAAATTTGAACATGGCCTGGACAATTCATCGGTTTAAGTGCATTAACTCTTTTTTCGTTAGCGTGCTCTTCATCAATTTCTGTTATAAACATATTTTCTCTATATTTATCCCAGTGTCCCGAGGCTTCCCATAGTTTTCTATCAATTACTTGAGGCGTATTCACTTCAATATAATTGTTATCTTGTAATCTTTTCCTTACAAAATTCCTAAGATTTCTATATATAGTCCAACCGTCAGGATGCCAAAATACCATCCCAGGTGCTTCATCTTGGAAATGAAATAAATTCATTTCTTTACCAAGCTTCCTATGATCTCTTTTCTGAGCTTCATCTAGAGTAGTTAAATATTTATTTAGTTCTTTTTCATTTTTCCATGCTGTTCCATAAATTCTTGTAAGCATTTTATTTTTTGAATCCCCTTTCCAATAGGCTCCTGAGACTTTTGTTAATTTAAATGCTCCAACAAAACTTAGATTTGGTAAATGAGGGCCTCTGCATAAGTCTACAAACTTTTCATCATCTTGATAGTAAAGTTGAAAATCATTTATTTGCTCTGATTCCTCAATAATACTTTCTTTATATGTCTCTTTCTGTGATTTGAATATTTTCAAAGCATCTTCTTTGCCAACCAATTTTTTTGTAATAGATGATTTGGTTTTAACAATTTTTATCATTTCATCTTCGATCTTTTCAAGATCATCGATAGATATAGCATCTTCGGTTTCAATATCATAATAAAAACCATCATCAATAGTAGGTCCTATAGCTAATTTTGAACTGGGGTAAATATTTTTTAATGCTCTAGCTAAGACTTGTGCAGTGAGAGTATGTCTCATAATCTCAATGCCTTCATCAGAGTCAATTGTAATTATCGAGGCAGATACATCACCTTCTATAACATCATGTAAATCTTTTTGGATACCGTTGATAGTGACAGCAACAGCTGACTTTGCAAGACCAGGACCAATATCTTTTGCAAGATCATAGCCTGAGGAACCCTCTGGTAATTCTCTTGAACTGTTGTCAGGCAAAGTTATTTTCATTTATATATTATAGATTGGATAAACAATTTTTTATATCGGCAGATAGATAACAGTATTTGTAGAGAGAATCATTATAAATATTAAGCATGTAATAATTGGGCCAAGATAAACTCTACCAGTCATTTGAAAAAATATTCTATTGAAATAAGGAAGGATAAACATCATTGGAACAATTCCAAATAACAGGTTAACACTTAGCCAATCCGTTGAATTAGAGCTCCAATATACTGCTCCAGTTGCAGCAAAAACAGAATATTGAATAATAATTATAAATATTAAGCCTAGAGAGTTAGCAAAACCTGCAATGAGACGTGATTTCCACTCAGCCTGATTCTTAAATCGCATTGATCCATTTACTCTTAAAGAGTTTGAAAAGAAAAAGATAAAAAATAATGGGAAATACATTAAAAGTATCAATATCATTTCAGGTTGAAAAACTCGAACACCCATAAACCAAAATCTATAATCAACATGGAAAAAGAAATAGACTATAAACAAGATTAAGTAATATGAAGCAAAGACAATAAGTCCTAGCAAAATTGTTTTAATTAGTTCATTAAATGAAATTTTTAATCCCCACGAATCTTGATTGGTTCCATGATGACGTCCAAAAAAATAATACGAAAGAAAAAATATTATCAACCCTAAGGTTCCATTTAATGCAGCCCAAAGCATAACCGAGTTATTCATTCTTTGTGGAAAAAACCATGTAAGCTCTCTATTAGCTGCTTCAACAAAAAAGATTTTTGAAAGTCCTACCATAGGAATAAATGTCACACATGCAATAGTGGCGCTTACAAAAAATACACTCCAGAATACAATTTTCCCATTTTTTGTCTGTGCTGGAAGTGGTTCTGGAACTGGTTGTATAAGTGTTGAAAAAATCTTTAGCCTTAGCAAAGTTCTTGTTAAAGGAACTATCATGATTAATGAAAGAATCATGTTTATAAGAGTTAGTAACTCTTTATATTGCCAAATTTGATTTGATGAATCGATTTTATTTGGAAAACCAAATACTGTTTCAAAATAGTCTATTTGATTTGCAGTAGCCTCTTTATTGTATGGTTGAAATGGATGTAACAATCTTTCATTAAATATAACCCTAAGAGTATTATTTTTTTTGTCGCCATAATAATTGCCAAGTTCAACTTTACTAATCTGATCTTTTCTTGGTAGAACATTATTTATTACTCTTAAAGATTCTGGAGCAATTTCCATATTGCCTGCATCCCATCCCTTTAGTTCATTTCTAAATGCTCCTTCATCATAATAAGCATAACTAACTCCCATATTTGATCTTGAATCTTTTAAAACCTCGTCTCTGAGTGTCAAAACGTAACCTGAGATATATACAGAATTTAATTTACTTTTTTTATTTTCTTTGATTGCTTCTTTTCCAAAGTAATCTGCTCCTCTGATAGCAGCATTGCCTCCCATAGAATGACCCGTTGAACCAATTTTTTTTGTATCTACAAAAGGAAAGTTTCCAGCATAGGCATAGTCTACAAGAGCAAACATTCCATAGCCTTGTGTTGTGGCGGCAATTCTACTAATTGAAGATGAAGACATTCCTTGTGCGTAAGGATCGATAAGAGCAATAGCAAGGCCTCTCCTTGATAATTCAATAGCTATATTTGATAAAGCTTCTTTAGATCTTTGAAAGCCAGGAACAACAATTACAAAAGGGACTTTATTTTCACTTGTGGCTAATTGTGGCTTGTATAGATCATATATTAATGTCTGACCATCATCTGTTTTGAGTTCTCTAAGTTCAATTTCAACTTTGTTAAAACTTGTTTGTAAGAAAGAGGCAATTAGGCTTGATACAAAAATAATTGCTAAACAGTAAGAAAGTAATTTATTTTTTTGTAAGTGTTTTATCATTTAAATAAAATTAATTACGCAATTTTAATGCCTTCTTAGTTAAATGGATATAACAAATCCCTCCTAAGGATTAGTTGAAGGTTCGATTCCTTCAGAGGGCACCAAATCTATGGCACCAACCATTTTGAATCATATTCATCATTCCATTTATGAATTGCTCTTCTGTGTCCAGAACTTTTGAGATATAAAAATTCTAGTGAATTAAAATGAAATACTAATACTGCAAAATTTTTATAGCCTTCTTCTACTTTAAAATCCTTAATGTCATATTCTTCAGGATTGCTTATTTCTTTTGAAGATCCTCCTTTAACTGAATAACATTTTTTTGATCTTGATGTTGAATTGTCCCAAGCTAGCTTTGTAGTTTCATCATCATAATGAATAGACATATTCCCCTGAAGTTTGATTTGAATCTTTATCTCTGGGTCATATCCTATTACTGTTGCTGATGAGTCTTCTTCGTAATGATGTATTTTAGATGCACGAAAATCTGTATGAAATCTCATTTTTCGATCTTTTAAATCGAATTCTCTCAAGACCATAACCCTTGATGTGATTTGATTATTTTTTATAGATGAGACAATAGGAGTATGGAATAAAGATTTTGCATCATCTACTGCTCTTATTAAAATTTTTTCCGCACTTATGAGAGTATCTTCAATTTTTGAATACTCAATGGGTAAATCTAACCTTGATTCACTTTTCACGACTTAAGTGTCCATTTTGTTCCATCACTTGAATCTTTTATTTCAATACCTAACTCAAGTAATTCTTCTCTAATTGCATCTGCTAATTCGAAATTTTTATTTTTTTTAGCGTTAGATCTTTTTGCAACTAAATCATCAATTTTACTTTTAAATTCCTCAGAAATATTATTAAAAGTTTCATCCTGCAAAATACCCAAAACTTTGCTAATCAAACTGAGTCTTGTTTTGATATTTTCTCTATCCACTTCTAATAAATTATATTCTTTTACTATTTTATTTAATTCTGTAATTAATCCTGGAGTATTCAAATCATCCATAAGAATTGATATTGTATCTAGATTGTTTTTATTGTTTTTAGAGATTACTACCTCATCTAAATCATCTTTAATCTCATACAATTTATTGATTAATTTATTTGCTTGATGAATAACCTTTTCATTCCAATCTAAGCCCTGTCTGTAATGAGATGATAGTAAAGCAAGTCTAATAACTTCACCATGATAGTTTTCAGCTAGGTCCTTAACTAAAATAATATTTCCAAGAGATTTGGCCATTTTTTCACCATTTATTGTCACAAAGCCATTGTGCATCCAGTACTTAGCATATGAACTCGGCTCATCTATATTTGCTGTAGAGCAACAACTCTGTGCGATTTCATTTTCATGATGTGGAAAAATTAAGTCTCTTCCACCACCATGAATATCAAATGGAAGGCCTAGAGTTTTTTTTGACATTGCAGAACATTCTGTATGCCATCCAGGTCTTCCAATACCCCAGGGAGATTTCCAACCAGGTTGATCTTCAGTACTAGGTTTCCATAGAACAAAATCTGCTGGATCTTTTTTAAATGGTGCAATTTCAACTCGACTACCAGCAATTTGCTCCTCTTTATTTCTTTTTGAAAGTTTTCCATAGTTAGAGTAGGAAGGCACATGAAAAAGTACATGTCCTTCTTTTTCATAAGCAAAATCTTTCTCTATTAATTCGATAATAAGTTCTATCATTTCTGAAATATACTCAGTTGCTTTTGGTTGAATATCTGGAGCTAGAACGTTAAGTTTAGCCATATCATCATTATAAATTTGTGTGTATTTTTCAGTGATTGATGTTATTTCAACATTTTGTTCTTTTGCAGCATCAATAATTTTGTCATCGATATCTGTAATGTTAGATACATATGTAACTTTTGGATAAATTTCTCTTAAAGTTCTAACAAGAGTATCAAAAACAACTGCCATTCTTGCATTACCAATATGAGCATAGTTATATACTGTTGGACCACAAGCATAAATTTTTAAATGTTTTGGATCGATAGCCTCCAATTTTTCTTTATTACCACTTAAAGTATTAAACAAATGAAATGAATGATCGTTATTCATAGATTTATTCTAAATCAATAATATTTAATTCTCTCAATGCATTTAATAAAGGTAATAAAGGCATTCCTCTTACAGTATGTGATGAACCATTTACATATGAAAAAAGGTTACAACCCATTGACTCAAATTTATATGATCCTGCTGCATTAATGGGATTCTCAATATCAACATAATTAATGATTTCCTTTTCAGTTAAATTATGCATCTTTAGTTCAACTGTTTCTGAATACTGCCATAAACACTCATTATCTTTAAATATACAAACTCCACTATGTTGAAAATGCTTTTTATTAGACAAAGTTTTTAAACTTTCAATAGCTTTTGCCTTTGTACCAGGTTTATGAAGTAGCCTATCATCAAGTGCGCACATTTGATCTCCCCCAATTACTGCAAATTCTGGATTTTGATTGCTGACAGGCTCAGCTTTTGCTTTTGCAAGATGAATTACTTGTTCACAAAATGGAAGTGACGAGATTTTATTTTTAATCAAATCTTCATCTGTTGGTGATACTTGAACATCAAAAGCAATTCCAGCTTCTTCAAGCATCTGCTTTCTACTAACGGAACCAGATGCAAGTATAATTGGAACTTTTGGCTTGATACTGGAATCTTCCAGAGATCTGCTCATTTAGTACTTTTTAGGTGCGTGAATAAGGCTTATAAATTCTTCTCTTGCTTTGTTATCTGATCTAAAAGTACCTAGCATCCTAGATGTTATTGTGCTTGATTCAGTCTTATGAACACCTCTAGTACTCATACACTGATGATTGGCATCAATTACAACTGCAACACCTTTTGGTTGAAGAACTTTTTCAATTGTATCTGCAATTTGAGCTGTCATTGTTTCTTGCGTTTGCAGTCTTTTGCCATATAAGTCCACTAATCTAGCTAATTTGCTAATACCTACAACTCTCTTTTTTGGAATATAACCAATATGGGCAACACCGACAATTGGAACCATATGATGTTCACAGTGAGATTCAACTCTTATATTTCTTACAATTACAGCATCGTCATAACCTTCAACTTCTTCAAACGTTCTGCTTAGAATTTGTTCTGGATCTTCTTCATATCCTGAGAAAAACTCTTTGTATGCCTTAACAACTCTTTTTGGAGTATCCAAAAGACCTTCTCTTTCAGGGTCATCACCGGCCCAGAGTATTAATGTTCGGACCGCTTCAAGCGCTTCCTTTTCAAGAGAACTCTCAGAAATCTCTTTGGTAATTGTCTTTACAGCTTTTAAAGCTTCTTCTTTTGATACTTTTTTACTCATTTTTTATTCCAATAATGTTAAAAACGCCTATTCTATAGTATTTTTTCAAAAATTAAACCAACCAGACGCATCATATTCTATTCCTGTAGAAACAAAACCTTGAACTGCAAAAAGACAACCTGTCAAAACAAGACCTAAAACAGAACCAATTACACCATTATTTGCTGCATATCCAAGAATAGTTGTTGGTTTATATATAAGCTCTTTATAGTTTATAGATTCATCAACTTGCTCCAAAAGTGCTTTTGCGCTTGTTAAATCATTAATCCTTTCCTCATTGCCCCCTTGGACCTTAAGTTCCCAAATTTCTTCTTCAATGATGAATATTTCATTTCTTATAAAATCTCTATGCTCAGCACTAAGCGACTGAAGTTTGATTGCTTTATATATTGCAAATAAGCTGATTGAAGAAACAAAAAAGATTACAACACAAATCAAATACATGGTTGATATATGATGTCTCAATTCAGTCCAGACAATTAAATTCAGTATTGCAACGCAAAAAAGTGAATAAAAAATTAGTATTGATGTATAGCTTTGTATTCGAAGATAAAAGGCCTCTCCAAATGAACGCAGAACTTTTCTCATATTCATCCAGCTAAATACGTTTAATCTTTTTTGTAAATCTATATAGACTTTATTTGTATCCTCAGATGAGCTAAACATTTCATTAAAACTTAAACCTGGAAAAGTGACCAAATCGCCCAATTTCTTAGAACATCTATATCGTCTCTCATAATCGACTGAGCATACCAAACCAAACATTATTAATTGAAAGCCATTAAGCAATCCGATTAAAGACGCAACAGATATTATTTTTTCATTAATAGTCATTCCAAAAAGAGGTACTCCATATAAAAATTTAACTAAAAATGGTGTAACTGATAAAGATAAAACAGTAATAACCAAGATAGTTCTAAAATTTTTCATTGTTGGGCTGCTATATACTGATTTGATAATATTAAAAAGAACGAAACCAGATGCAACTTCTTTTTCATTTGAAACACTAGTCTTTACAGGAAATAGGTCACTAGAATCTTCTTTCAAAAATTTTTTTTCATTTTCTTCATCAACCTCTGCAGGTATTCCTTGAAGACAAATATCATTTTCATCCATTGCAACAGTTAATTCATCTTCAATTAACCCAGGGAATAGCCAAGGCTGTAGCCATCCCTGACCAACCAGACGCCTGTTAGTTTTATTTCTGTCCCAATCAGGAGCTGGCAAGCAAAGTCTTTCATTGTCTTCTGGTCTGAAATAGCCATACTTAGTTGAAATAATTAGCCTGCGCATAAACAAAAGTAAATACGCAAGAATCATATGAAATGGATCAATATTAAGAATTAGTGAACTTTCACTAAACAATGCAAAATATAATCCAATATTCATTATCCAAGAACCAGGGTAGACAACTAACCACATTTGAATAATCTCTCCTAAAGTATGATGTTTAGTTGAAATAGCCAAAAGCATTCTATTTTGACTTACATGCCAAGCTCGACTCAGAGATTTTTCAAGAAATATAGTTGCTATTGGTGAAAATAATACTGGAGGAAGATTTTCATAAATCATTGTTTTCCAAAATTCTTTCCACGAGAATTTAACTGGTGAATGATATTGATTAGATTTTGCCTCTCTTGAAGCACTTCTTAATTTAGCTGCCTCATATGAAGCATTTATTCCAGATATAAATTTTTCATCATTCTCATTTGAAGGTATTCTCAGGCTCAAATAAGATTCATTGATTTCTTTAGCCATTATAAATATTTACAATTATTCTATTTGATATATTGTAAATCATTATGTTGAAAGCTTTAATTCAAACTGTCACTCTTTTTGAACAAAATGCATCAATCATTTTTTGTGATGAAACAAAAAAATGTGCAATTGTCGATCCTGGTGGTGATATAAATATTTTATTAAATGTTGCAAAGGATAATAAATTAATTCCAGAAACAATTTTGTTAACACATGGGCATATTGATCATGCTGGTGGTGCATCAGAGTTATCAGAAATTCTGAATATAGAAATTCATGGGCCGCATATTGATGATAAATTCCTGTTGGATGGTCTCAAAAAACAAGGTGAAATGTTTGGAATGCAAACAAGAAACTGCTCACCTGATAGATGGCTTGATGAGGGTGATAGTGTCAATATTGGAAATGAAATACTTGAGGTATTCTTTTGTCCTGGGCATACGCCAGGACACATAATCTTTTTCAATAAAAAAGCAAATCTTGCTCTAGTTGGAGATGTTTTATTCAGTGGTTCTATTGGCAGAACAGATTTACCAGGTGGAAATTTTGACCAACTCATAGATTCTGTAAAAAATAAATTATGGCCTCTTGGTGATGATATATATTTTATTCCAGGCCATGGTCCTGCATCGACATTCAAGGTTGAAAGAGAGACTAATCCTTTTGTCTCAGATTCAGCTTTGAGCTAGTTTATTATCAGTCATATCTTCCTGGAGCAAGTATTTTTCCAAGCAGGGTTAAAATAGACTGAGGTAAATTTCTTAACATAAAAACTAAAAATTTATATGTTTTCGTTGGTACACATAATCTTTTACCAGCTAATGTTGCTTTGATAGCTTCATCAGCTATTCGCTCAGCTGAAAAAACTAAAAATTTAGGGACTCTATCCATTTGTTCTTGAACACCACTTGCAGTGTGAAATCCTGTAACAGTGAACCCAGGACAGACTGCAGTTGATGTTACTCCTTTGCTTTTATAGTTAATATTTATGCTGTCACTAAATCTATTCATAAATGTTTTGATTGGTCCATATAGTGGCTGAATGACTGATGGCGCAGCAAAAGATGCGACTGAGGAAACTATCATAATTTTGCCTCCACCATTTGAAATCATTTTTGGGAGAAATAATTTTGTTAACATTATCACTGATGTTCCTAGCACTCTAATAAAATCTTCTTCATCTTCTAAACTAGTTTCATGAAATGAAGTTTTTATTCCGTATCCAGCATTATTAACCAATAAATCTACTCTATAGTTATTCTCCTCACAAAAATTAAGTATTTCTCTAGGTGTTTGGTATTTGCTTAAATCTTTAGCTATTACAGACACATGGATATTATGTTTTTTTGTAATTTCCTGAGCTATATCATCAAGAAGTTCTTTTCTTCTCGCAGTTAATATTAAGTTATATCCTTTATTTGCAAGATTTTTTGCAACCTCTTCGCCTATCCCTGATGATGCTCCAGTGATTAAAGCATAAGAATTTTCCATATTTATATACTACCAGTATGCGTTAGTTTGAGATAGAATTACATGCTATTTTCGTAAAATTAAACAATCTAATAGGTAATTAAATGCTTTTAAATAAATTTTTGAATGGTAATTGTGTTTTTGTATTTGGCGTCATATTGGCTTTAAGTGTAAGCAATGTAGATGCTTATCCTGATATGAAAGAAAAAGATACTCAAGATGTCTCACCCGAGCTAGACGAAAATTCTAAAGATGAAAAAACAGATCCTAAAAATCTCAAGGAGTGCAAGATGCAGGCTAAGAGTAAAAAGGATGCAAAAGATTGTGAAAAAAAATTCATGAAAACAATAGATGAATTCATTGAAGAGGAAGAACTTTCATCAATTGATGGATATATGAAAATATTTACAAATGAAGACAACTCAGAGTATTTCTTACGACTTGATGCTGAAGATTTAAATTCACAATTTTTATATTTCTCATATATCATGAATGCGCCTCAAGGAAGCCCATTAACTGGAGGCCTTCCCTCAGATGGTAGAGTTCTAGAATTTAGAAACTTTAAGAAAGACAGTATTGGTCTGTATCAAATAAATACTAATTATATTAATGGCGATGAAACAAATAACATTTCAAAATCAACGATTACAAATATAACTGAGGCATTTGTTGAAGTTTTCAAACCATCAGCCAAAACAGATGAATCTGTTTTAATTAATGTAAATGGTATTTTATTATCTGAAAAATTGGATTCTTTAAGCTATGTTCCTAATGAATATAGAGAAAGAATAGCAGTCAATTATGGCAGACCAAATGAATCTAAAACCTTTGTAAAAAATGTCTTTAATAACGACTCTAATACAGCTTTTGAAGTTACTTTTGCATATGAAAATCAGGCCCCAAATCCAAGAGCTTTTAGGGTATCAGCTGTAACTGATCCAAGATATTTGTCAGTAACAGCTAGACATATTTTTATTAAGATGCCAGATGATAGATTTGAACCAAGGGTAAATGATCATAGGATTGGATATTTTGTAAACAGATCTACAGATTTAACTTCATATGAGAATTTTGCAAATTTTGCTCTCATAAATAAGTGGAGGTTAATCAAAAAAAATCCTGATGCTGAAATGTCAGAGCCTGAAGAACCTATTGTATTTTGGGTTGAAAATTCTACTCCAAAGGAGATAGTTCCTGCAGTGGTTGCAGGAATTGAAAACTGGAATATTGCATTTGAAGAAGCCGGTTTTATTAATGCAGTTGTTGCAAAAATTCAACCTGAAGACGCAGATTGGGATGCAGCAGATTATGACTATAATGTTGTAAGATGGTCTTCTGAACCAGATGGCGGTTTGCTTGGGATTGGGCCTAGTGTTAGTAATCCATTAACTGGCGAAATAATTTCTGCTGATGTTGTTAACAAACTTCTTGCAGTTAAAATTGGTTACAACTACAGAAAACTATACGGCTTCACTGAGGATAATGATCCTTTGATGCAGTATATTACAAATCTTACTTTGCATGAGGTTGGTCATGTTTTGGGTTTGAGACATAATTTTAGAGGCAGTTATCTTTATAGCCCTGAAGAGATTCATAATAAAGAAATCACTGGAAATAGTCTTATGAACTCTGTCATGGATTACGATCCAATCAATGTTGCTCCTGAAGGAACGGAACAAGGTATTTTCTTTTCAACAGAACCAGGAATTTATGATAAATGGGCTATAAAATTTGGCTATACTCCAAATTTATCTGATGAAGATAGAGAGGAATTGCTCCGTGAATCCATTAAAAAAGAGCTTACCTTTGGAACAGATGACGAGGCTATGTCTTATCCTGGTAATAATATTGATCCAAGAACAAAAAGATATGACATGAGTAATGATCCTATTTCATACGCAGAGGATATAGTTAAGATTGTTGATCAAAAAATAAGTGAACTACCTGAAATTTTTGCAGATGAAGAGGGTTTTAATAACTACACAAATTCTTTTTATAGATTAATAAGAACTAAAGGAAGATTTCTAGAAACAGTTGCACAACAAATAGGCGGTGTTTACATTAACAAAATTGCATCTAGTCAAACAGATTTTGAATCCCTGGAGCCTGTGCCATACGAAAAACAAAAACAAGCCTTTGAGCTTCTAAAAAGAGAAGTATTCTCAAATGGAGCCATGGACTACGACCCAAAAATACTTGCTAATTTAATATATGAGCGAGATATTGATAGCTTCTATAGTACTTATGGAGATAATAATGATCCAGATTTTCATTCACTAGTTTTGGCGAGTCAAAGTAATATTTTAAGAAATATATTACATCCTGCCGTAATGAGAAGATTAGTTAATAGCTCTTTGTATGGAAATAGATATATGCCAGATGAAGTACTTTCTGATTTGAATGGAGCAATATTTGTAACTGGTGAAAATCCTGATACATTTAAAAAGAATTTACAGTCTACATATGTAAACCTACTCATAGGCGGGTTCAATGATGCTGAATATGACGAAATTTCAAAAGCAGCAGTCTATTCTGCTTTGAAAGGTATTCTTGATTTCAGTAAACAATATAGATTTAAATCAGGTCATTTTGATTTAATTTATTTCAACGTGAATAATTTTTTCGAAAATAAATGAGCTAATTTATATAGACTCTAACTTGAGTAATAATTTCTTTAATTTTATTCCGCCTGGCCCGCTGTAACCGCCTATTTTTCCATCTGAACATATCACTCTATGGCATGGTCTAATAATTGGTATCGGATTTTTGCCACAAACATTTGCAACAGCTCTGTATGCTTTTGGTTTTCCAATTTCATTGGCAATTTCTTTATATGTTTTTGTTTCTCCGTAAGGTATTTTTTCTATTTGTTCAAAAACTAAGTGCTTAAAATCTAACCCAAGTTTCATCTAAATAGTTCTAAGTACTTTAGTAATTTTATCAATAGCCCAGTCTAAGTCATCTTTTGATATCATCAAAGGTGGTGCAAATCTTATGACTGTTTTATGTGTCTCTTTGCACAAAAGGCCTTCATTAAGCAGCATTAAACATAAATCTTTTGCGTTAACATCTGATGTATTTAATTCCATCCCAATCCATAACCCTTTTCCTCGAACTTCTTTAATAGCTTTAGAATTTATTTGTCTAAGTTTAGATAAAAAATAATTGCCCATCTTCTCACTGTTTTCAATTAATTTTTCTTCAAATAATAAATCTATAGCCTTAGCAGCAACCTTTGAAGCCAATGGATTGCCTCCAAAAGTTGATCCATGTGACCCTGGTTTAAAATGTTGCATAACATCTTTTGAACTCAAAAATGCAGAAATTGGTAAAAGTGCTCCACCGAGGGCTTTGCCAAGAATTAGACCATCAGGAATTATGTCCTCGTGCTGATATGCAAACAATTTACCAGTTCTACCTAACCCAGATTGAATTTCATCCAATATCATAAGAATATTTTTGGCTGTACACAATTCTCTAAGCTCCTTAAGCCATCCTTCACTTGGAACCCTTATTCCAGCTTCTCCTTGAATTGGCTCAACTAAAATTGCACAAGTATTCTCATTAATTTTTTTTTCAAAAGATTTAATTGATAGGCAATTATCAATAAGTCCACATTCACAAGATCCACAATAATCTGCAGTTTCAAATCCAGGTGTGAAAGGGCCAAAGCCATCTTTATATGACGAGTCAGAGGAGAAACTAACAATAGTTGTTGTCCTTCCATGAAAATTTCCATTAGCAACAATTATTTCCGCGTCATCTTCTGGGATACCTTTTGAAAAATAACCCCATCTTCTAGCAGCTTTGATTGCTGTCTCGACTGCTTCAGCTCCTGTATTCATTGTCAGCACAGACTCAAAGTCCGAAATATTTGATAATTTTTCTAAAAAGTTTGCAAAGGGTTCTGTATAAAAAGCTCTTGATGTAATTGCAAGTTTTGAAGATTGATCATGAAGAGTCTTAATTAATTCTGGATGAGAGTGTCCATGGCTGACTGCTGAGTAAGCTGAGACCATATCTAGATATTTATTACCATCAACATCCCAAAGATATGCACCCTCGCCCTTTTCTAGAACAACTGATAATGGAGAATAATTTTGAGCGCCATACAGTGATTCTTTTTTTATAAAATTGTCTTGTAAACTTGATGTCATGGGTGTATTTTACTCGCATAGTTTTTTTCTACAAGGAAGTAGATGCACCAACAATCAACGTCACATTTGTTCATGATAGAACCAGTAGAATTCTACTCTAATGAACAAACTGCATATACAAATCATTACCAGAAAACAGTCCTTGATGAAGCAGCTGATAAGATTTCAGAAAAAGCTTTAGCTGAATTTCACGGTCTTAAAAATGCAATTGAAAAAAGAGGTATTAGAGTAACCAGTTTGTTAGGCTCAAGTGATTGTCCAGATCATGTCTTTCCGAATTGGTTTATAACCTTCGATGATAAAACAATGCAAATATTCAGCATGATGGCACCAAATAGAAGAGAAGAAAAAAAATCACATATGATTCAATACCTTACAGAAACATATGAACTAACAGATGATATTTCTCATTTGGAAGAGAAAGAAATCTTCCTTGAATCAACAAGCAGCATGGTCTTTGATAGAGTAAATAGAATCGTTTATGGCGGAATATCGCCAAGAACAAATGCAGTTCAATTAATTATTTGGTGCAGAAATAATAATTATGATCTTGTTTTATTTGAGACTGAAAGCCACAAAGGTTCACCAATCTATCATACCGATGTTCTAATGTATGTTGGTACAGACATAATTGGTATTTGTTTAGATGTCATAAAACCAGAGCATAGAGAATTTGTGAGAGAAAAAGTTAATCAATATCATGATGTACTGGAACTTTCTGCTGAACAGATTCAGGATTTTTGTGGAAATGCTATTGAGGCAAAAAATGACAAAAATGAATTGTTTTTAATAATATCAACACGAGCCTATGAAGCACTTAATCAAAATCAGATAAAAAAATTATTAGAGAGTTATAAGGAAATTATTCATTCAGATATTCCAACCATTGAGAAATATGGTGGTGGCTCTGCAAGATGTATGTTGACTGAATTATTCTAGTGTGAGGTTTTTATATCCACACTAGAATAATATTTTTTTACTACTCTGGTTTTTTTACCCAGATTTGAGTCAGCTGCATAACAACAACTGAACCTAAAAATATCCATTGAACTGGACCTAATTTACCGTCTGCCATTGATATAAAGTTTTCTGCATTAGATGAAATATCTTGAACTTCAGATAGTGCACTAAATGCATTTGAATATCCAAGGGCTATATTTTGGCCTTGAACCATTGTTCCTAATGTAAATAAAGCAATTGATAAGCAAAACAAAGTTGTAAAAATTTTTCCTAATAGATTTACATCACCATCAAAGTAAATTCTGCTGGTAAACCTAAAGCCAACCCAAATTAAAAATGCACAGGCTGCAAAAAATATAGCATTGCTGATAAAAGCTGAGCTCATACCATTCCAAATTGCCATTTCATTCATAAATCCTTCCATAAATTACTCCCATATTATTTATTAGATTTTTTATATTACTAAATAAGAGTAAATAGTGATTGGTAATTATGTAAATTTTTTATATATTTCTATGCTTCTTTAACAAAGTTAGAAACTTGTTTAATTCCACCGAGTGGATAAAAATGAACTTTTTCAATATTAAAATCTGGATTATTAACCTTATATTCTGCTAATTCTGAAATTATTGCTGTTGGTTTATAAGGTAATAAAAGTTTGGTTAAATCTTTAGCACGTTTCTGAATGATTTTTACAGAAGCACCAACTCCACATTCTATTGAATACCTTAATAAGGTTTGAAGCTTAGCTGGTCCAGCTACTCCAATATGAATTGGAATATCTATACCGGATTTTTTAATGCTGTTCGCCCAATCTATTACAGTTTTTGAATCAAAGCTGAATTGAGTCGTAATTGCCATTGCTGCGTCAGTTCTTTTACTAAATTCATATTTCCAAGATAAAGCCTCATCAACATTTTTTGTTGATCCATCTGGATCTATATCCTTACTTCCTTCAGGATGTCCAGCAATATGAAGACTTTTAAAATTAGCTTTATCAAAAAGTTCTGATTCAATTAATTGAATAGAAGAATCATAGTCTCCATATGGTTTATTTGCTCCGCCTGCTATTAAAAGAGCATTTGTTACATTTGCTTCATTTTGATATCTAGATATCCATTCTTGAAGAGTATTTTTATCTTTTATAATTCTTGCTGGAAAATGTGGCATCGGAGAAAAGCCCTGATCAGATATTTTTTTTGCAGTGTTAACCATTTCATCTATCGGTGTTCCTTCAATATGTGCGATATAAATTAATGTATTTTTAGGAACAAGATTCTCAAAATTATCAATTTTAGCAGCAGCTCTGGGTGTAACTTCTACTGAAAATCCATCTAAAAAATTTTTTACAGCTTTATTTTGCATAATATATTAAAACATAAAATTGGCGGAGAGTGAGGGATTCGAACCCTCGAACCAGTTGCCCAGTTACCTCCTTAGCAGGGAGGCGCTTTCGACCACTCAGCCAACTCTCCTATTTGTTTAAGATGTTGGATTATAACTCTTTGAAAATATAAAGATAACCAATTTATCTATCGAATTCTATTTGCATACCAAAGGGCAAATTGTCTGAAATTTGGCCATTTTTAAAAACAATATTCCCATTCACTATTGTCATAAAAATTGATGACTGAAATGTGTATCCATTAAAGGGTGACCATCCACATTTGTATAGAATGTTTTCATTAGAAACGGTATATGGCTTATCAATATCTAAAACTGCTAAATCGGCATAATAACCCTCTCTAATATAGCCTCTATCTTTAACTTGAAATCTATTAGCAACGTTATGGCTTGTTTTTTGAACAATCTTTTCTAGTGAGAGAATATCTTGATGATAGAAATCCATTAATATTTGCATTCCATGCTGTACGAGTGGAAGTCCTGCTGGAGCTTTTGTGTAACTTTGGTTTTTCTCTTCCCATGTATGAGGAGCATGATCTGTAGCAATAATATCTATTTTGTCTTCAAGAAGGGCATCAATAAGAGCCAATCTGTCCGACTCATATTTTATAGATGGATTACATTTAATTTGATTCCCAAGATCAGCGTACCTAGATTCATTAAAATACATATGGTGAACGCAAACCTCTGCAGTAATTTTTTTGCCATCGATTTTTCCAGCTGTAAAAAGTTCCATCTCTTTCTCAGTTGTCAAATGAAAAACATGAAGATCTGAGTTATATTTTTTTGCTAGATCAACTGCAAGCGAGCTAGATAAATAACAACTATCCACATCCCTTATAAGATGATGTTGTTCAGCACACAAACTATCCCCAAATTTTTTTGAGTATATCTCCTCATTTTTTTTAACTGTTTTTTGATCTTCACAATGTGTAACAACAATTAAAGGAGAATAATTAAAAATATCATCAAGTGCATCTATATCATCAACTAACATTTCACCAAAAGAAGCACCCATAAACACCTTAAGTGCGGCAGCTTGATTTATATCAACTTTTTTAATTTCTTCTATGTTGGAATTACTTGCTCCTAGATGAAATGAATAATTTGATAAAGATCTGGTAGAAGCTAGTTCAAATTTTTTTGTTAAGTTTTCATTTGTTGTAGTGGTTGGATTTACGTTTGGCATTTCAAAAAAACTTGTAACACCGCCTGCGAGACCCGCTTTTGATTCAGTTGCAATATCGCCTTTATGGGTGAGTCCTGGTTCTCTAAAATGTACTTGATCATCAATTAAACCTGGAATAACAAATTTTCCATCTAAATCAATTATCTCTTTTGATTCAACATCAATTGAGGTTGCAACCTGTTCAATTCGATCATTTTTGATAGCAATATCAGATTCGATGATTCTATTTTCATTAACAACTTTGCAATTTTTTAGAATTAAGTCTTGCATTTATTTATCTAATTCAAATTCCTCATGAAGAACATTTATAGCTTTTTCTACCTCTTCTTCTTTGATCACCATTGTTATCTTGATTTCAGAAGTACATATTATTTGAATATTAACATCGTTTTCAGATAGAGCTTTAAATGCCTTGCTAGCAACTCCAGACTGTGATCGCATTCCTGCTCCAACCAGTGAAACCTTAGCAATATCTGGGTTTATAATGAGCTCTTTATAATTTATTTCGTCTTTTATATTGGAAAGAATCTTTTTAACTATTTCTTGATCTTCATTTGAAACTGTAAAAGTGAAGTCGGTTTTACCGTCAATACTAACGTTTTGCACAATAACATCAACCTCAACTTCAGCCTCACTAATAGGACCTAAGATTTTAAAAGCTGTTCCTGGAATATCACCAACGCTATGCAAAGTGAACTTTACTTGATCTTTCTGAGAGGCGATTCCAGAAACAAGTGCATTTTCCATACTTTCATCCTTTAATGAAATAAGTGTCCCACTTCCATCGTTAAAACTTGATAAAACTCTAACTGGAACATGATATTTATTTGCAAATTCTACAGCTCTTGTTTGCACAACTTTTGCACCTTGTCCTGCAAGCTCAAGCATTTCTTCCATTGTAATTGAATCTAATTTTTTTGCATTACTTACAATATCTGGATCTGTTGTAAAAATCCCATCGACATCAGTATAAATATCACATCGATTGGCGTTTATCTGCGCAGCAATTGCAACCGCAGTTGTATCCGAACCACCTCTTCCAAGTGTTGTAATATCACCACCCTCAGTTATACCTTGAAAACCAGTAATAATAGGAATTGTGTCATTTTCAAGAACATCTAATATTTTTTTTGCATCAACATCCAATATTTTTGCTTTTGAATATGAACTCGTTGTTCTGATTGCTATTTGCGATGCTGAAAACGATCTTGCCTTGATACCTTTTGAATGAAGCGCCATTGATAATAATGCTGAACTTATTGTTTCACCGGTTGATACTAGAGCATCAAACTCTCTTTTGTCAGGGTTATTTCCAAATGAATTTGCTAAATCTATCAATCTATTTGTTTCGCCACTCATTGCAGATACAACAACAGCAATTTTATTTTTTTTTGATGCTTTCTTGATGATTTCAGCAACAGCATCAATTCTCTCAACAGAGCCAAGAGAAGTTCCTCCAAATTTCTGAACTATAGTTTCTGACATAGTATTTTCTATTTTGCGAGGGATTTTACTGAATTTGGAATAGAAGTCACGAAATCTTTCAAATTATCTGTTTCACCAGCACCTTGTGCGAAATCCACTCTTCCGCCACCTGTTCCGTTAATTTGTTCGGATAACAATACTATTACTTCTTTTGCTGATAAGGTTTCTACTAAGTTTTTTGTTACTCCACATACCATTGCCACTTTGTTTGATGACTCTGTCAAGATGACAACACATAGTTTTTCATTTGTATTTTTTTTGACATCGACTAAAGATCTTAGATCTTTTGTATTATCAATATTTACCTGCTCAACTATAAGCTTCCAATCCTCAACTTTGAAAGTTTCTGTAGAAATAACAGATGCATCTGATGCGCTCTTAGTTGAATTTTTCTTAAGTTTTTTATTTTCCTCCATTAAAGATTTTATCTTTTCTTGCATTTCTTCAATCGGAACATTTAAGGTGGTTTGTAAAGATGCATTAATCTCTCTTATTTTATTTATATGTCCAAGAGATTTTCTTCCTGCTATTGCTTCAATTCTTCTAATTCCTGAGGCAACACTTGATTGATTAGTGATTACAAATAATCCAATATCACCAGTTCTATTGACATGTGTGCCTCCACATAATTCAATAGAATACGAATTTTCGCCCATAGTAAGTACTCTGACATCGTCATCATACTTCTCACCAAATAAGGCCATAGCTCCAGATTTAAGTGCATCATCAAGTTTCATCAACTCTGTTTTCACCTCAAGATTTTTAAGCGCTTCCTTATTTACAATTTCTTCGATCTTGTTAATTTCTTTTTGAGTTAAGGGCTTTGAATGAGAAAAATCAAACCTAAGTTTATTTTCGTCAACTAATGATCCTTTTTGTTGAACGTGGTCTCCTAAAACTTCTCTAAGCGCCGCATGAACTAGATGAGTTGAAGAGTGATGTATAGTAATTGCAGACCTTTTTTCTTTTTCAACACTCATCTTGATAACATCGCCTGTATTAATTTTTCCTTTCTCAATTATTGCCCTATGTAAATATACCTTTCCTTGTTTCTTACAATCTAAAATACTACCAGCACACAAATTAGATGCAAATTTTCCCTTATCACCTATTTGCCCTCCAGCTTCTGCATAAAAAGGAGTTTGATTACATGCAAAGAAAATTTCATCATTGTTTTTTGCTATATCTATTCTATTTTGATCTTTCCAAATTACTAAAATTTCTGAATCCGATTCAAGTTCTTCATATCCTAAGAAATTTGTTTCCATGACTCCGGCTGCTGCTGGAAGTGATGAAACAAAACTACTTGATGCTTTTGAACTTTGTTTTTGTTGATCCATACATTCATTAAATCTTTTCTCATCTATTTCTAAATTTTTTTCTCTCGCAATATCTGCTGTTAAATCAAATGGGAATCCATAGGTATCATGAAGTTTAAAAACAAGATCACCAGATAAGACTTTATTGTTCATCTCTAAAATGGCTTCATCAAGAATAGCTATGCCGGTTTCAAGGGTTTCAAAGAATTTAATTTCTTCATTTTTTATCAATTCAATAATTTCTTTTTGTTTTTTATTTAGTTCGGGATACGCAGAATCCATTAAATTGACTAAATCCTTTACAAGCAAATGCATAAATGGCTTTCTTGCTCCTATCTTATACCCATGTCTGATGCCCCTTCTCATGATTCTTCTTAAAACATAACCTCTTCCCTCTTTTTCAGGAATAATTCCATCGCTAATTAAAAAAACACTTGATCGAATATGATCAGCTATTACTTTATGAGACGTACTTTCATGGCTTCCTAGTAATTTTTCAGATGAAGAAATTAAATCTTTAAAAACATCTATTTCATAATTTGAATTTACTCCTTGAAGAACTGCAGCAATTCTTTCTAATCCCATTCCAGTATCAACTGATGGCTTTGGAAGTTCCTCCATTTTTCCATTTTCATCTCTGTTAAATTGCATGAAAACAAGATTCCATATCTCAATAAATCTGTCTCCTTCGTCACCATCTGTCCCAGGAGGCGTTCCCTCAATATGATCACCATGATCATAAAAAATTTCTGAGCATGGTCCACATGGTCCTGTATCTCCCATAGACCAAAAGTTTTCTTCATCACCAAGTCTTGCAATTCTGCTTGACTCAATTCCAATAACATTTTTCCAAATTTCTTCAGCTTCATCATCATCCTTATATACAGTTATCCAGAGCTTATCTTTATCTAATTTAAGAATATCGGTTAAAAATTCCCAAGCAAATTTAATAGCATCTTCTTTAAAATAATCACCAAAACTAAAATTACCAAGCATTTCAAAGAATGTATGGTGTCTAAGCGTATAACCTACATTTTCTAAATCGTTATGCTTTCCTCCTGCTCTAATACAACGCTGAGAAGTAGTTGCTCGTTTATAACTCTTAGTTTCAGTCCCCAAGAAAATATCTTTGAATTGGACCATACCAGCATTTGTGAAAAGTAATGTTTCATCATTACTTGGAATGAGTGAGCTCGATGGAACAACTTGATGATTTTTTTTATTAAAAAACTCTAAAAAAGCTTTTCTAATTTCACTTGTTTTCATTGAAACTCATTAATTTTTTGTATCTTTTATAGTTTTCTATGTAATAAGATGCTCCTATAGATACAGCACTTTGCTCTTCATTACTAAGGACTTTCTTCACCTTACCTGGTATTCCTAAAACCAAAGAGCCATCTGGCACCTCCATTCCTTCTGTAATAAGTGCTTTAGATCCAATGATGCAATTCTTTCCTATTTTTGCACCATTCAAAACCACTGAGCCTATACCAATTAAACTTCCATCTCCAACAGAACATCCATGTAACATTGCCATGTGACCAACTGTAACCAACTTTCCTATTGTGCATTTAAATCCAGGATCGGTATGAAGAATTGCTCCGTCTTGGACGTTTGAACCTTCGCCAATTTCAATAGGTTCATTGTCTCCTCTTAAGACAGCATTAAACCAAATACTTGCATCTTTTTTGAGAATAACATCGCCAATAACTGTTGCATTTGGAGCAATCCAAAAATCATCTCCATCAGTTTTCATTTTTTTATCACCTAATTTAATATTCATCATATTTTCTAATTGAATCAAAATCAGTTTTTATTGAGGCATCAAAACAAATATTTAAAAAATCTGCTGCTATCATAGCTGTTAGACCCCAAATTTTATTTCCATTATAGACCCAACTTGGAATATATAGTTTTAATTCATTCTTTTTGAACTCTTTATAAGTTATATTTTTTGGATGCATTAAAAAACTTAGTGGTACAGTAAATATTTCATCAATCTCATAATTACCAGAAAAGTTTTGATATTTGTTCAGATACCCGATATATGGATGGACTTCAATCTTATGTCTAGATAAAAGGTAGTTTAGAGCGCCTAGTCTCTGAATATTATTGGTATCAAGGTCTATCTCCTCATTAGATTCTCTTAATGCTGTCTGATACAAATCGGTATCACCTTTTTCCCATTTACCTCCAGGAAAACTGACCTCTCCAGAATGTGTTGAAAGATTTGAGGATCTTTTGGTGAACAAAATTTGTAAATCATCAAGACCCTCCTCTCTCATTAAAATTATTAACACTCCAGCTTTTTTGAACTCAGTAGAATCTATTAGATTTATTTGTTCAAGTTTTTGCTTTATGCTGTCTAACATATAGATAAGTTTAACTTCTAAAGTATCTATATTCTTAAATTAAGGAAGGAAATTGAAATATTGCTCTAATTGCGGAAGCTCAAATTTAAAATTTATTGTCCCAGAACATGACAGTATTAAAAGATACTGCTGTCAGGACTGTGGCACAATTTTTTATACAAATCCCAATAACGTTGTTGGAGCACTATGTATACGAGACAATAAAATTTTAATGGCTAAACGCGACATTAATCCTCGCAAGGGTTTGTGGACACTTCCAGCAGGCTTTATGGAAAATGCTGAAACATTACAAGAAGGTGCTATCAGAGAAACATTTGAAGAGACTGGTTCAAAAGCTAAAATTAAAATGGCTTATACAATGTTTAGTCTTCCACATATCAACCAAGTTCATATGTTTTTTTTAGCAGATCTTTTAGACGACAACTTTGGGCCAACTTTCGAGAGCTCAGATGTTCAACTTTTTGATACTAAAGAAATCTTATGGGATGAAATAGCTTTCCCAACCGTTAAGAAAACTCTTGAGTACTACATCGAAGATTTAAAAAAGAATGAGTTTATTTTTAGAGAAGAAGATATCAAACTTTGGTAATTAGTTTGTATCACAAAATTTCTTTGCATTAACAAAAATTTGCATCCAAGGAGAAAATTCTTCCCAGTCTTTGCTATACCAACTCATTTGAACTTTTCTAAATACTCTTTCCGGATGCGGCATCATAATAGTAATCCTTCCATTTGCAGCTGTTATCCCAGTAATCCCGTTTGGGGAACCATTTGGATTAATCGGATACTTTTCAGTTTGATTTTCTTGTAAATCAATAAAACGCATAGCAATTTGATTAGATTTTTCTAACTTTTCAAGGTTATTATCACTAAAATGCGCTCTTCCTTCTCCATGTGCTGATGCTACTGGGATAATCCAATTGTCCATATCATTTAAAAGAACAGATTCTGTTTCTGAAATTTTTACTTGAACTAAGCGCGCTTCAAATTGGTCAGATAAATTTCTCTCGAAACTTGGCCATGAATCTGCTCCAGGGATTATATCTTTCAAATTTGATAACATCTGGCATCCGTTGCAGACACCAAGTGTGAATACTCTTTTATTATTAAAGAATTCTTGAAACTGATCTTTAACAAAATTATTATACAAAATAGTTTTAGACCAGCCACCCCCAGCTCCAAGCACATCTCCATATGAAAAACCACCACATACCGCCATCCCTTGGAAATCTTTTAAATTAGTATTTCCATCTAGGAGATCTTGCATATGAACATCGTAGGCATCAAAACCAGCCAAAGAGAAAGCTGCAGCCATTTCATTTTGACCGTTAACACCTTGCTCTCTGAGAACTGCTACCTTAGGTAAACTATTTTTAGTATTAAAAGTTTTTATTTGTGACTCATCAAAAGAAATGTTTGTTTTTAGTCCTGCATATTTTTTATCTTCAAGTAAACTCAATTCAGAATCAGCTATTACTTTGTTGTCTCTAACAGATTGAATCGCATACGATGTTTCTCTCCAAACTTTTTCAAGTTCAATGATTGATTTATCAAATATTTTTAAATTGTTGTGTACTATTGAAAAAGTTTTATCATCTAGCTCTGCAATTTGTTTTATAAAAATATTATCTTTTAAAAATACTTTTGAAATCTCTTCAATATTATTTTTTTCAACTTGAATTACAAAACCAATTTCTTCAGAGAAAAGTGCTGCATTTAAAAGAGTAGTTTCACCCATGTTTACTCTCATCCCGATTTTTTTAGTAAAGCACATTTCTAGTAATGTTGTAATTAAGCCGCCATCAGAAATATCATGCATTGCCAAAATTTTTTTATTTTTTACTAAATTTTGAATTGTGTTAAACAAATTTTTGAATTTATCGATATTTTCTATGTCAGGGGTTTGTTTATATGTCGATTGAGTAACCTCAGAAAAAATAGATCCAGCTAATCTATTTTCATCCTCTAGCTTTACCAATAGAAGGCATGTATTTTCATTAAGATTCAATTCAGGTGTAACTGAGTCTGTAACATCTTCAACCGGTGCCATTGCAGTTACAATTCCTGAAAGAGGACTTGACACTTCAAAATCTCTGCTTTTTTCAGACCATTTTGTTCTCATTGATAAAGAATCCTTTCCTACAGGAATAGAAACTTTCAAATCAATCGCTATTTTTGATAAAGCCTCGACGCCAGATCTAAGTGCTAAATCGTCCGAATTTTCTCCAGATGCTGCCATCCAATTTGCAGATACTTGAACGTTATTTAATCCCGTTATAACCACACCAGACATATTTGTGAGAGCTTCTCCCAAAGCCATTCTCATAGATGCTTCTGGATTAATTAGGGCTATAGTAGGTTTTTCACCAATAGTAACCGCCTCACCTTTATTTGATGTAAAAGATCTTAGACTAAGAGAATAATCAGAAACAGGAACTTGAAAAGGTCCAACAAATTGATCTCTCGCAACCATGCCACCAACTGATCTGTCACCGATTGTTATTAAAAAGGATTTTGAAGCTACAGTCGGATGCTGAAGAATCTTTGTGATCGAGCTATCAAGACCAAATTCTTCTGAATTATCTTCATGTATTTCTGCAGCAACTTCTTCAAAAACCTCCATCTCTGTAATTGGAAGATCTCCAAAAAGCATTGATAGAGGTACATCAACAGGATAATTTTCATTTTCGGCATCATATAATTTTACAGACATTTCTTTTGTTGTATGTCCGACTATGGCGTATTCACATCTTTCTCTTTTACAAATTTTTTCAAATGACTCTTTATTATTTTTATGGATTGCCAAGACGTATCTCTCTTGAGATTCGTTGGACCATATTTCCATGGGTGACATCGATTTGTCAGAATTTGGTATTTTGGATAACTCAATAAATACTCCTAAATTAGAATCTTTAGCTAATTCAGGTATTGCATTAGATAAGCCTCCAGCACCGACATCATGAATAAATTCAATTAAACTATTATCTTGTGATGAGCACCTATTAATAACTTCTTGGCATCTTCTTTCCATTTCTGCGTTATCTCTTTGAACTGATGCAAAATCTAAATCTTCGTCACTGTCTCCTGATGAAACTGAGGAAGCAGCACCACCACCGAGACCAATTAACATCGCAGGTCCTCCAAGTACAACAACTAAATAATCTTCCTCAATTTGTAATTTAAAATTATTAGCATCGCGAACTTCGCCTATTCCACCTGCCAACATAATTGGTTTGTGATAACCAAAAGCTTTGTTATTTTTAAAATCAGTTTCAAAGCATCTGAAATAACCAAGGGTTGCAGGTCTTCCAAACTCATTATTAAAAGCAGCTGCACCAATAGGAGCTTCAATCATAATATCAAGCGGTGATGCAATTCTAGAGGGCTTATGTTCTGCTTTTTCCCAACTTCTTAGAAAATTTGGAATTCTTAAATTCGAAACATTATAGCCAACTAATCCAATTTTTGGTTTTGCTCCTTTTCCAGTTGCTCCTTCGTCTCTAATTTCCCCCCCAGAGCCTGTTGAGGCACCAGGGTACGGAGAAATAGCAGTTGGATGATTATGGGTTTCAACTTTTATAGTTGAATTTAAATTATCCTCAATGAGCTCATATTGATTTGATTCGTTTAAATGTAATCTTTTAGCCTTTGTTCCTTTGATGATTGCTGCATTATCTTTATATGCTGAAATAATTCCGTCTGGCGATGACTTGCTAGTTTCTTTAATCAGATCAAACAGTGTATTGTTTTTTTGCGTGCCATCAATTTTCCACTTTGCATTAAAAATCTTATGTCTACAATGCTCAGAATTTGCTTGAGCGAACATCATCAATTCTGCATCTGTAGGATTTCTTTTTTCGCTTGAATAAAAATCATATATATAATCAATTTCTTGATTGCTCATAGCGAATCCATACAACTTATTGGCTTGTTCTAATTCTGATTTACCCTTATCAAGTATATTAATTTTGTTAAGAGATTTAGCTTTTTCTGTCTTAAATAGATCTGCAAAGTCATCATAATTAAAATAAATTGATTGAGTCATTCGGTCATAGAACATAGATAAATCTAATTTATCTATTTCAAAATCAGATTCGATTTTGAAACCATAAAGTCTTTCTACTCTGAGAATATTTTTAAAACCTACGTTTCGAATAATATCTTCTGTTTTTGAAGACCAAGGTGATATTGTTCCTAGTCTAGGACCTACATAGAAAGAAAAGTCTGTATCATTTTCTTTTGCAGAAAGAATATCCTTTAATTCATATCGATTTTTTTGTTCAGATTCAGATAAAACTAAATATATTTCATGTGAGGAAATTTTAGTATCTAATTCATTTGATTTACAAAATTGGACCTTGATTTGATCAAGTTTTGAACTTGAAAAACTTTGCTTACCCTTAAATATAAAGTTTTTAGTCTT
>CENJ01016457.1_pt1 | contig 85358 bp, 89 predicted proteins | sample 356161 | NCBI WGS metagenome assembly CENJ01 (sample SAMEA2619531, study PRJEB7988) | marine metagenome | biome: marine biome (ENVO:00000447); feature: surface water layer (ENVO:00002042); material: "saline water (ENVO:00002010), including plankton (ENVO:xxxxxxxx)" | depth 5 m
GAAATCTATCTCGACCTTCTGCGCCGGTATCACGGCGAGGAACAAGGCGTGATGACGATTGACGAGCCATACGGCATTGAGTGGGCCTACATTCCGCACTTCTATTATGAGTTCTATGTCTACCAGTATGCGACATCGATCTCGGGTGCTGTCTGGTTTGCAGAACAGTTCCTTGCGGGCGATGATCAGGTGCGTGAGAACTTCCTCAATGTCATGCGTGCCGGTGGCTCTGATTATCCGCACCAGATCCTGCTCAATGAAGCTGGTCTCGATATGACCCAGCCTGACCCGTATGAAGCTGTTGTGCGCCGTATGAACGATATTATGGACCGCATGGACGCGCTTCTGGCTGAAGAAGACTAAGAGCGTTTCGCGATCATAAGGCCCGGTGTTAGACAGATTGCATGCAGACCGTTCTGACCCTTCCGACCCGTGGACCGGGCCTTTATGAGTTTACCGATCAGGCGGCCGTTTTCCTGCGTGGGCAGGGCGACGGCCTTCTGACACTGTTTTGCCAGCATACTTCGGCCTCGCTGACTATTCAGGAAAATGCCGATCCGGATGTGATCCGCGATCTGAATGCCTTTTTCGAGCGGCTCGTGCCGGATGCCGATCACCCTCAGATGAGTTTCTTACGTCACCGCGCCGAGGGGCCTGATGATATGCCAGCGCATATCAAATCGGCGCTCACGCAGGTGAACCTCTCTATTCCTGTACAGTCCGGCAGGATGATGCTGGGCACCTGGCAGGGCATTTATCTGTTCGAGCATCGCAACGCGCCGCATACCCGCCGCGTGATCGCTCATTTCCGCGAAGACTAGGCTTCCAGAAGCTCAATGACCTCTGACAGGAGTGGTCCGATCTCGGTATTCAGAACGAGGTCGGCATACGGGTCCTGATCGGTGGGTTCGCGATTGATGATCGCGTATTGCGCGCCCGTCTGCTTGGCGATGATCGGAATATTCGCCGCCGGATAGACGACCAGCGACGAGCCGATAGCCAGACACAGATCTGCGATTTCAGCTTCGGCTTCGGCGAACGCCATTTTCTCTTCCGGCATGGCCTGACCGAATGAAATGGTCGCCGATTTCAAAAGCCCTTCGCAGAATAGACATGTGAGGTCTTCATCAGCCTCATAGCGCGGTTTCAGAGCATCAAACTCATAGCGTTTGCCGCAATTGAGGCACTTGGCGTAGCTGGCATTGCCATGAATTTCGATGACTTTGTCATCATCAATGCCTGCATGCTGGTGCAAATTGTCGACATTCTGCGTCACGACGCATGAGACCTTGCCCATATCCACCAGTTTAGCGACGGCGTAGTGGCCGGTATTTGGTTTGGCGCCGGTCCAGCCTGCGGTCTTGTTGAAGACACGTCTCCAGGATTCGCGGCGCTGATCGCGCGACGCGACAAAGTCCTGAAAATAGATCGGAGTCATCTTGCTCCACACACCGCCCGGGCTTCTGAAATCCGGAATACCGCTTTCCGTGGAAATGCCAGCACCCGTGAAGATGAGAACGCGGTTCGCGCTTTTGATCATTTCAGCGAGTTGGGCGGCATCTGACATACAAGGCTCCTTCGACGTTGAACGCCTTTAAGTGTGTCAGCGAGTAGGGCGGGCACGCAAGGGCGCAGCTTATTTCTTTTTACGCGGCTGGTGTTCGATCGTGTTTGGATCATCGAGACGACCATTCAGCTTTCTCTGCTTTTCTTTCCAGCGTTCACGGCGGCCCATCTGGTAGAAGAACCAGCCGATAATGAGCGCAGGAAGAACGATGACGAGCAGCATGGCCTGAACTTTACGCGGTCAGGAGACCGGCGCAAATCGCTTCCAGGCCAGCTTTGTCGATTTCGTCAAATGCGTCAGGCTGTTCAGAGTCGACGTCGAGAACGGCTGCCAGCGTGCCATCTGAGTTGAAGACAGGCACCACAATTTCAGAATTCGTGCGGCTGTCGCACGCAATGTGTCCCGGGAAGGCATGAACATCCGGCACGAGCTGGGTTTCGCCGCTGGCGGCGCATGCGCCGCAAACTCCTCGCGTAAATGGAATGCGCAGACAGCCGAGCGTGCCAACATAAGGGCCGACGACCAGCTCTTCAGATTTCAGCGGATCGACCACATAAAACCCTGTCCAGAAAAAGCGTGGACGGAAGGCCTCAGCCAGCAGGCAGGAGGCTGTTGCAAGGCGCGCAGGCAGATAGGTTTCGCCGGAAACGACAGCGAAGATTTCTTCGCGAAGTTGCTCATAGCGTGTCTGGCGTTCCTGATCTGTCATAGCGGGCCTTCCTGAGTTATCGCGTGCATGTGTATCGAAACGCGGCGCGCTTCAAGGGGCAGATGTATTTGCATGCGATTTTGTGAGTGGAAGATGCATCATGGCATCATCTCACAAGGTTGAATGAAGGGTTTAAGACCGACCGCCCAATTTGAACGACCACCTAAACGGCGCTATTAACCTAAAAGAGCTATCACGATGTGGAGGTGAGGGCGCACTGAATATGCGCTTCAAATGATAGCTCAGAAGGGTGGGAGGCTTATCTGCCATGAAGATTTTAGCTATGAGTGTGTGCGTTGCTGTTTCAGGCTGGGCGATGACGGCATCCGCCCAACGCGCCGAGATTGAGTACCGTGATCTGCCAGAGGCTGTTGAACTGGCGGATGCGCAGTCGGTGATGGGCCAGCGCTATGACTCCTATATTTCCGAGCTTCCCCGCCGCGCTGCACCGCGCGCAATGCCGACATCTTTGCCAACTTCCACCGGCGTTGTCAGCGAGCCGTCTCCGGCAGCGCCTGCGCGAGAGCCGCAAATGGCGGCTTATGCACCAGCTCCCGCTGCACCTGCACCGGTAAGCATGGCGTATACCATTCAGGCGGGCGCGTTTTCTTCCTATTCGAATGCAGACTTGCAGGCGGTTGCCCTGCGTCGCTATGGCGAAACCCGCATAGTTGAAGGTGTCACGAATGGTCGTTCGATCTACCGGGTGATGCTGGGTGGCTGGGTTAGCCGTGAACAGGCGGCGCCTATGCTGGACCTCATCAAGGCCCGCGGATTTGATGGCTTTGTCACGCGCGCCAGCTAGGCGCATCTTCCCAGTCCGGTTTTATAAAAGGCCATGCCTCAAGGGTGTGGCCTTTCGTGTTTTCCGCGGTCCGAAAAGTTTGCGCAATATTGCCTTGCTTTGAGGTTGCTTTTCGCCGTTTTCCACGCTCAAACTGAATCCGGTGGGGAGACTTTATGCCGGACGAAACCGAAAGCTTTGATGAAGCCTATGCCGCGATGCGCAGCGATAGCGGCTATCAGTTCGAGCTTCCCGTGGATCCGATAGATGTGACGCCTGACGCAGTTGACCCGGACCGAAACTCGGGCTGGCGCTTTTTCGATGCTATCGGAGACATGATTGCCGCGCTCGGTCCGCTATGGAGGGTGCTGTTGATCGGCGCTGCCGTTTTGCTGGTGGCCTACATCATCTATTCTGTGGTCAAAGGCGTCATGGACCGCCGCCAGACCATTGGCGACAGGAAACCGGCCAATGCGCGTGATGAACTCGCCGATGTGGATTTGCGTCCCGATGAGTCGTTCTCGTCTGACCTTCTTAAACGAGCAGATGCATTGGCTGATACCGGCGATTTCGATGCAGCTGTCAGGCTCATGCTGCACTCATCCTTTCAGGAGATGCAGAAGCGTGTACGTGACCGGATTGGCAAGTCGCTGACGGGGCGGGAAATCGGAGAACTGGGCCAGATGCCCGAGCCATCACGCGATGCATTGCGGCGTCTTATCCTCTCGGTCGAGCGCAGTGCATTTGCCGGTCAGCATCTCACGTCGGAAGACTATCAGGCCGCCCGTCAGGATTATGACGTCTTCGCACAGAGAGCAGCATCCTGATGAGTTCGGCTTCTGATAACGCCACGCCGATTATTTCCGCGAAAACGGCGCTTATTGCCGTGCTCATCGCGGCGATCAGCTTTGCGTCTGTGATTGTACTGTCTGCGTTCGCACCCGAGTTCCGGGACCGCCGCGCAGCTGGCCTGCATGCGTATTCTACCTCCGCGCTCGGCTATAACTTTGCTTCAGAGCTGTTAGCGCGCGAGGGCTATAACGTCGATATCAGCCGCGATACCGGCGTTCTCAGGGGCGTCGCGCGTGAGGGGCTTCTCATTCTGACGCCGGCCAGCGCTTATGACGCACGTGACCTTGATGAAGTAGAGTTCGACCGTAATGGCGAACCCACCCTTGTCGTTTTGCCGAAGAGAAACGGCCTGCGTGACCGGTCAAACCCGCGGCATTACCGGCAGACATTCCCCCTGCCAGTCGATCGCCTTGTCGGCCTGCTGGCACCATTGTCCGGGGATATCAGTCTTGAGCGTATAGACGCGCCGGACGAAGTTGAGATGATGGGATCAACTCTGCCCGTGGTTTTCTCGGACACTGTTCAGGTGTTGCATCCTCAGGGCATCGAACCTGTCATCACGCTTGATGGCGGCGTTCTTCTGGGGCGTGTCCCCAGTACGCGGATATACATTTTATCTGATCCTGAACTCATGAACACACACGGCCTCGCGCATCGCGAAAATGCCGAAGTGTTCGTTCGGATGATTGCGCATTTCACTACCAAGTCCGGCCTGCGCAGCGTGATTTTTGACACGACGATTCACGGCTTCCAACGCTCGCGCGATCTTCTGCGCCTGATCTTCGAGCCGCCCCTGCTCGGCGCAACACTGTTCGCAATTGCGACGATGATCCTGCTTGGATGGGCCGCGTTTATGCGCTTTGGCAGGCCGCAGGCTGAGCCACCCGTTGCGGCGACAGGGCGACAGTCGCTGATTGAGAGCACGGCAGGGCTGTTCCGTCAGACAAATCGCGAGCCGGCTCTGGCGGGTGATTACGAAAATCTTGCACGGCGTATGATCATCCGAGAGCTCGGTTATCCGGAAGACCTGCCGATAGAAGAGATGGATCGCATCTTGAAACAAAGAGAGGCGCGCGTCCGCGCTAAGCACGCGGATTCACCGCCATGGCCGGATCCGGCCAAAGTCAGAACACACAGTCAGTTGATGAACTTCGTGAAGGATTTTCACGTCTGGAAAAGGGAAATGAGCGATGAACGCGAATGATATCCAAGCGCTTGGCGAAAAGCTGAAAGCCGAAATCGGCCGCGGGATTGTCGGTCAGTCGGATGCGGTCGACCTCATGCTGATCGCGCTATTCTCTAAAGGTCACCTCCTTCTGGAAGGGCCGCCTGGTACTGCGAAAACCTTCCTTGCGCGGTGTTTCTCGGCCTGTCTGGCGTTGGATTACGGACGCATCCAGTTTACGCCCGACCTGATGCCGGGTGATGTGCTCGGTACAAATTTCTTCAACTTCCAGACCAGCCAGTTCCTGCTCACCAAAGGGCCGATCTTCACGGAAATTTTGCTCGCAGACGAGATCAACCGGACACCCCCAAAGACACAGGCTGCGCTGCTTGAAGCCATGCAGGAGCGCCGCGTTACCATTGATGGTGATACTCATCTTCTGAGCGATCATTTCATGGTGGTGGCCACGCAGAACCCGATTGAACAGCAAGGCACGTATCCGCTGCCGGAAGCGCAGCTCGATCGCTTCCTGTTTAAGCATGAAATGGCCTATCCGAGCGCGGAAGAGGAAATCCGTATTGTTCAATCTCACGCCAAAGGCGTTGGCATGCCGACCATGGAAGAGCTTGGCATCAAGCAGGTGGTCACCAAGGAGGAACTCAGTGCGGCATCAGCCTATATCGGCTCGGTTACGCTCTCCGATGAAATCATTGAGTACACTGTCCGTCTTGTACGCGCGTCGCGTGAGCGACCAAACCTGCTGGATGTCGGCGTCTCGCCGCGCGCTGCGGTGAACCTTGCGGTGGCGTCACGTGCTAAGGCGGCTCTGGCAGGGCGCGACTATGTCATTCCGGATGATGTGAAACAGCTGGCCGCGCCCGCTATGTGTCACCGCGTTGTGCTGTCTGCATCTGCCGAGATTGAAGGGCGCACAGCCAAGAGCGTGATTTCCGATATTGTCTCAGAGACAGAGGCGCCGCGCTAATTCATGGCAAGCATTCGTCCATCCCAGCTGGCAATCATGCTGACGGGCGCGGGTATCCCGCTGCTCCTGATCATTGCGTGGCTTGCGCCAGCGCTCTGGGTGGTGAGCTTTGCCGGCATTACGGCGATCGTGTTGCTCATTTCGATTGATGCTATGGCGGCACGTTCGTCTCGTGCGCTAAATGTGGAAACGAATGTTCCGCCCGTCTTCTTTGTGGGCACAGGTAATCCGTTTGCACTGAAGATCAGCGATCCGAAGCGTGACTATCTGCCTTCAATTCAGGTGCGTCCTGAATTCAATGAAGCGGTCGTTCAACCGGAAACGGTGATGCTGAGTGCAGAGGGGCTGGCCGAGTTCGAATTACATATGCTGAGGCGCGGTGAGGCACGGCTGGATGGTCTCTGGATGCGCTGGTCTGGCCCGCTCGGGCTGGCGTGGAAACAAATGCGACTGCCTGCCGAGCTGGCCCGGCCAATCAATCCGGATATTCGCACGCTACAGTCCGATGCCCTTCGCTGGATTGCCCGTGAAGCTGATTTCGGGATCAAGGCGCAGTTTGATCGCGGTGATGGCTCCGAGTTTGACGCCATGCGCGAGTTCGTGCCGGGCATGGACCGGCGTAGCGTGGACTGGAAAGCATCAGCCCGGCACATGGCGCTGATGGCGAAAGAATACCGCACGGAACGTAACCACAATATTGTGCTGGCATATGACACCGGTCGTTTGATGTGCGAACCGTTGGGCGACATTTCTCGCCTCGATCACGCTGTTCATGCGGGAATGCTGCTCTCGTACGCATCACTGCGCGGAGGTGATCGCGTTGGCGTTTACGGCTTCGATACGCAGCCACGCGTGATGACAGGACTGGTGCGCGGCAATGCAGCGTTCAGCAAGCTTCAGTCTGAAATGGCACGCCTTAGCTATTCCACACTGGATGCGAACTATACGCTGGGGCTTACGCGTCTGTCTGCGGGGTTGAACCGTCGTTCGCTCATCGTGCTGTTCACCGATTTCATCGATACGGCGCAGGCCGAACTGATGGTCGAGAATGCAGCGCGTCTGGCTAAGCGCCACCTCGTGGTATTCGCCGTATTCAAGGATGAGGACCTTGAAGCGCTCGCGGTGAAAGAACCCGAAACACCGGAAGATGTGACCCGCGCTGTGATTGCGGACAATCTCATTCAGGAGCGGCGTACCGTCATCAAGCGCCTGTCCCGTCTCGGCATCGATGTGCTGGAAGCACCGGCTCACCAGTTCTCGTCTGCGCTGCTGAACCGGTATCTCACTATTCTGCAACAGGAGCGGATCTGACCATGTCCGAGCTTGATCTCAAGAGCTATCGCTTTCGTGCAGAAAGAGAAGACGACTGGCGCGCGCTGGAAGGCCTTCTGGAGCGTATTCAGAACTCTGGCGTGAACGCGCTGAAGCCTGACGAGCTGGTGGCTCTGCCGCAGCTGTACCGCACAGCGGTATCTTCGCTCTCGACGGCGCGGGCGGTCTCACTGGACCGGAACCTGATCACCTATCTGGAGACGCTCTGTACGCGCGGCTATCTCTTCATGTATGGGCCGCGCGTTTCCTTCTGGGAGCGGTTTAGCAGTTTCTTCCGGCGGGACTGGCCGGATGCGGTGCGCAGCATGGTCGGCGCGACCATCCTCTCAGCAGCGATCATGTTTGGTTTCGCGCTGATCGTCATGCTGCTCGTGCTGTCGGACTCAGAGTGGTTTTACCCGTTTGCTGCATTCCTCGATGAACGCACTCCCGAGGCTTCGCAGGAAACGCTACGTGCGACCCTCTATACCGAGGATGAGGACATAGCAGGCATGCTGAGTGTGTTCGCCTCCCAGCTCTTCACGCACAACACCATGGTGGCGCTATTATGCTTTGCGCTCGGTTTTATGGTCGGCATACCGACGGCCATCTTGCTCGCCTATAATGGCTGTATTCTGGGCGCATATGTCGGGCTCTATGTGAGCAAAGGGCTTGGCTTCGAGATTATAGGCTGGCTCATGATCCATGGCGTGACCGAGCTGTTTGCGATTATTCTGGCGGCTGCTGCTGGTTTCGTTATTGGCAAAACGCTTGCCTTTCCCGGCGAGAAGCGACGCGTGGACGCGATGGCAGACGCCGGTAAACGCGCGGGTAATGTCGGCATGGGCGTTGTCGTTATGCTGTTCCTTGCTGCCTTGCTCGAAGGCTTTGGGCGCCAGCTGATCAATGATGACCTGACGCGTTATATGATGGCTGGTGTCTCGCTTTTGGGCTGGCTCAGCTATTTCTACCTACGTCCAGAGGCGAAACGCTGATGGCGACAGCGAAGGCAGAGAAAGCCCGGCCGCAGGGTTATCAGACGAATGCGCATGACGCCCGTATGTGGCGTGAGGTGACGACCCCGGAAGGCGCCGTTATTCGTCTTCGGCTTGCTGATGCCGGTGAACGGGCAGGGGCGCTGTTCATTGATGCTGGTATCATGCTCGTTACGCTGATTGTCGGCGGCCTGATCATCGCCTTTGGCGTTCCAGACGGCTATTTCGGCGACTGGTCCGAAGTCGGGCAGATCCTGTTCAACCTCTTCTTTTTCATTCTGCGGGCCTTCTACTTCACCATTTTCGAAATGGGCCGCCGCGCCGCAACGCCGGGCAAGCGCATTATGAAGCTGCGCGTGGTGGCGCGTGAAGGTCGCCAGCTGACCGCGAATGCCATTTTTGCCCGCAATGTGATGCGCGAGCTGGAAGTCTTCCTGCCGTTCACCTTCCTGCTGACAGGAATGGGAGGCGATACACTCAATGGCATGATGACCTTGCTTGTTCTCGTCTGGCTAGGGGTATTTGTCTTCATGCCGGTGTTCAACCGCGACAAACTTCGTGGAGGTGATCTCGTCGCTGGGACATGGGTTATCCGCAATCCGAAACCGGAGCTGGCGAAGGATGTGACCTCCACAAGCGCGAATGCAGATGACGAAGCCTTTGTCTTCACGCAGGAGCAATTGCAGACCTATGGCGAGCACGAATTGCAGGTGCTGGAAGACGTTTTGCGCAGTGGAACAGGCGAGGTGAAAGCTGCCGTAGCGTCACGTATTCGTGCACGCATCAGATGGGAAGCGGCCCCCCTGGAAAGAGACGGTCCGTTTCTGGAAGCCTTCTATAAACAATTGCGTAAAACGCTTGAGACGCGCATGCTGTTCGGGAATCGCAAAAAAGATAAATACGACACCGGCGAGTCTTCCTGACCTCAATTTTCACTCAGTCGGTAGCTTCTGGAGATGATCAGACATGCCGATCCGTGATTTCGGACTGCTCTTCCTTGTGTGCATGGTCTGGGGACTGAATGTCATCGTCACGCGATGGGTGTTCCTGAATTCTGATGTGCAACCGGTGTTCTATGCGGCGCTTCGCTTCGGCCTTATCGCTTTGGTTTTGCTGCCAATTCTGTTCAGGCGGGTGCCCAAAAATCTGGGCAAGCTGTTCCTGATCGCGACGTGTATGGGCTCGGCCCATTTTGCGTTGCTCTTTATAGGCCTCGCCAATGCAAGCGGAAGTGCGGCTGCAGTTGTCGGTCAGCTGGGTGTCCCGTTTACGACCATTCTGTCTATCATCTTCCTTAGCGAGAAAGTCCGCTGGAGACGTGGGCTCGGTATCGCACTGGCCTTCCTCGGAGTGATTGTCATCACGGTAGATCCGGCGAGCTTTAATATGGAAGTCGGTCTGTTCTTTGTGATTGGATCAGCATTTGTTGGCGCGATGGGTGCGATCATGATGAAGCAGATCACCCCCATGCCGGCGATCCATATGCAGGCATGGATGGGCGCAATGTCGTGTCTGCCTCTATTACTCGTTTCGGCTTTGCTCAACGGCTTTGAGGGCGGGGTGACTGGCCAGTTTCAGGCCTTCATGGATGGCGGCCTTCTGATCTGGCTGGCGACGCTGTTTGCCGTCTTTGGCGTGTCTATCTTTGGGCATGGGTCATTCTACTGGCTCATCACCCGTCATGAAATGACGCTTCTCTCGCCACTTACGCTTATGACGCCGATCTGGGGCGTTGCCTTCGGCGTGCTGATCCTTGGAGAGACAATCACTGTCAAATTTCTGATCGGCGGTGTGGTTTCCCTGCTGGGTGTTCTGATCATTGCCTTGCGCCCGAACAGCAAATTCCCTTTAGCTTCGGTAGCTAAGAAACTACTGAGTGGCACATGAAGATCATCGAGGCTCCGTCACCCAATCAGAATAAGCGCCGCTTTCCCGTGGATATGCTGGTGCTGCACTATACCGGCATGGAGGATGGCCCGTCCGCACTTGAGCGTATGCGGGACGAGAAGGCGCAGGTTTCCGCGCACTATATGGTGGATGTGGACGGGTTTATCTATCAGCTCGTGCCGGAGGATATGCGTGCATGGCATGCGGGCGTCTCGAACTGGCAGGGCGATGGGGACCTCAATTCGCGCTCCGTGGGGATCGAGATCGTCAATGGCGGTCACAATGTGAAACTACCAGATGGCAGCCTTCAGCCTTACTCTCGCGTACAGATCGAAGCGGTGATCGAACTCAGCCGCGCCATTATCGAGCGCCATAAGATTCCGATGAACCGCGTGGTCGGCCATTCCGATATTGCGCCTGACCGCAAAGATGATCCGGGCGAGCATTTCCCGTGGGAAGAATTCGCGGCACGCGGCGTAGGCTTCTGGCCTGAGCTGCCGAAAGAGGGGGAGCCGACAAAGCTGTCGGAGAAAGACGCACCGCTAAAGCTCGGCGCCAAGGGTAAGGGCGTGACGGGGTTGCAGGAGGACTTGCAGGCGATTGGTTATCCGATCGAGGTGTCTGGCGCATTTGATGAGCAGACGGAGAAGGTCGTAATGGCGTTCCAGCGTCGCTGGAATCAGGGCGATGTGTCCGGCGTGGTCGACCCGCTCACATTCGAGCTCATTCGCCGTGTTGCGGCATTGGCATCAGCGCGCTGATGGCCTGAAAACAACCTTTGAGCCGGCGGAATACGAACAACAAAAAGTCCGCATTCAGGCTGCATATGCGCAAAACGGAGGACGCATATATGAACCGGATTTCTATACTGGCACTGACCATAATGATGGCAGCCTGCGCGCAGGACACGACCGAGCCACAGCCCGTCGACGATGCTGAGATTTTGATCCCGATGCCTGAAGGTGAAGGCGATGACCTCGCGCCTCTGGCTACACCGGATGAGATCGAATTTGCTATCCAGTCACCTGTGCTTGATGCGATGCGCGTATTCGCGCCACCGCACGCGCCGTTCACCGTGATCGACAACATCCATCATGTGGGCGGAGCCAGCGTGAGTGCTTATCTCATCACGACAGATGAGGGGCACTTTTTGATCGATGGCATTCTGCCGCAAAGCCCGCCAATGATCCTCGAGAACATTGCGGCCCTTGGCTATGATATCGCCGATGTGCGCTATCTTCTGAACAGCCACGCCCATATTGACCATGCAGGCGGCCTTGCGGCTCTGCAGCAGGCGTCGGATGCGGTGATGGTCGCTAGCGAGAAAGACGCGCCCATTCTTGAAGCGGGCGCTATTGATTTTGGGCCAACCTCCACAATGCCATTTCCGCCCGTTCGTGTGGATCAAATCATTCAGGACGGCGATCAGCTAACGCTCGGTGATACAACGCTGACGGCTGTTGTCATGCCGGGGCATTCGCCGGGCTGTACCTCATGGCTGATGGATGTGACCGATGAAGACGGTAATCCGCATCAGGCATTCTTCCACTGCAGCACCAGCCTTGGTGGGCAGCGCATCGCGCCGGAAAGCTATCCGGGCATGGTGGATGACTATCGCGCTTCGTTCGAGCGGGTGCGTAGCATTGATGCTGATGTGTTTCTTGCGTTCCACTCAAGCATGTTCGGCATGCTGGACCGTTATGAGCGCCTGTTAGCAGGCGAAGAGCTTGCCTTCGTCGAAGCGGGCGCGCTGCAGCGCTTCAATGCTGCGTCGGAGGCTCAGTTCAATGCTGCCCTGAGCCACCAACAGGAAGAGCAGGGCGGTTAAACCGTCTGAACGAAAGCGTTCAGCTTATTGCCATCCAGATCGCGAAAATATGCGGCATAGAAATTGTCGCCGCGTGGTCCGGGCTTGCCTTCGCAGCTTCCGCCCTGAGCGATGGCAATGTCATATAGTCGGTCGACTTGCGCCGGATCTTTGGCGGCCAGCGCGATCATCATTCCATTGCCCACAGTCTGTGGCTCACCGTTATAGGGCAGGGTGATGCCAATACCCGGCTCATGGTTCGGACCGACCCATGCAATGAAGGAGTCGTCAAGAGAGCCCAGAAAATGTTGGGCCTCAAGCTCGTCCGCGAGTGCCTGATAAAACGGGTAAGCGCGCTTCAGGTCAGATACGCCGATGGTTGCGTAGGCGATCATGTGATGTCCTCCTCTGTATGATCTACAGAGGAGGTGTAGCGCGAGACTGCTGACAGCATTCTGTCAGCAGCGTGTCAGCACATCAGTTGCCGGTGAAGTTCGGCGCACGCTTTTCAAGAAGTGCTGTGACACCTTCAATATGGTCGTCTGTATGGTGCTGCAGCGCTTGTTGGGACGCCGACATTTCCATGATGGTCGCGTAGTCCGCGTTCTGAGCTTTGCGCAGAAGCATTTTCGCAGCGCGCAGCGCCATAGGTGGCTGCGCAGCTACTTTCTCTGCCAGCTCCATAGCCGCGTCCATCAGAGCCTCGTTAGATACTTTCTGCGATGCCCAGCCCCATTCGATCGCGGTATCAGCATCGTACATTGTGCCGGTGAAGATCATTTCAGACGCGCGGGACAGGCCAACAATACGTGGCATCAGCCATGAGCCGCCATCACCCGGAATGAGGTTGATCCGCAGGAAAGACATGCCGAAACGAGCGCTGTCAGCAATGATGCGCATGTCCGCCATACAAGCGACATCGCAGCCAAGTCCAACAGCAGGGCCGTTTACCGCCGCGATGAGGGGCAGTTCGAAGTTCCAGAGCGAGTTCACGATCTTGTGGATGTTGCCGGTATAGCCTTCTTTGACTTCAGCCGGTGTGCCACCAAATGCGCCTGTGCGCTCTTTCATGGCTTTCAAGTCACCACCTGCGGAGAAGGCACGGCCCGCGCCAGTGAGAATGCAGCAGCGCAGCTCTTTGTCAGCTGCCAGTTCCTTAGTGACTTCCACAAAAGCATCGCCGTCGCCCGCTTTGCCCAGAGGGTTCAGCTGGTCCGGACGGTTGATTGTGATGATGGCAATTTTGCCGCGCTTCTCGACTGTAAGCAGGTCCTGCATGTTTCACTCCCATTTATGCTGGCTTGGTTCTGCCCGACTGGGCGCAAAATGCAATATGTAGCGGGCTTACATTATTCGTTTTCGATTTTGACATAGCGCCCGGTGAACCAGACAGCCCAGTCCTCGGTGTCGGGATTGTATTGTTCAAAATGCTGGGTAACGGAGCCGTCTTCATACGGTGTCCATTCGCCGGTGAAGGGGAAGCTCGTGCTATTACCGTGATAGGTGATCGTGCCCTCAAGCTTCATAGAGCCAGTTTCAGTCAGGCCGCCCGTATAATCGATGATCGAGCCGGCACTGACCCAGACCTGACGCCAGAGGCCTGTATCCGGGCTGTAGAAGTTCAGACTCTGGCCTGTGCCACCGGCCGTGTTCACCCAGCTTTCGGTGATCAGGCAGCCATTTTCAGCTCGTTCGATCGCATTGTGGCCAGCCAGATTTCCGTTCGGGCCGGAAACCTCCCATTCGCCGAGCCAGAAATCGAACTGGTGATAGGCTTCATCTGTGCAGGGCGGGGGCGGCGTACTGCCGGTGGACTGCGCCAAAGCAGGCACTGAGATAGCGAGTGATGTCGCTGCGATGGCGAGGCATGTATTGAATCGCATGTGAATGATCCTTAGTCGTCCGAGTAATAGTCGATGAGTACAGGACAAAGCTCCATTACCCGTTGTCTAGATAGCGGTGGTGCAGGCGTCGCAGCGATGCTGAAGCTGGTGAGCACGTCCTTATCGCCTTCACCCCAGTCGATTTCCAAACCGACACCGCCATCAGTGGTGTAGGTGAAGCCTGTATCGAAGCTTTCCCCTTCTTCCTCATAAGTAATTACGATCTTTTGCGCAGCGAATGTCTGACCGGGGAAAAAGCTCGTAGTATATTCAACTGGACCTATTTGGCGCACTGTTTCTGTTCCAGCCGCTCTATTCATGACGTCACCTTCTGGCAGCGTGGCCAGATTTTTTAGATCTGAGGCCAAGTCTTCGGGCGATGTGACGAGTTGGCCTGCACAATCGACGTAGTCGAGGCCATAAACCGGCTCAGCGTAATAGTCCGTGTCACCATAGCTGCTGCGACGCATGTAGACGTTCCAGTGGCCCACCGAACCGAGGTACAGTAAGAAGAAGCTGGAGTTCTCAAAGTCAGGGCTAATGCTGTCATAATGATAGGTGCTGCCCGGAACGAGCGTTGGCACCGCAGACTGCGCAAGTGCTGGTATTGCGAGTCCGGTCATCCCCACGATGAGCATCGCCCGAAGTGCTGACATGATGGCATTCCCCCTGTGAAACGTCTTTCAGGGGAGAGGATGACAGGCTGGCGGGATTTTACAAGCTGGTGGGCTCCGCGCTTACTTGGTGCTCTCTCGCACGGTGAAAACCGGTGGGCAGACCGATTGGAGGTCTTCTGCGCTATACGCTTCCAGTGCGGCTGCGTCGTCTGGTTCCAGCTCTACCAGCTTGTCGAAATAGCCTTCTGTCCACTGTGCGCGATAGACGATGCCGGTTTCGGAATCCGCCGTGTAGATGATCGGCGTGTCGTTTTCGGAATGGGTGACAGTGATTGTCCGCGCGCTTGTCGGCTCTGTCTCCAGGCTGGTTGGATCAAACGGAAAGGCTTCGGAGACTTCTACACGTTGCGTGGTGCCATCAATTGTGAAATCGAGCGCATCTGCAGCCTCAAGATCACGAATGGTCTGCTGTGTTGAAGCAATGCGTTCGTCTGTTGGCAGTTCAGGGTGGAGGCAATCCGAAGAGAAGAGGCCAAACGCCGTCTCTGCATAGTAGAATTCATGGCCTCCCGGATCGCCGAGATAAATCGTCCAGAGGCCGTGCGCACCGATCACCTGAAGTTCAATGCGGTCTGACACCGAATTTGCTTCGGTGACCTCATACGCGAGGCGCGTACCGACAGGCAGGTTCGGCGCGTTCTCCGCAGAGGATGGTACGATTGCGAGGTTGAACAGCCCAGTGAACAAGATGTAGCGGAAAAGTGTCATGTGCGGACGATTTGGCCTTATGAAATACAGTTCATTTTTGGTGGTGGACGAGGATTGTATCACCAAAAATCGCTGGGCAATGTTGTTGGGCAGTCTCGAAGGTTAAGGCGTCCTGTTCGCGCACAGGAGGTTGGACGTCAACCAAGCGTTCAATGGAACCATCCTGCCAGTCGATTTCAAGTGTGACCAAACCATCTTTGGAAACAGTCGTTGTGTAGGCATATGGGTCATCGCCGGTGTATGCTAGCGTCACAGTTCTTGCAGCAATGACCGTTCCGCCGAGTGAAACAGGCAAGGTGTAGTCGAAAATCTCGGAAACAGACGCGTGAACTGAGCTATCACCATCCTCATAGGCCAGAATCTCACCAGCCGGTAGTTCGCGGAACTCAGCAATGATCGCCTGATGATCGGCGAAATCTGGTTCTCTGCTGTACCCGCAATCTGAGAAGAAGAGGCTGAATGGCGTTTCCGCATACACGTAGGGGCCTTCTTCTTCATGGTCGTTGAGGTAAAGCATCCACCCTCTGAGACGTCCCAGGAAAATCAGATTAACGTCGAAGTTTTCGTCAGGGGCGCTTTCATTGGTCACAGCGTATTGGAACTGCGTGCCGGGTTCCAACCATTCTTCAGGCGCGCCTTGCGCATTCGCTGTCTGAAACGGCGAGGCAATTAAAGCCGCCGCGGTAAAGATGGAAAACACACCTTTGAACATCAAATACTCCCGGCAGAAAAACGCCCACCTCAACGAAGTCGAGGTGGGCATTTAAATCAAGATGCGAGTGCAGTTATTCTGCAGCTGCCTTCACAACGCCTTCAGCGAGGTTCGCATAACGACGCAGGTGGTAATCAACGTTACCAAACTGAGTGTCGATAAGCGTCAGACGTTTGAAGTAATGACCGAGGCGAAGCTCGTCAGTTACGCCCATGCCGCCATGGATCTGGGTCGCAGCCTGACCGATGAAGCGGCCAGAGTTACCGATCTGAACCTTCGTAGCAGACGCAGCTTTCTTACGAGTCGCTTCGTCTTCTTCGAGGCGCAGCGTGACCTGATAGGTCATGGACATGGACTGCTGCTGTTCGATGAACATGTCGACCATGCGGTGCTGGAGGACCTGGAAAGAGGCAATCGGCACGTTGAACTGCTTACGCTGGCGCGCATAATCGAGCGTGTCAGCGTTCGCGATTTCCATTGCGCCACATGCTTCCGCAGAGATAGCGGCGATGCCTTCGTCACAGACTTTCTCGATGAGCGGCAGAGCAGAACCTTCTGCACCGATCATGTCGTCGCCAGAGACTTCAACATTCTCGAAGTACACTTCTGACGCGCGGTAACCGTCCATAGTCGGGTAGTCGCGTGTAGAAATGCCAGCAGCGTCTTTCGGTACGATGAAGAGCGAAATGCCGTTGTCATCGAAACGGTCGCCTGATGTACGTGCAGACACGATCAGGTGCGTTGCCCAAGGTGCGCCGAGAACGACAGATTTCTGACCGTTCAGGACGTAGTTAGAGCCGTTCGCACGAGCTGTTGTCGTGACGTCGTTCAGGTTGAAGCGTGATGTTGGTTCTGCATAAGCGAATGCCAGAACAACTTCGCCGCCCATCATTGGTGCGAGGAAGTTTTCTTTCTGCGCTGTAGAACCAGCATGCTTCAGGAAGCCGCCGCCGAGAACGACAGACGGGACGTAAGGTTCGACCACGAGGCCTTTACCGAACTCTTCCATAACAACCATAACGTCGACTGCGTTACCGCCGAGGCCGCCATCTTCTTCGGAGAATGGAGCCATCAGAATGCCGAGTTCAGCAAACTGAGCCCACATTTCCGGACGCCAACCGCTCTCAGATGTGATGACCTTGTTGCGTGTTTCCCAGTCGTACTGGTCTTTGATGAGGCGGGACAGAGAGTCCCGGATCATGTTCTGTTCTTCTGTGAAGCTAAAATCCACGAGTATATCTCCCCAAAATCGGGTTTATTTTTGTATCTGTTGCGAAGCTGCCGGGGCGCTTAAAGCCCCAGAACAGCCTTTGCGATGATGTTACGCTGAATTTCGTTAGAACCGCCGTAGATGGAGGTCTTACGCATGTTCAGGTATTCCGGCAGCGCGTGGTGCGCGTAATCCGGCCCGATTGGGAAACGGTTGCCACCTTCTTCCGGGAAACCGCGGAAGTATGGAGCCGCATAATTGCCAACAGCTTCGATTGTGAGCTCTGTCAGACGCTGCTGAACCTCGGTGCCTTTAATCTTCAGAAGGGAAGATTCAGGTCCTGGTGGTTTACCAGCTGCGACAGCCGCAAGGCCGCGAAGTTCTGTGAACTCGAGTGCTGTGAGGTCGATTTCCAGTTTCGAGATTTTCTCTGCGAAGTCAGGATTTTCGATCAGTGGCTTGCCGTTGTCGTATTCTGTAGATGCGATCTCGCGGAGACGCTCAATGCCACGCTTGGAGCGAGCAACGCCTGCGATACCTGTACGCTCGTGAGCGAGCAGGAACTTCGCGTAAGTCCAGCCTTTGTTTTCTTCGCCAACGAGGTTGTCGACAGGAACGCGAACGTCTGTAAGCCAGACTTCGTTCACTTCGTGGCCGCCGTCCGTCATAATGATCGGGCGAACTTCAACGCCTGGAGTGTCCATTTTGACGAGGATGAAGGAAATACCTTCCTGCTTCTTCACGTCTGGGTTTGTGCGGCAGAGGAAGAAGCCCCAGTCAGCGTGCTGACCAAGTGTCGTCCATGTTTTCTGGCCGTTGATAACCCACTCGTCGCCGTCGCGAACAGCTGTTGTTTTCAGACCAGCAAGGTCTGAACCAGCGCCCGGCTCGGAGAAGCCCTGACACCACCATGTTGTGCCATCGACGATACCCGGAAGGAAACGGTCTTTGTGTTCCTGGCTGCCGAATGTGTAGATAACCGGACCTACCATTGAGACTGCGAATGGCAGCGGCATGATTGTGTCCGCGCGCGCATTCTCTTCTGACCAGATATATTTCTGTGTCGGTGTCCAGCCAGTACCGCCGTACTGAGTCGGCCAGGATGGTACAGACCAGCCTTTTTTGCCGAGAATCTGGTGCCACGACAGGAACTGCTCTTTTGTCAGTTCTTCGCGGTGCTTACCCTTGATGTCCTCAGGGTAGTTCTCTTCGATAAAGGTTCTTACCTCTTCGCGAAAGGCAATGTCCTCAGGTGAAAAATCGAGGTTCATATGTGTTTCTCCCATGACGTCTCAGTGCGTCATAATATGTCGAAGTCTTATGCCTTCAAGATGCCGCAGGGGGAAGGCCTTAATTCAAGGGAGATTAGGACAAATCGTCTGATTATGCCCGTAGGTTATCAGCTTTCTGTTTCACCGGAATTCGCAACGATGCTAGCGGCCTGTAATAACGGCACTGCGAGCATTCCTCCCATGCCTTCGCCAGCCTGCATTTTCAGATCGAGCAGCGGTTCCATTTCCAGACGATCAAGAATCGCTTGATGAGCGGGACGATTTGTCGCCTGACCGGCAATGACATGTGTGATCGCGCGCGGCTCGATAGCGTGAACGACGCCCGCAGCAACAGCTGTGGCAAAGCCATCAAGAATCACAGGGATGCCCTGATGGCGCGCTGCGATAATTGCGCCGACGCAGGCTGCCAGTTCGCGGCCGCCAAGGTGCTGGAGAATTTCGAGCGGTGAGTTCAGATGATGACGGTGCGCCTGAAGCGCTTTCTGGATGACATCTGCGCGGGCCACATTCACTTCTTCCGGAACGCCCTGACCAGCACGGACCCAGTATTGCGGATCGCCGCCATAGAGTCCGTTTGCGACAGCTGCCGCGGCTGTACCACCGCCGACGCCCAGCACGCCAATAGCAAGCACGTCAGGTGTTTCGGCAATCGCTTCCATGCCAAAGGCAATTGTGGACGCACATTCCTGCGCAGACATGGCAGGCGCTTCAGCGATATCTTTCGTCGGCAATTCCAGCGCAAGTTCGAACACGCGCAGCGCAGAATTCGACATGGCAGCCAGACCGTTTGCCGCCAGCTTGCCTTCCTGAAGTGCTTTTACGCGGGCTTCTGTCGCGCCTGAATCGGAGACAGAGACACCATGCTTAGCGAGGCCGTGTGTGCCGGCAAACAGCGCAATGGTGGATTTCTCGAGCTTTGGCTTCTCGCGGCGCTGGCATCCCGCCATCCATTCACCAAGACGTTCGATGCGGCCATATTTGGAACGGCGCATACTACCATCGGAGTTATAGTCCTTAGGCAGGTCTACAACGGGATGGTTCAGAACAAGGTCACGAACGTCTTCGAGTGGTGTAGGAATATCGCCGGTCATTGATACACTTCTGGTCTGTTTGGTGCCGTTATGGAGGATGTGACTGCGAATGCAACGGTTGCATCGGCTGGTCCGGCCTTAAATATAGTCTGTGACATTCCTGTTACGAGCTGAAACATACTTGCGGGAAAACGCGCCATAGGCGAAAACTGCCCGCATGAGTGTCACTCCAGTAAAATCCCCGTGCATCAAAGTTTGCGTCATTGATGGTCCGACAGGCTGGTGTCTTGGCTGCGCCCGGACTCTGAAAGAGATAAGTCAATGGACGAAATATACCGATCAGCAACGAGATGCCGTTATAGATGAGTCTGAAGCGCGTTTGGAAACACTGCGCGAAATGGGCAAACTCGGGTAAGGACACTCTGAAATCATGATGAAAGTTGCGATCCCCGTCTTCATCGTTGTCTGCGTTAGCGTTGCGGTTGCGATACGCGCAAACAACCAGATCGAAGCGAGTGAAAGCGCTGCTGTGGCTGAAGCTGCAGAAGAAGAGCGCCGCGCGTCTTTCCGTCCCGAGGCGCCTGGCCCGAATGCGGCAGTGCTACGCAAGGGCGATGACAATCACTTCTGGGCAGATACGAATATCAACGGTACCCGCGTCCGCTTTATGGTTGATACCGGTGCCAGCATGGTCGCGTTGACGCGGAATGATGCGCGTCGCATCGGTGTAGATCTGGACGAGCTGGATTATCAGTATGAAGTCCGCACGGCTGGCGGTGGCACGCGAGGCGCATTCGTGCTGCTCGACGAAATCCGGGTCGGCAATGTCGAAGTTGAAGACGTGGAAGCGCTGGTACTGGAATCAGATCTTCAGCAGTCACTGCTCGGCATGAGCTTCATGGGCAAGCTCCACAGCTATGAAGTGCGTTCCAGCTCGATGATTATCCGCGAGTAGTCTGCCGTTAAAAGCCGAACGCGATCCGCACCATATTCAGCGCAACGAGGATCATGACGCATCCGAACACGCGGCGGAGTGTCTTCGCGTTGAGTTTGTGCGCGAGCATGGCACCTACTGGCGCAAGGCTGGTTGTCATCAACGCGATCACCAAAATAGCCGGGATATTCAGATATCCGATTGAGAGGGGTGGTCGGCCGTCTACGCCGAAACCGGTGAAGCCGTAGCCAATAGCGGCTGGCAGACCAATTGCGGCACCGAAGGCCGCCGCTGTGCCGACAGCACGGTGAACTGAATGGCCACACAACGTCATCAGGGTGACGCCGAACACACCGCCGCCAATGCCCATAATGCCTGACAGCGCGCCGAGGCCGCTGGCGATTGAAAAACGGCCAATACCCGTTGGCAGGCTGTCTCTCAGCTTCCAGTCCGGACGACCTAGAATAAACTGCAGCGAGACCAGAAGCAGGATCGCGCCGAAAATGCCGCGCAGGGCAGGGCCCGGCAAATAACCCGCAATGGCGGCACCGGCGACCGCGCCAACCATGATCCAAGGCACCCAGCCTTTGACGACATCCATATCGACGGCGCCGCGCTTGTGGTGAGACATGGCCGAGCGGATGGACGTCGCAACAATGGTCGCAAGCGAACAGCCGATTGCGGCGTGCATGGCGACGCTTTCATAGCCGAGCTGGGTGAAGACGAAGGCGAGCGTCGGGACGATTACAACGCCGCCACCAATTCCGAACAGACCGGCAATTAGGCCTGCAAACGCACCGGCCGCGACAAGGGCTGCCAGCATTGGCAGAAAAGGAGTAAGCGCTTCAATCATGCGCTCTATTTGCAGCGCGCGCAGGCTTAGGCAAGCTTAGAGTTGATCAAGCTTCGGAGAGCTCGTCTGGTGTGGATCAGGCCGATCGTGCCTCTTGCGCGGCTTCTGCGCGGGCTCTCTGTTCTTCCACGATAGCGAGGGCTTCGTCGAAGACCTGAATGTCCGCTTCGCGTCGCGGAGCATTCTCGGAGAGGTGACGACGCCAGAGACGCGCGCCTGGGCGGCCATTGAATGCGCCGAGGATGTGACGCGTAATGGCGTGCAGCGGTGTGGTCTTCGCAAGCTCGGAGACGATGTAAGCACGATAGGCTTTCAGTGCATCCAGCATGTCGTCATGTCGGGCGGGTGCGCCATAGATTGCGCTGTCGACCTGCAAAAGAATGGTCGGATCATAATAGGCTGCGCGGCCAAGCATCACCCCATCAAGATGATCAAGGTGGGGCAGGCTTTGTTCTACAGTTTTCAGGCCGCCATTCAGAGTAATCAGGAGATCGGGATAAGCCGTCTTCAGCTCATGGACGAGGTCGTAATCCAGTGGCGGAATTTCGCGGTTCTCTTTCGGAGAGAGGCCTTTCAGCCAGGCTTTACGGGCGTGAACATGAAATACAGTGCAGGGCGCGTTTTTCGATACTGTCTGGACAAACCCGAACAGGCGCTCGCGCGGTTCGTCCTCATCAACGCCAATCCGGTGTTTGACTGTGACTGGGATTTTGACGGCGTCCTGCATGGCGGCCAGACAGTCGGCCACCAGCTGTGGTTCACGCATCAGGCAGGCGCCAAAGGCTCCGGACTGGACCCGATCAGACGGGCAGCCGCAGTTCAGATTGACTTCGTCATAGCCGAAATCTTCTGCAATTTTCGAAGCTTCAGCGAGCTTGGCCGGTTCGTTGCCGCCAAGCTGCAGCGCCAGTGGATGTTCAACATCGGAATAGCCGATCAGTCGCTCGCGCTCGCCATGAATAACGGCATCGGCGGTGACCATTTCAGAATAGAGCAGGGCGCAGGCTGACAATTCGCGGTGGAAGGCGCGGCAATGCCGGTCGGTCCAGTCCATCATCGGGGCAACCGAGAAACGATAGGTGTCGCGTGTCAGCATGTTTTCAAGAAGGTCCGGTCGGTCATGCGCAAAGGTTTTTCGACGCCTATAGCTGAACCGGTCTTACAACGCAAAAAGCGCGCCGGAGCGCGCTTGTTGGATCGGTCTGGTGTTTATCGCCGGGCGATGACCCAGACGGCATGAATGATGCCGGGAATGTAACCGAGAATGGTGAGGATAAGGTTCAGAACGAATGCGCCACCGATACCGCGGGCGAGTGCAACGCCGACAGGCGGAAGCAGGATGGCGATAATGATCAGAAGAAGGTCTGAACTCGAATTTGAAGATTGAATGTCTGACATGATGTGTTCCCTTTGCTTTGTAAAAGAGGCTCCGAAAAGGAGCCTCAATTAAAGTGCGTCTGGTTTGCGTACTCTATAGTACGCTTCGACCCCGGACCGCGCGGGCAACAAATGTAATCACGAGAAGCGCGAGGAATACGAAGAAGAGAAGTTGTGCGATACCTGCGGAAGCGCCCGCAATACCACCAAAACCGAATGCAGCGGCGATAATCGCCAGAATGAAAAATCCAAGTGCCCAACCGAGCATGATGTGTCTCCTTAGTGTTGCGACGCGGTGACTGCGCCTATGCCGAAAACAACCGCCGGAAAGGGCATCGGTTCCGATTTTTATTATTGGAACTTTCCTGAAGCTGCGGCGTTATTGCGGGCGTACACGTTTGTTTTAAAGGGAGAATTGTCCGGTCATTCGGAATCTCACATCCATGAAGTTCTCGGTTATTGTAAATACGCGCTCAGGTTCGGTTCCAGATAATGGAGATGTACTGATCTCCGAGGAACTTACCGGTCTCGGGCATGAGTTCGATATGTATTCTGTCGAGGGCGCTGACCTTGAAGATGTATGGGATCAGCAGGATTTGACGGGATGCGATGGCATCATCGTATGGGGCGGAGATGGTACGATCTCATTTGTCCTCTCGCATGCGTGCCGGGCAGACATTCCCGTATTGCCGCTGCCAGGCGGAACCATGAACCTTCTGCCGAAACATATTCATGGCAATGACTGCGAATGGCGTGACTGCTTGAGTAATGCTCTGGAGAGCCGACAGACCAAGCCTCTCGCGGGCATGCAGATCGGAGATCAGATGTGTTATGTGGGCGTACTCATCGGTCGTCTGACGCGTCTTGCCCACTCTCGTGAACACCTGCGTACAGGAGCGGTTGGATCCGCCGTTGAAACACTTGTCGGGAATGACGTGCTCAATCTCAAAACCCGCCTCGAAGTGCAGGGTGAAGATGAAAACTGGGATGCGACAGCCCTCGGAATATTTGTTCCGGAAGATAATACGCCCGGTCTCGATGTAGCGAGCATTGATCCTGATAATCTGGCTCAACTCGTCGAGATGAGTGTCGAAAGCCTGATCGGAAACTGGAAGACGGCTAATGGCGTCGAGCATCGCACTGTCCGTGAAGTCGACATTGCGACCAAAGACGACAAGCCGGTTTCAGTGACACTGGATGGCGAACCGCGCGAACTGAAATCGCCTTTTTCTATCGCTTTTTGTTCGGAGGCTGCGACGGTCTGGAGTGCTCGAAGCTAATGATGAAGCTGATACAGGTCGCCGACCTTCACTTCGGCAGGGAGTGCAAGCCCGCTATCACAGCGGCCATCTCTGCAATCAATTCACTTCAGGCGGATGCTCTCATTGTCGCGGGTGATCTGACCCAGCGCGGCAAGACGAGTGAGTTTGAGGCTGCACGTGACTGGCTGTCTCAAATTTCGCTGCCGCAAATCGTAGTTCCTGGTAATCACGACACCCCGATGCTGAATTTGTATGCGCGGGCTCATGAGCCCTTTAAACGGTTCTGTGAACTGTTCGGCGAGGATATGCAGACGCTCAAATTTCCCGACTTGAAAATCGTCGGGCTGAATACCGCGCGTGGCTGGCAGGTGCGCAGGAACTGGGCTGAAGGCTCGGTCAATCTCGATGATCTTCAGGATGCGCTCGGCGACACGCCTGAACTGAAGGCGCTTGTCTGCCACCACCCATTTCGCCCGGTTCCAGGGGCGCCGCTCACGACACGCACAAAGCGCGGCGCGCGCGCCAGCCAGGCGATCGCGAAAAGTAACGTACGCATGTTGTTCACTGGGCATGTGCACCAACCGGCCGTCCAGAACTGGCGCGAGGAGGGCGGGCAATATCTTGCGATTGGCGCTGGCACTCTTTCTGACAGGCTTCGTGAATGGCCTCCGAGCTTTAATGAAATCCAGCTGAATAATGGGCAGGTGCAGGTAATTGCGCATGCGTATGAGGGAACGCGATTTGTACCGCGCAAATTAGGAACATTTACGCTCTGAAGCAGGGAACCAATGAGCCCCCTCCACGTTGATCAGGTGCAACTTAAGAGGAGACATATCATGCTTTTACGCCCACTTCTGGTCGCCGGTCTTGCGCTTACAACTATTGCCGCATGCGACTCAAATGACGGCCCGCTCGAAGAAGCTGGTGAAAACCTTGATAACGCAGTTGAAGAGACAACTGACGAGATGGAAGAAGCAACAGACTAAGCTTTTTTCATCGCTTCAAACGCAAAAGATAACCCCGACGGCGACATGCTATCGGGGTTTTTCTTTTGTCTGATTTCGTGTGTTTGAGACTTAAACCGCAGAGAACGGTTTCTTGGCTTCGGTTGGTTCCGGAATGTCGAGCTGGACGACGTAATAGCCATCACCGTCCGGACCGCTGGATAGCTCGCCTCGAAGCTGACGGGAAAACGCTGTCATGAGCTTACTGCCAAGGCCTGTGGAGCTGGCCTCGTCTTCGTCTTCTCCTGCGGGGCGCTCGGTATTCGTGATTTTCAAATTCAGCATGCGAGCTTCAGCATCACGCGTCATCTCGATGTGAATTTTACCGCCATAGGCCGGTCCGTGTTTGATGGCGTTGGTCACGGCTTCAAGTGCGAACAGCGCTAACGGGATTGCATCATCGGCATCGCGGTCTGCATCCTGCAAGTCCCAGCTTGCTTCGAAACCGAGATCTTCAAAGCCAAGCGCTTCAGACAGGTGTTCGAGCAGTCCGCTCAGGAACGGTTTCAGTGACACAGCTTCCAGCCGTTCGTGCTGATAAAGCGTCTGGTGCACAATCGACAGGGCATCAATCCGGTGACGGGCTGATGCCAGAGCTGATTTGGCACCTTGGTCTGATACCTGGCGGCTTTGCAGATTGAGGAAGCTTGTGACGATCTGAAGATTGTTCTTCACGCGGTGATGGATTTCACGAACTGCGGCATCGCGCTTGCCGAGCGCTTCACGAAGAGAGCCATCCCGGCTTTCGATTTTTTCAGCCATTTGGTCGAGAGTAAGAGCGAGTTCGAGAATTTCTTCCGGTGCGCTGCTAAAGCTTTCGCCCGCACGAATTTTGTAGCGACCAGCACCATAAATGAAGGCAATCCGCTTCAGGCGTGCGAGCCATTTGAGCACGAGCCGGTCCACTGCAACCCAGACGGCCGCAAGCACGAGCAGGAATGCCAGGAACGGCAATCCGATTGCCGAAGCGGGTGCAATAGCGAATTCGCTGAACAAACCAGGTGAAGGGCGGGTAAGCAGTACATAGACGCCGCCCTGGCCAATACGTTCGATCACGACGTCGTGTCGTGCGTCACCAATTTGAACGTCTGGGAACAGGGCGTTGCCCTCATTTGTCTCAAGTTCGTTGAGCCAGTCCGGCTCGAACTGGGAGATCACGGAGCTACCGAAAACACGGCCGTCAGTTGACGCAATCGCGATATCGATATTGTCGCCGCGAACTCTGTTATGCAGGAATTCGGCAAGTCGTTCAGCATTGATGCCAAAGCTGACAGATCCGTCAAAAGCACCAAATGCGGTCTCGACGCGTGAGTGGATCGCAAAAAGTTGGGTATGGCTGACCGGGCCTTCAAAAGCGTCCGTTCGAACAATTTCCGCGCCCAGCCTAAGGCGTTCGAAGGCCGCCGGCCGAGTAATCGGGAAACCGGGTTCGCCGATGGCGGTGCATTCGGAAATGCCATCAATATCAAAACGGACAACGTTGTTTAGTGATGGGATAACGGTGCTTAAGCGTTCGAAGACCTCGCTGCATCCGCCCTCAAGAATTTCCGGTTCAAAGAATTGGAGATAGCTTTCGGCGGTCGCGAGAGTTTGAGCGAGATCATCGATTGCGTCGTCTGCCGCATCAATGAGTTCCAGGCGCCGCTGGTCAAGGCTTTGCTCAGCGTTGATCCAGGCTTGAATCCCGCTGAGCAAAAAAATGGGTGTGAGTGCGACCGCAAGCGTAGCAAGAAGCCTCAGCCGGAGAGAACTCTTGGCTGTCCGTGGCTTTTCGCGTTCTTCGGTCACGCTGGTGTAGAACCTGACAGACTGTCTGCCTGAGCGATGAGGTCATCGAACGCTTCGCTGGCTGACATTGAGGAGTCTGAATTGAAGCCTACGGAATTGGATTCCATGATCACTGCCAGCGCAGTGCGTGCACGGTTTACGCGGCTTTTGATTGTGCCGACCGCACAGCCACAAATTTCCGCGACTTCTTCGTAAGGCAGACCGCCTGCGCCAACAAGGATCAGTGCTTCCCGTTGGTCATCCGGTAGTTCGTTGAGCGCATTACGCAGAGCGAGCAGCTCCATTGAATCCGCCGGATTATCGTTAGATACCAGTGTGGCCTCTGCAACTTCAGGGTCTAAAGGCTGGCGACGCCAGCTTCTGCGTTTCTCTGAATAGAATGTGTTCCGCAGAATGGTGAAGCACCACGCTTTGAGATTTGTACCTTCTTGGTAGGACTCTCTGGCCTTCCAGGCGCGCATCAGGGTTTCCTGCGCCAGATCGTCTGCTTGCGTAGCATCAGAGCACAGGTTTCTCGCAAAAGCGCGGAGGTGCGGAATGAGTTCACTCAATTCGCGTTTGAAATTGTTATCGTCCACAATAATGCTCACTTCTCTGGCTGAGATGAAGAGGCATTAGCGCCACCAGCCCGGCCAGAAGTGGCCTCAGATGATTTGTCTGCTTCTTCGAGAAGGCGCAGAAAATCATCGGGGATTTCTTCAGAAATCACTTCGTCATAGAGCTGGCGCAGCTGCAGACCAAGTCTACGCTGTCTTGCCCGTTGAGCGACTGAATCTTCCCGGGATTTTTCCATAATCATACCTATATAATGTTTCCCGTAAGGTGCGCCGCCACAAAGAGCGGTGCGCGAATTACAAGAAGGGAATGCCCGTTCTGGCCATTGGTTCCAAAAAAATGACATTTATTATTTTTTTTCGGAACCAACTTCTTTCTGAGGAATTAATGCAGGACGTTTGGAGGGTATAAATGTCATTCGTAACTCAACTTGGTCCTCACCTCCCATTTCTCCGCCGGTATGCGCGTGCGCTTACCGGATCGCAGAGCAGCGGCGATGCTTATATTAAAGCATCACTGGCAGCGCTCGCGAGTGATACGGACGGTTTTGACAAAGGCGCTTCGCCGCGCCTCGCTCTATATAAATATTTCCACCTGATCTGGTCTCAGACGGGTGCGCAGCTTGAAGATAAGTTTGGCGGCGGTGATCAGGTCGCAGACTTCCGTCTGCAGGCGCTTGCGCCGATCCATCGGCAGGCTTTCCTGCTGTCTTCACTTGAAGGCTTCACGACTTCTGAAGTTGCTGAAATTCTCAACGCGTCTGCAGAACAGGTAGCGTCCTACCTTGCAGAAGCGCAGACAGAGATTGAAAGCGAACTTCGCACTCAGGTTCTCATCATTGAAGATGAGCCTGTGATTGCAGCGGATCTGGAAAGCCTTGTGACCGATCTGGGTCATGGCGTCACCGGTAACGCGACAACACATAAGGAAGCTGTTGAAATGGCGCGCAAGAACCCGCCTGGGCTGGTGCTTTGCGATATTCAGCTGGCTGATAATTCTTCAGGTATTGATGCGGCGCACGACATCCTTCAGGACTTCGATGTGCCAATTATCTTCATCACGGCATTCCCGGAGCGCCTGCTGACAGGTGAACGCCCTGAGCCGACATATCTGATCTCCAAACCATTCCAGGAATCTACAGTTAAAGCGGCAATCGCTCAGGCGCTGTTCTTCCACCCGAACAAAGCGGAAGCAGCTGCGTAAGCGTTGCTTTCTCTCTGAGAGAGGCGAACCCGTCCGGACTTCCGGGCGGGTTTTTCTTTGTCGCTGACATGGCCGGAACCGGCGCGATGTCCGTGCGTTAAAGCAAGCATGTCTAGCGCACCACTACATGATATTCTTGATGATATTGAAGGCCTCGCAGAAGATGAGGGCAAGGTCGACGTCAAATCACTGCTCGAGTCTTTTCAGGCAAGATCGTTCGGGCCGGTCCTCGTTCTTCTCGGCATACTTTCCATGTCGCCGCTTGGCGCGGTGCCCGGCATTCCGGTTGTGCTGGCTGGTATGGTGATTTTGTGGGCAGGGCAGATTCTCATCGGCCGGTCCCATCCGTGGACGCCCGAATTCTTGCACTCTATCGAAATTTCTGAAGATCAGGTCGGTAAGTTTCGCGACAAAGCCGAGCCTGCAACCGAGTTTGTAGACAGCTGGGTGAAGCCGCGTTTGAAATGGGCGGTCGGGAATGTTTCAGAATACCTTATCGCGGCGCTGTCTATCGCGCTTGCGCTTCTGATGATCCCGCTCGAACTCGTGCCTTTCGCGGTTGCTATTCCGGCAGGTGCACTGGTTCTCTTGGGGCTCGCGCTCATGGCGAAAGATGGAATCCTGACGCTGATTTCGATTGTCCTGGGCGGCATCGTTATAATCGGATCGGTCGCGGGATTTCTCTGAGAAAAAGCCGAAAAAATCGGAACTTCGACCGCTCCCCTTCGTTGGTTTTGTATAGGCAATGAAGGAGACACACATGACACTGCACACTGTATCAAATCCCGCACCCGAAGCTGAAACAGAAGTCAAAGACGACGTTGAAAACCTGCGCAAGGACTTCGACTCGCTGAAAGACAATGTCAGCTCACTGATGTCTCACGTCGGCCAATTCGCTAGCGCTAAAGCTGGTGAAGTTCCGGAACAGACACGCGAACTCGCAGGTGAAGCAAAAGACAAGATCGAAGGCTATGGAAATGCTGTCTCAGACCGCATCCGTGAAAAGCCACTGGCAGCTGTAGGTATCGCCGCAGGTGTCGGCGTCCTGTTTGCAATGCTGACGCGTCGCTAATCACATGGAAAATGCCAAGCTCAGAATTATAGCTGGCGCAGGCGGAGTCCTTATGGGCTTCGCCGGCATTCTGTTCGTATCAGGTGCCTTGGCCGTATTTCTGGCCAGCGTCATGGGATGGGGTTTCGCCATCCTGGCAATCGGCGCTCTGTTACTGCTCGGTGCCGGGCTTGGCATCGCGTATTTTGCGGAGCCGTTCCAGGATATTGATGAAGAGTTCCAGGAGCTGGAGGATGCTGCAGCCGATGCGCTCGCAGATCTGCCGTTCGATACATTAAAATCGATCGTAGACAAACGGCCGCTCACTTCGGTCAGCATAGCCGCAATTGCAGGCTACTCAGTTGCCAATGATCCTTCTAATGCGACAAAGCAAGCCCAGCGCCTGATGTTCGGACTGCTCTGACAGACAGCGCCATCTCAATTGATAAAAGCCACCCGCCTCGGGTGGCTTTTTTTGTTTTAAAACAAATGGTTGATTGGTTCTCGTTCACACGCAAATGGGGGAACTTATGTGGCCGGTTAACGTTTAGTTTCCATAGAATTCAGGAGATCTGATAATGCGAAACCCACTTGTTTCCCTGCTCGTTGTGGCAGGTGTACTTTTCGTCGGAGCCATGGGCTTCTTCTACATTCAGCACGGCTCTATGGAGGGCGCTGGCGCAGAGATGGATGCAGTTCTTGCGGACGCCGCAGATGCAACAGCTGAAGCGGCTGACAATATCGGCGAAGCCACTGAGGACTTTGTTGAAGATGTCCGCGATGGCGAAGAGGCGTAAATCATGATCAGAACCAGCTTTATTGCCTGCGCGCTCGCAGCAGGCCTGTCGTTCAGCGCCGAGGCGCGCATCCAGTCTACACCGGAAGCGGTAATCGACTCCGTGTCATCCAGTGCGATGACACACCTCGCCGACAATACTTTGTCTGAAAACGAAGCCAGCGATCTGCTGTCCAATGTGAATGTGGATGCGGTAAGCCGGTTTGCGCTTGGACGTTATGTTCGCACGGCAAGCGACGCAGAGCTGGAGAGCTATAACACGGCTTTTCGCGCCTATCTCGCAGACCAGCTGCAAACGCATCTGGGAAACTTCGCCGGCGGTAGCTTCGAGATCGTAGATACGGTTGAACGCGAAGCCGGTGATGTGGTTGTCGAAACATCTGTCACAAACGCTGACGGCGAACAGCTTCCTGTCAGCTGGCGCGTAAAGTCCTTTGACGGCGACTGGCAGATTATCGACGTCGAGTTCGAAGGTCTCTGGCTTGTCATTGAGCAGCGCGCTCAGTTCCAGGCAACGCTGGATGCAAATGGCGGTGACGTCGGAGCTCTCGCCGACAGCCTCTAAAACAGCTTTCAGCCTCAAAAGAAAAGCCTCGCAAATTGCGAGGCTTTTTTGTTGGTTCAGGATGTGGCCACTTCAGAGTTTCGCTTTTCCGCAAAGGCGCCAGCAGCATTCACAAACGCCCTGAAAATATCGCGCGCAAAGCGGCGGTAGAGTAAAAACTCGGGGTGGAACTGTATGCCCACGGCGAACTCATGGTCTGCGTGCTCAATGCCCTGTACCAGTCCGTTCGGTTCCAGAGCAGTGGCATGGAAGCCTTTGCCAAGATCATCGATTGCCTGAGTATGGATCGAGTTCACGCACAGCTCATCTCGCTCCACCATCTGGTACAGCTTAGACGAGGTGCGCACCTCAACGGGTTTGCGATAAAAGACCCGCTGCAGGAAGTCCGTCGGGTATTCCTTGTCATACGCACTGAGGTCAGGATGCAGCGTGCCGCCCGCATACACATTCATCATCTGCATGCCGCGGCAGACACCCAGCATGGGGATCCCGTGCTCGAATGCAGCTTGTGCCCAGGAGGCTTCCATCTCGTCACGCGCAAGATCGTATCGGACATGCTCCTTCGGCTTACCCTGATAGCGATCCGGGTAGACATCAGACCCGCCGCCGAAGAGCAGACCGTCGATTGAGTGAGGATCACGCGGCGCCGATGATGTGATGGCGACAGGTCGCCCGCCGGCCATCCAGACGGCAAGCTTCATGGCCTGGAAAGCAAAGAAGTCGCCCTTGTCGGGACGTGTAATGCCGATCACCGGACGTACATTCTCATTATCTTCGTGTACTGTTGGCTCTTCCGGTTCGTCTGCATCGAACTTCAGCTCAGGCGGGAGTTCGCCATGCCGTACGAGCGAGCTAAGCGCGAACAGTATGCCGAGACCGGTTGCCGGATCGTGGTCCGCGGTAAATTCTGAGGGCAGCTCTTCATGGCGTTTCAGTTCGGCCCGCAGCTTTTTGATCGTGCCGGCGCTAAGTGCTGACTGGGAAAGCGCTTCAGGGAAATGGCGCAATGCCTGAAGGACATCGCCCTTCGAGGCGTCGGCCTTCAATGATTTCCAGGCTGAAGACGCGCTCTCCATATGCTCGTCAGAACCTGCAATCTCCTGCGCGACAGACAGGATCCATGCTGCGGGTGTGCGCGAGCGGAAACCAACATGGTCGTCTTCCAGCTGTTCGTCTTTCAGTGGGAGGCCTGCCGCAATGGCAAAGGCCAGCCACGGATAATCAATGCCGGACTCGGTTGAGTGGAACAGGCCCGCCCAGAAGCGTGGATTGATTTCGATCAGTTTTGCAGGCTGGCCAGAGTTTTCATCCCAGCGGAAATCGACCTCTGCAACGCCGTGCCAGCCAGAGGCCGCGACGAGCTTACGTGCGGTCTCTTCAAACGGTTCTGCGGATACGGTCTCGCGGATCGCGCCAGCTCCGGATTCTACAGGGAACTGCTTGATATTCTTATAGGCTGAAATGGCAATCAGATCGCCGCGACGTGCGGCGATAGCGACGCAATAGTCCTCACCATCAATGGCTTCCTGAAGAAGCAGGTTCTGCTTGCCTTTCAGTTCGTCGCGGTAATGGCTGACATCACTTTCATCTTTCAGAAGGCTTACGCCTCGACCGCCCACGCCATCCACAGGCTTCACGATGCGTGGAAGACTCATCTCCTCAATGCTCAGATCACGGAATTCATCCGGCGTCAGTATGCGTGTTTCAGGGGCCTGAAGCGCGTTATCTGTCGCGAACTCTGCGAAATTGTCTTTCGGGTGGATGAGGTCGATACACTCGGCCGGCGGTGCCGCTATTTTGATAAGCGGCTCGAACCGGTCGCGATTGCGGGAGAATAACTTGGCGTCCCTGAAGCCTGGGATGAGCACATATGGTCGGTCGTCTTCCGGCGCGTATTTGCGGATAGCTTCTTCAAAAGCATTGAGAGCAGCTTCCGGCTCACGCTCGAAATGGGGATGGGTGAACGAGTCTTTGGTGTGTTTGGAGAATGAAAGCACAGTAAGGTCGACATCGTCACATCCGATCACCTCAATCCCGCGTTCGCTTAGTGAGCGCGCGATGACGAGGGACATGAGGCTTCGCCCATATGTAACAATAGCCCGACCTCTGATTTTCTGTTCAGAGCGGGCTTCAGGGGTTTGGTGATCCGAATTATCAGGCTTCGGACTAACGCCATGCGAGAGTGTGTCTGTCATGTATTTGAAAGTGCCACCCTGTACCGGGTACAGAGTGGCAAATCTATCCTACCAGCGTGAAGGGTCTGTTGGGTAGCGGTCGCTTACGTCAGCAACGCCATCATTGTCATAGTCACGCTCGTCAGCCTGGTCGTCTACGCCGGGCATGTCGCAGTCTTCAGCGTTTGTGCAACCACGTGCTGCGCCTGCCGCGCCGCCAACTGCTGCACCAACTGCTGCGCCTGTCGCTGCATCACCGTCGCCAGTGTTATTACCGATGATGGCGCCAGCTGCTGCGCCAATTGCCGCGCCGCCAAGTGCGTTGCGTTCTGTTTCGCCCGTGCTTGTGCAGGCTGCTGCACCAAGTGCGAGCGCGGGGATGATATACATCATGTGCTTTTTCATGGTCAGATCTCCGTTGTTGTGCCGAACTAACGTGACCCTTGTGATGAAGTTCCAAGATCGGGTGAGATTGACGATCTGTCGTTGATCGGAAGACCTGTCGTGAAAATGTTACACGCTGTCATTGCGAGGAGACGGAATTTTCAGGGTTTTCGGCCGCTGATGACAAAAATTTGTCGCGCTTATTCTGTTTTGCGGGGTTGCTTGTCTAAAAAGTTTCATACAGTTCGGGTAGCGAAGGGCTACGTAGAGTCCAGACGCCATCGGGAAGTAACATGAGCTTTTTCGGAATTGAGATATTTGCCGCAATCGGCTTCCTGTTTGCGGCATATGCCGTCGTCGGAAACGACGCGCTTCAGACTCTTGGTACTTTCATCAATTCCAATAAACGCCTGCACTGGACGGTTCTATTCGGATTTGCAGTCACCGTGCTGGTGGTGACGTTCGCCTATGGCTGGGTCGTGAACGGCGGTGACCCGTCCTACGGGCGTCTCTCGAATGAGAGTAAGTATCCTCCGATTGAAGTGCAGTGGTATCATGTGCTGCCGCCACTCGTGCTCTTGGTTATTACCCGTCTCGGTATTCCGGTTTCGACATCATTCATGGTTCTCACCATTTTTGCCTCGATTGGCGGCCTTGGTTCCATGATTGAAAAGTCGCTTTTCGGCTATGCGCTGGCCTTTGTTACAGGCGGCGTGGTTTACCTGATTATTGCGCGCACGCTGGAGCGTTGGTTCGAGCATAATCCGGTTGATGCGTTTATTCCGTACGGCATCATCGCGGGAGTCGGTACGGCGTTCTTCCTGTCACAATACTATGTGTTCGGTACCACAAGCGACATGCAATCTGTGCTGGTCGGTGTGGGGCTGTCTTTCTTTGCAGAAGCGGTCGCGCTGGCGTTTTGCTTCAAGCACTCGCGGTCCATGTATTGGGTGGTCCTGCAATGGGTGACAACAGGCTATTTATGGGCAGTCTGGCTGATTCAGGATTTCGCGAACATTTTCGTCTTCCTGCCACGCGAGCTGACGGCGATTCAAGGCTTCCTCGCTATGGGCGCGATCGCGCTTCTGCTGGCATACACATTTGCTAACCGTGGTGGTCCTGTACAGCGCATTCTCAACACCAAGTCCAACGTCACCGATATTCGCTCGGCAACGATTGTCGACTTCCTTTACGCGTCACTTCTGTTCTTCTTCAAAGAGCTTAATGACCTGCCAATGAGCACAACCTGGGTCTTCCTCGGTCTCATTGCGGGTCGCGAGTATGCCTTTGCCCTGACACATAAAGTCGTCACGATTGGCGCTGCGATTCTCGATACTTTCGGTGATCTTGGCAAAGCCTTTATCGGCCTCGTCATCTCGATCGACCTTGCTGTCGGTCTTCCGCTTCTGGCGCGTATCGCCATCGGCGAGAATGTCGATCTGTCCATGATCTTCGCCACAGATATCTTCCTGTGGTTTGTCGTCCTGTCGAACCTGATGCTGGCCGTCACACTGTGGTTCCTCATGCGCAAGGATAAGCCTGCGACGACCGTGTTCGCGATTGTCATGGCACTGGGTGCGGCTGGATTCTTTGCGTCAGTCGATCAGCTGACAGCCTGAGCGATCAGTTATCGGCCGCCTGGCGCAAGCGGGCCATAAAGCGGTAACCTGCCTGCAGGTCGTCCTGACTGAGTTCTTCTTCCACACGTGCTTGTGCGGCCTGCCATAGCGGGAAGGCGGTCTCTAGCTTTTGCTGACCTGCTGCCGTGAGACGGTGAGTGATAGCGCGGCTGACATTTGCTTTCTCCCGTTCGATCAAACCAGCATCGATGAGCGGTTTGAGATTGCGGGAGAGCGTTGATTTCTCGATGTTCAGCGCGTCACCAAGTTCGGAAATCGAATTGAAATTGTGAGAGCCGATCGCAACCAAAAGGGAAAACTGCGTTCCTGTGATCCCGGCATTCTTAAGCGCCTGATCGTAAAGCCGCGTGATTGAGCGTGCTGTCATCAGCGTTCGAACGCTGGCGCAACGGTTCGCTATGTCTGTGATCTTTTCTTTTTCAATCGTCATGGAATCCACAGGTAATGTCATTGCCCGAATGTGCAAGTAACTCTCAATCACGATCTCGGTTCCCGCCTACTGGCCAAATCCGCTCAGCTGATTTACAAGCCACGCCGGATCAGATGGCCGGGCGGCCGCTGGCGTGCTTGCATGCTGGAGGAAAGTCCGGGCTCCATGAGGACAGGGCGGCGGGTAACTCCCGCCCGGCGTGAGCCGAGGGAAAGTGCCACAGAAAGCAAACCGCCCCGATACGTCGGGGTAAGGGTGAAAGGGTGCGGTAAGAGCGCACCGCGGTTCTGGCAACAGGACTGGCAAGGTAAACCCCGCCTGGAGCAAGACCAAATAGGGAAAGCATGATGGCGTGTCTTCGCGTCGCTTTCCGGGTCGGTCGCGTCAGGTGATGAGCAATCATCATCGCAGAGGAATGGTCGCCAATCCGCGTTTACGTGGTGAACAGAACCCGGCTTACAGGCCATCTGATCCTTTTCTCTCATGGGTAAAACTGGGCGCGAGCGGGCAAATGTTCGCTGATTTGGCATTTGTGTGCCCATGGCTGCCCAATTTCCTCATTCTCACTGCAAAAAATTTACGCTTCCTGTTTAACCATCTGGGGATAAGTGTCTCTGCCGTGTGTCTGGCACACGATATTGTTGGGCGATCATGGGGTGGCACAAGATATTGATTTCAGTGGTAAGTGGGGTGCTGCCGTCAAGCGACGATATTCTTCCTATGTTCCTATAAGTTCTGAATTTGTTCGGATTCTGGGTGTGGATTGTGTTAACAAACCCTATCTCGCCCATTGTTGCCCACTTCTGCGCATGTTATCCCAATTTTAAACCAAAACACCCCAAAATGGGTGAGGTAGTTGGCTGTGGGTTGGTCATGTTCTTATCGACCGTTGAAGGAAGCATTGATGGGCGCGGACGGGTTCTCGTTCCGAGCAGCTTCCGCACGGCTCTCGAAGGGGCATCCCGTTTCTTCCTGTATCCGATCGCTGAAGGTGGCGGCTGTCTTGAGGGCGGCGGCATGGATCTGATGCAGAGCTACCGTAAAATCTTCTCCAACCTGCACCCGAATGATGTGAACCGCCGAGCGAACGTTATGGCGATTTTCTCCAACGGCAGCGAAATCACGATGGATCAGGCGGGGCGCGCGAATATTCCGGCAAACCTGCTCCGTGAGGCGGGTATTGAGAAAGAGCTTCTCTTCGTTGGTGCGATGGACCGTTTCCAGATCTGGAATCCTGAGCGCTTTGCTTCCTATCGTCAGGATATGTCGTCCCATGCGACACAGAACCCTGATGCGCTGGCTGTGCCGTTCTATCAGAGCCTCGGCCAAGACGGACAGGGAGGCGCGTAATGGGCCATATTCCTGTCATGCTGGATCACGTTGTTGAGCACCTCGCGCCTAAGGCTGGCGAGGTGTTTCTCGACGGCACGTTCGGTGGGGGCGGTTACTCACGTCGCATTCTGGAAAGCGCTGCGTGCCATGTAATTGGCGTGGATCGTGACCCGGATGCTGAAACACGCTCTGCACCGCTCAAATCCGATTATCCTGATCGCTTCAGTTTTGCGGCTGGCCGGTTCGGCGAGCTCGACGAGATTGCTCGCGCTTGTGGTCATGAGCAGCTCGATGGCGTTGTTGTTGATCTGGGTGTCTCATCGTTTCAGCTTGATGAGGCTGATCGCGGGTTTTCCTTTATGCGCGATGGGCCGCTCGATATGCGAATGAGCCAGAGCGGACCGAGTGCGGCTGATCTGGTGAACTCTGCGCCAGAGGCTGTTCTGGCTAACATCATTTTCCAATTGGGTGAGGAGCGTGACTCCCGTCGCATTGCGCGTCGTATCGTAGAGGCGCGCAAAGCCGAAGCCTTCACGACAACGCTTCAACTTGCGGAAGCCATCGAGAAGGCTGTCGGCGGTCGTCGTGGCAAGAAAACCCACCCTGCAACAAAGTCGTTTCAGGCGCTCCGCATGTTCGTGAATGAAGAGCTGGTCGAGTTGGCGAATGCGCTAGAAGCTGCCGAACGCGCGCTCAAGCCGGGCGGTCGTCTCGTCGTTGTGACCTTCCACTCTCTTGAAGACCGTATGGTCAAAGCATTCATGGCTGAGCGGTCCGGCAAAACCGAAGGTGGCTCGCGCTTTATGCCGGTCGTGCAATTTGAGGGGCCAGCCGCGACGTTTGAAAAGGTTCGCCGCGTAACTGCGCCAGACGTCGCCGAGATTGAATCGAATGTGCGTGCGCGTTCTTCTCGCCTTCGTTCCGCTGTGCGCACTGAATCGCCGGTCTGGGATGCTGAAACCGATCTGTCCGTTGATCTTCCGTCTCTGAGTGAGGTCTGCCGATGAACCGTTATGTGCTTCTGACTGGTATCGTTGTGATGGGCTTTCTGGCCGTCGGGATGTTTCAGGCAAAATCCGGCGCAGGCGAGAGCAATGATCGCATCCGCGCTCTGAATGCTGAAATCTCTCAGCTTGAAGGTGAGATTGAGCTCCTTGAAGCGGAGATGGATACGCTGACAGGCCGTGCGCGTATTGCAGAGCTGGCGTCCAGCCGCCTCGGCATGGGGCCTGCGCGATCCCGCCAGATGATCGATATCGAAACTGCTGATGCGTATTTCGGTCCGCTCACCGATTGGGAGAGCGAAGAATGAGCCAGAATCTGTTCGAAGCTGAACGCACATCTCCGCTCCGTGCCCGACTTGTGGCTGCGGGCCTTTGCTTTGCGTTTTGCGCGGTTGGCTTGCAGGGCGCAATTGTTGCGTTAGCTGGAAGTGATAGCGCCACTACGCGCGTTGCCAGCTCGTCTCGCGATGCTGTCAGCACGCGTCGCGCAGAGATTGTTGACCGCAATGGCGAGCGCCTTGCGACGTCCGTTTCTGTTTACTCGCTTTACGCTGACCCGAGTGCGATCTGGAATGCCCATGATGTAGCATCCGGTCTCGTGTCCATCCTGCCAGACCTTGATTACGACACCATTCTCGCGCGCCTCTCTGATGAGGACCGGCGTTTCGTCTGGCTGAAACGAGGTCTCACGCCAAACCAGCGTCAGGCTGTGTTTGATCTTGGCTTTGAGGCGCTGGGCTTTCGCGAGGAGACGCGCCGTTTCTACCCGCAGCGCAGCCTCGCCTCGCATATTCTCGGTTTCACCGATGTCGACGGCAACGGGATTTCAGGCATCGAGTATGCGCTGAATGATCGCCTCACCAGCACTGACGAGCCGCTCCAGCTGACTATTGATGTTGGTATTCAGTACAGCCTCGAGGTCGAGCTGAGCGCGGCGGCTGTTCGCACAAACGCTGAAGGCGGCGCTGGCGTCGTGCTGGACGCGCGTACGGGTGAGGTGCTCGCCATGGCGTCCTGGCCGATGTATGACGCGAACCGCCCGCAGGATGCTGATGATGTTGCTCGCTTCAACCGCGCTTCTTCCGGTGTTTACGAGCTGGGGTCTGTGTTCAAGCCGTTCACGATTGCGGCGGGCATCGATCTCGGCGAAGTGACGCTTCGCGAAACCTTCGATGTGCGCAATCCGATCCGTATCGGCTCTGACGCTATTCATGACGATCACCCGCTGCATAATGCGCATAGCGCTAACCTGACCACTATTCTGGCTCAGTCCTCCAATATCGGCACGGTTCAGGTCGCGGGTCGCATCGGTCCTGAGCGTCAGGTACGCTTCCTTGAGTCACTTGGCCTGTTTGAGGCCTCTCCGGTCGAACTTGGTTCGGCTGCGCCGCTTCTTCCAGACTATTGGTCTGAAGTGACGTATGCGACGGCAAGTTTCGGACATGGCATTGCTGTCTCTCCGATGTCGTTTGCCTCGGCGTTTGCGACATTCGCTAATGATGGCGAATATCTTGCGCCAACCATTCTGATGGAAGGTGACCCGCTGTCCGAACCTCGCGAGCCGCGCCGCGTTATGTCTGCGCCAACGGCTCAGGTCGTTGTCGAGATGATGCGTACGGCTGTGACAGAGGGCACTGGCCGCAATGCTGATGTCGTTGGCTACCGCGTCGCGGGTAAAACCGGCACGGCCGAAAAACCTGCTGCTGGTGGATATGATGACGACCGGAATGTGACATCATTCTCCGCTGTCTTTCCCGCAGATGACCCGAATTATGTCGTATTGATCGTGCTGGATGAGCCGACCAATGAGGCTGGTCAGGCCATCTCTGCTGCTTTCGCGTCTGCCCCGGCAGTCGGAAATGTGATTGAACGCATCGCGCCGATTTTGGATGTGATGCCGAACTTTGAAGACATCAGACCGTCTGGACCGCCGGTGCGTATGATTGCAGACAGGAGGTCACTGTGAAGCTGAAAGATCTGTTCGAGGGGCAGAACGTCTCAGCAGACGCTGATGTTAAAGGACTGACGGCCGATTCCCGCAAAGTGGAGGACGGCTTCGTCTTTGCCGCTCTTAAAGGTGTTGCCCGTGACGGCCGCGAGTTTATTCCGATGGCGCTCGAAAAGGGCGCTGCGGCTATTCTCTGTGATGGGCCTGCGGAAACAGGTAATGCTGCGCTTGTAACCGCTGAAGAGCCGCGTCAGGCGCTCGCTTATGCCAGCGCGAAATTCTATCCGCGCCAGCCTGAAAATATCGTGGCCGTGACTGGCACGAATGGCAAAAGCTCTACGGTCGATTTTCTTCGCCAGATCTGGGCGCATGCAGGCCACAAAGCGGCCAGCATGGGCACGCTCGGCGCGGTTGGCCCGAATGGTCATATCGATCTCGGCCACACGACGCCTGATCCGGTGATGATCCACGAGACACTCGATACACTGGCGGGTGAGGGCGTTACGCATGCCGCGATGGAGGCGTCGTCCCACGGCCTCGTTCAGTACCGCCTTGATGGTGTGAAGCTGGCTGCTGTGGCGTTTACGAACCTGACACAGGACCATCTCGATTATCATGCGGACTTCAATGACTACCGCTCTGCCAAGCTGCGTTTGTTTTCAGAGCTCGCGCCTGACGGTGCGCTCGCGGTTGTAAATGCTGACAGCCCGGAAACGCCTGTGTTCGAAGAGGCTGCGCGTGAGGCAGGGCTGAACCTGTTCTCTGTTGGCTGGCGCGGCGCCGACCTGAAAATTCGCGAACTTAGCCCGCGTGCGACAGGGCAGGTGATGGACGTGCTTTATCAGGGCAATGCGTATGACGTGCATCTGCCTCTGATTGGTGAGTTTCAGGCGCTCAATGCGCTGACGGCGGCAGGTCTCGCGATTGGTCTTGGCCTCGCTCCGGAAGCGGTGTTCGAGGCTATGGCGACGCTGACGACGGTTAAAGGTCGCCTCGAGCTGGTCGGAGAAAAGTCCGGCGGCGGCGCTGTCTTCGTTGACTATGCGCACACGCCGGATGGCCTTGATGTGCTCCTCCGCGCTGCGCGTCCGCACACTGCCGGTCGGCTCATTCTGGTGTTCGGATGCGGTGGTGATCGCGATCCATACAAACGCCCGATGATGGGTGAGATCGCTGCAAAGCATGCCGACGTCGTCATCGTGACAGATGATAACCCGCGCACCGAAGACGCCGCGTCTATCCGCTCGTCCATCATGACGGCGTGCCCCGAAGCGACTGAGATCGCTGATCGTGCTGCGGCGATCCAGTCTGGTATCGCGCAGCTGAAAGCCGGCGATACGCTACTCATTGCAGGTAAGGGGCACGAGGCCGGTCAGATTGTTGGCGCTGAAGTTCTGCCTTTCTCGGATCAGGATACAGCCGCCCAGGCTCTGGAGAGCGCCGCATGACAAAGCCACTCTGGACCTCCGAAGAGGCTGCCAAAGCAACGGGTGGCCGGGCCGTTGGTCGCTGGGCGATTTACGGTCTGTCCATCGATACGCGCAGCATCCAGCCGGGCGACATGTTCGTGGCGCTGAAAGATGTGCGTGACGGTCATGACTTTGTGCCGAACGCCTATGAAGCCGGTGCAGGTGCATGTCTGGTGTCGCGCCCGATCGAGGATGTGCCAGCGCTTCAGGTCGATGACACGCTGACAGCGCTCGAAGCCATGGGGCGGGCCGCTCGTTCGCGCACGGATGCTTTCTGCTGCGCGATTACAGGCTCAGTCGGCAAAACCAGTGTGAAGGAAATGCTCGCGCAAATCTTCCGCGCTTTTGGTCCTGCGCATTGGTCCGTCAAATCCTTCAATAATCACTGGGGCGTGCCGCTGACGCTCGCGCGTATGCCGCAGGACACGACGCGCGCTGTGTTCGAGATTGGCATGAATACGCCGGGCGAGATTGAGCCTCGCTCTGAAATGGTTCGCCCGCATGCGGCGCTGATAACCAAGATTGCACCAGCCCACCTGGAGGGCATGGGGTCTGAGGACGCGGTTGCGCTGGAAAAGTCTGCGATCTTTGCGGGCCTGCAGTCCGGCGGCTATGCGATCCTGCCGCTCGGCGATAATTTCTACGAATTCCTCCGCGACAAGGCAGCAGAGTATGCGCCAGATGCGAAAATCCTGACATTCGGCACTGAAGGCAGTCAGGCCTTCGTGACGGATTACGAGACGGACGGTGTGTCCTCACGGTTTACCCTGGAAGTACTTGGCGAGACGGTTGACGTCTCCGTCGATGCAGTGGGCGAGCATTGGGGGCAGAATGTTGCCGCCGCTTTGCTCATGGCCAATTGTTCCGGCCTTGGCGTGATCGAGGCGGCAAAAGCCTTGAACGGTTATGCGCCACCTGAAGGGCGCGGCAATGCTGAATGGTTGAACCTTGAGGGCGAAGGCCGCGCTTTGATGGTTGATGACGCTTACAATGCGAACCCTGAAAGCATGCGCGCTGCGCTTGCCGGTTTCGCGATGCGCCCTGCAAAGCGTAAACTAATTGCACTTGGTGAGATGAAAGAGCTTGGCCCGGATGCCGACGCACTTCATGCAGGCCTCGCACCCGAGATTCTGGTTTGCGAGCCAGCGCGGGTTTTCCTGTCAGGCGAAGGCATCAAGCCGCTTGCAAAAGCGCTCGACGGGAAGATGGAAGTAAGCTGGGCAATGAAAGCCGGCGATCTTCATGAAATGGTTAATAAGTCGTTAATAAATGGCGATGCGCTCTTGATCAAAGGCTCGAATGCTTCCGGAATGGGAACACTAGCCGGAGCGCTTCGACGCTTCAGCGCGCAGAATAACGATACCTCAAAGGGCGCCGGGGAAGAGTAATGCTGTACGAAATTTTATCTTTATATACAGATGACTACTCGTTTCTGAACGTGATGAACTACGTCACTTTCCGGACGGGTCTTGCCTTCGCGACGGCGTTTATTCTCTGCCTGATTATGGGCGCGCCAATGATTAACTGGCTGCGTAAGCGTCAGAAAAAGGGCCAGCCAATCCGTGAAGATGGTCCGGAAAGCCATCTGCTCACGAAAAAAGGCACGCCCACCATGGGCGGTTTCCTGATTCTGATGGGCATTTCAGTCGGCACACTTCTCTGGGCGGATCTGTCTAACGAATATATCTGGATCGTACTCTTCGTGACGGTCGGCTACGGCCTGATCGGCTTCCTGGATGACTTCACGAAAGTCACCAAAGGCCATGCCGGCGGTCTTTCCGGCAAGGCGCGTTTGTTCGCCGAGTTCGTGATTGCGATCGTTGCGGTGGTCTGGGTAGCCCGTTACGCGCCAATCGCTGCGGGCCAGTCTGCGCTTGAACGCGAAGCTGCGAACCTGCTGCCGGTGCTGATCCCTGAAAACTTTGAGACATCTCTGACCATTCCGTTCTTCAAAGACGTTCTGATCAATCTGACGATCTATGGCTTTGCGATTTTCGGCGCGTTCGTTGTTGTGGGCGCGGCCAACTCTGTGAACCTGACGGACGGCCTCGATGGCCTTGCCATTGTGCCGGTCATGGTTGCAGGCGGCACGTTTGCGTTGATCGCTTATATCTGCGGAACGCCGCGCTACGCCGATTATCTCTATCTGATCAACACGCCGGGCACGTCTGAACTGACTGTATTGTTCGGTGCGCTGTTTGGCTCAGGCCTCGGCTTCCTCTGGTACAACGCACCGCCTGCGAAAGTCTTTATGGGCGACACAGGCTCGCTCGCGCTGGGCGGCATGGTCGGCACAGTTGCTGTGTGCACCAAGCACGAGATCGTTCTGGCAATTGTTGGCGGCATTTTCGTCATGGAGGCTCTCTCCGTATTCGTTCAGGTGGGCAGCTATAAGCTGACCGGTAAGCGCGTTTTCCGTATGGCGCCGATCCACCACCACTTCGAAAAAGCGGGCTGGGCTGAATCCACCGTCGTGATCCGTTTCTGGATCATATCCGTAGTTCTGGCCCTTATCGGCCTTGCGACACTCAAGCTGAGATAGAGGTCTGATCAGGTGATCCCTATTCGTGAATTCGCAGGACAGTATGTCGCCGTATTCGGTCTTGGCCGCACAGGCCTTGCGACCGTGCGCGCGCTGCAGGCTGGCGGTGCGAAGGTTCACGCATGGGATGACAATCCGGTTGCGCGTGAGCGGGCGACCGAGCAGGGCTTTGACCTGGTAGATATCAATAAGCGCGACTGGCAGCAGTATTCAGCGCTGGTTCTGTCGCCCGGAATTCCATACCGCTATCCGGAGCCGCACCGCCTGGTTCAGATGGCCAGAATGGTTGGCGTTGAAGTCATCGGAGACATGGAGCTGTTTGCCCGCGCGGTGAACGCCATGCCGGAACACTCACGTCCGAAGATCATCGGCGTCACCGGAACGAACGGTAAGTCCACGACGACGTCCCTCATTGGCCATGTGCTTAAGAAGGCGGGCAAGGACGTACGCGTCGGCGGCAATATCGGAATTGGCGTTCTGGATATGGCGCCGCTCCATGCAAATGCCGTCTATGTGCTGGAGCTGTCATCCTATCAGCTCGATCTGTGCGAAAGCCTGAAATGCGATGTAGCGGTGCTGCTCAATGTGACGCCGGACCATCTGGAACGTCATGGCGGTATGCAGGGCTATATCAACGCCAAGATCCGCATCTTCGATAACCAGTCAGAGAAAGATCTCGCCGTCATCGGTATGGACACCATGCCGACGCAGATCCTGATGGCTAAGATGGCGGCCAAGCGTCACCAGCGCTGCGTGGGCGTCTCTTCCACCTATGCGCTTGGTCGAGGCGTAAGCGCTGTTCATGGTCGTCTGTTTGATAGCCAGAGTGGCCGCGCCATGATGATTGGTGACCTCAGCAAAATTCAAACTCTGCCGGGCGCGCACAACCATCAGAACGCTGCAGCAGCTTATGCAGCCTGCCGCGGAGTGGGCGTGGATGCGACCGTGATCATGGAGGCGATGGCGACCTTTCCGGGCCTCGCGCACCGTCAGGAAGTTGTCGGCAAAGTTGGCGGCGTAACCTTCGTGAATGATTCAAAAGCGACGAACGGTCAGGCGGCTGTTCAGGCGCTGAAAAGCTACCCGAAAGTCTACTGGATTGGTGGCGGTGTGGCCAAATCTGATGGCCTCGCAGATGTCCGCCCGTTTTATGGCCACATCACGAAAGCTTATCTGATCGGTGAAGCGCAGAAGCAATTCTCCCGCGAGTTGGGCAATGACGTTCCGCACATGAATTGCGGCACACTCAAGCGCGCCGTCGCCGAAGCCATGCATGATGCAGCGAACTCGGGCGATGAAGATCCTATCGTTCTTCTGTCGCCAGCCTGTGCGAGCTTTGATCAGTTCAAGGATTTCGAGGCGCGCGGCGACGAGTTCAAAGAGCTTGTACATGGCCTGATGAGCGATACTGAAAGACTTCGGGCAACGGTATGACGACACTCGCGCGTTCTGACACATCCATGTTGGCAGAATGGTGGCGCACGGTGGATCACGGCATCATCATTGGCGCCATGGTTCTGCTTGCGTGCGGTATGCTGTTGTCACTTGCTGCAGGGCCGACAGCCGCAGAGCGTATCGGTTACAATAACACCTTCCATTTCGTGTTCCGTCATGCCGGGTTCGTCGTTGGCGCAATTATCATCATGCTGGCCGCGTCCATGCTGACTGAGAGCTGGGCGCGTCGTCTCGCCCTGCTGATATTCATCGGTGCGTTTCTTCTGATGGCCGTGCTTCTGGTGATCGGGCACGAAGTCAAAGGTAGTCAGCGCTGGATCAGTCTGGGCGGCTTCTCGATACAACCTTCGGAATTTGTGAAGCCTGCGCTGATCGTACTTGCCTCATGGTTGCTCGCGCAGCGCCAGCGCCTGAAGACTGTGCCTTGGGAGGTTCTGACTTTCTTCCTGTTTGCGCCTACTGTTGGTCTGCTGCTCCTTCAGCCTGATGTGGGACAAACGGCGCTTTTGACGGCGGCTTTCCTGATAGCGTTCTTCGTGTCCGGCCTGCCTCTCATCTGGGCAGCAGCCTTCGGTGTGGGCGGTGTGCTAACGGGTCTGGGGCTCTATTTTTCGTTCGAGCACGTTCGCTATCGCATCCAGAGTTTCCTCAACCCGAATGAGGCGAGCTATCAGCTGGATCAGGCGCATGAAGCGATTGCGCGAGGCGGTCTTCTGGGCGTTGGCCCGGGCGAGGGACGCATCAAGGAAGACCTTCCTGACCCTCATACCGATTTCATCTATTCGGTCGCAGGCGAGGAGTTCGGCTATATCGCCTGTCTTGGCTTGCTCATCATCTTCGCTGTGATCGCGCTTCGCGGCGTGATGGCGGCGTCCCGCAGGGCTGATCCATATCCGCGTGCAGCAGGCACGGCGCTTTTCTTCATGTTCGGCCTGCAAGCGGTCATCAATGTGGGCGTGAATGTCGGTATGCTGCCAACCAAGGGAATGACGCTGCCATTTATCAGCTATGGCGGGTCCTCAATGATCGGTACGGCGCTCACACTTGGCCTCGGCCTTGCTTTGACCCGTAAAAGGGCTGAATTTCACCCCGGAATTAAGTAATCGTTTCGGCCTGAGACACGGCTGAAGGAGTATCTCATGTCAAATCCGCCACTCGTTGTGATTGGAGCCGGAGGCACTGGTGGCCATATGTTTCCGGCATCAGCCTTTGCTGCAGAAATGAAACAGCGTGGCTGGCGCGTGGGGCTTATGACGGATGAGCGCGGCCAGCGCTATACGGACGGCTTTCCGGCTGACTGGATCATCAATGTTAAGGCGGCGACGTTTGCCAGCAAACGACCGGACAAGCTGATTGCGTCGGGCCTCAAAATCCTCGCCGGCATCAAAGAGGCGCAAGCCAAGCTGAAAACCGAGCAGGCAAGCCTCGTGGCTGGCTTTGGTGGCTATCCGGCCTTTCCAGCCCTTGCTGCGGCAAGCCGCGAAGGTGTTCCGATCATCATCCACGAACAGAACGCAGTTCTTGGCCGTGTGAACCGTGTTTTCGCAAAAACGGCTAAGGTCGTCGCTTGCGGGTTTGACCGACTGGATCGCCTGCCGAAGGCCGCAGAGAAGAATAAGCGCGTTGTCGGTAATCCGGTTCGCCGGCCGATCCTTGCCGTACGTGACGAGCCATATCCTGCCGCGGGCGGTGATGCGCCGCTCCAGCTTCTTGTAATTGGGGGAAGCCAGGGCGCGCGGCTGTTCGGCGAGGTTATTCCTGCTGCCGTCTGTGGCTTGCCAGAGGATATTCGCAGCCGGTTGAAGATCGTTCAGCAGGTGCGTGAAGAGCAGATTGAGGCCGTGCGCGCCCTCTACGCCGAAGCGGGTGTAAATAGCGAGCTGGCGCCGTTCTTCTCCGACATGCCGGAACTGTTAAGCGGATCGCACATGGTGATGTCGCGCTCTGGCGCCTCAAGCGTGACCGAGCTTGCAGTCGTAGGCCGCCCGAGCCTGCTCATCCCTCTGGCGATTGCAATGGATGATCACCAGACCGGCAATGCAGAGACGCTTCGTGATGCGGGCGGTGCCGATGTGCTGTCGGAAGGTGAGTTCACGCCTGAACGGGTCACAGACCTGCTTACAGAGCGTCTGAGAGACGGGACAGGGCTTGCTGCCCGCGCGGAGGCCGCGAAGTCTGTTGGCCGGTTTAATGCGTCCAGTGATCTGGCTGATCTTGCTGAAGCGGTGGTCGGTAAAGCCTAGTAGGTATCTGATCCGTCGAGGCGGAAGGTCGCCCACGGCGTAGATCGTGTGAAAATCAGTGTCTCATTCAGGCCATGCAGGCGGACATGCACTATGTTCGTCTGGTCCTGATGTACATCCATCAACTCATTGGAACGCATGACATACAGTCCGTCTGCGGGCATTTCCGGCGTGGTCTGATAGATCCAGACAAAGCCATCTTCAATTTCGCCGCCAACCAGTTCGAGCGGCAGAGCCTGGCCATTGTGTGAAATTGAGAAGCGGCTCTCGACATACTCGCCAAACAGAGCCTGCGCGCGCGGGTCTGTCATGATGGAAAGCGAGGTGTCTCCGTGAACGCGGTGCAGCGTGCTCTCAGAATCATGGATGCGGTAGCGATGGATGATTTCAACGCGGTCGGCATTCTCGTTGTAGCTGATCTCAGTCTCGGCTTCCTTGCGCGGGTGCGCGTCAGCAGACATGGGCGACGTAAAAGCAATCAAGAGACAAGCAAGTGCCGTAAATGCAATGCGCATGAAAGCAGTCATTTGATCAGAGCGAGCGTTGGCCTGAGCGGGCTGTGAAGTCTTCAAGGAAACGGTTTTCATTCGCTGCATGTGGTGCACCAAACGTCACTCCGTCAAGATTGATTTCGCAGCGAAACCGCGCTTCACCCATTCGTGCTTCCTCGTTGAAGAAGGCATTGGTGAGCCAGAGCTTGTCTTCAAAGATGCAGCCTTCAAATGAGGCCGGGCCCTCAAAGCGAGATTTCTGAAAGCTGACCACGTCTTCGAAGACGCAGGATGAGAAATCAGCACCCTCACTAAAGCGCGATGAGTTAAAGCTGACATTGCTCGCAAATCGTGCGTACGCCGCTGTCACATCTTCCATGAAACGGCAGCCCGTGGCCCAGATTTCATTCTGCGCCAGAAGTTCGGACAGGTCTGTTGAACGAGCGATGACGGAGTTGCGCATTTCCAGACGGCCATCAATCTGTGAGCCACGCAAACGCAGACCGCCATAGACTTTCATCTGATCGAGCCAGACGCCGTCTTCAGCGATATAGGCGTTACGCATATTGAAATCGCCAAACACCTCGCAGGCGCTGAAATAGCCGCCGGCAATCAGGCTGATATCGTCTGCGTGTACACTGCCGGGAAACAGGCAGCCAGCAAGATCCAAGCGTTCTTCGAAGGTATGGCGTTCCCAGTTGGTCGTGCAGGCAAAGTCGATGAGTTCATTGCCTTGATTTTCAAAGCGCAGCTGCATCATGCGGGTCGCCCAGCGGTTCCAGAGCTCGCTGCCATATTCGGCGCGTTCTATGCTGGCGCGGCGACGGCGTGACGCCATCATCGTCCGATCAAATGACGACAATTCTCCGGCATTGAGGAATTCCTCAATCCAGGGGCAAAGATCTGCCAAATCTTGTTGCCAGAGGGTGGTTGTCGACACGGTTCAATCTCCAAGTGTTAAAATTTTTAACACATCGAAAAGAAGCGAGTCATCCAAAGCTTATGGTAAACGAGGGATTAAAACGAGTTTTGCACTATTTTCTGCGTACGGAGTGCTTTCTGAGCACACTCAGTGCGTCGCGAAGATCTGTGCCCGGCATGAGGACAAGTTCTTGCGGTGATGCCGCGTCACTGTCGTTTGCAACACGCGCTTTGTGCTTGTTTCGCGCCTGAACCTGCCTTTGACACATGTGTCTTCTCCTTCGCGAAGAAGGTCGCGCCGGCCGGTTAAGGAAGACCTAAATGCACCAGAAACAAAAACGCCGGACACATGGCCCGGCGTTTTCCTGATGATTTGAGAAGCGCTTATTCAGCTGTTGCTGCTTCGGCTTCTGCTTCTTCGCCTTCTTCCTCGTCGTCGGTATCAAGCTCGGTTGTGATGTCGTGCATGATGTCGCGACGCTCGAAGTTGAAGCCACGGCTCGGGCTGTACGCTTCGATGCGGGATGGCATGATCTGGCGCGGGAAGCTGTTGTTTGTGATGTCAGCGTCAGCAGTTTCCCACTGAGGGTCGACAGTCACCTGAACCAGTTCCTGATCACGGTCGAAGACCAGCAGCTTGCGTACGTTGTGTACGTTGCGGCGCCAGATTTCAGCCGGGATGTACATGCGCTCTTCTGTGCCGTCAGCAAACTCGAGACCGAGAATGATTGGCATAACGAGGCCACCTACGTTGGAGAATTCGAGAACATAGTAGTTCTTGTCTTCTTCAACAGCGCGTTCAAACGCTGTGCGCTCCCAGTCTTCAAGGCCTTCGAGCCATGAATTGTACTGGTTACGCTCACGGTTTGTGACCGTGTAGATGGAGTTGTCGTCGTAGAAGTCACGAACGTCAGGGAAGCGGTCAACCCAGAGCTCCAAGCCTTCTTCTTCGTTCAGTTGAACACCGATTGGTGTTGGCTTGTCCGCATTTTCCTGTTCGCGACGTGCGAAGTCGATGTCAGGATTTTCTGTGTCGATGCGGAGCTGGTAGACCATGTCGAGAGAGATATCGACGTGATCGGTCGTGTAGAACCAACCGCGCCAGAACCAGTCGAGGTCAACGCCGGACGCTTCTTCCATAGTGCGGAAGAAATCAGACGGTGTCGGACGACGGAACTGCCAGCGACGCGCATACTCACGGAATGCGAAGTCGAACAGCTCACGGCCAAGGATGGTGTCACGCAGAATGTGAAGCGCTGCGGACGGCTTGCCGTAAGAGTTAGCACCGAGGTTCAGAATAGAGTCTGACTGCGTCATGATCGGCACCTGATTAGATGACGTCATGTAGCTTGTCAGATCGCGCGGCAGAGAGCGGTTCCACTCCATGCTCGGGTCCCATTCATAGCCTGCGACACTGTCGAGGAATGAGTTCAGGCCTTCGTCCATCCATGTCCACTGGCGCTCGTCAGAGTTGACGACCATCGGGAAGTAGATGTGGCCGATTTCGTGGATCACAACACCGATCAGGAATTCCTTCTCTGCGCGTGTCCATGTGCGTGTGCCATCATCCTGAAGTGTCGTGCGTGGCCCATTGAACGTGATCATCGGGTATTCCATGCCGCCAACAGGACCGTTCACAGACTGTGCTGTCGGGTATGGATAGTCGAACGACATGCGGGAATAGACATCCATTGTGTGGATGACAGAAGCCGTAGAGTACAGTTCCCAAAGCTCGCCGCCTTCTTTCGGGTAGAAAGACATCGCCATGACAACATCATGCTCTGCGCCCGGCTGCGGATGGCCTTGCGCATCCCATGCGAATTTACGCGAAGATGCCCATGCGAAGTCACGCACATTCTCGGCGCTGAAGCGCCATGTGACGTTACCTGTCGGGTTTGAGCTCTCGTTTGCGAGTGCTTCTTCAGGCGTGACAACGAATACCGGACGTTCAGCCGTACGGGCTTCACGCAGACGTTCGCGTTGAACAGGCGTCAGAACCTGGTTTGGGTTCTGCAGCTCGCCTGTCGCAGACACGATATGGTCGCTAGGAACCGTGATGGCGACGTCATAGTCACCAAATTCCAGTGTGAACTCGCCGCGGCCAAGGAATTCCTTGTTGTGCCAGCCTTCAAAGTCCGAATAGGCGACCATGCGCGGGAACCACTGCGCGATCAGGAAGATGTCATTACCACCTTCGCGCTCGTCGTCTGGGAAGTGCTCATAGCCTGAACGCGCAGACACGGCGTCTTCTTCAACAATGTTGAATGCGAAGTCGATTTCAAATGCCGTGGACTGGTCCGGACGCAGAGCGCGTGGCAGGTCGATACGCATCAGCGTGCCAACGATTGTGTATGGCAGCGCGTTGCCGCGTGCGTCGGTTACAGAATTGATCTGATAGCCGTACTCGTTATCAGCCATTGCCTGCTGACGACGCAGCTCGCCCATTGAAAGGCGTGTCGGAGCGTCCAGTCCACCTGCGGATACAGCTGGTCCACGGCGGCCTGCGCCACCGAAATCCTGAGCGACGTTCGCAATCGAGTCAGAACGGAAAATGTTCTGATCGAGTTGAAGCCAGAGGAAGTTCAGCGTGTCAGGGGAGTTGTTGTAATATGTGACGGTCTGGGTCGCGGTGAGGCGGCGTGCCTCTTCGTCCAGAACGACGTCAATGTCATAATCGGCTTCCTGCTGCCAGTATTCGTGGCCCGGTGCACCGGAAGCGTTGCGATAGACGTTTGGAGTTGGAAGAACTTCGTCGAGCTGACGGAAGCGGTCTTCAAAGTTACCGACGGTTTGCTGGATGCCCTGTCCAGCTGCCGTCCCCGTTATGAGGAGAGACGCCACCACAGCGCCAAAAGTTCTGATCATATTTTTCCCAATCCTTGGAATATCGCCCCCGATATTCCGCTTCTAACCCACAGTGCGCATCTTCATGCCACGCCGGGGGAAAACTGCAATGATATGTCACCGGGGCGTGAAGACAATGAACAATTTTTAATCTTCTCACCTGTTCGGGGGATTGGCCTTCTATCAGGTCTGCAGAGAGCGAGCAGGGGAATTCACGTGTTTTCGTGAGCTGCCAGATGTCATTCTTGATCCGAACCCTGACAATCGATGTAATAACTGCAATTGTTCAACTGAGCGGCGTTGCCGCAGCCCAGTCAGCGCCCGACTCCTAGCTATGGTAATGGGCAAGCCTGCAAGTGATTTAAACTCCGCCATTTCGGAATCGTGAAAGCTGGTCTATCAAGCCCAATTCTGAACACATCTGTCTGATTGGCTTGGCTTTCTATGCGTAACCCATCTCCTTTTGAACTTGGCCCTGTGCATTTTGTCGGTATTGGCGGCATCGGCATGTCGGGCATCGCAGAAGTCATGCTGAACCTCGGATATGAGGTGCAGGGCTCGGACATTCGCTCAAACGCCAATGTTGAACGCCTCAGCGCGCTCGGCGCCACAGTCCATATCGGCCATAAGCCGGAGAATGTGCGCGGGGCAGGGGCGGTCGTCATTTCTACCGCCATCAAGTCCGGCAACCCGGAAGTCGACACAGCGCGCGCAATGGCCATCCCCGTCGTTCGCCGCGCAGACATGCTGGCTGAGCTCATCCGCCTGAAATGGACGGTCGCGATTGCGGGCACGCACGGCAAGACGACAACGACCTCAATGGTGTCAGCGCTGTTGGATGGTGCGGGTATCGACCCGACCGTTATCAATGGCGGCGTGATCAATGCATATGGCTCCAACGCCAAGCTCGGTGCGGGCGACTGGATGGTCGTTGAGGCGGATGAGAGCGACGGCACCTTCACCAAGCTGCGCTCTACCATCGCTATCGTCACCAATATCGATCCTGAGCACATGGACCATTATGGCGACATGGATACGCTCCGTGCCGCCTTTGATACATTCGTTGAAAACATCCCGTTTTACGGCTTTGCGGTCCTCTGCACCGATCACCCTGAAGTCCAGTCGTTGGCTGCGCGCGTCTCAGACCGTCGCCGCATTACATACGGCTTCAACCCGCAGGCAGACATCCGCGCGCTGAACCTGCGTACTGACGCTGACGGCGTTCATTTCGATCTGGCGATCCGCTCTCGTATCGGGAATGCGCATACGATTTCAGACATGCTGCTGCCGATGGCTGGGCGCCATAACGTTCTTAATGCGCTCGCAGCGATTGCTGTCGCGCTGGAACTGGGCGCTGAAGCCGACGGCATTCGCGCATCTCTCTCCCGTTTCGGTGGTGTGAAGCGTCGCTTCACCAAGGTGGGCGAGTGGAATGGTGTCACCATCATTGATGATTACGGCCACCACCCGGTCGAGATTGAAGCTGTCCTGAGAGCGGCGCGCGACATGCAGGGCGATAAGCGCGTCATCGCTGTCGCCCAGCCTCACCGCTACTCGCGTCTCAAAACGCATTTTGAAGAATTCAGCACATGCTTCAACGAGGCGGACTCCGTGGTCATCACGCCGGTCTACCCAGCAGGTGAAAGCCCGATCGAGGGCATCGACCATGAGGCGCTGTCCAAAAGCCTTCTCGTGCACGGTCACCGCCAGACACAGGCGATTGAAGACATTGATACACTGCCAGCAACGCTGAAAAATATGGTTGAGCCGGGTGATATGATTGTCTGCCTTGGCGCCGGCGATATCACCGCGCACGCTGCCAAACTCGCTGAGAAACTGGAGGCTCAGGACTAGTGGAGCTGAAAGCCGACCAATTCACCGTTCGCGGCAAGCTGATCGAGAACGCACCGCTTGCGCCTTATACATGGTTCCGCGTCGGCGGGCCGGCAGACCTGTTCTTCATTCCGGCAGACGAGGACGACCTTTCTGACTTTCTGAAACAGCTGCCGGAAGACGTGCCAGTAACGACGCTCGGTGTCGGCTCCAACATCATTATTCGCGATGGCGGCGTTGAAGGCGTAGTGATTCGTCTGGCCGGAGGCTATTGGGGGCAGATCGAGCAGATGAACGCAACGACCCTGTTCGCGCGGTCCGGTTCGCTTGATCTTTCGGTTGCGCGGTTTGCGGCGAAATCCGGCATAGCGGGCCTCTCATTTCTGTCCGGCATTCCAGGTTCCATTGGCGGGGCCATGCGCACGAATGCAGGCTGCTACGGCAAGGAGCTGAAGGACGTTCTTAATCAGGTCGAGGTGATCGACCGTAAGGGTGAGAAGCATGTCTTTCAGGGCGAGCTGGTCGACTATGGCTATCCAAAGGTCGGGTTCAACTATCGCCACACTGATTTTCCGACAGACCTCATTGTCACCGGCGCTTTCCTGAGTGGCGAGGATGTCGGCGATCCCGAAACGCTCAAAACCGAGATTGAGGCCCATCAGGCACGTCGCGCAGAGACCCAGCCAATTAAGGATAAGACCTCGGGCTCTACCTTCGCGAACCCCGATCCGCCGGGCACGCCAGACCAGCGTTCAGCCTGGAAGCTGATTGATGCCGCAGGCTGCCGCGGGTTGCGCGTTGGCGGAGCGCAGGTCTCGGAAAAGCACTGCAATTTCTTAATCAATACGGGCGATGCTCGCGCCAGTGATCTCGAAGCGCTGGGCGAACTTGTCCGCGCGCGGGTTCTCGAAACAAGCGGGGTCGAATTGCGCTGGGAAGTCAGGCGTATCGGCCGGTATTAAGTTGGGTTGCTCGGAGGTGGACTTTCCTGAGCAGCTCGGCCGGGCAAGAAGGTAGGAACGATGTCTTACACCTCCCCAACTCTCGAATTTTCACTCGATATTCTGAACGGCGCTGAGTTCGACCTCACCAAAACCTATGGCAAGGGCGAGACCGAGCGTTGCGTTGAGACGCCATGGGCTGCCGAAACGCTCGCCAAAGCGACACGTGTTCTGGATATTGGCCTTGCCATGTCGCATCCAGACTATCTCGGCCTTTTGATGGGCTTCCTTGAAAAGGGCGGCAAAATCGAAGCGGCGGACATTATCCGGCCAGAGCGCGTCCAGTCGCGCTATCCTGAAGGCTGGCGTGACCGCATTCTGGAAATCCCTGTCCATATCGGTGATGTGCGCCAGATGGACTTCTCCGCTGACCCGTTTGACGCGATTACCTGTATTTCGACGCTGGAGCATATCGGCTTTGATGCGCCATCAGACCGCATAGATACCGCATTTGATCGCCCGAAAGAGCTCGATGACCTGCCAGACCGTTCTGCCGATGCAGACCGCGACGCACTCGCCGCTTTCCGTAAGGCGCTGAAGCCGGGCGGCCTTCTTTGCCTGACGGTTCCGGGCGGCGTCGGCGCTACCCGCAAGATCAAGGACTCTACCGGTCGCTGGGCGGCTTATCTCGAATACGGGCCGGAAACCTGGTCCGCGCTCACATCGCTACCGGGCTTTGAACTTGTCTCTCAGGTTGGCGTCGCTGAAGGTCCTGATGGCTGGCAAAAATGCGAACCGTTCGAGGACGTCTATCAGGCGACGGTCGGCGATAACGGCCTGCCACGTGGCTGCATTATGAGCGTTCTGAAAGCAGTTTAGGCTCAAAACCCCAATCGTTGTTCAAGACCGTTTGAGAACCAGGTCAGAATTTTGCGCCAGAGTTCGTCTTTCAGAACCTGACTTTCCACATCGAAATCCATGCTTGGGTTGTCGTTGATCTCGATCACGACGACGCCGTTTCCAGTATCCTTCAGGTCCACACCATACAGACCTTGGCCGATGAGCTGCGCTACCTCGAGACTGGCTGCAATCAAAGGGTGACAGACGGGCCGCAGCGCTCTTTACTAGGGGCTATTCCTCTCAGGTTTTGCCCCGTCGGAGCTCACATGAATTTCATCGCGTCTATGACTGCTGCAGTCTGTCTGTCCCTGTCCGGTTTTGCGGCTTCCGCTCAGGATGACTGGGCGACGCCGGACCCTGAAATTGATGCACTCGTCGAGGCCTGCATGGAGCAGGAAGGCGTGGACTTTCTGCCGGATACAGATGTCATCTGCTACAACTCTGCGATCTTTCCGGAAGAGTTTCTGAAGCTGAATGATCTTGGTCCTGCCAGCCGGATTGTCATCACCAGCCCGGGCGGTAATGTCGTCACTGCGCGCGGCATGAGCACCATTCTGGATAATCGCGGCGAGCCCGCCATCATTGCAGGGCCGTGCATGTCAGCCTGCGCGATGGTCATCCTGCCGGGCCTTAATGAAGTCTATATCCACCGAACAGCACACATCGGCATTCACGGCATCACCATGATCCCGTTCGGTCGCTGGTATGGCTGGTTGGAAGATGATGCAGAGCCGAACCAGTTCGCCATTGTGACCGCGCAAATGGGCTATAATTTCGACTTCTCAATGCACTCGTCTGGCACGACGCAAATGCGTGCGCATCTGGAAGGGCAGGGGATTGATGTTGATTATATCGATGTGATGTCCGACCTGATGGAGGCTGACGCTCGCGCCTACACAAGCTGCCGTGTCGATGTGAAGGACTATTGGGGCATTGTCGATGCAGACCATATCCGCACCTATCTAGGCGATCAGGTCACCGGTATGGAGCGCTTTGTGCAATACTGGTCTGACCCTGTGAATGAGGGTTATCAGCGCTGGGGGCAGCCAATCTCAGAGCGCAGTTATATCATGCAGCGCAACTTTGAGGCGGCGGACTGTTAAGCGTCTGTCAGTGATTTCGGATTGAAGAATTCGGAGAGTTCAAAGTTATAGACGTTGAACGGGTCGTCTTCTTTAGCGGTGAAGACTGCCACAGAGGCTGTCGGGAATTTGACGCGTAGCTGCTGGGCGGCGCCAGAGTTTTTGAACCCGCCAAACTCTGTCAGGCGTAGCGCCAGATCGTGAATGCCAGGGTTGTGGCCGACCACCGCCACACAGGCATGATCGGGAATACCTTCCAGGCAGGACGCGATGTCTTCCGGCTCCGCCAGATAGAGCATGTCGTTGACTGTGTGCGGCAGGTTGCCGAACACTTTCTGAATTTCTGCAAACGTCTCGCGCGTACGACGTGCGGTGGACACCAGCACATAATCCGGCGTCAGGCCCATGGATTTCAGCTGGATGCTGATTGCCTGAGCATCTTCATGACCACGCTCCGTCAGCTTGCGAGATTCATCCGTACCGGTCTCGGCATAGGGCTCGGTTTTGGCATGTCGGATGAGTATCAGCTTCTGCATGGACGGTGTTTTAATCTGTATTTTCTGAATTTGGAAACCGAATTCGTAAAAAGCCCGCCACGGTGATTACGAGGCGGGCATACGATCAAATGTATTCTTCAGGCTGAAAAATCAATCAGCATGCAGTGTATTTATGTCGGCAAATCAGGCGCGTGCGTTCACGGCGATGCCAGAAGCGCGGGTTTTGCCGGACGTTTTACCGTGTGCGCCATAGCCTTGAGGGCCATTTGTTTCCGCAGCGACTTCACGTGCAATGTTCTCGACAAGGCCCTCTGTAATCTCGCGCATGGCGGTCAGCGCCTTGTTGTGTTCAGCGAGAATGGACTGGAATGTGCGCACACGCTCGAAAAGGATTTTACGCAGGTTCGCATTCGCCGCGACGAGAGCGTCCGGCGTGCGCGCAAGATCGGTCATTTCGAGGCGATAAGTGTGTGCCAGCTGTTCTTTCTCATTCCAGTCGGTGGAAGAAGCATCCAGCTTGCGCGCTTTCAGCGCTGCAATCTCTGCTGTCATCAACTCGCTCAGCCGTTCGGTGACAGAGATAAGCTGTTCGATACGGTCATTAACGTCGTGTGCAGCAATGGTCATCTGAGTTCTCCCTAGTCAGTCAGACCCTGCATGCGCAGGATTTCCGAATAGACCTGATCAGCAAGGCCGATCCCGCCCTGAGCCGCCATTTCATTGGCATATTGTTCGACCAGCATTGGCCGGAACGCGCGTTCCGCTTCGCCGCCGCCGGTTAAGCCATCCGTCTCCAGCGCTTCAAACATTGGCGCGAGCATTTGCGAGATGAACATGGCTTCGAATTCTTCAGCAATTTCGCGCGCAGCTTCGCGTGTCTGCACATTGCTGACATTCGGCATGTTGCGCGGCGTGGTGGCTGCGATGGTTTCGAGTTCGTTCATGGCTACATTACCTCGATATCAGCCTGAAGCGCGCCGGACGCTTTCAAGGCTTGCAGGATAGAGATCATGTCACGCGGGGTGACGCCGAGTGCATTCAGGCCATCGACCAGATCGCGCAGCGGAACGCCGCCTTCGAGCATGGCAAGGCCTGTGCCGTCTTCCAGAACCTCAACGCCGCTCTGTGGAACGACAGTGGTTTCACCATCAGTGAACGGGGCAGGCTGGCTGACAGCAGGTTGTTCTGAAATTTGGATAGTCAGATTGCCCTGAGCAATCGCGACCGTTGAGACGCGGACATTCTCGCCCATGACGATGACGCCAGAGGCTTCGTCGATCACGATACGCGCTGGCTGGTCCGGTTCAACAACGAGGTTTTCAATCTCGGTGATGAGGGTCGTCATATCCATGCTTGGCGGGCGCACTATGCGCACCGTGCCGGAGTCTTCGGCCGTTGCCAGATCCATGCCCATATAGGCGTTGATCGCGACAGCGATGCGCTGGGACGTTGTAAAGTCCGGATTGCGGAGCGACAGGCGCAGCGTGCTCTGATTGGCAAGGTTGAAGCCGATTTCGCGCTCGATAAGCGCGCCGTTTGGAATACGGCCAATGGTCGGAACGTTACGGATGACGGATGTGCCGCTATCGCCGCTTGCTGCGAAGCCGCCGGCAGCAACAGGACCCTGACCGACAGCATAGACCTGGCCGTCTGCACCGAGAAGCGGCGTGACGAGCAGAATGCCGCCGGACAGAGAACTTGCATCACCAAGGCTGGACACGCTCACATCCATACGTGAGCCGTTCGTCGCGAACGGTGGAAGGTTTGCCGTGACCATGACCGCGGCCACGTTCCGTGTGTTGAGGTTCTGGTCACGTGTATTCACACCGAGACGCTCGAGCATGGCTTCAAGGCTCTGGCGTGTGAACGGAGAATTCCGCAGAGAGTCGCCCGTGCCGTTCAGGCCGACGACAAGGCCGTAACCGATGAGCTGGTTTTCACGTACGCCCTCAACATCAGTAATATCTTTCAGACGTGATGCAGCCTCGGCGGACGGCAGCAAAAATGCAGCCATGCCAAGGCAAAACGCTGAAAAACCGGATACAAAAGACTGGCGCATACTCGAAACCCCATTGGATTTGAGTAAATTTTATCAGTGCCAACCGAAGAAACGGTTAACGCCTCTTTCACCAAAGCGTATGCATAACTGTTTCTTAACGAACGGAGCAGTGCTGCGTTCGGGCTTCGGAGTTTGTGGTTATGCGTATCGAAAAAACGCGGTCTACACAGGCATCACGCGCGGGCGGAAAATCATCTGCCGGCGGAGATGGCGCTGCATTTTCTCAGGCTCTTGGTGGCTCAACATCCGCGACACCGGTTGGCACAACCGGCGGCACGGTAGGTGTCGGTTCTGTTGCTGCGCTCATGGCGCTACAGGGCGCAGAAGATCCATTAGAGCGTCGTCGCAAGGCCGAAAGACGCGGCCGTCAGCTGCTGGAAGGCCTAGACCGTCTCAAAATAGACCTGTTAGAGGGCGGAAACGCTGGCCCGACACTTGCACGCCTCAAAGATGCGCTCGAATCGGAGCGCGCGCAGAGTGACGATCAGGAGCTGGAATCCATCATTGATCAGATTGAACTGCGGGTAGAAGTAGAACTGGCGAAACTCGAAACTGCACAACGCAGAAGCAATCTCTGATTATTCACAGCTTTTACTTTCTATTCACTAATTGAATCTGAACAACATAAGGGATATAGAGCCTGCGAATAATCTGCCCTGCATCGGGAGTCGAGTATGAGTTCGATTGATCTAGAAGGCTACAAACCAGCTGCTGACGAAGAGTTCATGAACGAACGTCAGATGGCTTACTTCCGGAAAAAACTGGAAGACTGGAAGCAGGATATCATTGACGGGTCGAAGACCACGATTGGTAATCTGCAGGAAGATTCAGCGTCTCTTCCGGACCTCGTGGACCGCGCGTCTGCTGAGAGCGATAAAGCGCTGGAACTTCGTACGCGTGACCGCCAGCGCAAGCTGATCAACAAGATTGATGCTGCGATCCGCCGGATTGATGACGGCACATATGGCTATTGCGAGATGACGGGCGATCCGATCTCTCTTGGCCGTCTGGAAGCGCGTCCGACAGCGACATTGTCTCTGGAAGCTCAGGAAGCTCATGAGCGTAACGAGAAGACACTCCGGGACGACTGATCTTCCGGCCAGAATATTAAAATCAAACGGCCCGCCTTCTTCCAGATGGCGGGCTTTCTTGTGGGGAGAGAGACGCCAGCATGATTAGCTTTGCAGATTTGGTCCGTGAGTTTCAGACGGGCGGAGAGAACGGTCTCAGCTTTGATGCGCCCGAAAGCTGGGCGCAGGGGCGTACGCTCTATGGCGGTTTATCTGCAGCGCTATGTCATGTGAGCGCGCGGGAAATGCTTGAGATCGACAAGCCTATCAAGTCTGCCGTTGTGGCGTTTGTTGGTCCGTCTTCAGGCCATCTGACGGGCGAGGCGACCCTGATGCGTCAGGGCAAATCCACGATCATGATGGATGCTACTCTGAACGGAGAAAAAGGCATCGGCACGAAGACCCTACTAGTCTATGGCGATGACCGGGCGAGCAAGCTCGACCAGTCCGATCTCACCTCGCCAGACGTGCCTCCGCCGGAGGACTGCGAGCCATTCTGGGGTGATCGCAAGCCGGCCAATTTTGCGCGCAACTTTGAAATCCGCCGCGCAGGTGGCCTCAAGCCAATGGGCGGGGGTGATCGTGGTGATATGCTCGTCTGGGTGCGTCATGCGACGGAGACGGGTGATGATCACACCGCTGCATTGCTGGCGCTAGCTGATGTCATTCCGCCAGCCTGTTTCACGATGATGGAAGAGGGCGCACCGTTCAGCACGGTGACATGGTCTCTTGAGTTTCTGCGCGCTGATATAGAGGTCGGCAATGAGTGGTTTCTGCTGAGCTCGGTCGCCGAGCATACAGCGAACGGCTATTCCAGCCAGGCCATGTATATGTGGGACCGCGAAGGGCGCCCTGTCATCGCTTCGCGCCAGAACGTAACGGTCTTCTATTAGGGAAGGCGGGTCCGGATGTAAGTGCGGCGGTCTCTCAATGGGACCGCCGCTTACACCCAACGCTCGGCGTTGCCCGCCAGCAGGACTAGTTTTACGTTGAGAAAGAAAACAGGCGGTTACCACGAAGTTTTCAAAAGGTTACTTTGAAGGAAAACTTCTTACCGATTCCGTTTACCATAGTAATGAATCGATCAGGCAAATAAAAAGCCCGGCAAGTCTTGCCTGCCGGGCAATTTGTGCCGGATTTAAATTTCCGGCTGGTGTGTTCTGGTTAATATCTAACCTTCGCGGGCAGGTGCCCGCTCTAGAATGGCAGGATGGAATTTGCGACGCGCTGGCCCACGCGTGGACGCTGAACCGAGCTCAGGTCGCCGCGGCCACCATATGAAATGCGTGCTTCTGCGATTTGCGTGTGCTGGATCGTATTCGTAGCGGAAATATCTTCAGGGCGGATGACGCCAGAGATGATGAGTTCGCGCACTTCAGAGTTCACGCGCACTTCCTGAGATCCTGCGATTACGAAATTGCCGTTCGGCAGAACATTGGTGATAACCGCTGCGACGGACATCTGGATGTTTTCAGAGCGGTTTACCGTGCCGACGCCCTGAGAGGAGCTTGTCGAGCTTGTGCCCAGGCCTGTTCCGAGATTGTCAGTGCCTGGAAGGAAGCGTTCGATAGGTTGTTCAAGGCCAAACAGACCAGTGACGGCCGCATCCTGACTGCCAGTGCGGCTGGTGGACGTCGAATTGTTCAGCGTTGCTGTGTCGGTGATGTCGATGTCCACGGTCAGGATATCGCCCACCAGGCTTGCGCGGTGATCGTTGAAAAAGCCTGTCGCGCCCGTGCGCCAGAGAGAATTCATGGACGTATCGTCAACGATTGGCGGGGGCGTTGGGGCAGACACCGGCATCGCGCCGACAATCATCTGCGGATTGGTGATCGGCGTCAGCTGCGGCTCTTGAACAGCGTCGTTGACGGTGGCGCAGGCTGCAAGGCTTGCGGCGAGCGCAATCACTGCGAAGGGACGGGAAGCTTTCGGGAACATGACTAGCCTTCCTGTGAAAAGAGTGAGCTGACGCGTGCTTCGCCCGGTCCCCAGGCGATTGCGTCCATTGAACGGTTGGATTGAAGGTTCTGTACGCGGACCGGTTCGCCCTCGGCGGCATCATTGAGTGCGCGCGCGCTGACCACCAGACGCAGCGCGCCGCGCTGATACACCAGCTGGATCGGGTCACCCTGACGAACGACTGAAACGGGGCGGATATCGCGCATGGCAATCGGCTGACCAGCGCGGATAGTGCGGGTCGCTTCCATGCCATCCAGAACGTGAGCTGCGCGGATGAGCCCTTGAATGCGACGGTTCGGGTTCATTGCTTCATAGCTGATCATGTCGGGCGTGATTTCGTCGCCGCGACGCACATCCGTGATCAGCATCGGGACTTCGTTCTCGGCCGGTTCGTCCTGATAAATGGCAGGTGCTGGCTGGGCTTGTTGCGGCGTAGCTGCAACGGGTTGCGGTGTCGCCACGGCACTTTCAGACCGCGTCACCCACACCATCTCGCCATCTGGCAGATCGATCGGAAATCCAGCCGCAGCTGCCTGCGCTTCAATAAATTCAGATGCGAGCGGAAGGCGCTGGCCGGGCAGGGGCGCTGCCGCAATCTGGCGGGCTCCGGGCGCACCTGTCACGTTGGAGACATCGGCAAGACGTACCCAGTCGCTCGAAATCACGACGTCTTCGGCGGCGACAGATTGTGTCAGTGCGAGGCCTGTCAGTGCGAGTGAGGCGAAGAGGGGGCGGCTTAGCTTAGTCATGGATCACCTTAGCGGAGCTGGCTTGTGACGCCGAGCATCTCGTCAGCTGTTGTGATGACTTTCGAATTCATTTCGTACGCACGTTGCGCGATGATCAGCGCACTGATCTCGTTCACAGCGTTGACGTTGGAGGTCTCGAGAAAGCCTTGGAGCACGGTGCCGAAGCCAACCGCGCCCGGTGTTGCAATATTTGCAGGGCCGGAAGACGGGGTTTCGAGGAAGAGGTTGTCGCCGATCGCATCAAGGCCTGCCGGATTGATGAAGCGGGCAAGGTCGATCTGGCCGAGTTCCTGATATTCGACTTCGCCAGCGATACGAACCTGAACCATGCCGACAGCACTGATCGACACGTCGACGGCTTCTTCCGGAATAGCAATGCCCGGAGAGACGACAAAACCGTCTTCGGTCACGAGCTGGCCGTCCGGGCTGACGGAGAAATTACCTGCGCGGGTGTAAGACTGTGTGCCATCCGGGTTCTGGATGACAAAATAGCCTTCGCCCTGAAGTGCGAGGTCGTAAGCATTTTCAGTCTGCGTCACATTACCCTGACCTGTAATGCGGTAAACGGAGCCGGCTTTCACACCCGTACCGACCTGAACACCGGTTGGTACGATTGTGCCGCCATCTGATGAGGTGACCCCCATCCGCTCGACGTTCATATAGAGCAGATCCTGAAATTCGGCGCGCTGGCGTTTGAAGCCAGTCGTATTCATGTTGGCAATGTTGTTCGAAATGACTTCAACATTGAGCTGTTGAGCCTGCATGCCGGTTGCGGCTGTGCTGAGTGCGCGCATCACATCACCTTAAAAATACTTATTACTGAGCAGAGCCCAGCTTGTTGATTGCGGTTTTGCGAAGCTCGTCTGCGTCTTTTACGAGGCGGCTTGCTGAGGTGTAGGCCCGGGAAATTTCGATCATCCGGGTGACTTCAAGAATGGCGTTGACGTTGGATTGCTCCACAACACCCTGCTGCACTTTTGGCAGCTCCACAGCTTCTGCTTGTTGGTCTCCTGGAGACCAGAGATTATTTCCAACCTTCTCTAACGCACCTGGTGTTTCGAACCCGTAAACACCAAGACGTCCGATTTCGATATTTCCCTGACGGATAATGCCTGTGTCGCTCACGGTTGGCGGGCCGCCTTCCGGATCGAACACCATTTCATTGCCGGCATCATCCAGAACGAGTGCGCCTTCATGCGTTACAAGTCTGGAAAGTTCATCAAGCGCGAACTGTCCGTCGCGCGTGTAATAAGTCTCGCCACCCACCCGGACCGAGAAAAAGGCGTTCGCTTCTTCGATACCGAAATCGAGCGAATTGCCCGTCGGGCGTAGCGTGCCGGTGGTCATGTCGCGCTGCATCCGGCCAACGGATGTGAAGCGGATATCTTCCGGCGTATCGTTTGCGTGAGACGGGCGCTCGATGATCAGATCGTTAAGAGCGACCTCCGCCTTGAAGCCGGCTGTGTTCATATTCGCAAGATTGTTGGCCACCACGTCCATCCGGCGACGGAGGGATTGTTGGGTGTTAATGCCGACAAGAAGCGTATTATCCATGAAAAATACCAGCCCACTTTGGTTCAGGCCGAAGATAATCCCTTCAAGGTTAACGCTTTCCTGCGATCCGATAACCAAAATGCCAACTGTAATTAGGCCGGTAAAAACTTCCTATCTCCACGCTTCCTTAACCAAGCTGGGTCATTTTTGCCGAGTTGATCAACAAGGACTCTGGAACCATGGCCGACGATATCGAAGGTGAAATGGACGGTGAAACCGACATTGATGGTGTCGGTGAAGGTGGCACAAAAAAGAAGAAGATGTCTGGTAAGACTCTGATTCTTTTCATTGTTTTGCCAGCCCTGCTGATTCTTGGCGGTGGCGGCGGTGCCGCTATGATGCTGTTTGGTGGCGGATCTGCAGAGGCTGCGGCATCTGAACCGCCAGCCGATTCTCATGGCGAATCAGATGATCACGGTTCAGACGATGGTCATGGTGAAGGCGGCGACGATCATGGATCGGACGACGGCCATGGTGAATCTACTGTCGGCCATGCAACAGAATCAGATGGCAATGGCGCAGTCATCCAGATCGGCTCACCGGGTAATCCGTCTTTCTATACGCTCCCAGACCTTATCGTGACCGTGAATGCGGGTGGCGGACGTCGCTCCCAGCTCCTGCTGAAGCTGACGCTCGAAGCAAACGATCCTGCTGTGTTTGATAGCCTGGATGCTTATCTGCCGCGCATTACAGACCAGTTTCAGATGTTCCTGCGTGAGATGCGTATTGACGATCTGAGCGGATCAGCCGGTGACTATCGTATCCGGCGCGAACTTCTGCGCCGCGTAAATATGAGCGTTTATCCTGAAACCATCGATGCCGTGCTCATCGAGGAATTTATTGTTCAATAGGCCTTAGTATGTCTGACGATAAAACAGATGAAGAACTGGCCGCAGAATGGGCTGCGGAACTGGAGGCTGACGAAGCTGCCAATGGTGGCGGCGATGACGATATGGGCGACGATTTTGCCGCCGAATGGGAAGCATCGCTCGCCAACGAAGAAGAAGAAGCGAAGACCAATCTCGCGACTGCTGTCATTGGTAATGGTCAGACCACAGAACGTATTCTCAACCAGGATGAGATCGACAGCCTTCTCGGCTTCTCTCTCGATGATGAAGACGCAGACGACACATCCGGTATTCGGGCAATCATCAACTCGGCAATGGTCTCCTATGAGCGTCTTCCGATGCTCGAGGTTGTCTTTGACCGTCTCGTCCGTCTTCTCACCACCAGCCTTCGGAACTTCACGTCTGACAACGTCGAGGTCTCCCTCGATGCGATCACATCGATCCGTTTTGGCGACTATCTGAACTCTATTCCGCTTCCGGCGATCCTGTCTGTCTTCCGCGCCAAGCAGCTCGATAACTTCGGCCTGCTCACAGTCGATTCAAACCTGATCTACTCCATCGTGGACGTGCTTCTCGGTGGTCGCCGCGGCACAGTGGCGATGCGTATTGAGGGCCGTCCTTACACGACCATTGAACGCTCGCTCGTGACGCGTCTGGTCGAGGTGATCCTGCAGGATGCGAAACAGGCGTTTGCGCCGCTTACAGAAGTTGATTTCGAACTCGACCGTATCGAGACGAACCCGCGTTTTGCGGCGATTGCACGCCCTGCCAACGCGGCGATCCTCGTCAAACTGCGCATCGACATGGAAGATCGCGGCGGTCGCGCCGAGCTGCTCATGCCGTATGCGACGCTCGAGCCGATCCGTAAAATGCTTCTCCAGAACTTCATGGGCGAGAAATTCGGCCGTGATAACATCTGGGAAAGCCACCTCGCATCCGAACTCTGGGCTGCTAAAATCGAAGTTCAGACCGTGCTCGATGAAATGCAGGTGCCGCTGAAGAAAATGCTCGATCTCGAAGTCGGCGATACGATCTTCCTGAACGCAGCGCCCGATTCAAAAGTGCAGCTTAAATGCGGTGACATTCGCCTGACAGATGGACGCGTGGGCCGAATGGGCCACAAGGTTGCTGTACGGGTTGAGAGCCCGATCTCTGATCGAGCCAAAGCGAGCGTGCTGAAAGAACAATGAGCGATTACGGACTCTTCGTAGAAATCGGCCTTGCAGTACTGCTGCTGTTAACCATCGTCTATTGCTGGCGATTGGATCAGCGTCTCAACCAGCTGCGCAAAGGCAATGACGGTATGATTGAAGCCGCGCGCGAGCTGGCAGAGACCATCGCGCAGGCTGAAATGGCCGTGCAAGGGCTTCGTAAATCGGCAACCGAAACCGGCAAAGAGCTTCAGTCTCGCATTGATGAGGCGCGCTCTCTTTCGAATTCACTTCAGCGTGGCACGACACGCAGGGGGTATTGATCATGGCTAAGTCTCAGGTCCGGCTTCTTCCGGTGATTGGCATTTTTGCAGCGTGTGCTTTCGCGATTAAAGCAGTGTCCATCGCGGAAGCTGCAGGTGAGGCGACGGCCAATGCACAGGCCGCCTCGGCTCAGGCTCAGCAGGCTCAACAAAGCGAGCCCGTTCCTGCATCTGAGATGACAGAAACAACCGCACCTGCGGAGAGCGAAACTTGCCCGGCGCCGGATATTCTCGCTGAGCAGGCAGGTCTTTCTCAATATGAAATTCAGGTGCTGCGGTCTCTGTCTGAACGCCGTGAGCGCCTTGAGGCACGCGAAGCCACGCTTGATACGCGCGAAATGACGATCTCTGCTGCAGAGGCGCGTCTCGATGACCAGATCGCCGAACTCGAACGCCTTGAGACCAGCATCGCAGGTCTTCTGAATACGCTGGACGAACAGAACGAAGCGCAACTTGCCTCTCTCGTGACGATTTATGAAAGCATGCGGTCTGACGATGCGGCACGTATTTTCAATACGCTTGATGACGGGCTGATGCTTGAGCTGGCGCACCGTATGAAACCTGCACCAATGGCGGCAATCCTCGCTGACATGGAGCAGGACCGCGCGCGCACGCTGACAACGCTTATGGCGACCCGTTCGGAGCCACCTGAGACACTTGCTGATCTGGAGGCGCGTACGAATGCCCCTTAAGGGGTCCTTCCTCTCTACTGCGTCACTCATTTGCTTGGGCGCAGCATCGCTGACCGGCCACTCGGCCTGGGCACAGGGGAGGGCTTTGTCTCTCGATACGGCTCAGCAGGCTGGGTATGCCCGCATTGTCGCAAGCTGGGCGGACGGAGACGAAGATAATCCGGAAATTTCTGCGCGTATGGCGGGGCCGGTGCTTATTCTTCGCTTTGATGAACCTGTTGATCTCGATCTGGATGCACTGCGTGAAGAGCTTCCATCTCACATTGCTGTTGCCCGGCTGAGTGAAGATGGACGCGAGGCTCGTATCGCTCTGGCGCGTGAATATCGCGTGCACATGTCAGAATCGATTGATCTCACATCCATCGATCTGGTGTCTGAAAGCATGACTAGCGATCCGCCGGATGTGGTCTCGCCTTTGGTTGCCGTCTATGAAGCCCGCGCGGAAGAGCGCGCCGCTGCTGCAGAGGCCGCTCGGATCGCTGCGCTTCCGCCGCCGCTCGATGTAACGGTGCGCGGTTCTGAAGGGCTCGATTTTACTACGCTGGCATTTTATTGGCCGCAGCTGGTCGGCTTTGACATGCAGGATACCGACGAAGGCGTTCGCATCACCTTCGACCGGCGCGCCAACGCAGACCTTTCTCGCACACGTGTGGACCCGCCTCGCGGTCTTCTCGGCATTGAGGCCGAAAATACAGAAGAGACGTGGATCGTAGATCTCGACCTGTCTGAAGGCTTCTGGGCGAATGCGGTTGCGGCTGATGATGCTGTGTTAGTGCGATTCCGCGAAGGCTCTCCGCCACCGGAAACACCAGAAGAAGATGTTGTGCTGCCAGAGGCTCTGGCTGCACTCGCAGCTGAACTGCCGCCTGCCAACTATCTCGCGGCGCCAAGCCGCAAGCCATATGAGGAGAGCCCTGTTCTCGCAATGGTTAGTGAGGATGGCGATAGTGTTGAGGCGCCTGTCAGTGAAGAAGCACAGCGCGAAGACGATATCGCCTCCCAGCTTATGGCTGAAGTGCCTATCACCCCGCCGCGCGTCTGGGCTGAAGCTCTGCCACGGTCCGGTGTTGTGGACGTTGATGGCTCTTTGTCGGGCGGCGTCATACAGCTCGAGCTGAATTTCGCAAATCAGGTGCCTGCGGCCGTGTTTCGGCGGAACAATGTTTTGTGGCTGGCTTTTCCGGCGAATGGTCATTTCGATCTGAATGGCATCCAGCAGGCGACGGGCGTTCGCGTTGACGAAGTCACGTCTGAAACAGGTATGGCTATCCGGCTATTCCTTTCGCGAGAACGTCTCGTGCGGATCACGTCCAGTGGTCGTACATGGGCCATAGAAGCGGGTGGGCCGGGTGAACTTGCTGCGCGCCGTATCCAGCCAGCGCGGACAGCGCATTCGGGCGGTTCCGGTATTCTGGCTGTCGTACCCGACGCGGGCACGGTGTTTGCACTGGCTGACCCCGAAATCGGTGACCAGCTGGTGTTTGTACCTGCCTTCAATCCTGCAACGTCCATGGTGCAGGAGCTTTCTTTCGTAGAAGCCGCGTTCCCTGAAACCCTGCACGGCCTTGTGGTGGTGCCGCGTGCAGATGATCTGAACTTCATTCAACGCGAAGACAACGTTCTTATTGGCCGTGAGGATGGTCTGGCGCTCTCCAGCTGGGGCGTGGATTCCCAGTATACGGGTGGTCAGACGCTGACGCCGGGCTTCCTCGATGTGGCTGCATGGCGTCATGGCGATCTTGGCAGCTTCTGGGAAAACTATTCAGTTTATTCACGCGCTGCGGCTGCTGCTGATCCTGAAGAATGGTCCGGCCAGTCTGCGCTTCTTGAGCTTGCGCGTTTCCTCCTTGCCTGGGAGCTTGCAGCAGAGGCTTACGGCCCACTGGAAGTGGCGCGGGCAGGCGATGGTCTTCTGGGGCAGGACGCGCAATGGCTCACTATGAAAGGTGCGGCCGACGTGATGATGGGCCGCTATCTTGCAGCCGTTGAGACGCTGGATCACTCCCGCACGCGCGGCGATGCTGCGGCCAATGCCTGGCTCGGTCTTGCGCTCACCGAACTTGGTGATTGGCGCCGTGCCCGTGAGGCGTTCATTGCAGCTGACCCTATGCTCAACGCGCACTCGTCTGAATGGGCAGGTCGTTTCCACGCGGCCGCTGCACGCGCCATGATACGCATGGGCGACGGCGCGGCGGCTGAACGACACGCAGCGGCGGCGAACCGCAGCGGCGACTCGACAGCAGAAGGTCATGCCCGCCTGACGCTTGGCGAACTGGCGATTGCAGACGAGCGATATGCCGACGCGGCGACAATCTTCGAGCAGTTGATGAACCATCGCAGCCCGAATGTTCGAGTGCGCGCTGAGCTGGCTCACATCCAGCTCGCGCTCGAGCAGGGGGACATGTCTTATCTGGAAGCGAGTGACCGGCTTGATGCACTGCGCTTCCGCTGGCGGGGCGATGCGCTGGAACTGGAAATCGTGGCTGAGCTGGCCAAAGCCTATTTTGAGCTCGGTCAGTATCGAGAAGCGCTTGTTTTGGCACAGAACTTTGCCGAGGACTTCCCTGATTTGCCGGGCTCCCGCGAGCTACGCATTACGCTGATGGAGTTCTTTGAGGATCTGTATCTGCGCGGTCAGGCAGATAATCTCGACCCGATCTCATCTCTCGCGCTGTTCTATGAGTTCCGCGATCTGACGCCGATTGGCCCGGATGGTGACCGTATGGTGCGCATGCTGGCGAACCGTCTCGTTGATTTTGACCTGCTTGATCCGGCTACCGAGCTTCTCTCCTATCAGGTCGAGAACCGGAACCTGATCGGCATAGGCCGTGCGCAAATCGCGGCTGATCTGGCGTCTATCTACCTACTGGATCGCCGTCCGGAGCAGGCTCTGCAGACACTGAATGCCTCCCGCGTTCCGGGCCTGAGTGACGAGCTACGAATTGAGCGTCGTCTTCTTGAGGCCGCTGCCCATATGGAATTGCAGCGCTTTGGCCATGCGATCGAGCTTTTGGAGCCGTTGGATGACCAGCGCGCGCTGGACTTGTTAGCAGAAGTTCATTGGCGCTCGCGCACATGGGGTGCAGCGGGCCGTGCGCTTCAACGCACACTGCCACCGCCGGGCTCGCGCCTGTCACAAGCGCAAATCCAGACAGCTGTTCGCGCCGCCGTCGCCTATCGCCTTGATTCCAACTATGACGGCCTTGCGAGCCTGCGTAGTGAATATGCCGCGTCTATGGCCGGCACAAACGAGGCCGACACGTTCAATCTGCTCACAGGTAGCAATCAGGTCTCTTCCAGTCGCCTGAGCGACACAGTGCGAGAGCTGGCAGATACGACAACGGCTGATGCCTTCCTTGCAGGGCTACGCGAGCGTTTCAATGCTGGACGTGACGACGCCCTCTAGTAAAGGACGTTATAAAGTCGCATTGCCAATCTCACTAAAACGTCTTATCCGCAAAAGTGTGAGAGCTTGGTCTTCCATAGGTGCTGCGCTTAATGCGGCGTTTGCTTTCGTCCTGACGCTAAGTCTGGTCGCTCGGGCGATTGTGCCTGACGGCTATATGCTGGCCCAGGACGAGCAGGGCGCGATGACAATGCAAATCTGTACCGCTGGTATGGAGATGCGGTATGTCAGCGTTGATCCGGCAACTGGCCTATGGGTAGAAAGCGATGCGGGCGGGCATATTCCGTCCGGTTCTCACGATGCCGATGGTTCCGAGGTTTGTGAATTCTCTATCCTGACATCCGTAGCCGACGCGCCATCTGACAACGCCATTGCCATTCCGGTTGCGTTCGGCCTGCCGATGCTTGGGAGCTCAGTCTACATTGCTGCGAGCCATGTAAGACCGGTTCTGCCGCCTCTGCCTGCTCGAGGCCCCCCGACACACGTCTGATTTTTCAAACAAATCCAACTGACGTTTTTGAGCGCGCCCAAAGAGGTGCGCCGGGGAAATTATAAATGAGTACGAAAATGATTTACGGCGCCAGTCTTGCGGCGCTGCTGGCCGCGGCTGATCCGGCATTTGCGCAGCATGAAGCGCCTGCGCTTCAGGATGTCGTGATTGTCACCGGGCACCATGAATATGACGAAACCGAAATTGGGGTTTCGCCTGACTATATGCCGACAGAGGGCGCAGACATCACGCGTCTGATCGCGCGAACTCCGGGTGCAGCCCGCATTGGCAATGGGGAGCTCTCGGGGCAGGTCCAGTATAGGGGGATGTTCGGAGAACGCCTGAACCTGCGCGTAGATGGTCAGCACTTCGGCTCGGGCGGGCCAAACCTCATGGATCCAGCATTCCATTATGCGCCTGCGCCGCTGGTTCGTCGAATCGTGATTGATCGCGGTGTCAGCCCGGTGAGCGAGGGGCCTGGCCTTGGCGGCGGCGCGGATGCCGTGTTCAAACGGGTAGATTACTCTGGTGATGCTGCACCGACATTGGCTTATGATTTGTCCGCTGGCTATCGCACGGCTGACAGCAGCTATTCTTATGGCGGTGTTGCAGGACTTTCTACCGATAGCTGGCGTTTAAATCTGCTCGGCTCATATGAAGATGGTGATGACCTCGAGTATGGCGATGGCACAATAGGCGGCACGTCCTATACGCGCGCGGTTCTTGGCGCTTCAGGCGGTGTTCGCTTTGGGGCACATGAGGTCAGTGCGGATATTCGTCGACATGAAGCCGGTCCGGCGGGCAATCCGCCATTCCCGATGGATATTCGCTACATGGATACCGACTTCGCGAAAGCGCGATATCTCGGCGAGTTTGACCTATTCACGCTGGAAGCAAATTTGGGATCGGTGAGCGTCGTACACGCGATGAATAATTTCGATCTGCGTCCGGCACCGGCATCACCCATGATGTGGCGGGAAACCCCAGCCTATGCTGACACGACCACCGGCGATGTGTCTGCCAGTTTCAATCAATGGGGCGGTCGCCTTGAACTTGGTCTGGATGCATACCGCGCTGAGCACAGCGCGACGATTACGAATCCGAACAATTCTAATTTCTTCGTTGCAGCGATTCCCGATGCCGAAGTTGAACGTTTCGGAATGTTTGCGGAATGGCGGGGCGCTGTAGGCTCTTTAAATTCAGAGCTTGGCCTGCGTGTGGACCGCCATACCTCGGATGTGGGTGAGGCTTCAGTCGGGGCTGCTTTGCCTCCTGCTCCTGGCATGCTTGCCATGGCGTACAACGGTGTTGATCGTAGTTTTGAGGATACGGGTGTTGATGCCGTTGCGCGTTTCTTCACAGATGAACGCGATGGCTTTGTATGGCGCTTCACGCTGGCACACAAAACTCATGCGCCGACCTATTTGCAGCGCTATGGCTGGATGCCAATCCCGGCAAGTGGCGGCCTGGCTGATGGCAACACTTATGTCGGCAATCTCGATCTTGAGCTCGAACGGGCACTGATCGCTGAAGTGGGATTCGATTATTTCGGCGACCGTTTCTATGCGCGGCCGACGGTGTATACCCGTCAGGTGAGCAATTTCGTACAGGGCGGGCCGTTTGATAGCACGCCGGGCGTTATTGATACGCCACAAGAAATGATCTCGAACATGAATGGCGACCCGACACCTTTGCGTTGGGCTAATGTTGATGCCGAGTTCTACGGTCTGGATATGGACTTCGGGTATGACTTTGAAGGTCCGCTCCGTTTTGATGGCGTTCTTAACTATGTGCGCGGCAAACGCGGAGACGTCGACGACAACCTCTATCGCATAGCTCCCCCCAACCTCACAGGCGCGTTGACCTGGCAGGAGCATATGTGGTCGGCCTCAATGGAGGTGCGTGCGGTCGCTGAGCAGGACGAAGTCTCGGCGACCAACAGCGAGCAGCCAACTTCGGGTTATGTCACTATGGGCCTGTTTGCCGACTGGCATATGACCCAAAGCGTCCACGTCAGTGTGGGGGTCGAGAATCTGTTTGACCACGTCTATCGCGATCACCTGTCCGGCTATAACCGGAATTCCGGATCCGACGTCACCGTTGGCACCCGTCTGCCCGGGGCAGGGCGCAGCGCGTTTGTTCGTATCGGAATTGTTGGCTGAACTTCGTAACAGCCAGCATAGGCGCGCCTTCGTCCTGTTCCCCAACCTATGCCAGATTGCCCTCAGGACGGGCGCGCCGAAAAACGAAACCCCGCCAGTTATTGGCGGGGTTTCTGCGTATGTTGAGAGAGTGTTTGGAGGTTAGAGGGTGTCGAGCATCTGCGCGACGAGCGGGTGGCGAACCACATCCTCGGCTTGCAGGCGAACGACGGCGACATCCGACATGGCTTCAAGCTTGTCTGCGGCTTTAGCCAGTCCGGAAATTTCGGGAAGAAGGTCTGACTGGGCAGGGTCACCTGTCACAACCATTGTGGAGTGCCAGCCCAGACGGGTAAGCAGCATTTTCAGCTGCGTGTAGGTGCAGTTTTGCGCCTCATCGACGACAACAAAGGCATTGTTGAGCGTCCGTCCGCGCATGAAGCCGATCGGTGCGATCTCGATTACACCTTCAGCCAGCATGTCTTTCAGCTGTTTCGGTGAAAGACGGTCCGATAACGCGTCATAGAGAGGGCGCAGGTATGGCGCGAGCTTGTCTTCCATTGCGCCTGGCAGGAAGCCGATCTGCTCGCCAGCTTCAACAGCAGGTCGGGCAAGGACAATCCGGCCCACTTCGCCTTTCTGCAGGGCTTCAACGGCTTTGGTGATCGCCAGATAGGTTTTGCCCGTACCAGCAGGGCCGAGCGCGCAGATGAGGTTGTGTCCGTCTATGGCTTTCATCAGCTCGGCCTGACCTTCAGATCTTGGTTTTACATTCTTGGTGTAGCGCTGCTCGCGCTGTGGTTCTTTTGGCTTCCGGTTCCATGATCGGCCCCGCTCTTCGTCGTCCGGGGACCAGCCGCCATCAATGGCGTACAGGCCTTTGGAGTTGTTCCGGGCTTCGTCGTCGAAATAGGCTTCCGTGTTGAATTCGGCATTGCGAATTTTGCGGACTGCAGTTCGTTTACCCATGGTACTCTCCTTGGCTTTGCACAAAGAAAAACGCCGCAGGCCTGTGGGCGCTGCGGCGTTCGAAAAAAGCGGGAAAAGAAGCGGCGGCTGCTGCCGCTCGAGTGTCCGGGCCGGGCCCGTCTGGCAAGGCAAATAATGCTGCCACATGCACCTCTTCTGACTGGTGCGAAGATCGGCTTGAGAGCGAATCTCCGCGAATCCTTAGACAAGTCCACCATACAACAGTTAATAGATATACAAGACGCGTTTTACTGCGAATTTTGTGTGAATACTGAATGGGGAAGTTGAATATGGCGATCTATGACCTTGGAGATAAACAGGTTTCTACGCCGGGTGATGGCAAGTACTGGGTTGCAGACAATGCCACAGTACTAGGCAGCGTAGTGCTTAAAGAAGGTGCAAGTGTCTGGTTTAACGTCGTCATTCGGGGTGACAACGACCCGATTACCATTGGCGAGAACTCCAATGTGCAAGACGGAAGCGTACTGCATACAGATGCGGGCGTGCCACTGACCATCGGGAAGAATGTAACCGTTGGTCATATGGCGATGCTGCACGGCTGTACGATTGGTGACAATTCGCTCATCGGTATTGGTGCGACTGTTCTGAACCGCGCGAAGATTGGCAAGAACTGCATTATCGGTGCACACGCGCTCATTCCTGAGGGCAAAGAAATTCCTGACAATTCACTTGTTATGGGCGCGCCGGGTAAGGTCATTCGTCAGGTTGATGAAGGCGGCGAACAAATGCTGACGGCTTCAGCGCTCCATTATGTCGAGAACTGGAAGCGCTACGTCACCGGATTGAAAAAAGTGTAACGTCGTAACAGTACGGGTTAAGAATTTGACCTGATTTCTTAACGCTTTGTTTGTCCGCCATTCCTATCCTGTAGATGGATGGGATGAATACAGATGAGCTTCTGGAATATTGCGCAGCAGAATGCGGGTTACCTTTTGGTAGACGGTGCATTCAGCCTCCTCAAGGACAGTGAGGACAGCAGTATCGAAAGTCTGCCTGAGCAGCCGGGCGTTGTTGTACAACGCTTCGACGCAAGGCTCTTTCATGCCGCTGACACGCGCAATCTCCGGAAGCTCACTCAGTCTAACACGAATCCGCGGTGCTCGAGCTGGTATAATGAGCTTGTGCGAAATGCCGAATTCGATGTGCCAGAGCTCTGCGACTTTTCTCTGCATATTGCCGAAGCGCCGTTCGGGCGTCGTGAACTGGCTGAGTGCCTGACGATGAATTTGTCGTCATTCTGGCGCCGTATAGAGGGAGACCAGACCGGTCACTATCAGAACCGCGCATCGGATATCTGGCAGCGCATGATGCTGACGCATCGTGAGCTTATTGAGGAAGGCGGCAGTCAGGCGCTTCATGTGGCCCCGGTTAGGTGGGGCGGAGCATCCTGGGTGTCAGGCCCCGGCATTCTGATCGTGCAGGACCGGCATGATGATGTCATCTTTATCGACAGTACTGCTGACATTCCTGCGCAATATATCATGCATGCAAGGCGTACCCAGCTTTCAACATTGCGACAGCGCATTGGTGAGCGGTTCCTCAATATGCCATTGCGAACTTCGGCGACCGGTGCGCAGGCTTTCACCGAGAGTGGAGAACTGGAAGTCTCTTCATTTCTGCGATCGTGTCGTGTTTCTTTCTTCCCGATACAAATTGGTCGCGCGGAGGTCTGCGAAGACCTGATCGAGCGTTTGCGTCCGGAACTTAATGACTTCACCGGCGCCAGACCGTTTGAGCGCCGCCGCGAGTTTCACCGGCCGACCCACCGGAAGCATCGCATCTGGGGCTAAGTCCTGAAAAGCAGGAATTGTCGGTCAAATAGGTGTAAACCTCTTCCCAAATTCCGCGAATTCGCCTCAGGCTTGCCTGAATTGGCGGGAGAATACCCTTCAGTAGTGTCAGTCAGGAGAGCGCAGATGAAACGCGTCGCAGTAGTGTATGGCGGTTGGTCCTCAGAGCGGGACGTTTCTATTTCGTCGGGCACGGCTATGGCGAAGGCTGCGCGGGAAACCGGCAAATACGACGTCATCGAAATCGACGCGACGCGCGAGTTGGCGCAGCAACTGAAAGATGCTGCACCGGATGTGGTCCTGAACGGCCTGCATGGCCCTGGCGGCGAGGATGGTTGTGTTCAGGGTCTGTTTGAGGTTCTGGGCATTCCTTACACGCATTGTGGTGTGGCGGCGTCCGCTGTTGCAATGGACAAGCGCAAGTCGAAAGCTGTGTATGCGCAGAACGACATCGAAATCGCGAAAGACGTGAAAGTCACGCGTGCGGAAGCGTCTGCTGAGCACCCGCTTGAGCCGCCATATGTGATCAAGCCAATTGCGGAAGGGTCCAGCTTTGGCGTTGTGATGGTGAAAAAAGGAACCAATGCACCGGCCGACATTCTGATGTCTGAAAGCTGGACTTACGGCGATAATCTCATGGCTGAGGAGTTCATTCCGGGCCGCGAACTCTCGGTCGGAGTCATGGGCGATCGCGCTTTATGTGTTACCGAGATCGTAACGTTAAGAGAGTTTTACGATTTTGACGCAAAATATGCGAGTGGGGGATCGCGCCATGTGGTGCCGGCTGACCTGCCCGAGGATGTGACGAGACGTGCGCTTAAAGCCAGTCTCAAAGCACACCAGGCGCTGGGCTGTCGCGGTGTGACGCGATCCGACTTTCGTTATGACGACGAGAGAGACCGGCTCGTGATTTTGGAAACCAATACACAGCCAGGCATGACGCCAACCTCTCTCGTCCCCGAACAGGCGGCCCATCTGGGAATTTCTTTCCCGGAATTGGTCGAGTGGATGATTGAGGATGCATCATGCCCCAGGTGAAGGGTGGCAATAAGAAGCAAGGTGGCCGTCAGGGCGGTGGTAGTGGACGAGGAAAGAGTAGCGGAAGTCGGTCGACCGGCACCCGCGCTTCGAACACACCTGCGCGCGACGCGGTAGCCAAGCAGTCGGCTGATGTCGGCTCCATCTTCATGGGCGTATTTTTTCTCGGCGCGATCCTTATCGGCGCGGCCGCGTGGATGGGCAATTCCATTTCCATTGTTGAAGACAAAGCCAATGAGATCGCTGACGGTGTCGCGAAAACATTCGGCTTTTCGGTCCAGACAATCCATGTCGTGGATGATGTGAACCCTGATCAGGAACGACGCATTCTGGATGCACTGGGCGTTGTTCAGGGTGACAATATGTTTCGCGCTGATCCGCACCAGCTGAAAGAGCGTCTCGACGAGCTTCCGGGCTTTGGCGGCATTCAGGTGCACCGGTTCTGGCCGGACCAGATTACAGTCGTCGCGACCCCGTTGGAAGCTTCTGTCTTGTATCGTAACGATCAGACAGGCGATGTTGTGCCGGTTCACATGACAGGTGAAATCGCTGACGAGGTTAGCCGGACGGCGCTGTATCACACAATTCAGGGCGAAGGTGCCCTTGAGGCCTATCCTGTTCTTCACAGCGAACTTCAGGATTTTCCAACGATCGACACGCGCCTCGATTATGCAGAGCGCCGCGGCGAGCGTCGCTGGGATCTTGTGATGGTGTCTGGCACACGCGTGAAACTGCCATCAGGTGATGCACGTAGCGAGGCGTTGGCTGTACTGGCGGCGCTGCAACGTGAGACGGGCGTTCTGGACCGTCAGGTAGAAATGATTGATCTGCGCGATCCTGCGCGGGTTTACGTAAGACGACGTCAGCTCGAAGCAGGGCTCGTTGGCGTGGAAAGGGCAGGTTAATGTCGAGCCTCGATCAGAGACTGATAGCGGGTAATGTACCGAAACTCCGCAAAGCGGGGCAGGTGGTTGCGACGCTTGATCTTGGTGCGACCAAGATTGCCTGCCTTATCGTCCGCACAACCGATCCGTCTCAGGGCGGATTTGAACTGCTTGGCTATGGCCAGCAGTCCAGCCGCGGCCTGAAAAACGGTACGGTTATCGACGTGGAGAGCCTTGAGCGATCCATCCGTCTGGCCGTTGCCGATGCCGAGCGCATGGCAGGTCAGCAGGTGAGTTCTGTGCGTCTGGCTATTTCCGGCCCGAGCATGAAAACGCAGCGCGTGAAAGCAAACATCGAGATGGATGGTCGCGAGATCACCCAGAAAGATGTGATGAAGCTTTTGAACCGCGCACTTGAAAGTGGACAGAACGAAAAGCAGAAAATCCTTCACGCTATCCCGTTCTCTTACATCGTAGACGGCAATGATGGTGTGCGTGACCCGCGCGGCATGTTCGCTGAATACCTCGGCGTTGTGATGAACCTCGTCGCCATGCCGGATGCGACTTACAAAAACATCGTTCTCTGCGTCTCCCGCGCGCATCTTGAAGTCGAGAGCGCGTCCTCCGGCGCAGTTATGAGCGCCGAAGCCGTGCTCGTTGATGATGAAATGGACAATGGTGTTGTCTGTCTCGATATGGGCGGCGGATCTACCGGCGTTACCGTTTATCTTGATGGTAGCCTGGCGTTCATGGAAACGCTGCAGGTTGGCGGCAATCACGTGACCTCTGATATCGCTCAGGGCATTGGTACAACGCTTCCTGCCGCCGAACGTATCAAAACACTGAACGGCGCCGTGATGGCGACGGAGGCAGCGCGCAAGGAAATCATTGATGCGCCGCGTATCGGTGATGAAGGTCGTCTTGAGGCGGCTGAAATGTCCCGCGGTGATCTGGTTCAGGTGATCGAGCCACGGATGGAAGAAACATTCGAGCTGATTTCCAAAACGCTTTCGCAGTCCGGCCTTGGCGGACGGCTACCCCGCCGTGTCGTTCTGACGGGCGGCGCAAGCGAGTTGCCGGGTGTTCGTGATCTGGCGTCCAAAATACTGGCGGTGCAGGCGCGACTGGCACGCCCTGTTAAAGCGGCACAACTTGGCGATGACTGCGCTCGACCAACTTTTGCGACGGCTGCCGGTCTTCTGACTTTTGATCATACGCGCGGCGGTGATCCGAAGGCTGCAAAAAAGACACCTAAGATTAACAGCGAAAACTCAGGCGAAACAGGCATCTTTGGAAAAGCTGTCGAATGGTTAAAGGAAAACTTTTAACTTTTTCTCGCTTCGTTAACGCTGAATTAAGCCTGCTAAACGACCATTAACCCAATTTCCGGGATTTTTGTGTTCGATAGGGCAAGTCATATGAGTTTAGATTTACAGCCTCGGATCGTAGTATTTGGCGTCGGCGGTGCTGGCGGAAATGCGGTCGATAATATGATTAAAGCGCAGCTTCAGGGCGTTGAGTTCGTTGTTGCGAACACGGACGCACAGGCGCTGGCGCGTTCATCCTGCGAACACAAAATCCAGCTGGGGCTCGAAACGACCTCCGGTCTCGGTGCTGGCGCTCGTCCTGAAGTCGGTACAGCTGCAGCCGAAGAATCCATCGAAGAAATTAACCTTCACCTCGACGGCGCACACATGGTGTTCATCGCTGCCGGCATGGGCGGCGGTACAGGTACTGGCTCTGCGCCGGTCATCGCACGCATGGCCCGCGAGCGCGGTATCCTGACAGTTGGCGTTGTGACGAAGCCGTTCGGTTTTGAAGGCAAACGCCGAATGAACCTTGCCGAGCAAGGTTTGGAAGACATCAAGCAACACGTCGACACTCTGATCATTATTCCGAACCAGAACCTGTTCCGCGTTGCGAACGAGCAGACAACATTTGCTGACGCCTTCCAGATGGCAGACCGCGTTCTGTATTCTGGTGTTCGTGGCATCACAGACCTCATGGTTATGCCAGGCCTCATCAACCTCGACTTTGCTGACGTTCGTACCGTTATGGCGGAAATGGGCGCAGCGATGATGGGCACAGGCGAAAGCGCTGGCGAGAGCCGTGCGCTGGAAGCAGCTCAGGCTGCTGTCGCGAACCCGCTTCTCGATGACATCTCGCTGAAAGGCGCGAAAGGCGTTCTGATCAACATTACCGGCGGCTACGACATGACGCTGTACGAAGTTGATGAAGCGGCTAACGAGATCCGTAACCTCGTTGATCCTGAGGCGAACATCATTCTCGGGTCTACATTCGACGAGAATATCGAAGGCAAAATGCGCGTATCTGTTGTTGCAACAGGTATCGACGATGAAGCACCTGCAGCGAAGCCTGCGGAAAGCATTTCCGGCTTTGCATCGTCTCTCAACCAGCGTCCGGCACCGGCTGAAAAGCCAGCTCCAGCTCCGGAAGTCGTTGCTGAAGCGGCAGCAGTTGAAGCGCCGAAGCCATCTATCGTCGTGTCTGAGCCAGCCAAAGCTGTTGAAGCACCTGTCGAAAAAGAAGTTGTCGCTGAAGCTGCGCCTGAACCAGTTGAAGAAAAGCCGGCTCGCCGTGGTAAACTCGTCGGACGTATCGATGACACTGCGCCATACGATTATGAAGTGGGCGCTTCCTCCTATGGTCAGGACCGTGTGCGCGCAGAAGATATCTTCGGCAAAAGCCACAAGAATGACGGCCGTCGCTCTTCAGAGACAGACCGGTCTATCGAACAACGCACAAGCGGCCTTCACAACCTCTTCGGTTGGCGCCGTCCTTCAGGCGAAACAGATGCGCCGTTCGAAGATGTGAATGACACATCAAACGACTCAATGGGCCGCGGTATGCCAGCAGATGATTCCGATCTGGAAATCCCGGCATTCCTGCGACGCTCGGCGAACAATTAAGAGCTAACGCTCAACCCGGAAAGAAGGCGCCCCGCGAGATGCGGGGCGTTTTTTTTGTTTCAATACAGTGCCCTTCTGTGTGGCACGGATGCTACATTTTCAGCTTATTGCAGCAGACTGATCACGGACTGTTACATTCAAAAATATTTACCATGATACGGAAATTGCAATAAATTCAGATGGTTAATTCGTAAACTGGAGCTTTTGGGGCTTTGGGGCGTTAAAAGCGTTACGAATCGAAACAAAGCGTGTGTTGAGCCACGGCGCTCAAGCCGCAAATTACTCTCAACAGGAGTATGTTGCGTGACCAGTATCGAATTTCAGCAGACATTAGCGAGTTCCGCGATTTGCGCCGGCATCGGTGTGCATTCGGGCGAACGTGCGCGTCTCACTCTGAAACCGGCACCGGTTGGTACTGGCATCCGCTTCCACCGCGTTGATGTGCCGGAAGCGCAAGGCTGGATCGATGCGCGCGGCGACCTCGTGCATGATGTGGCACTTGGTACAAAGCTCCGCAACGAATATGGCACAACACTGTCTACTGTAGAGCACCTGCTCGCAGCCGTTTATGGCCTTGGCATTGATAACATGATTATCGAGGTCGACGGTCCTGAAGTTCCGATCATGGATGGCTCCTCATCTCTCTACACCGATCTGATTCTCCGCACCGGTATTCGCCAACAGGCGCGCCGTGCGCGTTACATTCGCATTCTGAAGCGGATTGAGGTTCAGGACGGGCCGAAATCTGCGATGCTTCTGCCGTCTGATGACAATGGCTTTCACCTGGATGCGACAATCGATTTCGACTCAGAAGCGATTGGCCGACAGCGTAAGTCTATCCTGCTGACGCCGCGTAGCTTTGCTCGCGAGCTGGCTTTTGCGCGCACATTCGGCTTCTACCGCGATATCAAAAAGCTGCACTCAATGGGCCTCGGTCAGGGTGCATCTATGGAAAACGCGATTGCCGTTGAGGATGATAAAATCCTCAATCCGGAAGGCCTGCGCGTTGAAGACGAATTCATTCGCCACAAAATCCTCGATGCTGTCGGCGATCTGGCGCTTGTCGGTCACCGTCTGATTGGTCGCTATGTGAGTGAGCAGCCGGGACACTCCATCAATAATCTGCTCGTTCGCGAAGTTCTGAACCGCCCGGATGCGTGGGAATTTGATACGCTGGAAAGCGAAAGTACAGATCGCGCTGAGACTGCGCTCGCGCACGCGCTCTAAGCTGTCCCGCACTTGAAACACCATTATAAGGCCAGCCGATCAGTGGTGGCCTTTTTGTTTTCTGAAAGTTTGCGGTTGCGATCAATGGGGCAAGAAGCCCTCTATTAAAGACCTTTCATGGGGAAACGTCTTGGCGTGGCCGGAACAACAGGCTATCACCGTGAAACAGTGACGATGTAAGGTGTAGTTCATGAAGTCTCGGGCGAAATCAATTCTGCTAATTTCAGCCGCAGCGCTCGCAACAGCTGGCTGTAGCGTGTTCGACAGCTCGCGGAATGAAAACCTTGTTTACGTCGCGCGTCCGGTGGAGCAGCTGTATAACAATGCTTCCGATGCTCTCACGGGACGTCGCTATGACCAGGCTGTGCTTCTTTATGATGAAGTCGAGCGCCAGCACCCGTATTCTGAATGGGCGAGTCGTTCCAACATCATGTCTGCTTTCGCCAATTATCAGGCTCGCAACTATGAAGAAGCGATCAATGCGGCGCGCCGCTACATCTCGCTGCACCCGGGCAATGACGAGACTGTTTACGCGTATTATCTGATTGGTATCTGTTATTTCGAACAGATTGTTGATGTCGGCCGTGATCAGGGAATCACCGAGAACGCTTATGCGGCGTTTGACGATGTGGTCCGCCGCTATCCTGAAACCGAATACGCTGCTGATGCGCGCCTGAAAATGGACATGATCCAGGACCAGCTCGCAGGCAAGGAAATGGAAATCGGCCGCTGGTATCTGCGCCGCAACCAGCACCTCGCCGCGATCAACCGTTTCCGCGAAGTTGTGGACGAGTACCAGACGACAAGCCACACACCTGAGGCGCTGTACCGTCTGACAGAGGCTTATCTGTCTATCGGTCTCGAATCAGAAGCAATGACTGCCGCGTCGGTTCTTGGGTATAACTATCCGACTACCGAATGGTATGCAGACGCGTATGCGCTGATGGAAGACACAGGCAATACGCCTGGTGCAGAGCCGGAATCAAACCGTCGCGGTTTCTTCGGCCTCTTCTAAAAGAATCGTTTGTTCGCATTTTGTTCTCGTGATATGTAGGGTGCATGTTAATTGCATTCTCTGTCCGTGATTTCGTTTTAATTGATGCCCTGGACCTTGATGTGTGCCGGGGCTTTACGTCTGTCACCGGTGAAACCGGTGCCGGTAAATCTATCATGCTCGACGCGCTTCGCTTTGTGCTGGGTGGGAAGGCTGACAAGCGCTTCATCCGGCATGGCGCTGAACGTACCAGCGTATCGGCAAGCTTCGAACTTGAGGCTGACCATCCGGCACGGCTGGAACTTCTCGAACGAGGCCTCCTTTCCGATGATGAGACGCTGGTCACGTTCCGTCGCCTCTTATCTCAAAGCGGTCCGTCGCGGATTTATGCAAACGACCAGATTGTAAGTGCGGATCTTGCGACGCAGCTCGGCAAGGATTTGGTTGAAATCCATGGTCAGCATGATGGTTCTGCGCTTCTGAACCCGAAACTTCATGGTGATGTGCTGGACGAGTTCGCTCAGGCGGGACCTCTGTTGAAGAGCGTCGCAGAAAGCTACCGCCTCTGGGCCGAAGCGCGTGACCGCGTCGAAGAGGTTGAAGCCCGCCAGAATTCTCAGGACGCCGAGATTGCCCAGCTTGAACATATGCTGGAAGAACTTGATCGTCTGAGCCCAGGTGAGGAGGAAGCCTCCCGCCTCGCGCTGGAACGCGCCATGCTTCTCAACAGCCAGAAGCTGATTGAATGCATGACAGATGCAGACGAAGCGCTGCGAAAATCAGATGGTGCATCTGCATTCGGCTTGGCCGCGCGTCATCTCGATCGCGCCATGCGCCTGCCGGAACTTGCTGAGGCACCGGAGGATAACCCGCAGCTTGTAGCATTGAAAACCGCACAGGACGCCGTTGAACGGGCTCTGATCGAAATCAACGAGGCGAGCATTGCGGTCGAAAGCTCTATGACGGCCTTTGATCATGATCCCGATACGCTGGAACAGGTCGAGCAACGCCTCTTCAGTCTTCGGGCCGCTGCGCGTAAGTTTGACGTCGATCCGGATGGCCTTGCGGCCCTGCATCTCGAGGCACGCTCTAAACTCTCCGAACTGGAAGCGTTTGACGATGTGATTGCGTCAGCACGTAAGGCGATGGCTGAGGCTGAAAAGATTTATTGTGAACGGGCTGACAAACTATCAGCGCTCCGGAAATCCAGCGGTGAACAGCTCAGTTCGCTTGTGCTCAAAGAGCTCGCGCCGCTGAAGCTTGAGCATGCGAAATTCCGGGTCCGTATCGACCATCTCGAAATCGAGAAAGCAGGGCCTAACGGTCAGGACCGCGTTCTCTTCGAGGTTCAAACCAACCCTGGTGCACCATTCGGTCCTTTGAACCAGATCGCATCCGGCGGCGAGCTTGCCCGCTTCACGCTCGCGCTGCGGGTTTGCCTCGCGCATGTCCACTCTGCGACTCTGCTTGTTTTCGACGAAGTCGATCAGGGCGTTGGCGGCGCGGTTGCTGCAGCAGTTGGTGAACGCCTCGGACGTCTGGCCGATATGCGTCAGGTTATGGCCATCACGCACAGCCCGCAGGTGGCTGCGTCCGGTCATCAGCACTGGCACGTTACCAAACGGGTTGATGATGGCGAACGCACTGTTTCGCAGCTCAATGAACTCAAGGGCGAAGCGCGTCTGGAAGAAGTTGCTCGCATGCTCTCTGGCAGCGAGATAACAAATGAGGCGCGCGCAGCTGCAGATCGCTTGATGGCAGAGACAGTTTAAGCCAATTCTCTTGGCATGACTGATTCACCTTCTCTGCCTGAACGGCCTGCAACTCTCGACCAGAAAGCCTCATCTCTGGATGAGGCGCAGGCCGCTGCTGAACTGGCCTATCTGGCCGATGTTATTTTACGGGCAGACAAAGCCTATTACGATGAAAGCGAGCCGCTCTTTACAGATGCGGAGTACGACTCGCTCCGT
>CENJ01002486.1_pt1 | contig 85294 bp, 86 predicted proteins | sample 356161 | NCBI WGS metagenome assembly CENJ01 (sample SAMEA2619531, study PRJEB7988) | marine metagenome | biome: marine biome (ENVO:00000447); feature: surface water layer (ENVO:00002042); material: "saline water (ENVO:00002010), including plankton (ENVO:xxxxxxxx)" | depth 5 m
GTTGCTGAATCAAAAGTAACTGAAGAAAAAACAGCTGAGCTAGTTGCTGAATCAAAAGTAACTGAAGAAAAAACAGCTGAGCCAGTAGCTAAATCAAAAGTAACTGAAGAAAAAACAGCTGAACCGGTAGCTGAATCAAAAGTAACTGAAGAAAAAACAGCTGAACCAGTAGCTAAAGAAAAAGATGAAAATTTTTCTAAAACTTAACAATAATTAATGTGAAAGTTACTCTTTCTAATGTTTAAAAAAGTAATTACCAAAAAACTTTAAGTTAAATATTATGAACATAAAATTTATCCGTAACATAAGATGTTAGTTATTGGGAAATTTTTAAAACCATACGGTGTAAAAGGTTTTATAAAATTAAAAAGTTTTTTTGAAAATCCCAATGATATCAAATTTGTTAAGAAATTTTTCCTTCAAAATAATAGAAAAATTGAATTAAATTTTATATCGAAAAGTAAAGAGATTTATGTTTGCTCGGTAGAAGGTTTCAATTCAAAAGAAGAAGTCGACATCCTTACCAATAAAGATATTTTTATTGAAAAAAAATCACTTCCACCCCTCAATGATGATCAATATTATTTCTTTGAATTAATTGGCTTGAAAGTATTTATTAATGGAATAATGTTTGGTAGTGTAATTTCTGTAAACAATCACGGAGCAGGAGATTATCTAGAGATAAAATTGAAAAAAAGTAAAAAAATAATCTTGGTCCCTGAAAATAGAGTCCATGTAAAAAAAATAGATAAAGAAAAAAAGCAGATACATTTAAATCCAGATTATTACAAAAATGAAATTTAAAATATTAACATTATTTCCAGAAATATTTCCTGGACCTTTGGGAAAATCAATAATTGGAAAGGCATTAAATGAAAAAAAATTTTCATTAGAAACTTTCAACATTAGAGATTTTTCAACCTTAAAAAATAAAAGAGTTGATGAAAAACCTTTCGGTGGAGGAGCAGGTATGGTTTTGAGATCAGATATTATGCAAAGATGCTTAGATTATTCTTTAAACGATAGTAAATATAAAAAACGCAAAATTATAAACTTTTCTCCAAGGGGTGAAAAACTTGACCAAAACATATTAAAGAAATTTTTAGAATATGATGAAATTGTATTAATTTGCGGCAGATATGAAGGAATTGATCAAAGATTCCTTGATTTCAATATTATTGAAGAAGTTTCGGTTGGCGATTATGTTCTATCGTGTGGCGATATAGCAGCTTTTATTTTAATTGATTCCTGTGTAAGACTAATTCCTGAAGTTTTGGGTAATAAAGATAGCTTATTTAATGAGAGTTTTCATTCTAATTTATTAGAATATCCTCATTATACTAAACCTAGAAATTGGAATAAATTAGAAGTCCCATCAATTCTGTTATCTGGAAATCATAATAAAATTGAGGAATGGAGAAAGGCAAAAGCAAAAGAAATTACAAAAAAAGCTAGACCTGATTTGTGGAAGTTGTATAAGAAGAAAAAGGAATTTTAAAAATGAATACTTTAGAAAAATTTGAAAAAAGACAAATTAATGATTTGATTAAAGATAAAGACCATCCAAAATTTTTTCCTGGTGATACAATAAAAATTCATCTAAAAATTAAAGAGGGTGAAAAAGAAAGAATTCAAGTCTTTGAGGGTATATGCATATCAAAAAAAAATTCAGGGATAAATTCTTCTTTCACTGTAAGAAAAATTTCATATGGTGAAGGTGTTGAAAGGGTTTTGCCTTTCTATTCACCTCAAATAGCTAAAATTGAAGTTTCTAAAAGTGGTGACGTTAGAAGGTCAAAGCTTTATTATTTGAGAAATAGAAGCGGAAAATCAGCTAGAATTTCAGAAAAAAATAGGTTCAATCAGGCTAAACAATCTTCACCAGTTGAAAAGATAGATAAAATTAGTGAAAAAAAGGATTTAAAAGGTTCTGAATTTAAAGATAATAAAAAATTAGAAAAAGCAGCCCCTAAGTAATTTAAAAAATGAGGCCTAAAACTCTCTTTGATAAAATTTGGGATGATCACATCGTAGACAAACAATCAGATGGGACTTGTCTTATCTATATTGATCGTCATCTAGTTCATGAAGTAACTAGTCCTCAAGCTTTTGAGGGTTTAAGAAATACTGGAAGAAAAGTGCGTTGCCCGCAAAGCACTTTTGCAGTTGCTGACCATAACGTACCAACTTCAGATCGTTCTCAGGGTATTAAGAATGAAGAAAGTAAAATTCAAGTAGAGACTTTGAGTCAAAATTGTCAAGAGTTCAATATAACTTACTTTCCTCTTCATGATAAAAGACAAGGTATAGTTCATATTGTTGGACCAGAACAAGGTATAACTTTACCTGGCATGACAATCGTTTGTGGCGATAGCCATACAGCAACACATGGAGCATTTGGTTCACTTGCCTTTGGAATTGGGACTAGCGAGGTTGAACACGTATTAGCAACACAAACTCTTATTCAAAAACCTGCTAAAAATATGAGAATTACTGTGAATGGAACAATCAATCATGGAGTTACATCTAAAGATATAATCTTACACATTATTGGGCTTATAGGAACCGCTGGCGGAACTGGGTATGTCATAGAATATGCAGGAAATGTTATTCGAGAGTTATCGATGGAGGGGAGAATGACAATATGTAATATGAGCATTGAGGCTGGAGCCAGAGCAGGGCTAATAGCTCCTGATAATAAAACTTTTGAATATATTAAAAATAGACCTTATGCACCAAAAAAAGAAAATTGGACAGAGGCAATAAAATTTTGGGCTACTTTGCCGTCGGATGAAAATGCTCGCTACGATAAAGAAATTATTATAGATGCAAAACAAATTTCACCTCAAGTAACCTGGGGTACAAGTCCGCAAGATGTTGCTCCAATTCTTGGGAATGTTCCTGATCCAAAAAAAATTAAAGATGATAATCGAAGAAAGGCTGTATTAAGGTCTCTAGACTACATGGGTTTATATCCTAATCAAAAGATTAGAGAAATAAAAATTGACAAAGTATTCATTGGTTCATGTACTAATGGGAGAATTGAAGATTTAAGAGAAGTTGCTCAAATTGTAAAAGGAAAAAAAGTTAAAGTAAATGCAATGATAGTTCCAGGATCTGGACTCGTTAAAGAACAGGCTGAAAAAGAAGGTCTTGATAAAATATTAATTAATGCAGGCTTTGAATGGAGGGAACCTGGTTGTTCAATGTGTTTAGCAATGAACCCAGACCAGTTAATGCCTAAGGAGAGGTGCGCATCAACATCAAATAGAAACTTTGAGGGTCGTCAAGGAAGAGAGGGAAGAACCCATCTTGTGAGTCCAGCAATTGCAGCCGCATCAGCGATAAGAGGAAAATTCAGTCTTGTTGAGGATATTTAGAATGAAAAAATTTGTAACAACAAATGGGTTTGCAGCTCCTTTGGATATGATTAACGTTGATACGGATATGATCATACCAAAACAATTTCTAAAAACAATAAAACGTTCAGGTTTAGGAAAAAATCTCTTTCACGAGTTAAGGTATGATCTTAAAGGAAATGTCAAAAATGATTTTGTACTAAATTGGGATCCCTTCAAAACAGCATCAATTCTAATTGCGGGTGATAACTTTGGTTGCGGAAGTAGTCGAGAACATGCACCATGGTCTCTTCTAGATTTTGGTATAAAATGTATAATTGCCCCGAGTTTCGCTGATATTTTCTATAATAATTGTTTTAAAAATGGTTTGTTGCCGATTAAACTAGATAAGAAATTAGTAAAAGAACTAATGAAAAAAGCTAGTATGGAGGAAAGAATCGAAGTTAACCTAAAAAATCAAATAATTAAAACTGAAGACAAATCTGAGGTTGCGTTTGATGTGGACCAATTTAAAAAAAAATGCTTACTTGAGGGTTTAGACGATATTGATTTAACATTAAAAAAACTAAAAAAAATCGAAGATTATGAATTAAAATTAAAAAAAAAAAGATTATGGCAGACAAAATAAAAAGAAAAATTTAAATGTATAATATCTTATTATTACCAGGGGACGGTATAGGTAGAGAAATATCTAATGAGGCAAAGAAAATTTTCAGTTGGTTCAATGAAAACTCCTCGCTTGATTTTAGAATAGAAGAAGAACTTATTGGAGGAGCATCTATTGACGCGAATGATTTGCCACTAAGCGATAATGTATTAGACAAAGCTTTTAATTCTGATGCCATTCTTCTTGGAGCTGTAGGTGGCCCAAAATGGGAAAACTTAAGTTTTGAAAAAAGACCAGAAAGAGGTCTTCTAAAATTAAGAAAAGAATTAGATTTATTCGCAAATCTTAGACCAGCCATAGTCTTTGATTCACTAAAAAATGCTTCAAGCTTAAAAGAGAAGATAATATCAGGTTTGGATTTAATGATAATACGAGAGTTAACTAGCGGAATTTATTTCGGTGAACCTAGAGGTATTATAGAATTAGAAAATAAAGTTAAAAAAGGTTTTAACACATTGGTCTACACTTCTCAAGAAATCGAAAGAATTGCAAGATTGGCTTTTGAAATATCAATGAAAAGAGACAAAAAATTATGTTCAGTGGATAAGGCTAACGTTTTAGAATCAACAGAACTATGGAGAGAAGTTGTAATAAATGTATCTCAAGATTTTCCTGAAGTTGAACTAAGTCATATGTATGTAGATAATGCTTCAATGCAACTAGTAAAAAATCCAAAACAATTTGATGTGATTGTAACTACAAATATGTTTGGGGATATTTTATCAGATTGTGCTTCAATGCTAACGGGCTCTCTTGGTATGCTTCCTTCAGCATCGCTAGGTGAACTTGATGAAAAATCTAAAAAAAGAAAAGCGATGTATGAACCCGTTCATGGTTCCGCGCCAGACATCGCTGGTAAAAATATTGCTAATCCGCTAGCTATGATTCAGAGTATAGCAATGATGTTTAAATATTCATTTAATTCTATGACTTATAGTAATATGCTTCAATCAGCTATAGAAAAAACTCTAGCGCAAGGCTTTAGAACTAAAGATCTAACATCAGAACACGGCAATACAATTTCAACATCAGCGATGGGAGATACAATTATTAATGAACTTAACTTAATGAGCAAATGAAAAAAACGAATATAGCGATCGTTGGTGCTACAGGAAATGTTGGAAGGGAAATACTAAAAATTCTCTATGAAAGAAAATTTCCTTTTAAAAAAATAAGTATCATAGCTTCAAAAAAATCTGAGGGAACTGAAATAAAATTTGGCCCAAAAAAAATTTTGAAGATACAAAGCCTGGAAAATTTTGACTTTTCTAATATTGATCTAGTGCTTTCATCTCCTGGTGCAAAAATATCAAAAACTTTTGTTCCTTTAGCAACTAAATCAGGTGCTGTTGTAATTGACAATACTTCTTGTTTTAGGATGGATGATGACGTTCCTTTGATTGTTCCGGAGGTAAATTTAGAAACTATGAAACTCTATAGAAGTAGAAATGTTATTGCAAATCCAAATTGCTCAACAATTCAAATGGTTGTCGCACTTAAACCCTTACATGATGAATTTAAAATTAAAAAAATTGTAGTTTCAACATATCAATCAACTTCAGGCGCTGGAAAAAGTGCTATGGATGAACTCTTTGATCAAACAATTAGTATGTTTAAAAATAAGACGTATTCAAATAAAAATTTTACCAAAAAAATTGCGTTCAATGTAATCCCTCATATTGATAAATTTTTAAGAAATGGAGATACTAAAGAGGAAAGTAAAATGGTAAATGAAACGAAAAAAATCTTAGGTGATGAAATAGAAGTTTTTGCCACCTGCGTACGTGTACCCGTTTTTATTGGGCATGGTGAATCTGTTTACATTGAGACAGATAAAAAGATCTCAGCCTCATTAGCATCCAAAGTTTTAAAAACTGCTCCTGGAATAAAAGTAATAGATACAAGAAAAGACGGTGGTTATGTTACACCAGACGAAACTTTTGGTGAAGATGATGTTTTTGTGAGTAGAATTAGGGAAAGTAAAAGTATAAAAAATAGTTTGGGGATGTGGGTTGTTGCTGATAATCTCAGAAAAGGAGCCGCATTAAACAGTGTGCAAATAGCTGAAAATTTGATTAGAAAATATTTATAAAAATGAAAAATTTTATAAGCAGATATTTTGAAGATTACAAATTAGATGAAGTCATTACGCATAGTATTCCTAGAACTATAACTGATGGTGATGTTGCTATATATCTTGCAACAACCGGAAGTAGATTTGCGTTAAATTATTCTAGCAAATTTTCAAAAAGTCTAGGTTACGAGTCAACACCAATTGATGATATATTACTTTTCCATATTGTTTTTGGAAGAACTGTCCCAGACTTGTCTCTCAATGCTATTGCAAATCTAGGATACGCAGGTGTTAAATTTTTAAAACCTGCATATGTTGGTGATACAATTAAATCTAAATCCAAAATAATAGGTCTGAAAGAAAATTCAAATGGTAAAACAGGAACAGTGTATGTCGAATCAGTTGGAGAAAATCAAAAAGGAGAAAATGTCTTATCATACTTCAGATGGCTAATGATGAGAAAAAAAAGTAACAAAACGCACCTTGAAAAACCAACAATTCCTGATTTACCTGAATTTGTGGACGAAAAAGAATTTATAGTTCCAGAAAAGTTTGATAATAAAAAATGGGATCCTATCATCACAGGCAGTAATGCATTCTTCGAAGACTATAATGTAGGCGAAGAGATACATCACTTGGATGGTCAGACAATCGAAGAAGCCGAACATCAAATAGCAACAAGGCTTTATCAAAATAATGCAAGAGTACATTTTAATCATCATGTTGAGAAAGATGGTAGGTTCGGTAAAAGAATTATTTATGGTGGGTATATAATTTCTTTAGCTAGAGCGATAAGTTGTAATGGATTCGCAAATGGCTTTAGGATCGCTGCAATTCATTCAGGACGTCATTCGGCGCCTACCTTTAGTGGTGATACTATCTATGCTTGGTCTAGAGTACTTAGCAAAACGACAATAAATAATTCTATTGGTGCCCTAAAAATAAAAACTTTTGCATCAAAAAATGACAATAAAATGTCTTTTCCTGAAGGAAAAAACTTGCCCGATAATATTGTATTAGACCTCAATTATTCAATTTTAATTCCAAAAAAAGTTTAAAATGAATAACAAGGAACAACTACCATTATCACCTCATCTTCAAGTTTATAGACCTCAATTAACCTCAGTTTTGTCTATTAAACACAGAATAACTGGTTTTTGTCTAAGCCTTGCTTTACCTCTTTATATATTTTGGTTAATATCTCTATTATTTGGTCCTTTAAGTTATACTTTTTTTTTAAAAATCTGCTCTCATTACATATTAAAAATAATTTTTATTTTAATAACATATGGATTCATTTATCACATGATGAATGGAATTAGACATTTATTTTGGGATCTAGGAATTGGTTTATCAATAAAATTTTCATCTATTTCAGCTGTTTTTATTATTATTCTATCTGTATTATTAACCTTTTTTGTAACAAGTAAGTTTATTTTATGATTAAAATAAACATTCCAGAAAAAATTATGTGGAGCTTACAAAGACTGAGCGCAATTTTAATACTTATTTTCACAATTTGGTTTTTGATCTCTTTTTTCAATAATGGCTTCAGTAATTATGAGGAAACAATTTTATGGATAAAGAAAAGCTATAATTCTATTTTATTATTTGTTTTTTCTACATCAATTTTTTTTCACTCAAGTCTTGGTCTGACAGTAATTATAGATGATTACGTTCATGATAACGTTTTAAAAAAATTACTTTCTATATTTAAAAATTTAGTTATAACATCATGTATTGTTTTTTCAGGAATTAGTTTGTATTTAATTTAATGCTTACAATATAAATGATATGTTAGTAGATAAAAAAGAATTTGATATAGTCGTTGTTGGTGCAGGGGGTTCCGGATTAAGAGCAACTATGGGTTGTGCGTCATCTAAATTAAAAACAGCATGTATTTCAAAAGTATTTCCAACAAGAAGTCATACCGTAGCAGCTCAAGGGGGAATTAGTGCAGCTCTTGGAAATATGGGTGAAGATGATTGGAAATGGCACATGTATGATACTGTCAAGGGTTCTGATTGGCTAGGAGATCAGGATGCAATAGCATTTATGTGTAAAGAAGCTCCTGAAGCTGTTATAGAGCTTGAACACTATGGTGTTCCTTTCTCTAGAACTGAAAACGGAAAAATTTATCAAAGACCATTTGGTGGCATGACCACACACTTTGGAGAAGGGACTGCACAAAGAACTTGCGCTGCCGCTGATAGGACTGGTCATGCTATGTTACACTCGCTTTATCAACAGTCTTTATCACATAATGCGGAATTTTTTGTAGAGTATTTTGTTCTTGATCTTGTAATGAATGATAAAAATGAATGCTGTGGTGTTGTAGCTTGGAATTTACACGATGGTAAACTTTATTTTTTTAGTTCTAAGATGGTTATTTTAGCAACAGGTGGCTACGGAAGAGCTTATTATTCCTGTACATCCGCGCATACATGCACTGGCGATGGTGGTGGGATGGTCTTGCGAGCAGGTCTTCCTCTTCAAGATATGGAATTTACACAATTTCATCCTACGGGAATATATGGCGCAGGCGTTTTAATTACTGAAGGTGCTAGAGGTGAAGGTGGTTATTTGACAAATAAAGATGGTGAGAGATTCATGGAAAGATATGCACCAAATGCCAAGGATTTAGCAAGCAGGGATGTTGTATCTAGGTCTATGACTACAGAAATTATGGAGGGTAGAGGTTGTGGTGCCAAACAGGATCATATAAATCTTAATCTAAGTCATCTGGACAAAAAAACATTAGAGGAAAAGTTACCAGGGATTACTGAATCAGCGAGAATTTTCGCAGGAGTTGATGTAAAAAAAGAACCAATACCCGTTCAACCAACAGTTCACTATAATATGGGAGGAATACCAACAAATATTCATGGTGAAGTACTAACTGTCGTTAATGGAAAAGATAAAGTGATCAAAGGTTTAATGTCCATCGGGGAGGCTGCATGTGTTTCTGTTCACGGTGCTAATAGATTAGGTTCAAACTCTCTTTTAGATTTAGTCGTTTTCGGACGCTCTGCATCCAAAAGATGTGCAGAAATAATTGATAAAAAAAAAGAAAATTATTCAAATGTAAATAATAGCATAAAAAAAATCTTGACAAGGTTTGATAGAATTAAAAATTCAAAAGGAAAAAATTCAATTTCTAAACTTAGATTAGAAATGCAATATACTATGCAAAACTATTGTCCAGTTTACCGCTCCGGAGAACTTATGATAGAGGGTAAGAAAAAATTGTTGGATATCTTGTCAAAAGTTAACAATGTAAAAATTACTGATAGATCACTCATTTGGAATACTGAAATTGTTGAAGCACTTGAACTTCATAATTTAATCTTACAATCAATCGCTAGTATGGATACTGCTATTGAGAGAACAGAGAGTAGAGGAGCTCACTCAAGGTTAGACTACCAGGATAGAAATGACAAAAAATGGTTGAAACACAATTTAGTATGGACAAATCATAATGGAAACACAACATTTAATACTAGGCCCGTAAAACTTGAAACAAATAATATTGAAGTTTCAACAATTAAGCCAAAAGCAAGAGTTTATTAGAAAATTATTATGGTTGAATTTTTACTCCCAAAGAACTCAAAAATAGAAGATGGAAAAGTCTTTAAAAAAAGGGGTTCAAAAAATTTAAAATTAATTGAAATTTACAGATGGGAAAGAGACTCTGGTAATAAGCCAAGAATTGATAAATTTTACATTGAATTAGGCAAAGTAGGCCCCATGCTTCTAGATGCCCTGATTTATATTAAAAACGAGTTAGATCCGAGTCTTACTTTCCGACGCTCTTGTAGAGAGGGTATCTGTGGTTCATGCTCAATGAATGTGGATGGAACAAACTCACTTGCTTGTTTGAAACCTCTTGAAAAAAATCAAAAAAAAGTAAAAGTATATCCGTTACCACATATGAAAGTTATAAAGGATTTAGTTCCAGATTTAAGTCAATTTTTTGAACAATATAAGTCTATAAAACCCTGGCTTAGACCCAAAAAAAAGCCTAAGAACACAGAGATTCTTCAAAGCCCAGAAGAACGCAAAAAATTAGACGGTTTGTATGAATGCGTTTTGTGTGCGTGTTGCTCAACTTCTTGTCCAAGCTACTGGTGGAATGGGAACAAATTTCTTGGTCCTGCTATCTTATTGCAGGCGTATCGTTTTATTGTTGACAGCAGGGACAAAGATACAAAGGAAAGAGTGAAAATGTTAGACGATGCCTTTAAACTTTATAGATGTCACACCATAATGAATTGTACAAAAACTTGTCCTAAAGGTCTAAATCCTGCAAAAGCCATTGCGTCTATTAAGAGAATGCAAATTTCGTCTTGATATTTGTGAAAACGCATATACAAATTGTCAAAAATATACTCCTTAAAGAAAGTCATTTCAAACCTAACATTGCACAACTAAATATTATAAAAAAAATCATTATTTTAATTAATAAAAACTCCCCTAATTTGATGTTAAAGAATTTTTTTTACGAAAAAAAAAGTGGTATCTACTTGTATGGGCCTGCAGGTAGAGGCAAATCGGTAATAATGAAAGCTTTTAACAGAATTCAAGCAAATAAAGATTCAAGTCTTTTTCACTTTAATGAGCTTATGTTTAAATTACAAAAAATTGATTTTTCAAATGAATCCAAACTTTTAGATGAACTTAAAAAAAATAAAATTTTTTTTTCAAATCAAAAACTTATTTTTGTCGATGAATTAGAAATTAATAATATTGCTGACGTTATACTTTTAAAAAAATTTATCAATATTGCGAAAAAAATTAAAATAATGATTCTCTTTACAAGTAACTTTTCACCTGAAAATTTATATTTTAATAATCATCATAAAAAACAAATAATAGAATTTATCGAAATTATTAAAAATAAATTTGAAATTATTAAATTAAATACAAGATCAGACTACAGAATTAAAAATTCCTCATTATCAGATTTTCTTTTTGAAAATACTAAAGAAACAAATAATAATGAAATGAATATACTAAAAAAAAAGATTATAAATAATAAATCAGGAATTGAAAAAAAGATAGAAAGACCCGGTCACACATTTTCTTTAAAAAAATTCTATGGAGACTTGTTAGAGTGCGATTTTAATTTGATTTGTGGAACAAATTTAAATTTTAAAGACTACCTTTTTTTATTGGATTCAATAAATTTTCTTTTCATAAAAAATGTTCCCATGTTAAAAAAAGAAATTAATGATAAAATTAAAAGATTCATTTACCTAATAGACGCAGTTTATGAGAGAAAAAAAATTCTATCTATTTCAACGTTAGTAAAGTTTGACAAAATTTATCTGAAATCCCATAATAATTTAGATTTTAAAAGAACGTACTCAAGATTAAATGAAATTTTATCAAAGAAGTATATTATAGATAATTCTCCTAAACAGCATAAATTTTTACACTTGGATGATTAAAATGGATGATAATATTAAAAAAAATTCTTTTATTGAAGATGAGATTAATTTTTTAAAGCAAAAGAGAAAAGCTGTTATACTCGCGCACTATTATCAAGATGAGGACATCCAAGATATTGCAGATTTTGTTGGTGATTCACTAGATTTATCAAAAAAAGCAGCAAATACTGAGGCAGAAGTAATTGTTTTTTGTGGTGTAAAATTTATGGCTGAAGTTGCAAAGATCTTAAGTCCTAATAAAAAAGTAATTTTACCTGATATGAATGCTGGATGTTCATTAGAAAAATCTTGTAAACCACAAAATTTTAAAATTTTTAAAGATAAACATCCAGAATATAAAGTTATTTCATACATCAATTGTTCTGCTGAAATCAAAGCCATGACAGATATAATAGTTACCTCCTCTAATGCAAAAAAAATCATAGATAGTCTTCCGAAAAATGAAAAAATAATATTTGCTCCAGATAAAAATCTAGGACTATATCTAAATAAGATAACAAAAAGAAATATGCTCTTGTGGAATGGTTCTTGTGTAGTGCATGAAATCTTTTCTGAAAAAGAAATTCTTAAATTAAAAATTAGAAATGACGATGCTGAAATAATTGCACATCCAGAATGTCCAGAATCCATTCTTAATCACGCAGATTTCATAGGTTCTACATCAGCACTTTTATCGTATGTAAATGAAAGTAGCTCAAATAAATTTATAATAGCAACTGAGCCACATATAATTCATCAGATGAAAAAGTTGAAACCATCTAAAATATTTATTCCTGCTCCAACAAACAACGAAGAATGCTCTTGTTCAATATGTCCATATATGGAATTAAATACGATAGAGAAACTCAAAACATGTTTATTAAAAATGAGTCCTGAAATTGAATTATCTGAGGAATTGATTTTTAAATCAAAGAAACCACTAAATAGAATGCTTGAATTAAGTTAGTTCATTTAAATGAAAAAAAAACAACTAACTAATTTCGCTGTAAATCTTTTGAAAAAAGAATTAAAAATCGATACAGGAAACTCACCTTTAAATGATATAACTTCAAATTTTTTAATAAACAAAAAAAAGATCAAAGCATCAATTGTAGCAAGACAAAAAATAATTTTGTGCGGAATAAGTTTTATAAATGAATTTTTAAAAATTTATAAGAACAAATTAGAGATTAAAAATTATTTTCGAGACGGTCATTTAATACAGAAGAATGATGTAATATTAGATATAATTGGAGATCCAAAACTTATTTTGTTACTAGAAAGAACCGTACTTAACTTCATTCAACATCTAAGTAGTATTTCTACTTCAACATATGAACTCATCGAAAATTTACAAAATTCAAAAATCCAAATATTAGATACAAGAAAGACTATCACAGGATTAAGATTTATTCAAAAATATGCAACATTAATCGGAGGTGCAAAAAACCATAGATTTGGTTTACATGATCAAATTTTTATTAAAGATAATCACATAAAGATAGCTGGTGGTATTGATAATGTTTTAAAAGTAATTAACGAAAAAAAAATAAGTAATTTTATAATTGAATGTGAAAATAAAAATCAAGTTGAAAAAGCAATAAATTCTGGGTGCAAATATATTTTACTTGATAATATGAAAAAAAAAGAACTGATTGAAGTTATCAGACTTAGAAAAAAGAAAAATATAATTTTTGAAATAAGTGGCGGTGTAAATAAACGTAATATAAGTAAATACAAAAACTTAGATATAAATTACATTTCGTCAGGCTTTATAACGCAAAATCCTGAACCAGTTGATATAGGACTCGATATTTTTTAAATAATTGAGTTTTTTTTGAGTGAGTATATTATAAGTTTAAGATTAGGAAAAAATTTGAAAAAAATAAGTCTTATTGGTGCAGGGAATATAGGAGGTACAATTGCCTCAATGATTATGTCAAAAAATCTAGCTAATGTTGTTCTAATTGATATTCAACAGGGCTTGGCAAAAGGTAAGGCTCTTGATCTAAATCAAAGTAAAGCAGTGACTAAAACTGCTATAAGCATTAGAGGTTCAGAAGATCTAGAAGAAATTCAAAACAGCGATGTGATTATTGTTACAGCTGGTATAGCAAGAAGACCAGGTATGAGCAGAGATGATTTGATTGAAACTAATTTTAATATTATGGAAAATATTGGTTTATCTATTAAAAAAAATAGTCCAAACGCATTCGTAATTTGTGTAACAAATCCGCTAGATGCAATGGTTTGGACGCTTTATAAAACGAGTGGTTTGGACAAAAAAAAAATTGTAGGAATGGCAGGTATTTTGGACACATCAAGGTTTAAGTACTTTTTATCTGATGAACTCAATGTTTCATCGGAAGATATCAGTACTATTGTTCTTGGAGGACACGGAGATACGATGGTGCCTTTGTTGAGATTTACCTGTGTAAACGGTGTACCAATCGATAATTTTGTGAAAAAAGGAATTATCTCACAAAAAAAATTAGATAGTATTGTTGAAAGGACACGAAATGGTGGCGGAGAAATTGTGGGTTTACTAAAAAATAGTTCAGCGTATTATGCTCCTGCAGTTTCAGCTCTAGAGATGGCTGAATCATTCTTATTTAATCAAAAAAAATTACTACCTTGTTCTACACTATTAGAGGGTGAATACGGATATAAAGAACTGTTTGTTGGTGTGCCCATAGTTATTGGTGAAAGTGGCGTTGAAAAAATATATGAAATTGATTTCATTGAATCAGAAAAGAATAATTTTGATAAAAGTGTTAGTGCAGTACGTGAACTTACACAAAAATGTAAAAAACTTCTTGTTTAAACAAACATTATTCGATATTTTGATCTACTAAATTTAAATAATTATCTTTATGGACATTCACGAATACCAAGCAAAACAGTTAATTTCTAAATTTGGAGTTAATATCCCTGCTGGTGAAGTTATATTTCAACCCCATGAAGCAATAACTGTTATATCTTGGTTGAATGAAGACCAGGTAGTAGTAAAAGCTCAAGTACATGCGGGAGGAAGAGGCAAGGGGGGAGGAATTAAGGTTTGCAAAGGACATGATGAAATTATTGAAAATGTAGAAAAAATTTTAGGAATGAAACTTGTTACATCTCAAACAGGACCTGAAGGTAAAGTAGTCAGAAGAGTTTATTTAGAAAAAGCATTTGATATAAAAAAGGAATTCTATTTTTGTGTCACTGTTGACAGAGAAACGGGAGGAAATACTATTGTCACATCAAAAAAAGGGGGAGTAAATATTGAGGACGTAGCAGAAAAAAATCCTGAAGAAATCTTTAAAGTAAAATTAGGTCCAGGAAGTCCACTTCTTACACATCATGCCAGAACAATTGCATACCAACTTGGCTTGAGTGGTGTTGCTGCCAAAAAAGCGCAAAAAAATTTTGTTTCATTATACAATGCTTTTACTAAATTAGACGCTTCATTATTAGAAATCAATCCTCTGGCGGTTACAAATAATGACGATGTTGTTGCATTAGATTGCAAAGCTAGTTTTGATGATAACGCCTTATATAGACAAAGAGAAATTGCTGGAATGAAAGATGATAATGAATATGATCCTCTAGAGCTAGAAGCTGCTAGACATGATTTAAACTACGTTAAATTGGATGGAAATATTGGTTTGATGGTAAATGGGGCAGGATTGTCTATGGCTACAATGGATATTATACAACACTATGGTGGTAAAGCAGCTAACTTTATGGATGTTGCAGGTGCCGCAACACCTGAAAGAGTGGCTGCAGCTTTCAAATTGATATATAGAGATTCTGACGTTATGGGAATATTAATAAATATTTTTGGTGGTATGATGAGATGTAATGACATTGCACAAGGACTAGTTAATGCAGCTAAAGATGTTGGGTTAGACAAGCCGTTAGTAGTAAGATTAGAAGGTACTAATGTTGAAATGGGTATGGATATATTAAAAAGTTCGGGTTTTCCAATTACTCCTGTCCCTACAATGGATCAGGCAGCAAAAGAAATAGTAGAACTAGTTAACAAATAAAATGGCTGTTTTAATCACAAGAGATACTAAAATAATTTGTCAGGGCTTCACGGGGGCGCAAGGAACTTTTCATTCGGAGAGGGCCATCGAATATAACACAAATTTAGTCGGAGGTGTTACTCCTGATAAAGGTGGACAAAAACACCTTGGATTGCCAGTTTACAACACTGTAGTTGAAGCAAAAAAAGCGACAGGGTGCAATGCTAGTGGTGTATTTGTACCTCCTCCATTTGCTGCAGATGCTATTCTTGAGGGAGTAGAAGCTGAGTTAGACCTAATTGTTTGTATTACTGATGGCATACCAACTAGCGATATGCAGAGGGTAAAAAGAGAAATGAAAGGTTCTAAGACAAGGTTAGTTGGTCCTAACTGTCCCGGGGTTTTAACCCCAGGTGTTGGTAAAATTGGAATAATTCCTGGGCATATTTGTAAGTCTGGAAGAATAGGAGTAGTTTCAAGATCTGGAACTTTATCTTATGAATCTGCGGTTCAGACAGCAGAACTTGGACAATCTACTATTATTGGAATAGGAGGGGATCCAGTTAATGGTACCAATTTTGTTGATGCTTTAGAACTTTTTCTTGATGATCCAGATACTGACGGAATCGTATTAATAGGAGAGATTGGGGGAACCGCCGAGGTTGAGGGCGCTGATTTTATTAAATCCTGGAGCAAAAATATATCAAAACCAGTTGCAGGATTTGTAGCAGGTGCAGCTGCACCAAAAGGAAAAAAACTTGGTCATGCTGGTGCTATTATAAGCAGCGGTTCTGAAACAGCAGAGGCAAAAAAAGATGCTCTAAAATCTGCTGGCGTTACTGTTGCAGATACAATCACAACGATTGGTGATGCTATGCGAAAAGCAATGAAAATTTAATGAGACTAAATTAATGAAACATGCAATTATATCATATTTAGGTAAAAACAAACCAAAACTAATTACTTCAATCACCTCAAAATTAACTGATCTAGGAGGAGAATTTTCTGGAGTAACATTCGCTACGTTGGGTAGAGCATGCGAATTGACAATGGTGTACAGTAAACCTAATAACATGGAAATTGAAGAAATAAAGCATGAACTGCAAAATATTGAACCATGTAAAGATGGTGAATTTAATGTAAATGCATTTCATTTAGACGATGAATCTGGACCTACTACCAAAATTACTCATAGAATTATTTTATCCGGTGAAGACCAAAAGGGTCTTTTACATAAAATAATAAATACCTTAGATGAAAACTCTGCGGTCATAGTCAGAATGAATACTGAAAAGATAACTTTTCCTGACAATACTCAATATATTTCAAGATTTGCTATAGCTGTGAGAGAAGACAACGCACCAAAGTGTCTCTCAGAAATAGTAAAGGTCGCTGGTCAAATGAAGCTTACTTTTCGATATGAAACTTCATAATTTCACTTGTTCCTGGGATGGTAAATATCAATAATTTTTTTTAGTCTATCAGAATCGACCGCCGTGTACTTTTGAGTTGATGTCAACGATTCGTGACCTAATAATTCCTGGATAGTTCTTAGATCAACCATATTATTTAAAAGTTGTGTAGCGAAGCTATGTCTAAATGTATGAGGTGTTACATTTTCAGGAAGGATAAGAAAGTTTCTTATTTTTCTAATCTCTTTTTGGAAAACGCTCGGATCTAGTTTTTTTCCTCTTGCTCCTAAAAATAGATATTCACTTTCTTTAATTTTAATTGGAATTGATTCATACATGATAATAATAAATTTTTTTAGCTCCTCAAATATTGGAACAACTCTTTGCTTTTTGCCTTTTCCTAAAATTAGAATATGATCATTTGAATTTGAGAATTGAGATATTTTAAGTTTTAGTACCTCATTTATCCTAAGACCAAGTCCCCACATCAAAAAAATTATGGCTATATTTCTTTTTGCTATCCAATTCTTTTTATTTTCTTTCAATATTTCTATTATTTTTTCAACCTGCTTGATTGACAAAGGTCTTGGTAAAGATTCTGAAAACTTTGGAGATTTTAAATAAACAATAATTGAACTTTTTATAATTTTCTCTTTAATCAAAAATTGAGTTAAACTTTTAATTGACGATAGAGCTCTTGCGTTAGATCTAGAATTAATTCCTTTTTTTAGTCTAAAGAAAAACCAAGATCTAATAGTTTTCTCGTCAATGGATTTAAAAATATCAATGTTTAATACTTGATTTTTATACGATATAATAAAATTACAAAAGTTTTTAAGATCTAGACTATAAGAGAAGCAGGTGCTTGAAGACAACCTTTTTTCATTTGAAAGCCACTTCAACCAATCAGACTTTATTTTTTCAAAATGTCTACTTTCCATTTACTAAAAACTTACATTTTTGTTGAAAAATCTTGGAAAAAAAAAGAACTAATTCAGAGCCTTTATTTTTCAGAAACATTTTTTCTTTACTACCAAAAACTAATATCGAGGGCGCATTAAAAATTTTTTTGTTTAAAGAAAAAATAGCATTTGAATATATCTTATACTTTACTGATTTGAAAAGATTTAATTTATCATCAACAGCGTCCATAATGAAATATCCATTTTTTCCATAGACCTGTTTTATTTTTTCAGATTGAATATAATGACCCCCAAAGTCTATAATTTTTTTATCTGAACACAATAATAATATACAATCAATATCTAAAATATTCGGTAAGCTTTTATTGACAAAGGATATTAATAACTTTAAATCATTGAATTCTATGGTTTTAAGAATCGCTTCATGAACTTTATTTTGAGTGAGAAAATTATATCTCACATTTTTAATAATTTGAATTTGCTTATTCTTCAATTTATTTATAATCCAATCTTTAAAAGAAATTACATCCTCACTAGTTTGACTTTGTGTTTCATTAGGGAAATTTAATGTTTCTAATAAATTAGAATTTTCAATAAAAAAATCTGGATTTTTCTTTAAAAATTCAATAACCACATTTCTATCAATTTTTTTTTTTAACATTTTTTTTATAACCTTAAAAATTATATTATATACACATAATTTATTCTTTTAAATCTACTTTTAATAGAAAACTTATGATAATAAAAATTCTTTTACCAATCAGGTCCGAAAAAATATTTTTTTATAAAATATCTCATTCAAAAAATATAAAAAAAGGAACTCTAGTTGAAGTAGATTTTAGAGGGAAAAAAAAAATTGGGGTAATATGGGACCAAGTAATCGACTATGAACCCTCGATTAAAATAAAAGTAGTTTCAAGAGTATTTTATAAATTATGTTTAACAGACGAGTTAATAAAAAGCATTGAATTTTTTTCAAATTATTCATGTAATTCTTTACAACTAATTAGCAAACTGTGTTTAACCAACTTTTCCAGTAAATATTACGATCAAATCATTGAAACAAAAATTTCAAATAAAATTACTGATACTAACCATTTTAAATTTAATTATAAAATGAACGATGAGCAAAAAATTGCTTTTAATGTTTTAAGAAAAAAATTAGATAAAAGCTTCAATGTATCGGTTATAGAAGGAGTTACTAATTCTGGTAAAACAAGAGTTTACATGAACGTAATAATTGAAGCTTTAAAAAAAGGACTACAATGTGTAATTCTTGTGCCAGAAAAGATTTTAACTAAACAATGGGTAAGAGAACTGCAAAAAGATTTTAATCTAGATCCTGAAATATATCACTCTTCAATATCAAAAAAAAAAAAAAATGAAATTTGGTTAAATACCATATCTGGTAAAGCAAATATAATTATTGGGACTAGGTCAGCAATTTTTTTACCTTATAAAAGATTAGGACTAATTGTAATAGATGAAGAACACGATACATCTTTTAAGCAAGAGGAAAATATAATTATTAATACAAGAGATTTTGGAATATTAAGGGCAAAGTTTGCAAGGTGTTTAGTTGTTTTAGCATCTGCCACTCCTTCAATAGAAACCTACCACAATTGTCAAATTAATAAATATGAAAAAATAAAACTTATCAGTAGGGTAAAAAATACATCACCTCCAAAAATTGATTTCATAGATATGAGGCTTAATTCAAAACCTGTGAATTCTTTCATTTCTAAAGAATTAGAACTAAAAATTATGAGTACGTTAAATAAAAAAAAACAATCCTTAATATTCATAAATAAACGCGGCTACGCTCCAACAGTAATATGTAAAAAATGCGGGCATATAAAGCAATGTATTAACTGCGAGATTTCGCTTGTTCTTCATAAAAAAACAAAAAATAAGGATGATTTACTTTTATGTCATTATTGTAATTATCATGAAAATTTTAAAAATTTTTGTAATCGTTGTAATTCAATTGAAAGCTTCGACGCTGTTGGTCCAGGTATTGAAAAAGTCTTTGATGAGGTAAAGAAATTATTTCCAAATGCAAAAGTTTGCTTGATGTCAAGTGACGTAATTAACTCAAATAAAAAGTTTGAAAAAATTTTGAATCTAATTCTAAATAAAAAAATTGATATTATTGTAGGCACTCAAATTACATCAAAAGGCCACCATTTCCCTGATCTTGATACTGTCGGAATATTGAATATGGACACACTTTTAAATAGTTTTGACCTTCGCTCATCTGAAAGGGTATATCAACTTATTACACAACTGGCTGGAAGAGCTGGCAGAGAAAAATCCAGAGGCAATGTTTTAATTCAAACTTATCAGCCAGAACACCCAGTTTTTAAATGCTTTAATGAAAAAGAGTTAAATTTTTTTGAGTGGGAGATTAATCAAAGAAGACAGTTATTTAGTCCTCCTTTCTCAAATTTAATATCTATAATAATAGAGGGTAAAAATACTAATGAAACCGAAGAGAAGAGTATAAGCTTAACTCGACTTATCTCAGAAAAATTTGAAAATCTTGAGATTTTAGGTCCTGCGCCTGCAGTTTTATTCAAATTAAAAAATATTTTTAGATGGAGAATTTTAATAAAAATTCTTAAAAATTCAAATACTCAAAATGAATTAAAAAAATATTTAATGCAGATAAAAGGTGAAAATAAAATTGATTTTAAAATAGACGTTGACCCTCAGAATTTTTTTTAATTAATTTATTTTAGAACATTGAATAAAAAAATTTGATATGTTAAGTATTTAATCTAACAGCTTAATTGGACCAAATTTGACAAATAATATAACAGACTTCAATGAAATATGCTTTAGGTACGCTAGAGCTCTAATTTCTTCTAGTAAAGATGAAAAAGAGTTAAAGAAAAATAAAAGTTTCTTTGATTCATTGATCTCTTTAGTAGATGAAAGTGAAGATTTTAAAAAATTCGTTTACAACCCTCTTATTTCCTCTCACAAAAAATTATTAATTTTAGATCAAATCCTTGGAAAACTAAGTTTTGAGAAAAAATTTTCAAATTTTATAAAAGTTATAACTAAACATAATAGGCTTTTTACCATTCACAAAATCCATTCTTTATTCACAAGCCTAATTGAAGAAAAAGAAAATATAGTAAAAATCTCTGTAATAACAACCAAACCAATGAATAAAAACTTGTCAGAAACTTTAAAAGAAAAGTTTGAAAAAGTTACAAAGAAAAAGGTTGATATAAATAATTTAGTAGATGCAGATATTTTAGGTGGTGTTATTATAAAGTTTAATTCCGTAATGATAGATGCTTCCGTAAGAACCAAACTTGAAAAGTTTCAATATTCAATGAAAGGCTAAGTAAAAATGACCATTGATGCATCTGAAATCTCAGAAATTCTAAAAAAAGAAATTGAAAACTTTGATACTCAAAATGAAGTATCAGAAATTGGAACTGTTTTGACTGTTGGTGACGGTATTGCTCGTGTTTACGGATTGGATAATGTTCAAGCTGGCGAGATGGTAGAGTTCCCGAATGAAATTAAAGGTATGGCTTTGAATCTTGAGGAAGATAATGTGGGTGTTGTTATATTTGGAGATGATAGATCAATTAAAGAGGGTGATGTAGTAAAAAGAACAGGAAATATTGTAGAAGTTAAGGTTGGGAAAGGTCTACTTGGTAGAGTTGTTGACGGCCTAGGCAATCCAATAGATGGAAAAGGTAAACTAACAAATGTAAAATCACAAAGAGTCGAAGTAAAAGCGCCTGGAATAATACCCAGACAATCAGTAAATGAGCCAATGCAAACTGGGATTAAAGCCATTGACAGTTTAATTCCAATAGGGAGAGGTCAAAGAGAATTGATAATTGGTGATCGACAAACTGGAAAAACTTCAGTGATCGTTGATACAATTTTAAATCAAAGAGAAATTAATAAGACAAAAGATGAAAGTAAAAAATTATATTGTATTTATGTTTCAATTGGTCAGAAAAGGTCTACTGTTGCGCAAATAGTAAAGACTTTAGAAGATTATAATGCCTTAGACTATTCAATAGTGATTGCAGCTACGGCTTCAGATCCAGCTCCACTTCAATACCTAGCTCCCTATACAGGTTGTGCCATGGGAGAGTATTTTAGAGATAATGGTATGCATGCCGTAATATTTTACGATGATCTTTCTAAACAAGCAGTTGCTTATCGACAAATGTCTCTTTTACTAAGACGTCCGCCTGGAAGAGAGGCTTATCCAGGAGATGTTTTTTACGTTCACTCAAGACTACTTGAGAGAGCTGCTAAAATGAATGATAAAGAAGGAGGCGGTTCACTTACCGCATTACCTGTCATTGAAACTCAAGCTGGAGATGTTTCTGCATATATCCCTACTAATGTAATTTCAATAACAGATGGGCAAATTTTTCTTGAAACTGAACTTTTTTTCAAGGGTATAAGACCTGCTGTAAACGTTGGTTTATCAGTAAGTAGAGTTGGTTCTGCGGCTCAAATTAAAGCAATGAAACAAGTTTCTGGTTCAATAAAACTTGATTTAGCTCAGTTTAGAGAGATGGAAGCATTTTCTCAATTTGCTTCTGATTTAGATTCTTCAACAAGAAAACTACTTGAAAGGGGTAGAAGACTTACAGAAATTCTAAAACAACCCCAATATTCGCCATTGAGAGTAGAAGAACAAGTCGTTATAATTTATGCCGGCGTAAATGGGTTTATTGACGATATAAATATTAAATCAGTAACAACTTTTGAAACTCAACTTCTTAAAGAACTTAAAGATTCTGGTAAGAACATTCTTGAAACAATTAGAAGTGAAAAAAGCATTTCAAAAGAGTTAGAAACGCAAATGGACAATTTTATCAAAAAAATTGCGTCTAGTTTTAAAGGAGAATAATCTTGCCTAGTCTGAAAGATTTGAGAAATCGAATTTCTAGTGTGAAATCTACTAAAAAAATAACTTCAGCCATGAAAATGGTTGCAGCTGCAAAATTAAAAAAAGCTCAAGACAACGCAATCGCAGCTAGGCCATATGCTGAGAGAATGTCTAAAATAATTTCATCTTTAAAAAAAAATTCTAATTTTTCAAGCGATAGTCCATCATTGATTACAGGAACTGGAATAAATAAAAAAGTATTGTTGTTAGTTTGTTCTGCCGATAGAGGTTTGTGTGGTGGTTTTAATAGTTCAATTATCAAGTATACTAATAAAATTGTAAAAAAGTATAAAACAGAAGGCAAAGAGGTAAAATTTATTTTCATCGGTAAAAAGGCTAAAAATGCACTCATAAAACAATACAAAAATGACATAGTAGAATTCTTTACAGATGTAGCTAGTCCAGAAGTAGATTTTGAACAAGTAAAAAAAATAAGAAATTTAATTATAGAAAACTTTAATAAAAGTGTATTTGATAGATGTGAAATCGTTTATACTAAATTTTTGAGTGCAATATCTCAAGAAGTCAAGATGGATCAACTTGTTCCACTCAATAATGAGTCAGAAAGATTTTCTGATGAAAAAGAAGTTAGTAATGCATTGGTTTATGACTTTGAACCAAGCGAAGAGGAAATATTAGAAAGTATAGTTCCTGAAAATCTAGCAATGCAAATTCTTACTGGATTACTTGAAAGTACTGCAAGTGAACATGGTTCAAGAATGACAGCTATGGATAATGCCACTAGAAATGCAAATGATAAAATTGATGATCTAACTATGTTTTATAATCGTTCAAGACAGGCAGTTATAACTAAAGAACTAATAGAAATAATTTCTGGAGCAGAAGCAATTTAATAGGAGAAGATATGAGTCAAAATACTGGAGAAATTAAACAAATTTTGGGAGCTGTTGTCGATGTAAGCTTTAAAGAAAAGCTACCTGAAATTCTAAACGCCCTTACAATTAATCATGAAAATAAAAATCTTGTACTTGAAGTAGCTCAGCATTTGGGTGAAAATACTGTTAGAACAATTGCGATGGATTCCACGGATGGACTTATAAGAGGTCAAAAAGTTGTTGATAGCGGTGAACCTATAACAGTTCCTGTGGGACCGGAAACTCTTGGAAGAATTATAAATGTTGTTGGCGAGTCTATTGATAACAGGGGTGAAATCAAAACAAAGCTTAAGTCACCAATTCATAAAAGCGCTCCAGAGTTTATAGATCAATCAACAGAAACTGAAATTTTAGTCACAGGTATCAAGGTCGTTGATTTATTGGCGCCTTATTCAAAGGGAGGAAAAATTGGTTTATTCGGTGGAGCTGGTGTAGGTAAAACAGTTTTAATAATGGAGCTCATTAATAATATTGCCAAAGGACATGGTGGATATTCTGTTTTTGCTGGAGTTGGTGAAAGAACGAGAGAAGGTAATGATTTATATCATGAAATGATAGAGTCAGGAGTTATAAAATTAGACAAAAATGATTCTAAGGCCGCATTAGTTTATGGACAGATGAATGAGCCTCCCGGAGCTCGAGCAAGAGTGGCTTTAACAGGTCTTACACTTGCTGAATATTTTAGAGATCAAGAAGGACAAGATGTGTTATTTTTTGTCGACAATATCTTTAGATTTACCCAAGCAGGCTCAGAGGTTTCTGCTTTGCTTGGAAGAATTCCGTCAGCAGTCGGATATCAACCAACATTGTCTACAGATATGGGAGCTCTTCAGGAGAGAATCACTTCAACCAACAAAGGTTCAATAACATCAGTGCAAGCTATATATGTCCCTGCGGATGATCTAACTGATCCAGCCCCTGCTACTTCCTTTGCTCACCTTGATGCTACAACAGTTTTATCAAGGCAAATCGCTGAGTTGGGAATATATCCGGCTGTTGATCCATTAGATTCTACGTCACGTGTTTTAGATCCAAGAGTTGTAGGTGAAGAACATTATAATGTTACTAGAAAGGTACAAGAAACACTTCAACAATACAAATCCTTGCAAGATATAATAGCGATACTAGGCATGGATGAACTTTCAGAAGATGATCAATTAGTTGTTAATAGGGCAAGAAAAATACAAAGATTCTTATCACAACCATTTCATGTTGCTGAGGTATTTACCGGAACACCAGGCGTATTTGTCAATTTAGATGACACAATTAAAGGTTTTAAAGGTTTGGTTAATGGTGAATACGATCATATACCAGAATCAGCATTTTATATGGTTGGAACAATTGATGAAGTTCTTGAAAAAGCTAGAAATTTAGAGAAAGAAAAATAATATAAAAAAATGCTCACTGAGATTGTATCACCAAAAAAAATAATCTTATCTGAAGATTTTAAATTTATAATATTACCCGGTAAGGAGGGTGATTTAGGTATTTTTGAAAATCATACACCAACTGTCACTAACCTTCGACTAGGTTTAATTTTTTTATACAAAGAAGAAATTGTTTTTAAAAAATTTCTTGTGAACAAAGGGGTATGTGAAATAACTGAAAATAAATGTATAATTCTTACAGAAAGCGCAAGCGAAGTTAATGAGAGTGAAATAAAAAAACTCAAACATAATTTAGATTTAGAACCTGACAATATAGATCTTAGAGAAAAGATTAAAATTGCGGAGAGTATATATTATAACTAGGAATATAAGTGCTTGAACGAGTCTAATATTTTTTTGTACATTTCTTTTTTAAAAGGAACCACTAAGTTTATAATTTCTTGAGGCCTTATCCACTTCCATTCACAAAATTCTGGTTTATGCATTTTTAAATTTACTTCATCATCGTTACCTAGATAAAGGCAAGCAAACCATTGCTGAATCTGGCCTATATATTTTCCGTTCCACACTTTATTTTTTATATTCTCTGGCAAATCATATTTGTATAACTTTTCACATTGATCGATTATCATAACATTATTTGTCCCTATCTCTTCATCCAATTCACGATACATTGCATCTTTAAAAGATTCATTCTTATCTACTCCACCTTGCGGCATTTGCCAAAATTCTGACTTAACATCAACTCTTTTTCCAATCCAGACGTCTTTAGTTTTATTTAAAAGAAAGATTCCAACACCTTTTCTGTAATTAGTATTCATTGAATAAATTATTACTGCTTTATAAGATTTAGAGCTAAAATTAAATCAAGTGCCCTAGTTAATTGATAATCAGTTATTTCTTGTTTTGAATCAGAAACTGAAACATCTTTAATAGATTGCTCGTTTTTGATTGAACCTCTTAAGTCAGACTCTTTTCTTCTATTTTCTGGTTCTAAAGACTTTATTTCAGATTGTTCAACTAGTATATCAGGGTCAATACCAGTTTGTTGAATTGATCTGCCTAATGGAGTGTAATATTTTGCAGTTGTTAACTTTATAGCAACATTCTCACCCGATGGAATAATTGTTTGAACGGAACCTTTTCCAAAAGATTTTGTGCCCATTATGATCCCGCGCTTATGATCTTGTAGGGCACCAGCAACAATTTCTGATGCAGAGGCACTGCCTTGATTAATCAGTACTACTAAAGGTAATCCATTTATCATATCGCTGTTTATGGCATTATATCTACTACCTTCTTCCTTATTTCTACCTCTTGTTGAAACAATTTCTCCTTTATCTAAAAAGATATCAGTTACACTGACTGCTTGGTCTAAGAGACCACCAGGATTATTTCTTAGATCTAAAACGTAACCAATTAAACTATCCTCATTTTCTTTTTTAAAACTTTTAATAGCTTTTTTTATTTCCTCATCTACTTTTTGATTGAAAGAAGAAACTCTTATATATCCAATATTATTATTTTCAATTCTTGATTTGACAGCTTTCAGTTCAATTATGGCTCTTGTTATTTCTATTTTAATGTCATCAAGTTCATCTCTTTTTATAGTTAACATTATTGTTGAACCAACTCTTCCTCTCATTAAACCTACAGCTTCAGATAATGACATTCCTTGAACGGGTTCGTTATCAAGATGTGTTATTAAGTCACCAGCTTTAATTCCAGCTTTTTCAGCTGGAGTATCATCAATTGGCGCAATAACTTTAACAACTCCATTTTCAAGTGTTACTTCAATTCCGAGGCCCCCAAATTCTCCCTTAGTTTGCACTCTAAGTTCATCTAACTTTTCTGAATTTAGAAAGCTTGAATGGGGATCTAGAGAATTTAGCATTCCGTCAATTGCAGATTCAATTAAGTCTTTAACAGCAATTTCCTCAACATAATTATTCTTTATTTTTTCAAAAGCTTCGCCAAAAAGATTAAGATATTTGTATACTTCTTTTTTTTCGTCAGCTTGAATTGAACCGAAAAAAAATAAAACCGTTGCTAAGAAAGTCAAAATTTTTAAATTCATTTCTTGATTATGCAGATTTTTTATAAAATCTCAACTTCCTTTTTCGGATCAATTGCTTTTCCTTTAAATCTCAACTCAAAATAAATTCTTTTTTTATTCACACCACTAAAATAGTATTTTGCAATTGGTTCTCCAACAAGCACCTTATTTCCTGAAGTTGTAAGAATTTCATCCATACCAGAAAGAATAGTATGATAGCGATCAGAATTTTCTATAATAATTAAATTTCCATAACTTCTAAACTGTCCAGAAAATACTACAATTCCATTAATTGGGGAGATAACATAAGGATTATCCTTGAGTTGAAACATTATTCCATTTTTTAAAGGAAATGAATCTTTTATCTCACCAAATTTTGATGTTATTTCACCATCAACCGGAAATCTTATCTTCTTTTTTTTTAGGTTCGTATAATTTTTATTCCTTTTAAAATTACTTATCCCTTGAACTAAATCGTTTATGTTATTTGATTTTTTTTTAATTTTATTTTCTTTTTTTTTATAAATTTTATTTTTTAAACTTTTTCTTTGTAGCGAAACTTTTTTTTTGAGTTCTCTTTCGAGCTTTTTTTTATTTTTTCTTAATTCATTTTTCTGTTTATTGAAAGAAGATATCTTATCTTTTAGTTCCAAATCTAACTTTTCCACCTCACCGAGATCTAAGAAATATTCGTTAATGTTATTTTTAATTAAATCAAAATAAAATTTTGATACTATCCTATCAGAAAGAAAACTTGAATAATTTGGATATTTTTTTAGGAGTTCTTTTAATAGGTTTGAATTATAATTTTTTTGTATTAACTCTATAAGATTCTGCGCTAAGATTTCGTCTTCTATGATTTTATTTTTAAAAATTAATTGGAGCTGCTTATTTTGATTTATCTCTAGATCTAACTTCTTAATTGAATCATTTATTTTAACGAGACTTTCATGTGTTAAGATTGTTTTTTTTTGTAATAATGTAATTTCTTCGCTTGCAAAGACTTTTAAACAAATAAATAAATGAAATAATATAAAAATATTTATAATTTTTTTCATTTTTTTTCTATTAATGTTTTACCTTTCATTTCATAAGGTTTATCAATATTCATAATATCTAAAATACTAGGAGCAATATCGGCAAGACAACCTTTTTTTAATTTAATTTTATCGTTTGTACATATAATAAATGGAACAGGACTAGTAGTATGAGTGGTACATGGCATTCCAGAGTTTTCAATCATACAATCTGCGTTTCCGTGATCGGAAGTTACAATTAAAATATATCCATTATTCTTTGCAACTTTGTACAATTTTCCAAGACAGTTATCAACTGTTTCAATAGCTCTAATAGTCGCGGACAAAACTCCAGTATGACCAACCATGTCTGGGTTCGCATAATTTATTAACAAAAAATCATACTTATTTTTTTTTATTTGCACTTGAATTTTTTCTGTAAGCTCAAAAGCTGACATTTCAGGTTTTTGATCGTAGGTATTTACCCTTGGAGATGCGATTAAAATTCTGTCTTCATATTCAAATTGTTTTTCATTTCCTCCATTAAAAAAATATGTAACATGAGCATATTTTTCAGTTTCGGCCATTCTCATTTGTTTAATTTTTTTTTCTGATAAGACCTCTCCCAAAGTATTTTTTACCAGAACAGGCTTGAATAATGAATCCATATATTTGTTAATTTTTCTTGAATATTCAATTAATCCTAATGATTTACTGAAATTTATTTTTTTTCTTTTAAAATGCATGAAGTTTTCATCAAACATTGAAGTTAGTATTTCTCTTACTCTATCAGCCCTAAAATTTGTAATCAGAAGACCATCATCATCTTGAATATAATTATAATTTCCAATCTTGACTGGGATAAAAAATTCGTCAGTCAAGGAATTATTATAACTTTTTTCAATTGCTTCAATTGGATCTAAGAAAAAGTTTTTAGATTTACCCTCAACAATAGCACGATATGCTAATTCAATTCTTTCCCATCTATTATCTCGATCTAATGCATAATATCTTCCTGAAATTGTACCTATTTTTACATTGGGTTTGTTGTTAATTTTTTCTTTCAATTTCCTCATGGAATTTATTCCACTCTTAGGAGACGAATCTCTACCATCTAAAATACAATGAATAAAGATTTCCTTTGAAGTATTTGCTAATAAATCAATGAGTGCAAATAAATGATCTTCATGGCCATGAACTCCACCTGGCGAAAGAAGGCCAATAACATGAATTCTTTTTGATTTTATCTTCAAATCTTTCAGCTCTTGATTGTCTTTCAAATATCCATTATCAATAGCATCATATATTCTAAGAATGTCCTGTTTAATTGCTCTTCCAGAGCCAATATTCATATGTCCAACCTCAGAGTTACCAAATTGTCCCTTTGGTAAACCAACATCAATTTCTGATGCGTTTAAAATTGTATTTGGAAATCTTGATAGTAAATAGTCATAATTTTTTTTCTTTGAACTTGTAATAGCATTTGACCTAGATTTAGGAGCTATTCCCCAACCATCGAGTACACAAAGGATTACCTTTTTATTAATAGTTTTACTTTTCATTTATGATATGGATGATTTATATTAATAGAAGTGGCTCTGTAGATCTGCTCAATTAACATAATTCTAGACATCATGTGTGGCCAAGTTTGTCTGCCAAAAGAGAGAATGGTATTTTGTTTTTTTAAACTTGGATGCAATCCATGGGAGCCTCCTATAATAAATATAATTTTTTTTGATCCTGCTATAGCTTTTTTTTTAAAGAAGTCTGCCATCTCAATACTTGAAATATTTTTTCCATCCTTATCTAAAATAATTACTTCAGAATTTAATTCAAAATAACTCATAATTAACTTTTTCTCTTCTGATAATTTTTTTTGTATATCATAGTTAAGATTTTTTATTTCAATCAACTTAACTTTTTCTTTCATTCTCTTTTGATAACTCTCAAATAAAGTCCTGTAAGGATTATTTGAAGAGAAATGTCCTACAGCTAAAATTTTAAATTCCATTATTAACCAAATTTTTGTTGATCATTAGGAACTGAGTTCGACCAAAGTTTTTCTAAGTTATAATGCTCTCTTAGTTCAGGTTTAAAAACGTGTACAATTATATCACCAAAATCTACTAGCGCCCATTCAGCCTGAGGAATCCCCTCTACTGACAATATATTTTTTTTTAGTTGCTTAGATAATTTATGAACAATAGAGTTCACATGTCTTGAAGAACTACCATCACAAATAACTAGAAATTCAGAAATTGAGCTTTTGTTTTGTAAATCAATAACCTTTGTATTAATTGCTTTTATTTCATCTAAACAGTTTATGATTTGTTGTAATAATTTTTCTATTTCATTTATCTTTTTCATTTTAAAGTTTTAATTTTGTTGAAGACATATTATTTGGCCAACCCCTTAGAAACGTCCAACATGGAGGAGAACTTTTTTTTAGTGAAGTAATCTTTCCAGAATTTAATCTGTATTTACTGAAATAATTCAAACATTTACTCTTTTTCACAAAAAGAGAGTAAAATGGTCGGTCAAAAATTGCAATCGGAACTTTATAAAAAATAGACTTCCAGTTCTTCCACAAATGAAAATTCTCTAAATTATCTACTCCCATAATCCAAACGAAGTTTTTGGTTGGCATATTTTTTCTTAAGTAACTCAAAAGTTCTGAAGTGTACGGCGTTTTTAGTTTATATTCGAGATTTGATGCTTTGATTTTTTTTCCATTTAAATACTTCTGTACCCTCTCGAAACGTAATTTAAAACTTGATATTTTTTCCTTTTTCAATGGATTTCTAAGAGAAATGACCCACCAAATTTCGTCTAATTTTAATATTTCTTTTGCAATCAAACTTGTTCTTAAATGACCCACGTGTGGGGGATCGAAAGTTCCTCCCAATATTCCAATTGTCTTTTTTTTACAGTGAACAGTTTTAAATTTCTTCAAGGTCTTATTTGCCCATTACCTCTGACCTTATATTTAAAACTAGTAAGTTGAGATACACCTACAGGTCCCCTTGCGTGAAGTTTTGAAGTCGATATACCGATTTCAGCTCCCATACCGAATTCACCTCCATCAGCAAATTGTGTTGATGTATTATGCATAACAATTCCACTATCTATGTTATTCAAAAAATAATCTGTGACTTTTTTATCCTCAGATATTATTGAATCAGTATGACCTGAACCAAACGTGTTAATATGAGTAACAGCTTCATCAACTCCATCCTTAATAGTTTTAATTGATATAATTGCGTCTAAATATTCAGTTTTCCAATCTTTAGAAAAAGCCTTTTTAATTGAATCATCCATTTTTAAAATTTCTTTATCTCCTCTAATTTCACAATTAAGTTTCTTAAGCTTCTTAATAATCTTTGGTAGGTGAGTTTTTAAAATTTCCTTGTCAATTAATAAAGTTTCAGTAGCACCACAAATTCCTGGTCTACGCATTTTTGCATTAACTAAAACATCATGAGCAATTTTTATATCTCCAGACTTATGTATGTATGTATGACATATTCCATCTAAATGTCTAAAAACTGGAATTTTACTCTCTTTCTCAACTCTTTGAATAAGTGATCTTCCACCTCTTGGTATAATCACATCTATAAATTCACTCATTTTTAAAAGATAACCAACAGCGTCTCTACTAACTGTTGGTAAAGTTTGAAGTGCGTCCGCGGATAATCCATTCTTTTGATAAGAGTCCTTAATAGCATTTATAATTGCATTCGATGAATTAAAACTTTCGGAACCACCTCTGAGAATTACTGAATTTCCTGACTTAAGGCAAAGTGCAGATGCATCAGCAGCTACATTCGGTCTTGATTCGTATATTACACCGATAACTCCGAGTGGTACTGAAACTTTTTCTATCTTTAGTCCATTAGGCCTTGACCATTTTGAAATCACTTCTCCGACTGGATCATTTAATTTACTTATTTCTAAGATTCCATTACACATCGCTTCAATTCTCTCATTATCAAGTAGTAGTCTGTCCAAAAGTGAGTTTGCAAGTTTTTTTTTCTTAGACTGCTTCAAATCTTTAAGGTTAGCCTCGAGTATTTCTCTTTTTCTTTTGTATATATTTTCTGCTGCATCTATCAAAAGTTTATTTTTCTTTTCTTTACCCAGAACTGCAATTTCATAGGACGATTTTCTTGAGTTAAGACAAATTTGTTTTACTTCTTGAAAAAGATTATTCATTAATTTTTCTCCTTAATATAAGATTATCTCTATGGATAAGTTCTTCTTTACCAATATATCCCAATATTTTTATAAACTCAGAAGTTTTTTTGCCGATTATTAATTTTGCTTCTTCAATATCGTATAAAACTATACCTTTACCGACCAGTTTTTTATCTTCAGTTAAAATTTCTACTATGTCTCCTCTAATAAAACGTCCTTTTACCTGTAAAACTCCTGATGGAAGTAAACTTGAACCTTTTTTCAAAGCGATAGATGCGCCTTCGTCTATAATAATCTTTCCTAAAACATTGATACTGCTAAATAACCATTTCTTATAATAACTTGAGTCTGTTTTCTTGCCCTCAATCACAGTTCCTACTTTTTTTGAGTTTTTTAAAAAATTTTGTATCGGTCTGTTATATAATCCAGAGAAAATCAGTGTTTTACACCCAAAACTCGACGCTATCTCACTTGCTTCAATTTTAGTTTTCATTCCACCTGAACCAAAGGAATTAGTTTCATTTCCAGCCATTTTGTATATTTTTTTATTAATATTGTTTATTTTTCTAATAAGCTTAGCATTTTTATTTTTTTTTGGATTAAAGTTATATAAGCCATCTACATCACTCAATAAAATCAAAATATCCGCTTCAATAATCTGTGCAACTCTTGCGGCTAATCTGTCATTATCACCAAACTTCAGTTCATCTATAGCTACTGAGTCATTTTCATTAATGATTGGAATTATATTAGAATCTAATAGTGTTTGAATTGTATCTCTTACATTAAGACTTTTTCTTCTATTTTCAGTTTCTGAAAAAGTTAAGAGGATTTGTCCAATTTTAATTTTTTGGGCCAAAAAGATTTTATTAAAATTTTTCATCAATATACTTTGTCCGCAAGCAGCACAGGCTTGCTTTTCATTAATTTTTAATTTTTTATTTTTTTTTATCTCTAAGTACTTTTTTCCTAAGGAAACTGCACCAGACGCAACTATGATTATCTTTATTTTCTTTTTTCTTAAATCACAGATATCAAGAACTAGGCTCTCCAACCATTTTAGATTAAATTTTTCATTTTTTATAAGAAGAGCAGAACCTATTTTTATAATTATGACCTTCGATTCGAGAGCAAAAGGCTTTTTTTTCATTTAACTTTGTCTAATAGATGTTTCTCTAAGTCTAATAAACCAAACATATTTAAACAAGAAATTGTTATTGATTTTTTTCCTGAAACGTCCTCAATAATTTTACATGCTTTTTTTACTTCATTTGAACTCAATAAATCGCATTTATTTAAAACAATAATTTCCTCTTTATCATGAGTTATTGTTCCGTAATCTTTAAGCTCTTTTCTTACTAAGTCATATTTATTTATTATTTCATCTTTATTAACAGATGAAATATCAATTAGATGAATGATATATTCACATCTTTCAATATGAGCCAAAAATTTATGACCCAATCCAACACCCTCAGAGGCTCCTTTTATGAGGCCAGGTAGGTCAGCTATTATAATATCTTTTTCTTGGAATCTTAAAACACCAAGTTGAGGATTTAAAGTCGTGAAAGCATAATCGCTAACTTTTGGAGTGGCGTTTGACAAACACCTTAAAAGAGAGGATTTTCCTGCATTTGGCAATCCAACTAAACCGACATCAGCAATTAGTTTTAATCTTAGCCAAACCCACTTCTCCTCACCAATCCAACCTATTTCAAATCTTCTTGGAGACTGATTAGTGGAACTTTTAAACTTAAAGTTACCTCTGCCACCATCTCCACCCCTAGCAATTAAATAGCTATCATTTGGCTTTAGAAAATCCTTATATACATGTTCTTTATTTTCTGAAAGTATTTGAGTTCCAACGGGAATTTTTATAATTAAGTCTTCACCGTTAATTCCAGATTTTCTTTTTCCAGAACCATTTCCCCCATTTTTTGCTTTAAAATGTTGTTTATATCTAAAGTCTATAAGTGTATTCAAGTTTTCAAAAGATACGAAATAGATAAATCCACCACGTCCACCATCACCCCCATCTGGGCCTCCTCTTTCAATAAATTTTTCTCTTCTAAAACTAGCACACCCCGATCCTCCATCTCCAGCTTTAAGGAAAATCTTTGCTTCATCAAGAAATTTCATATTACCCCTTATTTTTAGCTAGGGACCTGCAGTCGTTTATGTTTATGTTTTAGTTTGAATCACATTAACGTACATTCTGCCTTGACTTTTTTTTTTAAAAAGTACGTTACCTTTTTCAAGAGCAAAGATTGTGTGATCTCTTCCAATGCCAACATTAATCCCGGGATGATACTTCGTACCTCTTTGTCTAATGATTATATTTCCTGGTATAACCATTTCTCCACCGAACTTTTTTACGCCTAACCTTCTTCCAGCAGTATCTCTTCCGTTCCTTGTACTTCCTCCAGCTTTTTTATGAGCCATCTTTTGTTACCTCCAAAATTTTTGATTTGTTTTTTTCAGATACGTTTACTTTGTCAGCAGAGCCTGAAACTTTATTTTTATCAGAATTTAAACTAAGTACCTTAAGGACCACCATATTTTGCCTGTGCCCAAGTTTTCTTCTATAATTATGTCTTCTTTTTTTCTTAAAAACTATAATTTTTTTATCTTTTATAATATCCAATACCTTGCAACTTAACTCCAAGTTTTTAACATAAGGGCTGCCTACTATTGTGTCGCCTTTATTATCATTGTATAAAAGAATTGTCCTAAATTTCAGAATATCACCTTTTTTACATTCACAATGTTCAATCTTTAAAGTATCACCTTCAAAAACTTTATATTGTTTTCCACCATTTTCAAATACTACAAACATAAATACCTCAAAATATTTACTTTATACCTTTTAGTCGATAATTTTGAAAGTATTATTTGTAATTTTTTCATATTAAAAAATGTGTATTGATATATGTATAAGATTTTGATAATTTCAACAATTCATATTGTTAATTTATGGAAACTCAATGACTAATATTGTTATCACCTCAGCAAAAAGAACTCCAATAGGGAAGTTTCTTGGAAGTTTGTCTTCTTTATCTGCTCCTGAATTAGGAAAGATTGTTTTGAACAGTGTCATAAAAGATTCGAATCTTTCAAAAAAGGATGTTGATGAAGTAATTTTTGGACAAGTTTTAACCGGAGGTTCTGGACAAAATCCAGCTAGACAAAGTTCATGCTTAGCTGAAATTCCAATTGAAAAAAGTGCTGTGACAATCAATCAAGTTTGTGGCTCAGGTTTAAGAGCCGTAAGTATGGCTGCCCAATCAATTCTTACTAATCAATCAGAAATAGTAATTGCGGGAGGTCAGGAATCCATGAGTAATGCTCATCACACCTCCAATCTAAGGAATGGGTATAAAATGGGTGACGCTGACTTCAAAGACTCTATGATTATCGATGGTCTGTGGTGTGCAATGAATAATTATCACATGGGAACTACTGCAGAGAATATTGCAGAAAGATTTAAAATTTCAAAAGATGAGCAGGATAAATTTGCAGTCCTTTCTCAAAACAAGGCTGAGACTGCACAACTAGCTAATAAATTTATTGAGGAAATTGAGCCTGTAAAAATTAAAACAAAGAAAGAAGAAGTAATTTTTGATAAAGATGAATTTCCAAGACATGGAAGTACTTTTGAAAAAATTAATAATCTTCGAGCTGTATTTAAAAAAGATGGTACTGTTTCGGCTGGAAACGCCTCTGGATTAAATGATGGCGCCGCGGCAATTTGCTTAATGAGTGAGAAAAAAGCAAACGAATTAAACTTAAAGCCTTTAGCGAGAATTGTTTCATGGTCATCCGTGGGAGTTGACCCCTCCATTATGGGTATAGGTCCAGTTCCAGCTGTAAAAAAAGCTCTTAAAATTGCAAATTGGGATATTAGTGAATTAGATTTAATTGAGGCTAACGAGGCATTTGCAGCTCAAGCTCTAGCGGTTAGTAAAGAATTAAATTTAAATCAGGAAATAGTCAATGTTAACGGAGGTGCAATTGCTTTAGGACATCCTATCGGTGCCTCTGGAGCTAGAATTCTTGTTACACTTATTCACGAAATGGTAAAACAAAAAAAAACCAAAGGCCTTGCAACACTCTGTATTGGAGGAGGGCAAGGAGTTGCAATGTGTGTAGAAAGGAATTACTCATGACTAAATTAGCCTTAGTAACAGGTGGCACTAGAGGAATTGGTTCTTCCATTTCAATTGCTTTAAAGCAAAAAAATTACAAAGTAATTGCAAACTATGCGTCTAATGACGAGGCTGCTAATGGTTTTTCAAAATCCAACGAAATTGAAGTCATAAAATGGGATGTAAGTTCATACGATGAATGCACACAAAACATTTCCAAAATTAAAGATCAACATGGACCAATTGAAATTTTAGTAAATAATGCTGGAATTACTAAAGATGCTCCTCTTCATAAGATGGAAAAAAAAAATTGGGATAATGTTATAAATATTAATTTAAACTCAATTTTTAATGTTACTTCAAATGTAATCAATGACATGAGGCAAAATAATTTTGGTAGAATTGTTCATATATCTTCTGTTAATGGTCAAAAGGGTCAATTCGGGCAGACAAACTATGCAGCAACGAAATCAGCAATAGCAGGATTCTCAAAATCACTTGCGTTAGAAAGTGCGAGTAAGGGAATTACATCAAACGTAATATCGCCCGGCTATATTAATACTGAGATGGTTGCTGCAATTAGAGAGGATATACTTAAAAGTATTATAGAGACTATCCCAACAAAAAGGTTAGGTGAGTCAAGTGAAATAGCTGAATTAGTTTTATTTTTAGTTTCTGAAAAAGCAGGATATATTAATGGGGCTAACTTTTCTATTAATGGTGGTCTTAGGATGGATTAAAACATATCCTTCTGAGCTCTAATTTGTGAAAAAACCTCAAGACTAGTTTTTTCTCTTAGATTCAAATTTTCCATAAATACCTTATCATCAGCTCTTAAAAAAGGATTAAGTTTTTTCTCTTCAGACAATCTAGATGGTACCGTTGGCTTATTATTCTTTCTTTTAAAAAAAACTTCTTGATACTTCTCTTCAAGAAGAGAATTTTCAGGTTCAAGACTGATTGCAAACTTAATATTAGATTGAGTATATTCATGACCACAATAAATTAAAGTCGAATCTGGCAAAGCCCTAATCTTTTGGAGTGAGTTCCACATTTGTTGATGAGTACCCTCAAATATTCTACCACAGCCCATTGAAAAAAGAGTATCTCCACAGAATAAAAACATCTCTTTCATAAAAAAAAAACATATATGTCCAGTTGTATGCCCTGGCACATCATAGACAATAAATTTGGATTTTCCCAAAAAATATACATCTTTATCATTTAAATAAATATCAATTCCTGGTATTCTTTTTTTATCCTTCTCTGAACCAATAACTTTGCATTTGTATATTTCCTTTAGCGCAATATTACCCCCAGTGTGGTCGCTGTGATGATGAGTATTTAATATAAAATTTAAGTTTAATCGTTTTTTTCTTAGTTCTTGCACGACAATCTTTGATTCCGAAGGATCAACGCATGCTGTTTGATTGGACTCTTTATCTATTAGTATGTAAGTATAATTGTCTCTGAGAACAGGAATTTGAATAACTTCAATCATACCTACTTATACAAAAAATAACTTGATATGCAAAAAAATTTTCAAATAATATTGGTTTAAATATCTCATTTTCTGAATTGATAAAAATTTTCTTTAAAATTTTAATATCAAAATTCTTGCAAAAATCTTCAAAATCTTTGATGGTACATAGATGTATATTTGGCGTATTATACCATTCGTAAGGTAAAATAGTGTTCTTAGGCATTTTACCTTTCAAAAGAAATTCTCTTCGAATTTTCCAGAATCCAAAATTTGGAAATGAAATAATAGCCCTTTTGCTTATTCTAATTAGATTTTTTAAAACTATTTCAGGCTGAATCATAGCATGGACAGTTTGACTTGAAATAACTGTTGAAAAAAAATTGTCAGGATAGTTATTAAGATCGTAATTTGCATCTCCCTGAATAACTGACAAACCCTTTTGAACGCACTTATTTACTCCCTCTTGATTTAATTCAATACCCCTACAATCCACTTTTTTGTTTTTCAAAAGATATTCAAGTAAAACACCGTCTCCGCAACCCACATCTAAAATTATTTCATTTGGATTAATTAAATTAGCAATTATTTTTAAATCTCTTCTTAAATTCATTTTACTCAATATTTCTTTTAAGACCATTCAAAAATCCAGTCAAAATTTTATGAAATTCAGGTTCATTTAACAAAAAAGCGTCATGACCTTTATCTGTATCAATTTCCACAAAACTTACGTTTGCTCCACAACTATTCAATGCCTTAATCATTGTTCTTGTTTCAGTAGTTGGAAACAACCAATCTGATGAAAATGAGAAAAAACAAAACTTTATTTTATTTTCCTTAAATAATTCTATTAAACCACCTTTATGATTCGATAAATCAAAGTAATCCATCGCTTTTGTGATGTAAAGATAACTGTTAGCATCAAATCGCTCACTGAAAGAATTGCCTTGATGCTTAAGATAACTTTCGATTTGAAAATCAACATTAAAATCGTAAGAAAAATAATTTTTTGATTGGAGGTTTCTTCCAAATTTTCTTTGAAGAGCTGACTCTGAAAGATAGGTTATATGTGCTATCATTCTAGCTAATGAAAGACCCCTAGATGGGTTTTTATTTTTTTTATTATATAAACCTTTATTCCAATTTACATCTGACATAATAGATTGTCTTCCAATTTCATGAAATGCAATATTTTGAGCTGAGTGTCTATATGATGTTGCAATAGGAACTATTGCATTAACTTTGTCTTGATAGTATGCTCCCCATTGCAGAGCTTGCATTCCACCCATTGAACCTCCAATTACTGCAAACAATTTCTTAATTCCCAGGCACTCTATTAATTTTACCTGACCATTCACCATATCAGCAATTGTAATTACTGGAAAATCAAGTCCGTATATTTGACCTGTCTCAGGATTTTCAGTTAATGGACCTGTACTTCCACTGCAACCTCCAATAACATTTGAACATATTATAAAAAAATAATTAGTATCAATTGCTTTCCCAGGCCCAATCAAATTATCCCACCACCCTGGTTTACCAGTTAATGGATTTTTACCAGCGCAATATTGATCTCCTGTTAAAGCATGACAAATTAAAATAGCGTTAGATTTATCAGTATTTAATTTACCATGAGTAGTGTAGGCAATTTCGCATTGTTCAAGATTCATTCCTGAATCTAACTTTATGGAGTCGTTCTTAGTAATTTTAATTTTTGATTCAAACATTATATTTATATTCATTTTGACTACTTGACTAAAAAAACATCAAAGCTATGTTAAATTTTAATCAAAGTAATTTTAGGTTGATAGTAAATTAACATGAAAATAATTAAACAAAAAAAATCATTTCTTAAAAATGTAAGACCAACAATTAATAAAATTGCTAAGTACATACCAGGGGAATATATAGTAACTAGAAAAAATGGTAAAGTTATAAAACTGTCATCAAATGAATCTCCGTTTAAAATACCAGTAAATTTAGAAAGGTTGATATCAAGGGAACTATCTAATTCTTTTAGATATCCAGATGGTGATTCTCAACTTCTTAAACAGGCAATCGCAGAAAAATATTTAATAAATAAAAAACAAATCATATGTGGAAACGGTTCTGATGATATTCTTTCACTGATTTCACAAGCATTTACTCCGTTTGGGTCTGAAATCATATGCAGTAAAAATGGCTTTATTTTTTATCCAGTAATTGCACAAGCAGCAGGTGCAAAAATAGTTTATGCCGATTCTATTGATTTAAATATATCTCTTAACAATATTTTGAAAAAAATTACAAAAAAAACAAAAGTAATATTTTTTGCTAACCCCAACAATCCATCTGGAACCATTTTATATAGAAAAGAAATTTGTAAGTTTTTACAAGAAGTCTCAGAAGATATAATTATAGTTTTAGACGGGGCGTATGCAGAATACGTAAACGAAGCTAATTATACTGATGGAATTGATTTAGTAAAAAAATTTAAGAACGTTATTGTTACTAGAACATTTTCGAAGGTTTATGCGTTAGCAGGGTTAAGGGTAGGTTGGGCTTACTCTTCTTTGGAGATAATTGAAATTCTTGAAAAGATAAGGGGGCCCTTCAATGTAAATCTTATTGCTCAAATAGCTGCAGCTGAGATCTTACAAAATAATAGATTTCTTAAAAAAAGTATAAGACACAACTTTGTTTGGAGAAATTGGCTAAGAAAAAAATTGGAAAAATTAAATTTCAAAGTTTATGATAGCTTTGGAAATTTCTTGTTAGTAAAGAATACATCAACGAATATTTCAGCAAAGGAGATCGTATCAAAACTTAAAGATAATAATATTATAGTAAGAGATTTAAATAATTATGGTCTTAAAGATTTTTTCAGGGTATCAATTGGACTTGAATCAGAACTAAAAATATTTGTAAAAGAACTGTATAAAATTGTTGAGTAAACTAGACATGTTAAAAAAAAAAAAAATAGAAGAAATAGCGATTATAGGACCAGGCTTAATTGGTTCTTCAATTGCACTAAGCGCAAAAAAAAAAAAATTAGTTAAAAGAGTTATAGGTATAGATACAAATTTAAGTAATTTAAAAGTGGCCTTAAAAATAAAAGCCTTAGATAAAGCATACACAAAAATTGACAAAAATATCAATAAAAGCTCTATAATATTTGTCTGTACTCCAGTAAGTATGATACCAAAGTTAATAAAGAAAACTTCTGCATTTATTAATTCAAATGCGATAATTACAGATGTAGGTTCTGTGAAAAATATTTTTAATAGTGATTTTTATAATTCAATTCATTTAAAAGAAAACTTCGTTCCTGGACATCCAATAGCTGGCACTGAATTTTCAGGTGCAAAACATTCTATGAATGAACTTTTTAAAAATAAATGGTGCTTACTTACCCCTGAATTTAGTAGTAAAAAAAACATCAATATCATCAAAAAATTTTGGTCTAGTATAGGAATGAGTGTGGCTTTAATGTCACCGAGTGATCATGACAAAGTTATGTCAATAACCTCTCATCTTCCCCATTTAATTGCTTTTACCATAGTGGAGATGGCGGTTAAATATAACAATAAAGTTAAAAAAGACTTAATGAAATTCTCCGCTGGGGGATTCAGAGATTTCACTAGGATAGCTTCATCAGATCCAACGATGTGGAAAGATATCTTCATTAAAAATAAGTCTAATATGACTGAAATTATTGATTTGTTTATAAAAAGTCTGTTAGAATTTAAATTACTTATAAGTAATGAGGACTCCGCAAAGATTTCTAACTTAATCAAAAACAGCAAACAAGTAAGGAAAAAAATAATTTCTCTAAAACAAAACTAAGTTATGAAAAAAAATGATTTATCTTACTTGTCATCTCTTCTTTTGTTAACCCAGTTTTAATTACAGGAAAAATTTTAATATTGATTTTACCATTTATTTTCATAAATTTTTTATTTCTCCATAATTTACCGGAATTATGTTTTATTACCAAAATTGGGATATTTAAATATTTATATAATATAAAAATACCGCTAGCATGAATTTTAGATCTATCATCAGGATCTACTCTAGTTCCCTCTGGGAAAATTATTATTGAATTTGCACCATTTCTCAATGAACTTTTTGCAGCTTTTAATATTTTTTTTGTTGAAGCGTATCCTTTTTTTCTATTTATTGGAATGTAACCTAATTTTTCAAAATACCCATTTAGTATTGGAAGTTTAGTTAAACTTTCTTTCATAACAAATACACTATTTGGAAAGATAGAGGGATAAAAGAATGTTTCCCACGCAGATTGGTGGTTAGATACTAAAATAAATTGTTGGTTACGAGATTTAAAATTACCTTGGACTTCAAAATCAATATTCAATATTGACTTAGCTAAATTAATAACTGAACCTGTCCAAAAATTTGAAAGTTTAACAGTAAATTCTCTTGTAAAAAATTTTACTGGAGAAAAAAAAGAAAAAAATAAAACTGTCCAGATATAAAAAATTATATAAAAAAATATATTTCTTATAAAAATCATATTTTAAAAAAAAATAAATGTATAAAGTATTTTAAAATATTCCAAAACTATTAACTTAAAATTATAAATTAAGTATAAGGTATCTTCTAATTTAAGTTGGAACTTATCAGAAGGGATATATATCATAGTAATATCTAAGGGAATTTTTTCTTCAAAAATAACTTTTGCACGTGGTAGATGGTAATAAGATGTAACTAAAAAGATTTTATTAATCTCATTTTCTTTTATCCATTCTATTACCTCATCAGCATTTTGTTTAGTATTAAAAGCGTTATTACCAAAAAAGATACAGCATTCAAAAAAGTTTTCATTTTTGATTAGGTGGTCATATTTTTTTTCAAGATTTACACCGGGATACACACCTGAAACAAACATTTTATTACTTATTTTTTTTTCTAAAAGTGTAAAGCCTTTTTCAAATCTACCTTTTGCACCTGTAAGCACAATAATAGCGGAGTTACTTTCTTCCGAGGTTATATTTAATTGCTCTACCTGATTTTCACTAAGTGTATATTTTAATGGAAAAATATTTACTAAGTACTGAAACCACCAGATAAGACTTAATATAATGATTGAGATAATAAGATATAAAATTTTCTTCATTTAATAAAAAACCTCTTTTCAAGAAAATATATCAAATAGATAACAAAATAACAAAAAAGAGAGATTAAAACGAATGTAAGAAGTAGCAATAAATAAATAAAATAATTAAAAAAAGAGTTCGTTATTTCTAGGTCCTCATTTAGATTTCCAGGTAAACCAAATAAACTTGAAATTAAAATAGAAAAAATGCTTGTAAAAAAAATAGCAAGAAATGAACCTGGGAGTATCTTTTTTATCAATATAAATGAAAGTGTGAATGATATTTTTTTATTATCAGCACCCATTATCTGAATTATTTCTAAAAATTTTAAGTTAGAAATTAAACTAATCTTTAATAATAATGTTAAAAAAAAAAAAAATAATATTGCATTTAAAAATCCAAAAATAAATATAAATAAATTTACCTTATAGATTAGCTTGTAAACGTCTTGCAAATCATCTCTATGGTAGTAGATTTCGAATTTTCTTTCCTCTAAGACTTGTTTTAACTTGTCCACTTCCAGAGAATACTCTTTCTTTTGTAAATTAATCTGAAATATAAAAGGAACTCTGAGTTTACTGAACGAACTTAAATTATTTAAACCTAAATCGTTTCTTATTTTGGTATCATCTTTAATTTCAATATTTGAATAATACTTTTTATCAGAATATAGTTTTATAATTAAGTCTTGTATATTTAATGGAACTCTCTTTTCATTTTTTTTTGGAGTAATCTGAACCGTTACTAGTTTAGATTCCTTATTAATCCATGAGCCATAAAAATTAAAAAAATTTAAGTAAAAAATAAAGTGAAGCGAAATCAAGCCAACAATAAAAAAAGATAAACCTGTTAATAATTTATTTTCTTTATTTAAAAAAATTTCCTTAAAAGGATAAAGATTCTCAAATATTTTCAATTAATTGTCCGTTTTTTATTATTAATTTTCTCGTTCTTAGATTTGGAATTTCTAAAGGCATTTTGGATGTCATAATTATTGTAGTACCTAATTTATTAATGGATGATAGTAAAAAAAAAAATTTCTCTTTGGTAGTATTATCTAAATATGTAATTGGCTCGTCAGCAATAAGAATATCTGGTTTAGAAACAAGAGATCTTGCAATGATTACTTTTTGCTTTTCCCCGTCAGAAAGATTATGAATTTTTTCATTTTTTATATCTTTTAGTCCTGCCCAGTCTAAAATTTCTTTAACCCTTAAATTATAATCTTTTTTTTTGGTATTTTGTATAAAGTTAGATATTTCTATATTTTGATTAACTGTTAAATAAGGTATAAGATAATCATTTTGCAAAATAACACCCATTTTTTTTCTGTTTTTAATAATGTCTTTTTTTGAATTGTTATCAATTTCTTTATCAAAAATTATAATTTTTCCATTATTAGGAAGAAGTTGCATATATAATAATTTCAAAAACGAGGACTTACCACAGCCATTTTCTCCGTTTATCAGAATAAAATCTTGTTTTATTATATCAAGATTAATATCTTTAAAAATTTTTCTCTCTTTTGAATAACTGACATTTACATTTCTAATTTTTATAAGAATTTTCATTTTAAAAATCTGGTAGTAAGCTTTTTAGATATTTTTTCTCTTTTTCTTTTCTTTGAACCTCATTAGTCATTTCTCTTATTTTTTTTATTATTTTATTTAATGAATTTTTTTCAAAGACTATTGGGATATCATACTGATCATCCTCTGATTCTCCTATATTTTTATTCGAGCTTCCCTCATCTTCTTTTTCCTCTGAGAAATTATTTTTAATCAAATTTTTATAAATTTGCTTAATTTCTGATAAAATATTCCTTTGATTTTGAATAGCTATATCAAAGTTTTTATTACTAATATTATCTTCAGATTGACGAGAATTTTTTATGATTTTATCAATGATTCCTTCTGAATCAGGAAGAAATTCCAAGAGGTCATTTTTAAAATTAATTATCTTATTTTCAACATTTCTTTGTTTAAGAAGAAGTTTTTTATTTATGGATTCATCCTTTTTAAATGTTTGATCTATGATTTTTTTTTGCAATTCGTATGTAGACTGAATCTTTTTCAAGATTTTATTATCTGAATCGGAATTTTGAGTGTTTAAAAATGAATCAATTTTTTTTACTAAATTATTTGCTCTGTCCCTTAAATTATCTGTTTTTTTACTGATATTCCCATTATTATTTTTAAGATCCTTTTCTAATTGTGATAGTAATTTTTCTTTTTCCTTAGAATTTACTTTCGTAAGCTCTAAAAATTTTTCCAATAAAACCTCCAATTCGGTAACAGTTTCCCTAATTTCTTTTTCATTACTACTTTCCTCCAAAAGACCGGCGAGCTTTTGTTTAAGTGTTATTATTTTATTTTTTATAATATCAATATTATTGTTTTCGAGAAATATAGAAATTTCCCACATCTTATTCATTAAAACCTCAATCTCAGATTTTTTATCTAACTCTGATAATTGTGTAAATTTTATTAAATTGTAAATATTTTGTTTTACAAAATTATTATTGTTTTTCTTTGCTAAGTTTCTTAATTTTATTAAAATTTCACTTGTATTTTCTTTAATAAATAAATCCTTTCTTAAAGCAATAATTTTGTTAGCTTCTTTATCCATGAATTTCTTTGGTATCAATCTTAATTTTTTAATTTCTGAGAAACTTTGATTTTTATTTGTATCTATTGATTTTATAATCAAATCATATTTTTTATCTACCAAAATAATTTGCTCAATATTTTTATTAAATTTCTTTGTTTTTTTGTTTGACACATTATCGAGAGGAATTAAATGATATGGTTTTGAAAAAGTTCGATCGAAATCTTTAAATTTTTTTGAAACAATCTGTTTAGATAAACTATTTTTATCACCAATCTCAAGCCATGAATGCTTATTGTTTTCATCATAAATTTCAAATTTGAACGATAAAAATCCATTTTTGTAATTTGGCTCATCAATAAATTTTACGATAGGTGCTTTGTCTTCTTTGATTAAAAGTTTTTGAAAAACACTGTTATCAATATATATAGTGTAAGTTCCTTCCTGTACAAAATTTTCATATTTTAACTTATTGTAATCAACAACAGTTAGGTCTTTTTCTATAGATTTGTTGTCATTACCTTTAAATACAAGTCTTGCAGCTTTAGGTTTAGTATTAAAGATATTAATTAGAATTCTACTTTTATTTTGAATAATAAAATTATTTTTTATAAAATTTTTGTCATAAAAATTTTTTTCTAAAAAAAGGGGGTTTTGTTTAGAACTTTTTGGAGGAAAAATCCAGATATTAGAACTATATTCTGCCTTTGAAACATCAACTCCTCTTGTAGAAAAAGATTTATCTAAATTTTGGTAAAAAGAGTTATCAGTTAAAAAAAAAACTAACATTCCTGAAGTCAAAACTGATAGCTTTGTAAAATAGGAAACCTTAAAATCTGTTAAAAAGAAATTTTTTAGTTGAATTATTCTTTTTTCCTCAATTGTTTTTATTGATCTCTTTCTTTTAGACTCCCAAATATTTTTCGTGATAAGAGCTTCACTATTTTTATTTTTTGCTAAAACATCAAAGATATTTACTATCTCGTTGTTTGTAAATTTGAGTTTTTTTTCTAACATCAACTTCGTCTTAAAAATTGACGGCCATTTAATCTTTTTAATAGTTGTTAGCGTTTTAATAAAAGCTAAAAAACCCAAAATGAAGAATGCAGAAACTGTAAGCAATTTTATTTTATTTGACTCAGGCCAAAATTGATAGTTTATACAAAAAAAATTAAAAAATAATAATGTACTTAAGAATTTGCATGATTCAAAACATCTTATGATTACATTCCAGAAATATAAAAACCAGATCTGAAAAATAATTAGATAGGTACTACTTTGCATTTCTTTGAATCTCGTTATTGTAAAAATCTCCTACGCTTTTACTGATTTTTGTATTAATTGATTTGCTACCATCAATTAAAATTTCTTTAGGTGGTGTCCTACAATTATAATACGAAGTCATACATGTGCCATATGCACCAACAGAGCATATGGCTAACAAATCTCCTTTTTTTATTTCAAAAAGTCCTCGATTTTTTGCAAAAGTATCTCCAGATTCACAAATTGGACCAACAACATCATATTTAGTGATTTTTTTTTTTGTTAGTTTGACGGGTAAGATTTCGTGATAAGCATTATACATTGACGGCCGTATTAAATCATTCATACCAGAATCAAGTATAAGAAATTTTTGATTATCGACCTGTTTAACTCTTATTACTTTTGTTAATAAAATCCCCGATGGACCAACTAAAAATCTACCTGGTTCCAATATGATTTCAACATTCAAATCACTGAAATTTTTTTTAATCTGATTTTTATATTCATCTAAACAAATAACTTTATTATTTGAATAATTTATTCCAATACCTCCACCTAAATCTATTTTTTTTATATTGAACTTATTTTTTTTTAAAGATAGAACGATTTTTCTGAGTTTTTTAAAGGCTTTTTTAAATGGATTAATCTCAATTATTTGCGATCCAATATGAATTGCTAATCCGTTAATTTTAATATTTTCATTATTTTTGAAAGTTTTAAATATATCAATGATATTTTCATGAGGAATACCAAACTTATCTCCATAATTTCCAGTCGAAATTTTTTTATGAGTATTTGCGTCAATATCTGGATTTACTCTCAAAGATATTTCAATTTTTTTTTTATACTTTTTAGAAAGTTTTTCAATTTCTACTAATTCTTCAATAGATTCAACATTCAGTTGTAAAATATTTTTTTTTAAAGCAAATGTAATTTCTTCATCAGTTTTACCTACACCAGAAAAAACAATTTTCTTTGGACAGACGCCCGCTGAGAGAGCGATCTCAATTTCACCTTTTGAAACTACATCTACACCACAACCGAGATTAGAGAGAATTGATATAATATTGGGATTATAATTAGATTTCATTGCAAAAAGGATAAGTGGGTTTAGTTCTTTGAGCTTATCCTTAAACAACAAAAATCTATTTCTTATTTCATTCACTGAATAACAGTAAGTAGGTGTACCATAATTTTTAGCTAATTTAGTGCACTTAATATTCTCTAAAAACAAATCATTCTTTTTGTAATCTAGATGTTCACAGTAATTTTTAGCATAGATTTTCATATTTTATATCCATCTGAGACTGTTTTTTTTTGTATTCTTCTAATGAGCTTTTTTTTCCGCAGGCAGAAAAAAATAATAATATTACAAAGAGAAAAATAAGTGAACTAAATTTCATTTTCTTAACTTTAACTTAGCTTTTTGTATTGCTTTTTTAACTTGTTCAAAGCCTGTTCCTCCAAAAGATTTTTTATTTTTGACAGAATCTTCAACAGAAATATTATTGAAAATTTCCTTTGTAATATTTGGAACAATTTTCTTAAGATCCGTTAAATGTAGTTCTTCAAGTTTACAATTTTGTTCCTCTGCCATTAAAACAATTTTTCCAGTAACATTGTGTGATTTTCTAAACGGATAATTAAGATTTTTGACTAGCCAGTCAGCAAAATCTGTTGCTGTAGAAAAACCTTTTTCAGCAGACTCATACATTTTTTTTTTATTTATTTTAATAGTTTTTATCATTTCAGTTAATACCATCAATATTAATTCAACTGTTTCATAAGAATCAAAAATTGCTTCCTTATCCTCCTGCAAATCCTTACTATAGCCCATCGGGAGGCCTTTAAGAGTTATTAACAGTGAATTTAGATTTCCGTAGATCCTTGAAACCTTTGATCTAATAAGTTCTGCAGCATCAGGATTTTTTTTTTGTGGCATTATGGACGAACCAGTCGAGAAAGAATCAGAAATTTTAGCAAAAGAAAATTCGCTACTACACCAAATAATTAAATCTTCTGCTAATCTAGAACAATGCATCGCTACCATTGATAAATTTGATAAAAATTCAACGCCGTAATCTCTATCTGATACACTATCCAATGAGTTGTTTGAAGGTTTGCTAAAACCCAATTCCTTTGCTAAGAAATTTCTGTCAATATTATAAAAATTTGTTCCTGCTAATGCACCTGAGCCTAATGGACATTCATCTATTATTTTTAACAGCGCTTCCATTCTTTTTAAGTCTCTGGAAAACATTTCATAAAATGCCATGAAATAATGTCCTAGAGATATAGGTTGCGCATTTTGCAAATGTGTAAAGCCTGGCATTACTGTATAAATATTTTTTTCAGCTTTTTTAACTAAGGAGGTCTGAAGGTTTTTTATTAATTTATTCAAAAATTTAGTTTTATCAATCATCCATAATTTTAAATCTGTTGTGACTTGATCGTTTCTCGATCTACCTGTATGGATTCTTCCACCTATTTCTCCAATCTTTTTTATTAATGCCATTTCAATATTCATATGAATATCTTCATATTCTTGAGAATATTTAAAACTTTTATTTACAATTTCTTTTTCTATGTCATTTAATGCTTTATATATTTTCTCTTTATCTGATGATGAAATCAACTTTGCTTTAAATAGCGCTTTACAATAAGCTTTTGATACTTTCAAATCGTAAAATGCTAATTTGAAATCAAAAGAGATTGAGTTATTAATCCTTTTTAAAAGATCTGAAGAATTCCCTTTAAATCTTGAACCCCACAATGGATTAGCTTTTTTATTCATGTTAGTTTATAATTAAATATGCTTAAGAATTTTCTCTTGTTATTATTATTGTTTCATACAAATACTTTTGGTAATGAAAAAAATACGTTAACATTTCACCACACTCCAAAGAAAATTCAAGACATTAATTTAATTGACTTAAATAATAAAACACTTAATTTTAAGGATTTATCCAAAAAGATTATTATTATAAATTTTTGGGCTACATGGTGTCCGCCGTGTATCAAAGAAATACCTGATTTGCTAAAATTACAAACAGAGTTCTCAAAAAAGTTATCTGTACTATTTATTTCAATAGATTCCTCTCCAGAAAATGTAATACCAAAATTCAAAAAAAAAAATAAATTCAAAGACTTCATAGTTTTTACGGATCAGGATTTTAAGATTTCAAACTTGCTTGAAATTAAAAAAATGCCAACAACACTAATTATCAAAGACGGTTTGGAAATTTCAAGAGTTGAAGGTTATTTTGATTGGTTAAATCCTGAGGTAAAGAAAAAAATTCAAGACTTATAATTTTGCTTCTAACTTTGGTAGGACTTCAAATAAATCTCCAACTAAACCATAATCAGAAAATTTAAAAATGGGTGCTTCTTCGTCCTTATTAACTGCTACTATAAATTTAGAGTCCTTGATACCGGCTATATGCTGTATAGCTCCCGAAATTCCAACAGCGATATAAAGATCAGGAGCAACTATTTTTCCTGTCTGACCAACTTGCCAATCATTCGGAACAAAGCCTGCATCAACTGCTGCCCTACTTGCTCCTACAGCAGCGCCTAATTTATCAGCAATACCTTCTAACAACTTAAAATTATCTCCGTTTTGCATTCCTCTGCCTCCAGAGATTACAACTTTAGCTGATGTTAATTCTGGTCGATCAGAATCTGATAATTCGTGTTTAACAAATTCAGACTTGTTTTCAAAATCAACATCTGTTTCACATTCATTAATATCAGCTGAATTACTATCGAACTTACTTTGTTCGAAACAGGTGCTTCGTACTGTCAAAATCTTTACGTCATCATTAGATTTAACTGTCATAATTGCATTTCCAGCATAAATTGGTCTTTCAAAGGTCTCATGATCTATTATTTTGGTAACATCTGAGATTTGTTGAACATCTAACATAGCTGATATTCTTGGAAGTAAATTTTTACCAAAAGTAGTAGATGGTGCTAATATATGAGTATATTGATTTTTTTCTAAAAAACTATTCAATTGTAATGAAACCGACTCAGCTATTGTATGTGAAAAGATTTTGTGTTGAAAGACATTTACTTTTTTAATGTTTTCTATTTTTTCAGACGTACTTACAACATTTTTACAATCATGTCCAAAAACTATTAATTCAATATCATCTGATATTAACTTTGCTGCACTTACACAATTTAGGGTGCTTGGTTTAATTTCGATGTTGTCATGTTCAACTATTACTAATACTTTCATTATAAAACCTTTGCTTCATTTTTTAATTTATCAACTAATTCATCAATATCTTTGACCATTACTCCGGCTTTTCTTTCTGGAGGATCATTAACTTTTAATATAGTTAATCTAGATTTAACATCAACATTTAAATCCTCAATATTAATGTTATCGATTTTCTTTTGCCTAGCTTTCATTATATTTGGTAAAGATGCATATCTTGGTTCATTTAGTCGTAAGTCAGTAGTTACAATAGAGGGTAACGAAATCTTGATTGTTTCTAGACCTCCGTCAATTTCTCTTGTTACCTCAAGAAAATTTTCTTTTTTTATAACTTTTGATGCAAACGTAGCTTGAGAAAACCCCGATATTGCTGACAACATTTGACCTGTCTGATTAGAATCATCGTCTATTGCTTGCTTCCCTAAAAAAACAATTTTAGGAGATTCTTTCTCAATTATTTTAGACAATATTTTTGCGACAGCTAATGGCTCAAGACTCTCATCCGTAATTACATGTATACCTCTATCACCTCCCATTGCAAGACCCGAACGAATAGTTTCTTGAGAACTTGAAGACCCAATAGATACGACCACGATTTCATCAATCTCGTTTCTTTCTTTCATCTTGACAGCCTCTTCAACAGCTATTTCATCGAAAGGATTCATAGACATTTTAACGTTCTCTGTTTCTACGCCACTATTATCTGACTTTACTCTAATTTTGACATTATAATCTATAACTCTTTTTACACACACTATTGCTTTCATTATATCTCCTATATTTGTGATTTTGCCGGTTCCCAGAGTATATCACCTCTGCTAATGTTTTCATATCTAGCCGCAACAAACAAAAAATCTGATAATCTATTTATATACTGCAATATGTAATCATTTATACTTTCATTCTGATTCAATTCGGATAAACTTCTTTCTGCTCTTCTTGTAATGCATCTTGCAAGATGCAAGAAGGATGAAGCTTTGGAACCACCGGGTAAAATAAAAGAGTTTAATGGCTCTAAATCTTCATTCATTTTATCTATATTATTTTCTAAAAAAAGTACTTGCTCTAAATTCACTTTAAGTTTGTTTTTTTTTGTATTGTCTGGAATACATAAATCAGCACCTAAATCAAATATATCGTTTTGTATAATAGACAATGAATTTTTTACTCTATCAGAACAATAACAAATTGTAATTCCTAGCATTGCGTTTATCTCATCAAAGTCTCCGTAAGTCTTTACTCTTAAATCGTTTTTGTGAACTCTTTGACCGTCTCCAAGTGATGTTTGACCTTGATCGCCACCTCTTGTGTAGATTTTGTCAAGCTTAACCATAAAAGCTTATCCAGAAATTTGCTTTTTTATTAACATCGAAACTATCAATATAAATATTGCAATAGATTGAAAGTAAACACGATACTTCATATATTTGTTTATCTTAGCACTGTCATCGCCAGATCTTGCCGTAACAACAAGGCCGGCAATCAAAGTTAAAAATGTTAATATAAATGACAATAAAATAATAATATTAAGAAACTGAATCATACTTTATTTGGTCAATAAACCCTTTACAACAATTTGAGCTTGAATTTCGGAAGCTCCTTCGAAAACGTTTAATATTCTTGAATCGCATAGCACTCTACTTATAGGATATTCTAGAGCGTAGCCGTTACCACCATGAATTTGGAGACTACTATCGGAATTACTCCAAGCGACCCTAGCAGCAAGTAACTTTGCCATTCCTGCTTCAATATCGCATCTTACATCATTATCTTTTTCTCTAGCTGAAAAAAGTGTTATTTGTCTTGATATTGTGGTCTCAACCGCCATCCAAGCTAATTTCATTGCAATTCTTGGAAATTCATAAAGCTTTTTACCAAATTGGGATCTATCTTTCGAATATTGAAGTCCTAGTTCTAATGCAGATTGAGCAACACCAACAGCTCTTGCCGCAGTCTGAATTCTTGCTGATTCAAAGGTTTCCATTAACTGCTTGAAACCGTGTCCTTCCTTTTCACCCAAAAGTCTGTTCTTTGGAACTTTAATATTATCTAGTGCAATTTCATACTCTTTCATACCTCTATATCCAAGTACTTCGATTTCACCCCCGCTCATACCGTCCATTGGAAATGGATGTTCACAATTACCTCTTGGCTTTTCAACCAAGAACATACTTAGACCTTTGTATCCTTTTTCATCGGAATTTGTTCTTGCAAGCACTGTCATCAAATCAGAACGAGCCCCATGAGTAATCCAAGTTTTATTTCCATTAATAATGTAGCAATCATCATATTTTTTTGCTCTAGTTGCTAAACTACCTAAGTCTGAACCTGTATTTGGTTCAGTAAAAACTGCAGTCGTCAAAATTTCACCTGAGGCAATTTTAGGTAAAAAAGCTTCTTTCTGCTCGTGAGTGCCTCCAAGTCTAATTAGTTCACCAGCAATTTCAGCTCTGGTTCCCAATGAGCCTGCTGCTAAGAAGCCTCTAGAGAGTTCTTCGGTAACAACACACATAGCTGTTTTTCCCATGCCAAGACCTCCATGTTCTTCAGGAATGGCAATGCTGAAAACACCCAATTCTGCCATCTCTTTAAGGGTACTATCAGGAATTAATGCATCTTTTAGATGCCATTCATGAGCAAACGGAATAATTTTCTCATCTGTAAACTTTTTAAACTGATCTTGAATCATCTCCAATGTTTCATCATTTAAACCTAAGCTAGGGAACTGCCCTTGTTCAAGAAAACTCACAATACTTAAACGAACAGTCTTTGACAAACCAAAGCTGATGGCGGAATCAATTTCATCATCACAAAGGAAATCAAAGTCGCTTCTATTAATATTCAAGTCTTCAACTGCTCTTATCATTTCAGATTGGCTCATCATAATGCCATCTCTCATTTGCAAGGAATATTCGGAAAAGGCCGAAGCTAAAATCAAACCATCGAGTTTAGAATTTTTAGAATTATCTTTTAAAGTTAGATACCAATTGAGCATCTGTTCTAAACTAACCCGATATGTCTCAAACCAAGCGTAACCATGGCATTGGAATTGATTAGACTCTAATAATTTAGAATTCAACCTACCATCTGTCATACATTCTTTTATGAGGTTAGATTTTATGCTTGCACTAATAACTTTTAATCCGCTTAATATCTTTTTATAAGATGTAATGTGAGGAATGACATCCAAATTTTCTTTAACATTTGTTTCTATTGCTACTGAACTATCCATTTTTTTATCTCCTAACTTATTATATATAAATAATGCTTCTAAATCAATGTTCAATCTTGAATGATTATTTTATCTCATTAAATGTTTTCATACCTTGTTTTGAAGCTTGCACAAGGGCGGCCATATTCCCTGGTAAGTGCAAATTATTCATCATTTTAGTATGCGCAGCAGGTATTCTATCCCATGAAAAGCACTCGGACATTAGGGGATTTATGAGCTTATTAATCATCATATTGTTTGCTTGATCAGCTTGATGAAGATTTGCAAAATGGCTCCCTTGTATTCTTTTTTGTCTCATCCAGATATATCTAGCGTCCATAGAAAGATTATAGCCTGAAGTTCCAGCGCAAATTACAACCATTCCTCCAGTTTTAACCAGATAAGTAGAAACTGGGAATGTAGATTCACCAGGATGCTCAAATACAATATCAACATCTTTTTTTCCGGTTATATTCCATATATCCTTTCCTAAAACCCTACATTTTTTTATAAAGTTAGAATATTCTTCCTGTTCTTTTACGTCTGGTAATTTTCCAAAACAATCATAGTTTCTTCTATTTAGTACTCCTACAGCGCCTAATTTTTCAACAAAAGGTATCTTCTCATCATCAGAAATAATCCCTATTGCATTAGCACCAACAGCTTTGCAAATCTGAACAGCCATGCTTCCAATTCCACCAGAAGCTCCCCATACAAGAACGTTCATACCTGGCTTTATCGCATGAGGTGGGTGACCAAAAAGCATTCTATATGCAGTCGCTAGAGTAAGGGTATAGCATCCACTTTCTTCCCAGGATAAATGTTCAGGTTTTTTCAATAGTTGTCTTGATTGTACAGTTGTGAATTGAGCAAATGAACCATCATTTGTCTCGTATCCCCAAATTTTTTGTGATTTTGAGTACATAGGTTCACCTCCGTTACATTCTTCATCATCGCCATCGTCTCTATTACAGTGTATAATTACCTCATCTCCAACTTTCCATCTTTTTACGTTTTCTCCAACAGCCCAAACAATTCCAGAAGCATCCGAACCACCAATGTGATATCCAGTTTCAGAACCAATTACAGAAATGGGAATTCCTTGGGAAGCCCATACATTATTGTAATTAATACCTACTGCCATTACCATTACCAAAACTTCGTCATCACCTGGCATTTGAACGGGCATTTTCTCAATTTGCATTGCCTTTTCAGGGACTCCCAATCTATCCTCTCTAATAACCCATGCATACATCTCTTCTGGAACTTCTCCTAATTTTGGTATCTGACCAATCTCAAAAATTTTTTTCATGTCTCTAAACTCTTAATTTGTATTTTTATTGATTTAAATTGGTTTATAACATTGTTATAAAAAAAAAACATAATTTTCTTGTTGAAATTTAAATTTAATATTACTTTCCTTAATAGAGTTTATTATGAAAAATGAAAAAGATAAACCATGGGTTATAAGAACTTATGCAGGTCATTCTTCTGCTGAAGCATCAAACAAGCTTTACAAAGAAAATTTGAGTAAAGGACAGACAGGGCTTTCGGTTGCTTTTGATCTGCCAACACAGACTGGGTATGATTCAGATTTTGTTTTATCAAAAGGTGAAGTTGGTAAAGTGGGTGTTCCTATAAGTCACATTGGTAACATGATGACTTTGTTCAATGAGATACCTCTGAAAAAGATGAATACTTCAATGACCATAAATGCACCAGCCGCATGGCTTTTATCTCTATACATTGCAACAGCAGAGAAGCAAGGCGCAAAAAAAGGTGAACTTTCAGGAACAACACAAAATGACATAACAAAAGAGTATTTATCAAGAGGGACATACATCTTTCCACCTGAGGCGAGTTTAAAATTAACTTCAGATATAATAAAATATACAACATTAGAAGTTCCGAAATGGAATCCAATGAATGTTTGCTCTTATCATCTTCAAGAGGCTGGGGCCACACCTGATCAAGAACTTTCATTTGCATTGGCTACTGCTATAGGGGTTGTAGAGTATGTAAAAAAAAATTCAAAAATTAACAAAGAAACTTTTGAAAAAATAGTTGGAAGAATTAGTTTTTTTGTAAACTCAGGAATGAGATTTATAACTGAGACAGCAAAAATGATCGCTTTTACTGAACTTTGGGAAGAAATCTGCTCTAAAAGATTTAAAATTAAGACAAAAAAATATAAAAGATTTAGATATGGAATGCAGGTAAATTCATTAGGTCTTACAGAATCTCAACCTGAAAATAATGTTTACAGAATCTTAATACAAATGCTCCCAGTAGTAATGGCTAAAAATTCAAGAGCAAGAGCTGTTCAACTTCCAGCATGGAATGAAGCACTTGGACTTCCAAGACCTTGGGATCAACAATGGAGTTTAAGACTTCAGCAAATCATGGCATATGAAACTGATCTTCTTGAATTTGGTGATATATTTTCAGGTTCATCTCAAATCAGAGAAAAGGTAGACGAATTAAAAAATCAAGCAAATAATGAATTACGTGAAATTGATAAATTTGGAGGTCTTAAAGTTGCCATTGAGAATGGATATATGAAAAAGAAATTGGTATCTTCACAAACAATTCGACAAAAAAATATTGAGAATGGAATGCAAAAAGTTGTTGGTGTAAATTGTTTTACAGAAGGCGTAAAATCTCCTTTAATGGATGATGAGGATGGAGGCTTTATGAAAGCTGATCAAAAAGCTGAAAAAAAACAAATTGAAAATGTAAAACAGTGGAAAGCATCTCGTTCAGATAAAACAGTAAAATCACTTTTAAATGAGTTATCTGAGAAAGCAAAAAGTGGAGAAAATATTATGCCTATTTCAATTAAATGTGCTCATGGTGGAATCACATCTGGTGAATGGGGTAATGTGATGAGAAGTATTTTTGGAGAGTATAGAGCCCCAACCGGCATTACGTCATCATCATTTAATTTAGAAAAAGAAAATAAGGAAAGAATTAAAATTATTAGAAATAGAGTTAACGTTTTAACTAAAACGTTAGGCAGAAGACCAAAAATGTTAGTTGGAAAACCAGGTTTAGACGGCCATTCTAATGGAGCAGAACAAATTGCAGTTAGGGCTAGAGATATTGGTCTTGAGGTTGTTTATGATGGTATTAGATCAACACCCGAGCAATTAGTCAATACATGCGTTGAAGAGGGCATCAGTATAATAGGATTATCAATATTATCTGGTTCACATATTTTTTTAGTGAAACAGATTTTTTCTCTTTTAAAAAAAATTAAAATGCACCATATCCCAATGGTTGTTGGAGGTATTATTCCCCCGGAGGACGAAAAACAATTGATTAAAATGGGTGTAAGCAGAGTTTTTACTCCCAAAAACTTTAAAATTGAAAAAATCATGAGTGAAATTATTGAAATTCTAGAAAATGAGTAAAAAAAAAAATTCTCTGAATTAATTCTCAGCTATTTAATAGAGCTTAATAATTTTAGAAAAGAAAAATTTTTTCCTGTAAGTTATGAAAATGTAAAAATTGGTTGGATCAATTTTCACAACAAAAAAAAACTTGAGGAATATTTTAAGCTATCTTTTAAAGAAAAAATAAATTTTAAAAAATTGAATTCATTAGACAAAGATTTTGTAAAAAAAATTTTTCATAAAGAATATTTTTTCCAAAATACTAAAATCGAGCATTGCTCAGTTTTCAAAAATCCGGCCTTGAATCCAAAAAATAAATTTAGTCAATTAGAGAGATTTTCTGCAACGGAAATATTTAATGTCCCAAGAAATATTTTACCTCTATTTGGTTTTCCAGCTTATGGTGTTCACTGCAATGGTTGGAATTACAAAAATAAGTCTTTTCATATGATTTTAAGTAAAAGATCAGAAAACGTTGAAAACTTTCCCGGTTTGTATGATAATCTGATTGGGGGAGGACAACCAAAAAACTTAAGTCTTTATGAGAATTTATTAAAAGAGTCTAATGAAGAGGCTGGATTAAATGAAAAAGATATACAAAGAAGTAGATTCATTGCCTTAAAAAGCTATTTTCCAATACACAAAAAAAATTTTGAACCCTCCACGATAGCAATATATGATATTGAGATAAGTGACCTTAAAAAATTAAAAAATCAGGATGGTGAAATTTCAAAATTTAGAAGTTTTGAAATTTCAGAAATTATGACTCTACTAGAAAAGAAATTAATTAAACCAAATTCAGTTATTCCGATAGCAGATTTTTTAATAAGGAAAAATAAAAAAATTTTTTGCAAAAATACTTTAAAAGAAATTAACAAATACTTAAGATGAGTAATGGTTGATTTAATATCTGGTTACTCTAATAAAAAAAAATCGAAACATATAAAGAAATTAGTACTTTTTCTTCATGGCTATGGAGCAGATGGTTCAGACCTAATAAATATTTCAAATATATGGGAGGAATTTCTCCCTGAAGTTGCCTTTTATTCTCCAAATGCACCTTTTAAATGTGAAATAAATCCATATGGATATCAATGGTTTTCACTAAATGAAAGAACAGAAAATGAGATCAAAAGTGGTCTTGAAATTACCGAACCTTATGTGAAAAAATATGTTGAACATATTTTAAATGAAAATAATTTAGAGCTAAAAGACTTGTTAATAGTTGGCTTTTCACAAGGAACAATGTTGGCTCTTAATCATTTCACTAAACAAGAATTTCCATGTGCAGGAATTATTGGATATTCAGGATTATTTCATTATTCAGAAAAAGATATCAGAGCACATGATTTTCCAATACAACTTTATCACGGCGAGCTTGATGATGTAGTTAATCATTCTTACTCAATTAAAGCATATCAAGATTTAAAAAGTCTTGGATACAATGTTGACTATTCTCTAGCAAAAAATTTGGGACACTCAATTGATGAGAATGGGTTAAAAATAGGAATAGAATTTATAAAAAAAGTTTTTAAAGTTTAATTTTTTCATATAATTCCAATATTTAAGTATTATGATGTATAATGATTTAATTATGGTAAAAAATGACTTTACAAAATAACAGTTGTCCTGCACTTGTATTAAATGCTGACTTTCAGCCCCTTAGTTATTTTCCACTCTCAACTTGGTCTTGGCAAAATGCGTTAAAAGCCGTATTTTTAGACAGAGTTAATGTAATTTCTGAATATGAAAAAAAGGTACGTTCACCTTCCCTGGAATTTAAATTGCCAAGTGTCATAGCGCTCAAAGACTACATTCCTCTTCCTTCAAAGGCAGCTTTTACTAGATTTAATGTGTTTCTGAGAGATAAATTTACGTGTCAATATTGTTATAAACCTTTCAAAACAGAAGAGCTTACGTTTGACCACGTTATTCCTCGTTCGAAAGGAGGAAAAACTGAATGGACAAATGTTGTAACTTCCTGCAGAATTTGTAACATCAAAAAAGGAAATAAGTCTTTAAAAAATTTTGGTATTAATTTAAATCAGACACCGTATGTTCCATCAAATTTTCAATTAAAAGATATTGGGAGATCATATCCTCCAAATTTTCTTCATAAAAGCTGGAATGATTTCCTTTATTGGGATTCTGAATTAGAAGAATAAAAATTATATGGTATGTAGTTTAAATATACTTTATTCCAAGAGTAGAAAAAAGCTAGTTAATACATCTTTAAATATACAGTTTTCTCATGTAAAAATCGCACAAAATAAAGCTTTAAGCTGTTTTTTAAGAGATTTTTATTATACTTTATTTTGATATAACGGTAGTTCCTTTTTTATAAAAGTAAAAATTATTTGTTTTCTGTTTTCAAAACACCTTATATTAAACAATAGTAAATTATTAATTAAAAGAGCTCATGATGACTTTCTTTCGAGCTTTCACTTTCTGATCTAATTGAATTCAAAAAGTTATCTGGCTGTCCATCCACCGTCCAAAACCAAACTGGTTCCTGTCATAAGCGACGAAGCATCCGAAGCTAGAAAGACAAATGCTCCCATAATATCCTCAATTTTTCCCAAACGTTTTAAAGGGATCATTGATAAAACGTAATCTTTAAATTTTTTATTCTTCAAAAATTCTTTTGTCAGTGAAGTTTCAATAAAAGTTGGACAAATAGAATTTACACGTATTTTTTTTTCTGCTAGTTCAATTGAGAGCGCTTTTGTAAAACCCTCCACAGCAAATTTGGAAGCACAATAGGTTGTTCTTTTTATTGCGCCTACGTGACCCATTTGAGACGATACATTTATGATTGATCCTCGAATTTTATTTTTTAACATTTTTTTTACAACTAATTTGGTTAGATTAATTAGGGCATTTACATTAAGTTCCATTACTTTTTCATAATCCTTTATATTCGTATCGACAAAACTTGAAGGAATATTTATACCAGCATTATTAACCAGAATATCGAATGGTCTTTCATTACCTATAAAATTTTCAACATCACAAATTTTTGTAATGTCTAAAATTTTGTACTTTGATTTATAGCCCTGATCTTCTAAAAAATCATTTAAACATTTTAATTCTTTTTCTGTCCTGGAAATAATAACGACTTCTGAACCAGCCTCCGAAAGTGCTATAGCAGCTCCAAGACCTATCCCCCTTCCTGCTCCTGTTATTAAAGAACGCTTTCCCTTTAATCTAAAGCTTGGGGTTTTTGGAAATTTCATTTTTTTTTTAATAAAATACATTTTATTCACGATTTTAGATATTATATAACGATCATGAAAAAAATTTTAGTTTTTTTTGACGGAAATTGTTCAATTTGTTCAAAAGAAATTAATTTTTATAAAAAAAAAGATTTCGGGGAAAAAATTTTTTGGGTTGATATTAATAAAAATAAAAGCCTTTTAAAAAAATACAAAATTTCATTTAATGACAGTCTTCTTTATTTACATGTAATAAATCAAGAAGGAATTACAGAAATAGGAGTCGAAGGTTTTATTACTATTTGGAAAGAATTAGAACAGTTTAAGTTTTTAATATTCTTTTTAAATTTTAAACCGATAAAAAAAATAATTTCCACTCTTTACAAGTATTGGGCTCAAAAAAGATTTAAGAATCTTTCTTATAAATGTGATCTATCATAATTTAAACACTTAAACTTAAAACAAAAAAATTTTAATTCTCTAATTCTAATAAATTTAGTTTTTTTATATCACAAACACCAACCAATTCTGAGGTAAAAAAAATCTCTTGTTCAAAATTGTAGTAGTATTTAATGAATTTTAAATGACCATTTTTTTTCGATAATTTTATTGAAAAACTTGACTCAGTTTTTTTTTTTTCGGAGGTTAAAAAATTCTTATATGTGAAAAAAATATTATTATTATCAACTTTAAAAACTGTACTTACGTTCAACACATCTTCATTCATTTTATTTAGCCAGTCTTCTTTGCTTAGATCATTAATCCACTTGTCTTTTATATTTAAAAATATTTGAAGGGAATTACCTGAGTAGAGATTTTTTTTTGAAGGACTGTTATTCTCATTCTCTTGTAAAATATCGCATTTTAATTGAATTTCTTTTGATAAAAGTTCTGCACTCCAAAAAACAGCAATGATATTTAAAAAATAAACGCTTTTATATATCGTACTTTTCATAAGAATTAAAAATTATCCAAAATTGAGCAAAAAGTAAGTTTAAAGTGAACCCTTAATTATGTATTTCAAAATCCTTACCACTTGATTTTGATCTTTAGCAACTGCAGAAGCTGATGCATCTACCTCTTTGAGTGCGTGCTGATTTTCATCATTGTGTATAACAATAATTGATTTATTTAATGCCGATGCGTAACCAGCGTCAAATGCTGCATTCCATTGCTTATATTTTTCACCAAACTTTACAATTACAATATCACTGTTTTTAATAGAATTTTTTGTTTTAATAGAGTTTATGTTTGCCCCTTTATTATCTTTCCAAAAAACATTGTCCTCATTTCCTAAAATTTCAACTCCACAATTATCAGATGCGTTGTGATCAGTTACTGGTGAGCTAAAGTTAATTTGCAAACGTTGTTTTTTGCAAAGTTCTATAACTTCTTCTCTCCAATTTGTATGTATTTCTCCTGACAAATAAACATTTAGCATCTTATTTCCTTTCAAAACTAAATAGATATAAAACAAAAATAATTATTTAATACATATTCTCATCTAAGCCAAACTTTTAATCGCTCTTCCTCCAACAGGCTAAATTTAAAAAGTTTGACGAATTTTGTTTGAGCATGAGTGTTGATGGAGGAAAAAACTCAAAATATATATTTTTTAAATCATTGTCCATTAATTCGGAATTCACCTTATAGAAATAATAACTATCGTCAATGTAGCTGCTTTTTTTTTCCAAAACACCTTTTCTGAATACAAAAGAATTTCTGTCCTCCAAATCATAATCTTTAAATGAAAAATCCTCTTTTATTAAACTATTTTTTAAATCAGGAATAGTAAATTCAAATCTTGGGCCATTTTCATCAGCACAAGTAAAATTTTTGGTATTTTTTTGATGGGATTCTGCTTTAAAAAAAGAAAAGAATAAAGTTAGAATAAAAATAGTAATATAAAGTTTCATAATACAAAATAAACTTACTATTAAACAATAGAGAAAAAATGTCTAGTTATAAAAAAAATCAATCCAATTTGTGATAAAACTTTGTTTTTTCAAGCTTTGAAATTGGGTTTTGGAATGAATGTAAATAAGTTACTCTTTTTTTATCTTGAATCCATTCTTTAATCTCTCGAGATATTCTATCACCATCAAGATCTCTTAAAATCATATGAAAGTTTTTTTCATGTACAGACAAAAAAAGATTTTTATTAAAGTTTTTACTTACTTTTTTATCTTTTAAGATTTTAATAATAGGCATTCTAGGCACTATTTCGTCAACTAAAGGTAACACTATTAAGGTTTTGTAAAATGGTTTGCTTAGATAAATCCTCGATTCTTCATAAGCACTGTCTAACAGTTCAATTAAACCTGATAAACTTTTTGCTTTTGGACTATTCACAACATAAGGATCTTTTGAGTGTTTTTTTAACATTTCAATGTTATCTGTTGGCCTGACTTTAATTATGGAGTTACCTTTCAAAATAGCTTGAGGAAAAAAAAATGAAAATAACTTAAAAATTTTACTTTTTATTGGATTTGACTCCGAAATATTCCAAAAAGCAGGAGCCACAAAAATAATTCCCTCAATTGGTAAATTTTTATTTTTATTTATAAAACTAACTAAAATTGCAGCGCCCATGCTTTCACCAAGTAAAAATATCTTTTTATTTGGATTTTTTTTTAATATCTTTTTTACCACTTTACTTAGATCTTTGGTATGAACTTCAAGCGGAAACCATTCACCAAAATCATCATTTTTTCCAAATCCTCTTAGATCAAAAGAAACTGTTTCAATGTTAAACTTAGAAAAAAGTTTAGCAGGTTTTTCAAATGAATTAGAATAATCATTGTACCCATGAATAGCTATCACTGTAATCTCAGAATTAACTTTTGTTGACCATTTTCTAAATTTAAAAGGATAGTCCTGAGATTCTAAAGAAATTTTCTTTTCTCGCAATGTAGAACAGGAACTTGAAGTTATTATAGACATAAGTAAAAATAATAAACAAAAAAATCTGTTTGGCATAACCTATTGATTCTTATTTGAAATTTATTAAATACTATTTTACCTACATTCAAAAAAAAATTAAAATAAATTTATGAAAAAAGAATATGGATTGTACAACAAATTTTTTGATAAAAGTAGTTGTGGTGTTGGATTTATAACTAGAAAAGACGGAAAGCAAACTCATGATATTATTGAAAAAAGTCATGAAGCACTATGTTCTGTTCCACACAGAGGCGGAATGTCTTCAGAAGGTGTTGGAGACGGTGCAGGAGTTTCAATTGATTTGTCAAAAGATTTTTTCAGCAAAATAACTTCCAAAAAACTAAAATTAGGAGAATTTTGTGTTGGTAACTTTTTTTTACCTAACAATAGAAGGTTTCATAATGAAGCTGTGAATCTCATAGAAAAGATTCTTATCAATAAAAAAATGAAATTTTTAAAATCAAGAATCATACCAGTTAATATGAAGATACTAGGGGCAGCTGCAAGGAAACTACAATTATCAATTAAACAATGGATTTTTGAAACGCCAAAAAATTTAAGCTGCAAAGATTTGGAAAAAATTACTCATGAAGCCCTTTTAGAGATTGAAAAAGAAGCTTTTATTTTAAAAGATTTTGAGGGTTTGTATCCGCTTTCTCTCTCAACAAAAACACAGGTTTTAAAAGGAAGATTAAACTCAAATGAACTCATACCTTATTTTTTAGACTTACAAGATAAAAAACATAAGATCAGTTCCTTATATTTTCATACTCGATTCTCAACAAATACTGATCCTCATCCATCTATGGCACAACCTTTTAGATTAATGGCTCATAATGGAGAACTAAACACAGACAACAAGAATCGTTTATCTGAAAATGCAATCTACAAGGCTAAGCAAAAAGAAATAATTAGACCAAATGGACAATCAGACAGCTGCAGATTTGATCAAACTCTAAAAAATAGAATAGTGGAAGATGATTTGGATATTGTATCTGCAATAGTATGCATGATGCCCCCAGCATGGGAAAATAATAAATACCTATCAAAAAAAGTAAGAGCTATGTTTGAATATTTTTCATTATATGAAGAAAAAAATGATGGTCCAGCAGCTGTTATTTTTGGTGATGGTAAAATCGTAGGCGCTTGTTTAGATAGATTGGGACTAAGACCTCTTAGAACAGTTGAAACTCATGATTATATATCGGTAATGTCTGAATCAGGACAAATAAGATTTCCAGAGTCAACTGTTATTGAAAGAGGGAGAATTGAAGCTGGGGGCATAAGGTATTATGATCATGAAAAAAAAAAATTATTTAATACTTTGGAAACATATGAATTACTATCAAAAGAAAAGGACTACATAACTCTATTAAAAGAGCACTCTCTTAAGATTTCTGAACTGAATAAAAGTAAAATTTCAAAAGAAAAATATAATGGAGATTTGAATGTGTCAGCTAGATACGTAGCATATTATCACAATCAAGAAAGCCTAAAATTCCTAATAGATCCAATTTTAGAAAAGGGTGTGGAAAAAGTTTCAGCTATGGGTTACGGAAATGCTATTAACGCTCTGTCACCTTCAGAAGGAGGTATGGCAAAATATTTTTCACATCGATTTGCTCAAGTAACAAATCCACCGTTAGACCCAATCAGAGAATCTGATGGAATGTCATTAAGAGTGGCCTTAGGACCAAAAGTTAATATGAAAACAAAAAAAATTCCACAAATTGTTTTGGATTCGCCATTGCTAAACTTTGAAGATCTCTCAAAAATTAAAGAACAAAAAGTTACACCAATAAAGTCTTTTGACTTTACATTCAAACCAAACTATCGAGACTATAAAAAAAATCAGCTAGCAATCACAAATCGTTTGAAGGAGTTATCAACCCAGATAAATAATTTTGTGAAAAAAGATGGAGGAATTGTTGTTTTGACAGATAGAGAGATAAGTTCTGAAAAAGCAGCAATACCAATGATTCTCACAGTATCAGCAATTAATCAGGGGTTAATTTCCGCGGGGTTAAGATTTAAAACTTCGATTATTGTTGAAAGTGGTCAAATTTCTTCGCCACACCATGTAGCATGTGCTTTAGGCTTTGGCGGGTCTGCAGTATATTCGATTTGCTCAGAATTAAGGGGACAAGACAAATTTTCTAGTGATTTAGAACAGTCACAAAAAAAATTCATAAAGGCTTGTGAGAAATCTCTTATGAAAATAATGGGAAAGGTCGGTCTGTGCACAGTTGAAAGCTATTCAGGTGGTGAGTTTTTTGAACCTAATTACCTTAATACTGAAGATTCAATTTTAAAAATATTCTTTCCCAATTTAATCTCGCCAGTTGGCGGAGTAGGCTTTTCAGAAATAGCACAAAGTATTGCAGACTGGCATGAAAGGTCTAAAACTATTTCTACCGAAAAGGATATACCGATGATTGGTTTGTTCAAAGAAAGAACAGAAGGAGCTGGTCATTCATTCGGGTTAACTGCTGTAAAAGGTTTTTTAGATCTAACAGAGGAAAAAGTCTTACAAGATGAGAAAAAATCAAACGATCACGAAGAAAATATGAGATTATTAACGTTAAACAAAATGTATGATTCATTTGGAATAAATGATAAAAATTTTAAAAATACTACATTTGAAAAACTCACCTTGAAGCAAATTAACAACTTTAAAATTACCCCTGGGTATCGGTCCTTTTCAAAATTAATGAATAGAGAGCGGGCAGAAAAACCAGCAGCTCTTCGTGATATTCTGGGCTTTCCAAAGGATATTAATAAAGCTCAAAATAAGGAAGATTTTGTTAGTGTGTTTAATTATTACAATAAAATAGGAAATAATAATTATTCAATAAAAAATTTATCTGTAAAAAAAGAAAAAAATAATTTTCAAATAGTTATTTGTGATAAAACTAGAAGTACCAGACCTAGACTTAAATTATTAGAAAAAGCTTTAAAAGAAGTTTTCAAAAATAATCTTGAAATTATCGAAAATAAAAATAACAAATTATTAGTTAAAGCAAAAAATAACGCAATGAATTTTTTGTCCAAGATTTTAAGGGCCCCTAATTCAATTTCCTTAAAAAAAGTTCAGGTTGCAAGTGAAATTACGAAAACTTTTGCTTCTGGCGCCATGAGTCATGGAGCTCTTGTTGCAACTGCTCATGAAGCGATAGCACATGGTACAAATATGGTAGGAGCTCTTTCAAATAGTGGCGAAGGCGGAGAACATATGTCAAGATATGGTACAATTAGAGCCTCTCGAATAAAACAACTTGCGTCTGGTCGTTTCGGAGTTTGGACAGGTTATTTAGCTGATCCAATGCTTCAAGAAATTGAGATTAAAATTGCTCAAGGTGCAAAACCTGGAGAGGGTGGACAACTTCCTGCTGCAAAAGTTACTGTTGAGATTGCAGCTGCAAGAAATGGAACTCCTGGAGTTGAACTTGTCTCACCACCTCCTCATCATGACACATATTCGATTGAAGATCTTGCACAATTAATTCACGACGCGAAAGCTGCAAGAGTGAAAGTTATAGTCAAGTTAGTCTCATCTGTTGGTATTGGCACTATTGCTGTTGGCGTAGCAAAAGCCGGTGCTGATATTATAAATATTGCAGGTGGCACAGGTGGAACCGGGGCAGCAAACGTAACTTCATTAAAATATGCTGGAAGGTCTGCTGAAATTGGTTTGGCTGAAGTTCATCAAGCACTTTGCTCAAATAACATCAGGGACAAAGTTTTACTCAGATGTTCTGGTGCGCATCAAACTGGTAGCGATGTTATCAAATCTTCTCTTCTGGGTGCAGATAGTTTTGAATTTGGAACAACAGCTATGATGATGATGAAATGTGTGATGGCCAAAAACTGTAATATCAAGTGTCCTGCAGGTATCACTACTAACTCTGAGGTATTTAACGGTGATGCGCGAGTTTTAGCACAATTTTACTTAAACATAGCTCATGAGGTAAGAGAAATTCTTGCTAAATTAGGACTTAAATCACTTAAAGAGTCAAGAGGGCGCTCTGATTTACTTAATTTAATTAATACGAAATCTGCTGTAGGGCAAATAAAGTTAAGTAAGATGCTAGAGATAATTCGAGAAAGAAAAATAAAAAACCCAAAGTATATGGAAAAAGATTACAGCTTTGACGATATACTTTTAAGTTTCATAAAAAAAAGATTATTGTCTGAAAAGATGGAATTTATAAAGTTATCAAAACCAATAGATTTATCAAATACAAATAAAACTTTTGCTGGTCAACTATCTATTGATCTTGAGAGGATGATAAACCACGAAAAAAAATTCAATAATTTAAAATCTGTTTTTACAACCTCATCGGGTAGAAAATTTTTTGATCAGAAAACAATTAATATCGCAACGACTGGATCGGCAGGGCAATCCTTTGGGGCTTTTTGCAATAATGGCATGAGACTGTTTCATGTTGGCACTTGTAATGATGGTGTTGGAAAATCGGCTAGTGGTGGAGAAATTATTATTAAAAATCCTTCTCAAGTTAATGATACTAAAAGTAAACAAGTTCTCGTAGGTAATTTTGCTTTATTTGGGGCTACTGGAGGAAGACTCTTTGTTGAAGGAGAGGCCGGAGACAGATTTGCGGTTAGAAACTCCGGATCCACGGCTGTTGTAGAAGGTGTAGGCGAATATTGTTCAGAATATATGACAAATGGAACAATTTTAAACATCGGAAATTTTTCTCGTGGATTTGGAAATGGGATGTCTGGTGGTTTCGCTTACCAATACGATCCTGAGAGAATGTTGAAAGATAATATTAGTAAAGAATCAGTTTACATAAGATATTTGGATTGTAAATCCGAACTTTCTAAAATGCATGAAACAACTATTCTGCAAATGTTAAAATGGCATGTTATTGCCACGAAATCACTAAAGGCAAAATATTTACTAGATAATTGGTTAGTTGAAAAGTTTAACATGGCATTTATTACTCCAAAATCGCTTTTACAGTATCAAGATTATGAAGAAATTCTGAAAAGCAAGTCGAAAGAGGATCTAATTAATGAACTGTCACAAGGAATGGCAAGTTATCAAGTGCAAAAGTTTAAAGATTTTTGGCACTCTGGAAAAAATATCTTAGAAGGTGAAATCCCCAATGACCAAGACGATGACGATCAGAAAAAAATTGAATTACTTAACAACTGGACTGTTTTAAATTTCGCTCAAAAAATTGCTGCTAAAAGATTAGCCCCTGAAAAAAATTCAAAAGAGGCTGAAATAAACTCTGAAGTAAAAAATTTAGTGCTCACCGAAAATTTTTTTCTTATGAATGAACTTTTAAAACATTCAAAACGAGCAATATCTCACTATAATGACAAAGAACTTTCAATTATGGTTGCAAATAAGAGACTGAGTGATTTTAAGAAAGCCCTAACTATGAGAAGCGTTTTATCCATGGACGGTCTGAGTACATATGGGTGGATAATTTATCAGGATATGAGAAATTCTAAAGCCATGAAAAAAGTTCCAAATTATGAAGAGCTTTTTTATAATCAAATACTTCCAGATTTAGTTGTAAATAACTAATAGTTTTACTATCTTTAACATACATGTTTTGGTAAATATAGTGAGCAATAAAGTTAAAAAAGAAGTTCTTAAAAATTTAATAGAAAAAAAATCTAATTTTTCTCCAACCAATACTTTTATTTCCAAAAATATTGATTCAAAAAAGCCTTTTTTTCCAAATGGTTCTCCTTTTTCTAGTGAGCAAAAATTCTGGATATCAGGTTTTTTATCAGGACTAAAGCAAAATTCAATAAATAACACGTCCGATTCAGGAAGTGAAGATAAGATTTCATTAAGTCTTTTTTATGGAACTCAAACTGGTAATTCAGAAAATATCGCCAGAGATACAGCTAATCTTGCAGAAAAAAATAATTTTTTACCAAGTGTTATGCCTTTGGATGATATTTCAATGGAACAACTGAAAAATATTCAGAATGCTATTTTTATTGTGTCTACTTACGGTGAGGGTGAAATGCCAGATAATGCTCAACTTTTTTGGGAGTCCCTTTCATCTGATACAGCTCCTAAACTGGAAAATCTGAACTTTGGAGTTCTAGCATTAGGAGACACAGGTTATGAAGAATTTTGCAATGCAGGTAAATTAATTGATTTTAGACTTGAACAACTTGGCGCTAAAAGAATAATGAAGAGAATTGATTGTGATGTAGATTTTGAAAAACCTTCCAAAAATTGGATAAATTCAATTCTACCAATCTTCAATAACACTAACGAATTAGTGTTTGATAATAAGTCAAATATAAATGAAGAATTTATCTGGAATAAAAGTAATCCGTATTTTGCTGAGATTTCTGAAAATAAATTATTATCAGGAAGTCAGTCAAAAAAAGAGATAAAACATTACGAAATTGAACTTGCGGATAGTAAAATTAATTATGATGTTGGAGATACTTTAAACGTCTTTCCTGTAAATAATAGAAGATTAGTTGAATTAATTTTAGAAAGATTAGGTACTAAAAAAAACTATAAACCATCTGGTTTTAGTAACACAATTCAGTTTCTTTTGTTGAATAACTTTGAAATTTCAACTCCAAATAAAAATTTTATCGAAAAAATCAATCTTTTTATCAAAGATGAAAAATTTGAAAAATTACTTTCTCCAAATAAAAAAAAAGAGTTAGATTCCTTTTTATGGGGAAAAGATATTTTGGATATACTTAATATAAATCCAAAGACCAAAATAGACCCAGAAAAGTTTTTAAGTCTGTTAAGACCACTTCAACCAAGAGCTTACTCAATTTCTTCTAGCCCTAAAATGCACCTTAATCAAGTTCACTTGACAATTTCCTCCGTTAAATGGGAAAATTCAAATAGGATACATGAGGGCGTGTGTTCAAACTTTTTAGCAAATTCTGAAACATCGGTTTCGAGAATTGGTGTTTATGTCACACCAAATAATTCCTTCAGACTTCCAGATAATGACACCGTTCCCATTATAATGATTGGTCCAGGAACTGGTCTTGCTCCTTTTAGAGCTTTTTTAGAGGAAAGAAAGATGCGAAAAGCAAGTGGTAAAAATTGGCTATTTTTTGGTGATCAAACACGTAAAAATGACTTTATTTATGAAAAGGAGATTAATGATTTCAAAAATTCCGGACTACTAACAAAACTAGATTTAGCGTTTTCTAGAGATCAAAATGAAAAAGTATATGTTCAACACAAGATGTTACAGTCCTCGGCAGAAATATTTTCTTGGATTAATGATGGAGCTTATATCTATGTATGTGGTGACGCAACTTATATGGCAAAAGATGTAGATAAAGCGTTATTTAATATCGTTAAAAAAGAGGGAAAACATGACGACTTAGAGACAAAGGGATATATTGATCAACTAAAAAAGGAAAAAAGATACTTAAGAGACGTCTACTAACCCTTAAAAACCTTTTTATTTAAGTCTCATTGTAAACATTAATTACGGTACCTTACAGGTTTGTTATTTGGGGCTTACAAATGTTTTCCTGCGGAATTTGACCCTCAGTTCATCCAATAAACTCATTTTATTAATCAAAATCAATAGATTGGCATTAAAATTGCGAAATTTTAATATGGGTACAGACACAAACAAACATTATCAAATTGCTAAGTATATGAAGAATTTTGAATGCATTGGAAAAGATTGTATTGACTCTTGTTGTATTGGATGGAACATAGAAATTGACAAAAATACCTATAAAAAGTATCAAAGTTCTTCAAATAAAGACATCAGAAATCTCTCTGAAAAATACTTAATCAAGAAAAATGAGAATTCAGAAATAAACTATGGAAAATTAGAAAATTTAAATAACTCCTGTCCGTTTCTAAATCAAGATAAATTATGTAAAGCTTATAATTTATTGGGAAAGGAAAGTTTGTCAATTGGTTGCTCAACCTATCCAAGAATCATAAAAAATTTTGATAATGAAAACTTTATTGCTTGTGAAATGTCTTGTCCTGAAATGGCAAGGTTGTGCTTAAACAATAAAAATTTAAAGGTAGAAAAGTTAGATAAGGATAATTTGGTCAATATTTTTAATTCTAGAAACATTCATACTTTTAATATTTTAAAAAGAATATCTGATAAAGAGTCACAATTTATAGAAAAAGTATTGATTGAACTCAAAAGAACAAATTCTTTTTTTAAAACTCTATGCAAAATTATTGAATTACATATTAAGTTATTTGGAGGAAACGCGATTTTAAAAGACCAACTTAAAAGTGTTAACGAAAAGATAAAAGTTGAGGACCAATTAATAAAAATAAAAGTTCTCGCAACAATTTGTTTTTCAGATACTTCAACAAACTCTAGGTACGATCGACTTTGTAAACAAGCTAAAGAACAAAGTGAATTCTTATATAAATCTGAGATTGAATTCAAAGAGAGATTTCTTTTTGTATATAAAAATAAATTTAAAAGGTTTGCAAAGGAAAATGATCTTATTTTTAAAAATTTCTTCATGAATGAATTTTTAAAAAACATTGAAAAAATCCAATTATCAAAAACTTCCTTCTATGATTTGATCCGAGAGATTCTTTGTTTATTAGAGTTATCTAATTTCCTTCTCATATGCTCGTTATTTGGTAATAAAAAAAAATTAAATATTGATGATTTTGTAAATGTAATATCAGCTGTGACAAAAAAAGTTCAAAGCTCTAAAGAAAAAACAAAGTTACTTATAGAGTTTTTTAGAAAAATTGATAATGATAATTTATACAAAAGATTGATAGATTTCATTTAAAATTATTTTATACATTATAGAACATCTACCATGGAATTATATTTTCTTCATGAAATAATCCACCAGTTGGGCCATCATCGTCTAAAGTAGCTAGATGCAATGAAGTTTTGTAACTATCTTTTACTTCTACAGGAGCGTTTGGACCTCCTAATTCTGTCTTTACCCAACCTGGATGACCAGAGTTGACTTTTATTTTTGTATCCTTAAGCTCCACAGCTAAATGAACTGTATAAGCATTCAGTGCTGTTTTGGATGCGTTGTATGCCAATTCTTTAGCAGGTGAAATAGGTGAATTTTCCGCTGAGTGTAGTGTAAGTGAACTTAAAATTGTCGAAACATTAACAATCCTGCCTGCTACTGATTTTTTTATTAATGGCAAAAGTGCTTGGGTTAAAGAAACCACTGAAAAAAAATTAGTCTGAAAAGTTTCTTTCAAATCATCATCGCTAATTGAGGAACTATTTGTAACAAATAAGTTACCAGTAAGCAGAACGCCAACATTATTGATCAAAATATCGAGTTTACCATACTGATCTGAAATATATTTGAACACATTTTGAGGTGAGCTTAGGTCAGACGCGTTATATTCTACAAGGTCTGCGTTTATTCCGAGAGACAATAATTTTTTAATAGCTTGGTCACCTTTATCCATATCTCTGGAACCTAAAATTACTTTTATACCCGTCTCAGCAAGCTTTTTTGCTGTTTCAAACCCGATACCTCTGTTAGCTCCAGATATGAATGCAACTTTCTCCATATTATTTTCCTTTCTACCTCAAAATTGTTAAATTAAAAAAAATTCTATTTTTCGAAAAAAACATTCTTAATCTTTATTGTGATATCATTTTTGCTACTAAGCTCGTATTCTCCAAAAAAGAAAAATGTTTTGATTTATTTATAACTTCATATTTTTTTAACTTCAAGATATTCATAGTTTCTAGTTTTTCAGATTCTTTAGCCCAATCATCTTCGCCATAAATTAATTTAACAGGTACTTTCACTTTTTTGTAAACCTCTTTTATGCCATTATTTTTATTAAAGTTCGAAAGTACGTTCCTGAAGTGATAAACGTAGCCTTTTTTTTTAAGTGAAAGGCATAGTAAATTTAAATATTCATTGGTTAATTTCTGATTATTAAAAAAACCGCCACGCATAATGTTTTTTAATATAAATTTATTTTCTAATGCAGAAAAAAGACTCCCTACGACTGGTAATCCTACATGAAATAAAATAAATTTTGCAAAAAAATTACCTCTTTGAACTCCTTCGCCAAAATATGAATCATAATCATAAGGATTAAACATATAAATTTTTTTTATTTTATTTGGTATTTTTACTGCTACGCTAGCAGTTAAAGTTGCACCTATTGATTCGCCAGCAATCTTCAAATTATTAATCTTCTGATCATTTATAAATTTAAGGATTGAATCGGTAAAAAATTCTAAATCATAATTAGTATTCACATTAATGGATGAATCGCCAAAACCTGGAAGATCAATTGAATACACAGTATTCTTGGATTTTAAAATATTTCCAAGTTGATCAGAATATTCTAATCGATTTCTAAAAGTATGAAGTAGTAGTAAAGGAGCTCCTGAACCAATTTTTTTGTACCTAATAAAAGTATTGTTACCTAATTCGAATTTTTTTATTTCCATTTTAATATTTTAAGTGTAGACGTGTATATACCTTTAACTTATTTTACTTATACATATTTGTAAAGAAATATATTCTTGTTAAGGCAGATCAATTGAATTGAGAACTTATGAAGAAAATTATAAAACTAGACGAATTGGAAAAATGTAGCTGCTTTAACTTAAGGACAATGGCGCGAGATTTAACTAATGACTACAATAAATCGCTTAAAAATAAAAAAATAACTGCAACACAGATTCCTATTTTGGCAATTCTAAATATTTATGAACAACTTGAAACAAAAAAAATTTCAAAGCTCTTAAACCTAGAAATCTCAACTATTAGACGTAATTTAATCACTTTAAAAAAAAAAAGATTAGTAAAAATTATTAAACGTAATAGCAATGGTAATATCCTTTCTTTGACGAGTAATGGATTTTTAAAATTAAAAGAGAGTCTTCCAGTCTGGAGAGAATCAAATAAAAAAGCCAGAAAAAGCCTTCGAAGTTTTTTAAAAGTTCTCAAATCAATTACTGAGTAAAAGTTTAAAAATTAGCTTATTTTATTTTTTACATTTAAAAGAAAAAACTCGTTTTTTATATTAATAATAATAATCATTATCTTCTTTAGAATAATTCTAAATTAAACTTGTTAAAGCTTCATAAATTCATTAAGATTAATCAGGGATTCTATATGGACGATTATTCATCAAAAAAATACTTTGGCGCATGTCCACACGACTGCCCAGACACCTGTGCAATGCTTTATGAGTTAAAAGATAAAAAACTTGCTCGCGTAAAAGGTAACCCCGATCACCCTATGACACGAGGTACATTATGTGTTAAGTTAAAAAATTATGAGGAACGCCATTACCATCCAGATAGATTACTTTATCCTCACAAAAGAGTTGGAAAAAAAGGAAAAAAAGAGTTTGAAAGAATTAGTTGGAATGAAGCTTTACAAACAGTATCGGATAAATGGAAATCTATTATAAGTGAATACGGACCTCAAGCTATAGTTCCATATAGTTATCTTGGAAATCAGGGTCTTGTTCATGGGTTAAACGGAGGTGATTCTTTTTTTAATAAAATGGGTGCTACTGTTTGCGAAAGAACCTTTTGCGGAGAGGGCTCTTGCACTGCCTGGTTGAGTACAATTGGTCCTACCGCTGGTTTAGATCCAGAAAGTTATATACACAGTAAATATATTGTAATTTGGGCATGTAACAGTGTAAGTACAAATTTACACCATTGGGCAATAGTGAAAGATGCTAAAAGAAAAGGAGCTAAGGTTGTTGTTATTGATTCGTATCGTTCGAGAACAGCTAAAGAAGCGGATTGGCACATTGCTCCTAAACCTGGAACCGACGGTGCTCTTGCCATAGCGTTAATCAATCATATAATTTCTAATAATCTAACAGACCAAAATTATATTTCAAATTATACAAATGGATTTGAAGAACTTAAATCCCATGTAAAAAATAAGACCCCAGACTGGGCTAGTAATATAACAGGAATTTCTAGTGAGAATATTCAAAAACTTGCTTTTGAGATTGCTACTTCTCAACCAGTTGGTATCAGAATTGGAGTTGCACTTGAGAGACATAATGGTGGAGGGCAAACTATACGAGCTGTTACATGTATTCCCGCTCTTACTGGTGCCTGGAAATATGTTGGAGGAGGCATAACTCAGTTCCCTGTATGGGAGCACCCTTATAAATTTGACGTTATTTGCAGACCAGACTGGATTCCAAAAGGCACAAGAGTTATAAATGCATTGCAAATTGGAAGAGCTTTACTAGGTGAAAATATAGATAAAGATATGCCCATAAAATCAATGATGTGTTGGAATGCTAACCCAGTTACTCAAGCGCCAGAAACAGAAAAAATAATTAAAGGACTTGAAAGAGAAGATATGTTTATGGTGTCTGCAGAACACTTTATTTCAGATACAGCTTCCTTCGCTGATATACTTCTTCCAGCAACAATGGGAGCAGAACACGAAGATATGATATTATCATGGGGACACTTATATTTAACATATAATGAAAAATGTGTTGAAGCACCTGGTGAAGCTTTACCTAACTATGAAATTTTTAGAAGACTAGCAAAACTTATGAATTATAATGATGAACAATTTTCTTGGTCTGACAGCGAATGTTTAAGTAATTATGTTGATTGGACTGCACCTGCTAGCCAAGGTATTACACTGGATTATTTAAAAGAAAATGGATTTGCTAGACTAAACGTGGGTTGTAAAGATACTAGAGCACCTCATAAGCAGGGAAATTTTCCTACTGCTTCTGGCAAGTGCGAATTTATTTTAAAAGATGCAAAGAATTTTGTAGCCGGTCCGTTTAGGCAAATGTATGATGATTATCAACCTGGAGAAGATTTACCCGAACTTCCTGATTATAACCCTCCTAATGAGTCTAAGTTTACAAACCCCGATTTAGCTGAAAAATATCCTTTAAATATTATATCTCCAAAAAGTCATGCTTTTTTAAACTCTTGTTATGCGAACATGAAAGATAAACAAGATGTTCAGGGAGAACAATTTGTTCTAATAAATGAAATTGACGCATATAACAGAAATGTAAAGAATGGAGACATGGTCCGTGTATTTAATGAGAGGGGTTCGTTTGAGGGTAATGTAAAAATTACAGATGACGTTTCTGCAGGTATTATAGTTGCCACCCTAGGATATTGGCGTCAACTTAACGAAAGCGGTACGGTTAATAGTATCAGCACTGCAAAACTTGCAGATATGGGCAATGCTCCAACATTTTCGGACAATCTTGTTGAAGTAACTAGAATAGATTAAATTAAGTTGTACTCAAAAATTTAAAAACTATTGTTTTAAAAGAGGAATCAATTTTTTCTCTAAGTTACGACTAACGATTTTAATTCCTTTAGCATTGGGATGCTTTCCATCATCCAAGTTGTATTCAGGATTAAGTGCTACACCTTCTAACAGAAAAGGCAGATAAGAAATTTTGAATTTTTTTGCAAGCTCGGGATAAATTTTATCGAATTTGTTCCTATACTCTTCCCCGTATATTTCTTGAGATAACATACCTGCTAAAAGTATATTTATATTTTTTTCTTTTAAAATTCCTAGGATCTTATCCAAATTTTGTTGTATTAAAGTTGGGTTAATACCTCGCAACATATCATTTGCACCAAGGCATAAGATTACAATATTAAACTCTCTTTTTTCAAGTAGCCAGTTTAGCCTATTTAATCCACCAGTTGTAGTTTCACCTGAGACACTCGCGTTGATTACCTCTACATCAAAACCTTTTTCATTCAATCTTTTTTCCAAAACTGTAGATAAATGAAATCTATCGTCCAAACCATACCCTGCCATTAAGCTATCACCAAATAGTGCAATTTTTAGATTACAATAAACTTTTGTTGGTATAAAGTTTACTACTATAACGAACAAAAATAAAAATCTTAAAATGAAACACTTACTTAAATTAGACGACATAAATCTTAATTATTACATAAAAGATAATGTTATCAAAGTTTTGAAAAATATAAATTTTGAAATTAAAAAAAATCAAAGAGTAGCTATAACAGGAGAAAGTGGGTCGGGAAAAACAAGTCTTTTAATGATTATGTCTGGTCTAGAAAAACCAACAACAGGATCAATAATTTTTGAAGACAAAAACCTCGCCCAAGAAAGTGAAAAACAACTTACTGAAATAAGAAAAAAAAAGATTGGGTTAATATTTCAGCAATTTTATCTTATACCTAATTACACTGCCCTTGAAAATGTTATGTTTCCAATGCAAATTAACGAAATAGGCAATGAAGAAAAAAAAGCAACTTCAATTCTTTCGGAAATTGGTTTAATTCATAGAAAAAATAATTTACCTTCTGAATTATCAGGTGGAGAACAACAAAGAGTTGCAATCGCAAGAGCTATTTCTTTTAATCCAAAAATAATTTTAGCCGACGAACCTACTGGGAATTTAGATAAAAAAAACACAAAAATAGTTTCTAATTTACTCCTAGATTATTCAAAGAAAAAAAAGATTAGTTTAATTTTAGTAACTCATAATTTGGACTTAGCAAAAAAGTGTGACAAAATAATTAATTTATCGGATGGAAATATTAAGTTTTAAAAATGATTTATTCAAAATTATTTAAATTTTTCATAAAAGAATTAAGTACAAGCAAAGTGCAAATTATAAAAGTTTTTTTTACAATCTTTATAAGTTTACTTATCTTTTCAACAGTTCTAATTTTTAGAAATAATATTGAAAATGAAATTTCAAATAATTCAAGAGTACTTCTAGGAGGTGATTTTGAATTATCATCCAAAAACAAACCATTAAATCCAGAATTTCTAGATGAATTAAAAAAAAGTTATTTGTTGACAAAAATCTTTGAATTTACTTCTATTTTGCGCTCAGAAAATGGAGAAAGTAAAACAATAAGAATAAAAGTAATAGATAATTATTATCCGCTAATCGGAAAAGTAAAAGTTGAACCTGCAAATTCACTCAATACTCTTAGAAAAAGAACTAACGTTATTTTAGTTGATAAAAATATCAAGGATAATCTTAACTTAAAAATAGGTGATAGAGTTAAAATACAAAGTACTTTTTTTGAAGTAATTGGTTTTATAAAAGCATTGCCAGAAATTGGTGGTTTATTTCTCTTTGGAGATCAAGCCGTGATTAGTCATGAAAGTTTGAAGAATTTAAAAGTAAATAATTTAGGTAGTTTTATCAACTATAAATATAAAATAATTGAAAAGGAAAATGTTAAAGGATTATCAGAAAATTTAAGCCAAAAAAAAAATATCACCATTAAATCACCTGAAGATACTAGTCAAAATTTGAAAAAGATAATTGAAAATTTTATTTATTTTCTTTCTATAATTTCCGCCTCAGCCATTTTGATCTCAGGTATAGGTTTAAAAAACTCATTATTTTCTTATTTAAGTAGCAACCAGTTTAAGATTGCATTATTCAAATCATTGGGAATGAGCTCAAATAATATTAAGATGCTATATTATTTACAAACCCTCTTGATTTTAGTTTTGTGTTCTCTTCTTGCTTATTTTATTGGATTTTTAGTAATCTCTTTTTTTGATTATAGTTTGCTAAGTTTTTTAAATATAAAATTTCAAGTAAACTTTAAAATACAAGAGTATTTAATTATCCAACTTTTTAGCTTTTTTATTTTTTTTATATTTGCAAAGCCCGTTATAGATAGTATTGAGCAAATTAAAGTCTCGGATCTATTTAGAAACAGTAAGACAAATTTCAATTTAAATTATAAAAAAAAGAATCTTTTTGAAATCTTTTCTTATTTATTAATTTTTATTTTTTTGTTTTGTATTTTGAATGTTAAACCACTACAAACTGCTACATTTTTTCTCTTTTTTATTGTTATTGGTATTTTTTACTACTTTCTTTCAAAAGTTTACCTTTTAATATTGAATAAAGTTAAAAATACAAAAAGTATCTCTGTAAAAATTGCTATCAAAAATTTAAATTCATATCGAAATCTTAACTCAATCATTGTAATGACCATGGGACTCGGAATGACGATATTATTTTTTTTAGGGATTATTTCCTCTTGTATCAACAAAGAACTCAATAACTCAATTCCTAGAAATGCGCCCAACTATTTTTTTTTAGGGATACAAAAAGGTGAATTAAATTTATTCTCAGAGCAAGTTCAACTAATTGATAAAGAATCAAAGCAAATTAATATGCCAATGATTTCAGCCAGAATACTTACTATAAATGGTAAAAATCCAAAACAGGTCATAAATGAAAACAATAAAAGTTTCTGGTTTATTAACGGTGAGAGAAGAATATCTTGGTCAAAAAAACCTCCATCTAATAATCCAGTTAGCAAAGGAAAATGGTGGGATAAAGATAGTAAAGATAAACTTTATATATCATTAGATTCCAAAGTTGCAAAAAATTTAAAATTGGAGATTGGTGATTCTATAACTTTTAATATCTATGGTAATTCGATTACTGGACAGATAAAAAATTTTAGAAAAGTTGATTACACAGATTTTAACATGAATTTTGCAATTTTATTCAATCCTGATTACGCCTCTAAAATTCCGCATGAATTCATATCTACTGTGAAGTTTAATAATGAAGAACTAGTTAGTCTTCGTAATTTGTTAAAAATGCTCCCTAACATTACTTATATTAAACTATCAGAGTATATCAATAAGACCAAAAATCTATTAAGTAAATTATTTTTTGTAAGTATTATCATTTCAAGTACTGTTATTTTGATAGGACTTGTTGTAATCTCAAATGCGGTAAATGTGATTGGAAATTTAAAGATTTATCAGAATTTAGTTTTGAAAATTTTAGGTTTTGAAAAATCAAATCTTATAAAAATAATAATGTTTGAGTCCTTATTGATTTCTATACCTATAATTATTTCATCACTAATATTTTCTATAATTTTTTCTTTTATATTTATAACTAATTTTTTCGGTATTAATTATAATTTTTCTTCTATAATTATATTTAGCATATCAAGCGTTTTCATATTTGTATTAATGGGTACCTTATTTATTTCAAACAACAAGTATATGAATTTGAATACATACTTTTTGATAAGAAATAACTAAATTTTATATTTAATTTTACACCTTTCATATATTTAATAATTTATGATTCAAAGCTCATAATTATTTTGTAAAAAAAATAACCTAATTTTTGACTCTACTATTAATTTGATTAATATTAGAGTTATCAATTTTTATGATTTTTCAAAGTGATATGAAGTTTATGCCTGCACAAATTTTAGAAAACGAGTCTCAAAGACTTAGAGCAGTTGATAGAACAGGTGTAATGTATTTAGATCAAGACAATTTATATGAAATCTATTGTTTTCTTGCAAAGGAGATTACTGGTTGTGCTATCAGTTGGACGGGTTTAATCGACGATAAAAATCAATATTGTTTAGCAAAAGATGGGTTGCCAGAAAATGCAGGAAAAACCTTTCCTAGACAGCAGACATTTTGTCAATATGCTTTATCAAGCACAGAGCCTTTAATAGTTGAAGATTTGAGAAAAGATAAAAGATTTGAAAATCATCCATTCGTTGCCGATGGTTTAATAAAATTTTATGCTGGCTTTCCAATTATTACTGGGGATGGTTATACTTTAGGAACATTATGCGTAGGTGACAGTAAAGTTAATAAATTACCAGAAAATAAAAAAAAATTAATGATTGGTTTGACAGCCAAATTAGCATATCAACTTCAAATACAAGAGAACTATAAAAATAAGAGTGCAGAAAATTTAATAGTAATATTAGAAAAAATATCAAAAAAAATTGAGAATATTTCGAGCATTGAAGTAATGATCATTCTTAAATTTTTCTTAAGTCAGACATTAAGTCAGTATGAAAAAAATTTTCTTATTAAAAAAGAGCTAGCCGGAAGAGATGGTTCAGATTTAAAAATTACTAAATTTGGTAATCGTCTTAAAAATGATTTATCGATAAATACAGGTGTTTTAAAAACAGTAAAGAATATGACGTCTAAAGATTATAATTTGTCTAAAATGCTAGAAAAGCTTGAGGACCTATAATGTTTGGAAAAGTATTAAACTTTAAATTTTCCTCCGTCAGTGAAGCTAAAATAGCAGCGTCTTTCTGTTCTGATAATTTTGGTTCAAAAACATCTGAATATGACATTGTTGGACTAAATATCACAATAAGCCAGTCAGGTGACTTGAATATTTTATTTAAATTTAATAATTCAGACTCATTAAAAAAATTTGAGGAAAATTATAAAAATATTATTTCAGATTTAAAGCAAAGCTTTACTTTTAAAGAAAATAATTTTATTGGTGTTTGTGCTTACTCATTTGAAAAAGAAGCTGTTGTTACGGTTACGTGAATTTTTCTGTCAATCTTCTTTTAAATAACTATAGTAATTCATTATGAAGGATTAAGGTAATAAATAGTAAAATCAAGAAAATAGCTTTAGTTGATATGCAGTAAATTAAATGAACTCATTAGAAAGTTCATTTGCACTCAAAAATGCACCCTCAACTCTACTATTAATAAACCAGTCACCGCACATGGCAACTTTATTATCATGATCAATAAAGTAATTATCAATTGGAGAGCATTCAGCCTCTACATATCTCCATTGATGAATTTTTATCATAGTTGAGTCCACCAATTTATTATTTATCAAATTACTAGTTGTGTTTAATAAATGCTTTAAAATTTTATCTTTTGAAGTATTTATATTTTTAGCAGCATATTCATATGAAGAATTAACCAATAAGCAATGATTGTTTAATCTGCATGGTTTGGAATTGTTCATGGCCAACCATGCAATATCTTCATTTTCAATTAATGCAGCATCAAAATCTAAGTTCATAGATTGGTTCCTACCAACCATCAACGAAAAACAACTCTTCATTTTAATTTTTTTTATCAGAGGATAAAAGGAAATATTTTTCGTAATCAACTCTAAAGATTGCTCTGCGGGAAGACTTAATATAATCCAATCAAAGGAGCCATAAGAATTTTTGTTTTGGTCATAAATCATCCATTTATTATTCTTTCGAACTATTTTTTGAATTTTAGTATTTAATATCACATCACAACTTTTAGAGAGATGTTTTAAAATAGAATCCATATGTGGCACTCCGACAAAAAATTTGTCTGCATTTTTAATAATTTTAATTTTTCGCAAATGACGTCCTTCAAAATAAGCGAGTTTAAAACTCCATGGTTGAATTATTTGCTTAGTAAATAATTCTGAGAAAAAATTCATGAAATCACTTGTTTTAATTTTAAAAAATTGAGCCCCGTGATCAAAATTAAAAGGGGGTTCTTTTCTGGTTGACATTCTTCCTCCGACTCCTCTAGATTTTTCAAAGACTTTTACATCACAGTTTGCCTTCATTATTGAAGTGAATGTTAGCCCTGCTAAGCCAGCACCAATTACAGCGATTTTTTTTGTCATTTTACGTTATAAAATTTTATAGATACATTAAGACTTTAACTATACATTTAAAATCGAATTTCAAATTATTTTTTTATTTTTTCTTTAGAAGAATAATTTAGCGGGCTAATTTTATTTGGTGGTAAAGGATTGTAGGGATGCAAACCCTCTCAGCGATCGCGTATATCAATTGGAAGACCGAGTTTAGAGAAATCATAATTTGCCGATGCCTTTTTAAAACCCATTTCTAAAGCTTCTTCTTCTGAATGTAAGCGTATCCAGCTCTTATTTTCAACCTGTATATGGTTCATAATCAAAAAATAATCTAAGTCTATATATTGGGTGTTTGTCTCATTAAAATATACACATACTACCATATGTAGTGTTGTAACAATTTTGACATATTTATTTGTTATTTTTTTTATATGGATGATTTATCCCTCAGAAAAAATCATTATAGAACAATATGGATTTCAGATGTACATCTAGGTACAAGTGGTTGTAAAGCAGAATTACTTTTAGAGTTCCTTAAAGTTTCAGAGTCCGAAAAAGTTTTTCTTATTGGAGACATTGTCGATGGATGGCGATTAAAGAAAAAATGGTATTGGCCACAAGCCCACAATGACGTCATTCAAAAATTATTAAGAAAAGCCAGAAAAGGTGTAAAAGTTGTATTCATACCAGGAAACCATGATGAGGCTGCGCGAAAATATATTGGTGTGAATTTTGGAGATATAATAATAAAAAAGGAAGCTCACCACACCACGCTCAAGGGTAAGAAATTATGGATCATTCATGGAGATCAATTTGATGGCATTATTAAACATGCTCGTTGGCTCGCATACCTTGGTGACAAGGGTTATGCCATATTAATCCGATTAAACGACCTATTTAATAATTTTAGACGATTTTTAAAGCTACCTTACTGGTCACTATCAAAATTTATTAAACAAAAAGTAAAAAAAGCAGTTTCATTTGTTACTGCCTTCGAATTAGTAATGATCAGAGAAGCAAAAAGGAGAGGGTTTGATGGTGTTGTTTGTGGGCATATACATAAAGCAGAATTCAAATCAATTGATGACATGATATATTGTAACAGTGGTGATTGGGTAGAGTCTATGACTGCAATTGTAGAGCATCTCGATGGTAGTCTTGAGATTGTTGACTGGTCATCTCGAATTTCCCAAAATCATTCACGTCAAATTAAGCTGACTCAAAAAAACATAATTTCCCAACCATGAAAATAGTAATAATCTCAGATGCCTGGCACCCTCAAGTTAATGGAGTGGTGCATAGTTTATCTAAAACCAAAGAATTATTAGAAAAAAAAGGTCATGATGTTTTAATGATAACACCAAATCTTTTTAAAACATTTCCTTGTCCCTCTTACCCTGAAATCAGGTTATCATTTTTACCGGGTAAGAAAGTTAAAAGGTTAATTAAAGAATTCTCTCCAGATGCAGTTCATATTGCAACTGAGGGTCCTCTCGGCATAGCAGGAAGGAATTATGTAGTAAAAAATGGACTTATTTATACAACTTCATTTCATACAAAATTTGCGGAATATATTTATAAGCGGACTAGAATTCCTCTTTTTATAAGCTATGGTTATCTAAGATGGTTTCATAGTAAAGCACAGAGAGTTCTTGTTCCAACACAATCAGTAATAGAAGATTTAAAAAAGTGGAATATAAATAATACTACAATTTGGCCACGAGGTGTTGATTTTAAGCTTTTCAAACCTCCTTTGCAAAAAAAGAAAAACAACAAACCGATTTTAATAAATATAGGAAGAGTTGCTATTGAAAAAAACTTAGAAGCATTTTTAAAATTAGATCTCGACTGTGAAAAATGGATTGTAGGTGATGGTCCAGATAGACACAAACTCGAAAAAAAGTATCCAAATGTTAAATTTTTTGGAGGAAAAAAACAACATGAATTACATGAATACTATGGAAAAGCAGATTTATT
>CENJ01171994.1_pt1 | contig 85105 bp, 83 predicted proteins | sample 356161 | NCBI WGS metagenome assembly CENJ01 (sample SAMEA2619531, study PRJEB7988) | marine metagenome | biome: marine biome (ENVO:00000447); feature: surface water layer (ENVO:00002042); material: "saline water (ENVO:00002010), including plankton (ENVO:xxxxxxxx)" | depth 5 m
CAATCGTTTCTGTTCCTTACTCAAACGAGATCAATGACTTCACGCTGCTCTCTCGCCGTAGCTACACCACGACTGAATATCGCGACGTTCTGATTGAAGAACTGAACGTGCTTTATGCTGAAGCGGCTGAAACGGGCCTGATCATGAACGTCGGTCTGCACCCACACGTGTCCGGCCGTGCTCACCGTATCCGCGCGCTTCGTGAATTCATCGCGCACGCGAAGTCTCTTCCAGGTGTATGGTTTGCGACCCGTGAGGAAATCGCAGACCATTATATGACGGTCCACGAGACCCACATTCCAGGCCAGCTGGGTTAATCTCCGATGTCAGCGCTGGATGATGATTACAAAAAGGCAGGTTTTGGCGGCGCGCTGGAGTTCGGTTCGCGGCCAGCCCTGCTGATCGTGGATGTCTGCCGCGCTTATGTGGATGAAGCCTGTCCGCTTTATGCGGGCCCGGATGCGCTAACCGCGCTACAAAACAATGTGCGCCTGCGAGAGCAGGCGCATAAGCTCGGAATACCGGTCATTTTTACCGCTGTTGAATATCATTCAAGTGGTAAGGATGGCGGGCTGTTCTACCGGAAAGTGCCCGCTTTGCAGCATTTCGTGAAAGGCCATCCAATGGCTGAGTTCATGCCAGAACTTACGCCCATGCCGGATGATCTTCTTGTGACGAAGCAATACCCATCAGCCTATTTTGGCACGTCGCTCGCAGCGATGCTCACATCCATGAGTGTCGATACGGTCATGGTGACAGGGTATTCAACATCGGGCTGTGTGCGCGCGAGCGTTCTGGATACCCTTCAATCAGGGTTTGTCCCATTCGTTATCAGGGATGCCTGCGCGGACCGCGCCGAAGGGCCTCATGAATCCAATTTGTTTGATATGCAGGCCAAATATGCCGAGGTCGTTACGACCGATGATGCGCTTACATTGATGGCGCAATCGCGGGCATAAATAAGTTTCCCCAAGCGTTCTCGATCCTGCTGGAACGCAAGGCATTGCGCCAGACCTCTTTCGTAAAGGTCTGGCGCTTTTTTTTGCTAGTCGATGCTGGCTTCGAGCTGGCGGGATTTATACATCGCCTGTCCCAGAAGGTAATCGCGGCGACGCTCGTCATCGGCCAGGATTGCCGTCAGCTCTTCCTGATGACGCTTCTGGCCGTCCGCATCGCGGCTTTCCAGTGCCTTTTTATTCTTGATGGTCTGTGCCTGAACGAAGGCGCGCATCACGCCCTGGCGTTGACGCTCATATTTCTGAAGCGGAGCGATGTGGTCGCCTTTGCCCGTGGTGAGTACATCACGCAGACCATCTGTCAGGTTGAACACGTCATGAATGCCGGAATTCATGCCGAAACCACCCAGCGGGTTGTTCAGGTGCGCTGAATCGCCGGCCAGAATGACGCGGTCTGTGAAATAGCTGTCAGCAACGCGTTGGTGCACATTATAGATCGTGCGGTGTTCTGTAACGACGTCCGGGTCATTGATCAGATGTTTGAAGACTTCCTGCTTCTTCTGGTCTGAGACGATGAATTCATCATTGCCATCATGAGCTGGTACAAGCACGCGCCACACGGACGGTACGCGCAGAAGGACCATCCACTCGTCCGGGTCTGCCACATAGTTCACGAGTGCCAGATCGTCGAAATAGTCTTCCAGAGGGCGTTCCGTGCTGAAGGTCACGAATTTCTCAGGGTATGTGAACCCTTCAAAGCCGACATTCAGCCATTTGCGAACAGTTGAACCTGCGCCATCACAGGCGATGACGAAGTCTGCGCGATAGGTTTCAATCTCGCGGGTGGATTCCACTTTCAGCGTGACACCGGAACCATCCTGCTCAACGGAGAGAACACGGCGAGAGAACAGTACTTCACCATGCGGGTGATCCTGCAGCTTGCCGGTCAGAAGCCGGGCCAGTTTAAACTGCTCGCATTGCAGTCGATACGGGTAGTCCGTCATATCCTGCAATTCGGTCAGGTCAAACGCAAAGGTCTCGCCGGACTGGCGGTTGCGATACTGATAAACCGGCGCTTTGAGACCCATATCGATCAGATCGTCTACAATGCCGAACTCATTCAGCATTTCCAGCGTAGGCGGGTGGAGCGTTGAAGCGCGCAGGTCTTCCGGGCAGTTTGGATATGCTTCCAGCAGGATGACATCCACACCCATTTCAGCGAGGCGGTAAGCGGCTACGCTGCCCACAGGGCCCGCGCCAACGACGATAACTTTAGCGGTTTTGGTCACGACAGGGTGAGCCTTCAATCAGAGTAATATTCGGGGACAGATCAGCCGACGATCAGGCGCATATCAACGATGGCTGCGCCTTCGCGTTTGGCTTTGCCTTCCAGATAAACCGGGTCGTTCACATAGGCTTTGGCAGATTCTGCGTCAGGAAACTTGCTGACGACGACACGCTGATCTTTTGGCGCACTGCCTTCCAGCATTTCTGTCACCATGCCCTTCACGACGGACTCGCCGCCATATTTTTCGGACACACCGACAATCGTTTTGGAATATTCTTTGAACGCGTCCATGTCGGTAATGGAAACGGTCGCGACGATGAAAGCTGGCATGTCAGGCTCCGGGCAGGTTTACACTGCAAGCATAGTCGCTGATCAGGCGGGTCGGCTCATGTCATGAGTTTCGTTTATTCGGAGAGCGAAGAGTTCACGCCTTGTTGACGCCCAGCTTTTCAGCCAGCCATTCGCGGACGGCCTGCCAGTCACGACGTACACTACGGGTCGACATGCCCATCATGTCCGCTGTTTCCTGCTCAGTCATGCCGGCGAAATAGCGCGCGTCCAGAACTCGTAACGAGCGCGGATGATCACGCTCCAGCACGGATAGCAGGTTTGAAATCTCGACGATCTGTTCGGGCGTTTCACTATATTCCGGAAACAGGTGTTCGGCGTCTTCAGCATCCATTGCTACTTCGCCATGCTTGGCTTTGCGGATGCGTTTGCGTGCGTAATCGGTGATGACGTGGCGAATAGCGAGCACGGCACTGCTCATGAAATGTTCGTCGGAGGAGAACGTCTTTTGTGTGCGGAGCTTCAGATAGGATTCGTGGAGAATATCCATTGTCAGAAGCGAAATGGTCTGCGGGGTGCGCTTGCGCTTGGAGCGCGCAATACGCAGCAGCGACTCATAATTGTCATCGAACAGAATGCCGGCAATTTTGGTCTGATCGTCTGAATAAGCGACGACTGGATCCGTTTCCGTATCATCCATTCTGTACCTCACTCTCATCACCCGCGTGCAGATTAGAAGGAAGAGATGGAAATGATCAATTATTTTTGGCCGGTTTTCTGCAGCTCGAACGTAATACCTCATGCAACCGCGATCCGGTGGGGACGCATGCGGGGCAGCCCGGTCAGACCCTCAAATCTATCTGATCGGGCTGAATTTGCATTGTCCTTATGGCCAATCCTCTTACACCTGTGTGCAGAAGGGGAAGCCGAATGATCAATCTGCCTATCGATATCGACAGTGTGAAGGGATTCATGGACCCGGCCGAAGGCACTGCCCTGCATCGCTATGCGTTAGAGTGCGCCTCGTCAGGGCCTTGTCTCGAAATTGGCTCATACTGTGGGAAGTCCGCCGTTTATATCGGGACGGCCTGTAAAGCTGCTGGCGGGATTCTGTTTGCGGTTGATCATCACCGCGGCTCTGAAGAAAACCAGCCCGGCTGGGAGTGGCACGACGCTGAGCTTTGGGATGATGAGGCCGACGCGATGGACACTTTGCCCTTTTTGCGTAGAACCCTTCGACGAGCCGATTTGGAGGACACCGTCATTCCGGTTGTCGGAAAATCGGTGAAGATCGCGGCGTCATGGAAAACGCCTCTGGCATTTCTGTTCATTGATGGTGGCCACACAATGGAGCACGCTATGAATGATTACAGAGGCTGGACCTCACACCTTATGCGCGGAGGCATTCTGGCCATCCACGATGTTTTTCCAGACCCGAAGGATGGGGGCCGTCCGCCCTTTGAAATTTATGAACGGGCCATGGCATCTGATCTCTATGAGGAGGTCGAAGTCTGTAAAAGCTTGAGAGTGCTGCGAAAGCTCTGATCTTCATGATGGGTCAGAACGCGTGAAGCAGGGCTGATGTCATAGAGCGCGTCAACGGCGAGAATGAATGCACCTTGCGTCCAGCTCGGTTGTTCTGCAGGCCAGAAGACCTTCTCAGTGAATTGCCAACCCATCCAGGCCGCTCCGGCCTCGTCAGTGTGCTCGATCTGATCGTTCAACAGTTGAGCCGCGCGTTTGTGTTCGCCAACAGAGACGAGCGCCATAACCAGTTCAGAAGCTTCAGCGACCGTGACCCAGGGCTCGCTCGAAACGCACCGGCATCCAAGGCCCGGTTCAACGAATGTATCCCAGCCCATATTGAGGCGTTCACGCGCCACATCGCCTCTTAAAGTGCCAGCGAGTACCGGATAGTACCAATCCATCGCAAAGACGGAACGGTCCGTACCGTTTCGGTCAAATCTGTCAGGTTTACGCTTGATTGCATCGCCAAGTCGCGACCTTGCCTGACGCCAATGGCTTACATTTTCACCTATGAGGTCGCCCAGAAGTATGGCGCAGTGAAGGCTCTTATAGATTGAGGCATTGCCCGCGAGAACGGAGTCGTTCTTCGTCTCACCATCGATCAGTGCTTCCAGTGACCATGTGATATCGCCATCCTCGCTTTGCAGAGACAGAACAAACTCAATGGCGCGGCTCACCATGGGCCAGAAATCGCGTGCAATCTGCGGCTCGTTCCAGCGCATGACGGCGTGCCAGATGCCGACCGCGCAATAGGCGGTAAAATTGGTATCCTGAAAGTCCGGAGCCGGTTCCCGGCACATCCGATATGTCGTTTCATCAACGCCAATCGCATTGCCATACTGAGAATGCCAGGCGCCGGTTTCAAGCTGCGTCGTCTGAAGAAACCGATAGGCCTTCAGGGCTGCGTCTTTTTCATCGAGGACGGCGAGCGCCATTGCGCTTTCGGTATGGTTCCAGGAATCCCAGGGGCCGTCTTCAAACCATGCGATTGCGCCTGCGTCTGACTGGATGTCCAGAATACGCTGGCCAGCAGCCGCCAGATAGGGCGCGAGTTCGGAGCGCTGTTTCAGAGAGGCGGCGCTTTTCATATTCGCTCATCCTCTGTTGGCCCGAAATATATGACGACTGACTTGCCGATGAAGGGATTGAGGATCGCCTCAAGAGCGCGTGTCAGCCATGGGCGCTTCATCAGATCCCAGACCAGAAGGCTGTGATAGGCGCGCACAATCCACGGGTCTTTCTCCCGGCCCCAATACAGGCATTTCAGCCACCAGTAAGGGGAGTGCAGGCCATGGGCATAATGTTTGCCTTTGAAGCGAAACGCTTCTCGCATGACAGAGATTTTCAGCTCTGTTTCATCAAATATGCGAATGTGCCCGCCCGGTTCATAGGCATAGCCATTAGGTGGAGGCGCGAGCTTCCAACACAGGCGTTCAGGGCCTGCGCGCGGCACGCTCACACAAAGCTGGCCTTCGGGTTTCAGAATTCGGCGGATCTCGCTCAGAACATCATTATAGGGAAAGATGTGTTCGAGAACTTCGGAACAGATGATCGCGTCGAATGTGTCATCCGCAAAGGGAAGCTGAAGTGCGTTGCCCTTCAGAAAATGGGTGCTGCCGGGCGTCTCGGGTGCAGGAACAAGGCTTAACCCTTCGCGTCCCTTCTGCAGCCCCGGTTCGCTTAAATCCACGCCGACGACGTTCAGCCCGCCCAGCATGTAGAGGCCGTGGACATGGCGACCTTCACCGCAGCCAAGGTCCAGCACCCAGTCGTCGGGCTTCAGACCAAGTTTTTCTAATCTGACGGTCAGCATGTTGTCGCCAGAACCTGCCGGAAATAGGCGTCATATTCACGGGCAATTTGCGACCAGTCGAAAACCGACTGCGCGCGCTCAAGGCAGGCCTTGGCCACGCTTTGACGTTTGCCAGTGTCGGTGAGCAGGTCTGAGATCGCTGCGGCCAGAGCGTCCGGATTCCCTTTGGGCACGACAAGCCCCGCATCGCCAGCGACTTCAGGCAATGCACCGCCATCTGTCACGATTACGGGGGTCCCGCACATCATGGCTTCTGCGGGCGGCAGGCCAAAGCCTTCATAAAGCGAAGGGGAAACCAGAAGCGTTGCCGTGCGGAACGCGTCAGCAATCTCTTCCCGAGACAGCTCGGAACGGAATTCCGTTCGGTCTGTGAGGTTGTAATCTGAGAGTAGCTTTTCGGACTCTTCAGACAGTGATTTCCCTACAATCACCAACTCCAGATCCGGAAAGTCTGGTGAGAGTTGATGCACCGCTTCGATCAGGAATTTGAGCCCTTTAAGCGGCGAATCTGCGCTCACCGTTGTCACGATCTGACGGGCTTTGCGCGGCATATCCGGGTTCGGATGAAAATAGGTTTTATCGACGCCCAGGCGGATTGGCGTGATGCGCTCTGTAGGCAGGTCGAATTCTTCGGCAATATGGTTTCGCGCACTCATGGATGGCGAAATGATGTGCTTGAGCTGCCGGGAGACTTTGACCTGCATATGGTGGAAGGAATACCAGCGTCGTATCAGCTGGCGCATCCAGAAATCGTCCTCAGCCTCTAATGCCAGCCTCAGGTCTTCCGTGATCGGGTGGTGGATCATTGTGACCAGTGGAAGCTTCAGGTCTGTCTGCAGCTTCAGTGTGCCAGAGGCGAGGCACTGATTGTCCAGAATGATATCATACTGGTGGCCGTGCTTTTTGAGGTATCGATAGGCGCGCTGGCCGAATGTGATGGGCTCTGAAAACTTACCCGTCAGGTGTGAGACATACTCATATGTGTCTGTAGGACTGAGAAGGTGCTTTGGTCGCAGCGCGTAATGGCCATTGTGCGGCTGGGCATAGAGGTCGAGCGAGGGCAGGTGGATGTCGGTCACACTCTCATGCGTGTCGCAATATGGCGGGCCTGAGATGACATCAACTGAGTGTCCGAGCTGAGACAGCGCCGTTGAAAGATACTCAACATAAACGCCCTGACCGCCGACATGTGGCGCGCAGCGATAGGATAGAATAGCGATTTTCAGAGGTTTGAAAGGCGCTGATACACTCCCCTCAGGCGGTGCCGGTGACGCGTGAGGTTGAGGTAAATCAAGGGCCATAAAGCAGTTTCAGTCGATCTGAGCTTTTGAAGCAAGTGCGCTTCTTGTCTTTATGTCAGATGATAAAATGACTCTGGCGTCAAGTTTTAGAGCGGGCCTTTGGGCGACAAAGCCGGAACTGCCCCGGCTTTGTCATTTTTGCTGTCAGCTTAATCGACAGGTTCGAGCGCGATCAGCACATTTCCGGCCGTTTGGCGGAAAGATGCATACCCTGAACCAATCAGAAGTCGGCCATTGCCTGCCGCGATCGCATGGCTGTCGATTGAGCCACCATTGCCGTCGAAACCGTTCAGCGTTTCAAAGTCGATCGCAGTGTCGAGCTGATAGAGAATATCACCTGTTTCTGCGTCAAAGGCATAAAGCTTCCCATCCAGAGTGCCGGCAATAACGGCCCCATCAACCACCATTGGCGTCGCAGAAAATCCGTATTTCTGTTCGCAATTTGTGATCCGGTCTGCACGGCCATCATCGCAATCGGCTTCGGCGTCGAAACCCCACACCATTTCACCGTCAGAAATGCGGAAGGCATAAATCCCCGGATGTGGATTTGGGGTATTATACGACACCGGATCATTGATGGTCAGGAATGCGCGCTCGCCGTCTATAGCAATGCCCCAGTGATTGCCGCCCAGTGCTGTGCCTTCGCCCACCTGACGGTTCCAGATCATGTCTCCAGTCTCTGCATCAATCGCCCAGAGATGTCCGGACTTCTGACCTGCAAGCAGAATGTCCCGAGCTTCGCCATCGATTTCAGTTGTCGCCAGAATTGCCGACCCGCCAAAATCAAAGTCCCGTCCGATATTTTCATCATCCCAATGCCATGGGCAGTTCGGGCCAGCCGTGGAATCGTCGCCCCGGCAGTGCATGTTCCAAAGGTCCATTTCCATGGCCTGGAACACCCAGTTTTCTGTACCTGTATCCAGATCAAGCGCGATGATTGCATCAGAGGTGTTGGTCGCCGGGAAAGATGTACCTTCGCCGGTCGTGACAATCACCTGATTGCGTTCTGCATCGACAGTTGGTTGAGACCAGATGGGTGCACCGGAGGGACCGCGTTGTGGTTCACCTCTGCTGTTCACCTGACCATTCTCGGTTGCCTCATCCATGGTGTGATATTCCCACACCCAGCTGCCATCCGAGGCGTTCAGCACGACGACTGCGCCATGTCCGGTACAGCAGAAATTACCGCCGCCGCCTACGCCAGAGGCCGATATCGGAACGATAACTTTATTATCGTGCAGGATAACGCCGGGCCGGATGCTGCCGCCATCGCCGCGGCGCGGTTGAGCTTCAACGGCCCAGATTGCTTCTCCGGTGAGTGCATCTACCGCGTGAACTTCGCGGCGTCCCACACCATAAAGGAGCGCGGCTCGGCCATCGATTTCACCATATGTGATGGGCGATCGTGAGGCAGAGGCTTCATAGGTCCATTTCACGCAGGCGTCTTCGGCATCGAATGCAGCCAGTACGCCATCCCCATTGATGAAAATGGTTTGCCCAACGCTGACCGGGGCCGCACTGAAATTCTGAGATTCAGGAAAGGCGAGTACCCAAGCGACATCCAGTTCTGACATGTCCGCTGTAGTAAGGCGGGACTGTTGTGAGGAAACATGGCGCGTAGAGTCCTCATCCACACCGAATGTAGTGAATGCCTCTGGGCCATCCAGATTGACGGTCAGATTATCTGCTTCGCACATAATCGGTGTCGTCCAGTTGCCGCCACCCGGCACGGCCGACTGGCCGGACGTCAGATATTCGATCAGGGAAATTTTTTCTTCCAGAGACAACGCCGCGCCCATTGGGGCCATGACACCGCCTTCGGAAATCGCGCCATACAGCGTTTCACCAGAGAGCGCTGAAATCGCCTCGAAGCTGGCTGCGCGCGTGTCAGCTGGGTTGTCATGACAGGCAGCGCAAAATTGTTCGTATATCTGACGTCCCGGTAAATCCGGATCGGGTGTGTTGGTGGTTTCGGTTTGCGCAAATGCTGTGGTGCCCAAAAATCCACATGCGAAAACTGATGCGACAAAACTCGCATGCCTGGTGCGTTTCATAAAAATCCTCCCGGTGATGGCGACCTGTTCCGGTGCTCATCAAGATAGTTCGCTATACTGGACTACTATGAACGTGTTTGTCTATGGGCGATGACAGAAGATTGAATAAATTCGCAACGTTCACTCTGTGCGTAAAACGGGCTCAATCGGAGGATCTAAACAGTGAGTTTGGAATATCTCGCCTTTCAGGGGTTCAGTCCGAAGGTTGGCGAGACCATATGACGTTCCGAAACTGAGTGGCCTTATTGAATACATGGCTGCGCAGACGAGATAAGAGGCCGTGCCATGATCAAGTCCATCAACCCTGCAACTGGTGAAACTCTCAAAACGTATGAGGCGTTGTCGCCAGAAGGTCTGGAGGACAAGCTCCAGGCATCGGCTGATACTTTTCGTACATTCAGGTCGCGTGGGATGATGGACACGCGTCTTCAGGCGCTGGAGCGTCTGGCTATTTTGCTGCGTGACCGCAAGGAAGAACTCGGACGTCTCATAACGGATGAGATGGGCAAACCGATCAAACAGGCGATTGCAGAAATCGAAAAGTCGGCAAGCTGCTGCGACTATTACGCGAAAAACGCCAAAACCATTCTGAAGAATGAAGAGATCCAGACCGAGCATGACGCCTCATATGTGCGTTGGCTTCCTATTGGTCCTGTTCTGGCCGTGATGCCATGGAATTTTCCGTTCTGGCAGGTCATCCGGTTTGCCGCGCCCGCGCTTGCGGCTGGCAATACTGCGCTCCTGAAGCATGCGTCTAACGTTCCGCAATGCGCGATGAAGCTGGAAGAATTGTTCCGCGAGGCTGATTTCCCGCGCCATGCATTTCAGACACTTTTGATTCCATCTTCTGACGTCGCAAAAGTCATTGAAGATGACCGTGTGAAGGGCGTCACTTTAACGGGCAGTGAGCCAGCAGGGCGGTCTGTTGCAGAGATTGCCGGTAAAATGATCAAGCCCAGCGTTCTGGAGCTTGGAGGCGCCGACCCGTTCATTATCATGCGTAGCGCCGATCTGAAGGCTGCCGTTGAGACAGCCGTTAAGGCGCGCACGATGAATACAGGGCAATCCTGTATCGCGGCGAAACGGTTCATCGTGCACAAAGCGGTTTATCTGGATTTTCTGGATAAGTTCTCAGAGGCCATTATGGCGCTCAAAGCGGGCAATCCTGCTGAAGAAGATACCGACATCGGGCCTCTGGCGACCGCGTCTATTCGCGATGAGCTGACGGAGCAGGTCGAAACGAGCCTCTCCGAAGGAGCAACGCTGGTCGTGCGCGGGTCTGTGCCGGAAGGCGAGGGAAACTGGTATCCGGCCACCGTGCTGACCGATATTCCTGCATCTGCGCCCGCCGCCAAAGAAGAAATGTTCGGGCCAGTCGCCAGTATTTTCCGGGTCGAGAATATCGATGAGGCGATTGAGCTCGCCAATGCAACCCGGTTCGGCCTTGGGTCTGCAGCCTGGACGCAGGATGAAGACGAGCAGAAGCGTTTTATAGATGAGCTTGATGCCGGGTTCACCGCTATAAATGGTATGACGTCGTCTGATCCCCGATTGCCTTTTGGTGGCGTGAAAGCGTCTGGCTATGGGCGCGAATTGTCAGGTCTGGGCATGCGAGCCTTCCTCAACGCCAAAACGGTCACGGTGGACTAAGGCGGATATCAACTTTGGTGTGTGAGCGCAAACCGGGCGTGACTGAGATAAAACAGCCGCCCATCGCTCGTACCCTTTACAAGCGCTCATCTTTCCGACGAGATGCGTGCAGGAAAGCGATATGACGAGTAAGCTTATGAATGCTGTTATGGCTCGGCAGGGAATGAAGGCCGAAACCAGTAATGACTGAATATTATAAATCCATCTGCAGTGCATTGGATCAGGCTGATATCGCGACGCCGCGACTGGTAATTGACCGCGCGCGACTGGACGCCAATCTGGATATTCTTCTGTCTCGTCTGCCAGCAGAAATGGCCTTTCGGGTTGTGGTTAAGTCACTGCCGTCACCGGAGCTGATCTCCCGGATTATGCGCCGGGCCAGCACGAACCGTCTGATGACGTTCAATCTGCCGATGCTGAAGCATTTTTCCGAACATTCACCCATGGCCGACCAACTGCTTGGAAAGCCGCTGCCCGCAAAAGCGCTGTCCAGTTACTATTCCAAAGTCCGCCCGCGCAATGTTCAGGCACACAGCAATATTCAATGGCTGGTGGATACGCCTGCCCGTCTGGACCAATATCTCCAGATTGCAGAGGGTAACGGCACGAAGCTGCGGATTAATCTTGAGCTGGATGTGGGCATGCATCGCGGCGGGTTTGAGCCGGGCGATGAATTGAATGCGGTGCTTGAGCGCCTGAAAGCGAGCGAGTTTGCCGACCTTTCCGGCTTTATGGGCTATGAGCCGCATATCCCTCTTTTGCCGGGGGATGACCTTCAGGCGAGCGAGCGGGTCAGCGCGCAGAAAATTTATAAGGCGGCGCTGGAGGCGGCAGAGACCCGTTTCGGATTTGAGGCCGTTAAAGGCATGTGCCGTAATGCTGCGGGCAGTCCGACCTTCCGGTTATGGGAGGATACGCAAATTGCCAATGAGATTTCTGTCGGTTCGGCCCTTGTGAAACCAACCGGGTTCGACACGCCTCTATTATCTGATTTTGAACCTGCGAGCTTCATTGCGTCACCCGTTCTGAAGTCGACACAAGGCTTCCGCCTGCCATCACAGCCTGTCAGCGCACGCCGCGAAGCGACAACTGTTTTCATGTATGGTGGGAACTGGATGGCTGAACCTGTCTATCCCGAAGGTCTTGAGTTCAGCTCAGAGTTCGGTCGGTCCAGTAATCAGGATTTGCTGCTCGGTCCTGCCGGTATGGATGTGAAACCGGATGATTTTGTTGTGTTGCGACCAAAACAAAGCGAGGCCGTTTTCCTGCAATTTGGCTCAATTCTGGTCTTTGATAACGGTCAGATCGTTGATGAATGGCCCGTATTACCGGCGAGCGCCTAACACTTTCAACTTAAACGAAAAATCACGCTTAAAAACGCCTTAATTGGTATTGATGAAACGGCGTGATTTTTCAATCATTCTGAAAAAACAGTCAGTATTGTTCGCTCAGGTCGGGGACCAATTAGTTCTTGAGGTCTGAAGTGAATAATAAAAGAAACCTCTTCATCGCTACGGTAATGTTTGCAGGCCTGACGGGCGCTGCTTTTGCTGACGACGTTGATATTCAGCTGGGTGCACACGCATTCCTGGATTATGAGAATGCATCCATTGCAGGCATGGATGTGGTGGACGGTACAAATCTGCGTCTCTTCCGCATTGATGTGAAAGGCTCGGTGGGTGACTATCGCTTTGCCAGCAATGTGGATTTTGCGGGCGACGATGTGAAGGTGAAAGACTTGTACGCTGAGTTCGGCGACAATGTCCGCGTTCGCATTGGTAATTTCAAAGTCATGAACGGGCTGGAGCAGCAATCCTCCCTTTATGCGACGACTTTCATGGAAGCTGGTTCTGTCTCCAAGCTGAATGGCATTAGCCGTTCGCTGGGTGTGGGCGTGTATACGAGTGCCGGCCCGTTCAATCTGTCCGCCGGTGTGTTCGGCCCGGACGCAAACGTTCTCGATGACACAGACATGTACTCCATGTCTGCGCGCGCGGCCTGGCATACTCAGCCTATGGGCGAAGACAGCGTGCTGCACTTTGCTGGATCTGTTCGGTATCGCGACACCAATGATTCAGGTCTTCTTTCTTACAACCAGCGCCCGTTTGCACCGTCTGCGCCTAAAACGATCTCGGCGAGCGGTATCGGCGAGTCCGACGTGTTCTACGGTCTGGAAGCGGCTTTCCTGAATGGTGGTTTCTCCGCTCAGGCTGAATACGGCCATACAGAAATCAGCTGCCCATCATCTGTCTGTACAGAAGACCCGTCTTCTGACGCTTACTATGTAGATGTCAGCTATATGTGGGGGGGACACCGCAATTTTAGCGGCAGTCTCTTCAAGCGAGACACGGTTGATACGCCTGTAAGTCAGGGCGGTATGGGCGCTTTTGCGCTGTCAGGTCGATATGACTATGCCGATCTGTCAGACACTCAATTGTCTGGCGGCGAACAGGAAACCTTTGTGCTGGGTGGCACTTGGTATCTCGATCGATATGTCCGCTTCATGGTCAATCTGACTCATTCCGAATTCGAAGACAGCCCAGTCTACGGCAATGATGATGCCCAGTCTGTACTGTTCCGGGCTCAGCTCGAGCTCTATTAATGGAGAAAGACATGCGGTTTTTCCGGAATACAGTGTTGAGTGCAGGCGCTTCGGCGCTTGCGCTCCTGGTCGTCCCATTCGGGGGCGCTTTTGCACAGGTCGCGCCATCAACGGATCTGATCACCGAAGATGTGCTCGGCGATGTCCGGGAGATGCTGGCCGCACCAATCATTGTGCAGGCAATTCGCCATCAGAACCGGCTGCGCGAAGATGTCCAGCAGGCTGAAATTGATCAATTGGATCAGACCTGGCGGACAGAAGTAGATTTTGATGGTGCACAGCCATTGATTGCCGCTGCTCTTGGTAGCCCGGCTTCAACCTTTCTTCTGCGAGAGCAGGCTTCGTCCAAAGGGCTCTATAATGAGATTTTCATTATGGACGAACACGGGCTGAACGTTGCGCAGAGCAGTGTCACCTCTGACTTCTGGCAGGGTGATGAGGCAAAGTATCAGAACACGTTCCCACGTGGTTCTGGTGCTGTGTTTGTTGATGAGCCTGAATTTAATGACGAGTTTGGAATCTGGGTCACCCAGATCAATATGACCATCGACGACAATGGGACGCCGGTTGGCGTCGCAACCATTGAGATCAACCTCACCGAGCTTGATCGCCGCCGCAGCAATGGGGTGCTCTGATATGTTGAAGTCTCTGTCCGTTTCACAAAAAGCAGGAGCTGCTTTCGGCTTCATCGCGTTTATCTGCGCGGCCACCGGGCTGACGGTTTTTCTCTTTGCATCTTCCGTCAAGCAAAGCGCGATGGAAAACACCGAAATCAACCGCGCGATGCGTCAGGTCGCTTCGCTTGAGCGGGATGTGAACCAGCATGCATTGCTGGCAAATGCATTCTTCCTGTCCTCCGAAGATTCTTATCGTCTGGAATTCGACGAGCGTATGCCGCAGATCGACCAGCGCTTTAATACGGTTGCTGAATCCGTCAGCTCAATTGCTGCGGGTCTGTCATCCGAACTTCGTGAGGCCAGAACTGCCTGGCGCCATTATTCTGATGACTGGATTCAAAGCCAGTTCGCAATGATGCGTCGACTCGATACGGTCGATTATGCACGAGCGCTTGAAAGCGAGGGTGAGGGACGTCGCCGTCTGGATGCGGCTGTTGAAGGCATTGATGCTGTTGCGTCTGAATTGTCGGCGCTGAGCGAAATTTCCAACACCGAGAACATCTCACGTTTACAGAACATTGTATTGGTGGCTGTTCTGGCCGCTATTGTTTCTATTCTGGCGTCAGGTGCGCTTGGGTTCCTGTTCCATGGCGCGGTTTCCCGTCCATTGGCGCGAATTCGTGATGTTACTCTGCGTCTGTCCAAGGGCGAAACGAATGTCTCCATCCCGAAAATGGATGCGAAAGACGAAGTTGCAGACGTCGCGCGCGCACTGAAAGTGTTCCAGGAGAATCTGGAGCGCACTCAGCGCATGGAAGAAGAGCAGGTCGAAGAGCGTAAGCGTATGGCCGCTGAAAAACAGCAAACCATGAACTCGATCGCGCAGGGATTTGAGCAGGATGTTGCAGGCGGAATTACCTCTCTCATGGCATCTATTGAGAAACTCAGCAGCTTGTCTGAAACCGTTTCTCACGCGGCAAATGATACGGGCAATCGCGCAGGTGATGTGTCCAATGCGACAGAGGCGTCTGCCAACAATATTACGGCCGTTGCCGGTGCTGCCGAGGAAATGTCTGCGACCATTCGCGAGATTTCAGGTCAGGTGAACGAAGTGGCTCGCATCGCTGCTGAAGGTCAGACCGCAGGTGAGGCTGTTACGCGCGAAGTGAGTGAGCTGGCGAGTGTCGTAGAAGAAATCGAGTCTGTTGTGCGTCTGATTGCGGACATTGCTGAGCAGACCAATCTTCTCGCGCTCAATGCCACTATTGAGGCTGCACGTGCAGGCGAAGCTGGTCGCGGCTTCTCTGTGGTCGCATCCGAAGTCAAAGCACTGGCCTCTCAGACGGCACGTGCGACTGAATCAGTGGGCGAGCAGATCGGGCGTGTGCGCCAGTCTGCAACCAGCGTTTCAGGTTCGTCTGACAATGTGAATATTCTGATTGTGAAGCTGAATGAAATTTCTGGTGCAATTGCTGCGGCAATGGAGCAGCAGGGTGCGTCAACACAGGAAATTGCGGGCAATGTTGAACGCGCAGCTGAATCTGCAAGTTCTGTTTCCCGCAGTATTGGCGAAGTGGCCTCCATCGCTCAACAGACGGGTACCTCGTCCAAACACATTGGCGATGAAGCCGTTTCTGTAAGGGAACAGGCCGAACGCCTGAAAGACCGGGCGAACCGGTTCGTTCAAAACTTGTTGGCGAGTTGATCCTCTCACCGGTCCCAAACAAAAAAGAGCGCAGCCAGGCTGCGCTCTTTTCGTATCGGATAGAATGTTCAGATCAGTTGGATGTGACGACGCCGCCATCAAGCGCGATCGTTTGTCCAACGACATATGATCCAGCCTTGGAAGCAAGGAAGATCGCAAGACCGGCTGCATCCGAAGGCAGGCCAACGCGGCCTGATGGATTGTTCTCGCCAATGGCTTCCCAATCCACATCGTCACCTTCGGTTTTGCCGCCAAAGCCAACGCCGGTAGACAGCATGTAGGTCGGGAATGGGCCAGGTGCGATTGCGTTCACCGTGATGTGGTCCTTCACCAGATGTGCCGACAGAACGCGGGTGAGGTGGTGCACTGCGGCTTTCGACGCGCTGTAAGATGGGGTGAGCATTGCAGGCGTGCGCAGGCCGTCGATTGAACCAATATTAATGACACGCGCAGGGTCTTCCATTGTGCCGGATTTCCGCAGCATTGGCAGAAGCTTCTGAGTGAGGAAGAACACGCCTTTTACGTTCACGTCCATAACCTTGTCCCAGCCAACTTCTGGAAAGTCATCAATCGGAGCGCCCCAGGCGGCGCCTGCATTGTTGATGAGTACGTCAACTGAATCAGTGTGCTTCGAAAGTTCAGACACGAGATGGTTCACACCAACCAGCGTCGACATGTCGGAAGGAATGGCCATGACATCTTCGCCATAAGCTTTCAGGCGTTCAACGGCTTCCGCGCAGGCATCGGCCTTACGGGAGGAGATGAAAACTTTGGCGCCGTTTTTCAGAAAACCTGCCGCCATCATCTCGCCAATACCGCGCGAGCCCCCGGTGATGACAACCGTTTTGCCTTTTACTGAGAAAAGACCGTCGAAATCCATTTGCATTGAAGCGTCTCCTTCTGAATTTATAATTCCCCGATGCTGGATGTATTTTCCTACATTCAGTCTGCTGCATGGTCCTGCAGCATTTCCGGGGGGAAATCAAAGAGAAATCAGAACGCCCGGCGACATGGTGCGCCTGAGGGCAGCATATAATCTGAGAGTTCAGCACATAAAGATAGTTGACTATTATTTTCTCTAAGATAGGTATATGAGCATGAATACGGGCCGTAAGAGCCTGAGGAAAATATGGGAGGACGCCTTCTGGCGATGCCGGGTCTGAACCGGCTTTTTGTCTTCTGCAGAGAATGAAACCGATGGCCATCTGAAGTGGCCGCTTGCTTCGTCAGAGCTTCTCCCAGGTCGTCCCGCAATCCTCTTGTTTCGGTATCGAAATGAGAAGGAGTTGCAGCGCGGCCGTACTTGGGAGGAAGTTATATGACTGCTCTGAGAATGGGCGTATTGAGCGTCGCGCTGTCGCTGGTTCTTGGCGCCTGCGGCAATGAAGATCGACAGATCGAAGCAAGAATGGAGCATGCTGCCGAGTTCATGCGCGACGAGCTGGACCCGGCGGTGGATGGAATCTGGCTGCGTTCTGGATGGGTGCTCACCGATCAGGGCGAAGAATCGCTTTTCCCGGATACTGAAGAAGGCTGGGATGAGGTCGTAGCCAGCGCTCAAAGCGTTATCGCGCTGACAGAAGAACTGAAAACTGAAGAATACTCTGACAATGATCCGGAATGGATCGCCATTTCAGATGGCTTGATCGTAGCCGCTGAGCTGGCGCGTGATGCCGCGCAAGCCCGTGAAGAACAGGCATTGTTTGATGCGGGTGGCCAGATGTACCGCGTCTGCCTTGCCTGTCATCAGCGCTATGCCATGGAGGCGCCGGAATGACGCCGGAGCCGGTTCTTTCGTATCGGGCTATCGGAGCCGGACCCCGCCAATGGCTGTGGGTCGCAGTGCTCGCGGGGATCGTACTCTTTGCACTGCCAGCCATTGCGCATGACGTTTCGCAACAGAATGCGCGCTACATTGAATTGATTTCCGGTTTTGCGCCTGTGCCTTACCTCTATCTTGGTGCGAAGCACATGGTTACAGGCCTCGATCATATTCTGTTTCTGGTCGGGGTCGTCTTTTTCCTGCGCGAACTCAGAGATGTGCTGATTTATGTGAGCCTCTTCACACTGGGACATAGTCTGACGCTATTGGGCGGCGTGCTTGGCGGCTTTCATGCCAATGAATATCTGGTCGACGCAATTATCGGGCTGTCTGTGGTCTATAAGGCCTATGACAATCTCGGTGGATTTTCAGGGTGGGGCGCGTTTCGGATTGATCCGAAATATGCTGTTGCCGCATTTGGTCTCGCCCATGGTACGGGCCTTGCCACAAAACTACAGGCGCTGTCTGTTTCCGATGACGGCCTGATCGGCAATATGCTGAGCTTTAATGTCGGCGTTGAGCTGGGCCAAATTCTGGTCCTCATGCTGGTCGTCTCCATACTCAATATATGGCGAAATACGAACGGATTCGAGGCGCAGGCCCGTCTAGCGAACACGCTGCTAATGGCGGCCGGTTTTATCCTGTTTGGCCAGCACTTTACCGTATTTTTGATTGGAGGAGCCGCCTGATGACAGACGCTTCTAAAACGACGGTTAAACCGCTGCTTATCTCTGTGGCTATTGCCGCAATCGTTCTGGTTTTCGCGGTTCTGCCCTCTGAATTTGGTATTGATCCGACGGGTTTTGGTCGTCTCACAGGGCTTTCTGCTTTGTCGCATGAAGAGATGGAAACCAGCAATTATACTGAGACTGCAGAGGGTGAGATCGTCTCAGACACACAGGTCTGGACCCTGCTGCCATTTGAGAATCTTGAGTACAAGTATCATCTGAAGGAAGGGCAGTCCCTCTTGTTTGAGTGGTCTGCCACAAACCCTGTCGAATACGATTTCCATACAGATGCCATCGTCGATGGCGAGGAAATATCTGACAGCTTCATGATCGAAACGGCGGATGGCGCACGGGGCAGCTATGTCGCGCCCTATGACGGTATTCACGGCATTTATTTTGAAAACCGCGGCGCAGAAGACGCTGAAATAACGCTGGTGACATACGGCTTCTACGATGAAGCGACCCTTTATCGGGATGGGGGTGTGTTCAGCCAGCCTATGAATGGGGAGGTATCGGAATGAGAGATTTAATGCTGTGGCTGGATGGCCAGCAGCTGAGCATTGCCTTGCGGGAATCTTTTCTCGTCTGGTCGGCGCTGGAAGCCTCGCACATTATGACGCTTATGCTGTTTGTCGGCACGATTGTAATGGTCGATCTGCGTATTCTGGGCGTGTTGTTTACGGGGACACCGGTATCGGCGATCGAGAAGCGCGTTCTTCCGATGACGATGATCGGCTTCGCCGTGCTCATTATTACAGGGGTTTTGCTCTTCTACGCCAAACCGCTGACCTATTATAACAATATGTATTTCCGCCTGAAGCTGATCGTGATCGGTCTCGCCATGATCAATATCATGGTGTTCCACTTCCGTGTGCAGCGAAATCAGGATGCCTGGGACAATGCCGCAAAGCCGCCTGCGAGTGCGCGGGTGATTGCCGGGCTTTCACTGTCGAGCTGGTTGCTGGTCGTTATTTTCGGGCGCCTGATCGCGTATGGGGACTGGTTCCATTGTGCGACCTTTGAAGAAGGCGATCTGCTGTACATGTTCTCTGATTGCCCTCAGCTGGGAGGTCACTGATGCTCTTCGAATTTCTCTATAATTTCGCCGGCAGTGCCGATTTCTATTCCAGCAATGTGGAGCCATTATTCCGCGCTGTAGATCAGGGCCCGGCAGCAAGTTTTGTAAAAGAAGCCTGGTATTTCACACCCTTTGCTGGCTGTGTTCACCTGATCGCGCTCTCCTTTCTCGGTGGCGCGCTGCTTCTGGCTGATATGAGAGTTGTCGGCCCCGGTATTACGGCTAAAACGCCAGCAGAACTGAACCGGAAGATGACGCCGTTTCTGATCGTTTCTGCGATCGCTCTGGTTATCTCAGGCGTGCTTCTGGGGCTGGGTGAGGTTATGCGCATTTATAACAGCCCGCCATTCTGGCTGAAAATGGCCGGGCTTGCGTCTGCGCTCATCTTCACCTTTACCACGCGCGATAGCGTGATCCGCAACAATGGAAAGTTCACGCCAATCGCTCTGGTCGGATTGGTTGCTTCTATGTTGATCTTCTGGCTGTCATGGATTGAGCTGACAGATTGGCGGTTTGCGGCGCGTCAGGCTTATCTCATCCTGATCTTCCTGCTTGTCGGGTTTATTACCGCGCCAATGTTTCTGAAAACCATTCGGGTTGAACGTCTGCGCCAGCTTCCGGTCTATCTTTCGCTACCGGGCTTTCTGACGGTCGTGGTTTTGCTTATTGCCGGTGCCTTCCTTCTGGCGCGGATCGACTATCAGTATCTCCACGAGCTGGACTTGAATGCGATGGGGCTTCTGGCCTTTGTTCACCCGTCCATTCTGGCCATGATGCTGGTATCCTTCATTGCGGGTATGGTCTCATGGATTGGCATCGGGGCCGCAGAAACACAGCCGCTGAGCATGCGGTTTGTCAGCCTGATGAGCATGTTTCTCTGGTTCTCTGTCGCGATCTCTGGGCGTTGGATTGCCTTCTGGTAGACAATCCATTTCCTAGAGTTTCAAACATAAAAGCCCGGCTTAACCGCCGGGCTTTTTGTTGAGTTCGACATAAAAAGAAGGCCGCTATCCGGGGTTGGAAAGCGGCCTTCAGTCATTCCGGATCTTGTGGGAGCCGGTAATTATTCGGTTGGGTCAGCGCCGTCATCAGGCGCGCCCGTGCCAGACGATCCCACGAACATCTGTTCACCGTTCGGGAAGGTCACGTCGCGACCGTTTGCCTTACAGGCAGGTGCACACAGGCGGTCGATGGACTGATAGCCACGAACGACCAGTTCTGTGCCGGGCGAAAGTGTGCGGCGGTTCAGGCCCGCGCGGAGCAGCGTATTTGGTGTGCCGCCCTCGACCATCCATGGCTGAGTGCTGCCTGTCTCTTCGTCAACGACGTCGATATGGATCCATGTGTGTGGGTTTACCCATTCCACACGTGTCACCGTACCTTCGAGCAGGACTGGCGCATCACCGTCAAATTCGGCTGCGAATGCGTGGTGAGCATAAGCGGCACCGGCGATAAGCGCCGCGGTGCTGGCCGCGCCGATTGCCGCGAGTGTAAGTTTCCCCGTGGTATTGAACATTTATGTTACCTCCTCAGAAATGGGTTTTCCCACTTTATGATAGTTTAATATCATTATTAACGTGAATATCAACTGAACGATGCAGTGCGTGGCCCGTTACTGACCTCCGCCAGCATTGTCCGACTGCGCCATGGCTTCTTCTCTCCGGGCGCCAGCCAGAATGCCAGGAAGGGAGTAGTTGCCTTCATGGCATGCGTATTCGAAAATCGGACCTTCAGCGCGCCAGAGCGGCATCTCTGCGCGCCAGGGCTGAGTGAATATGTCCGGATCGGTCACGGTGTACTCATAGAAGATTGTATCGTCTGCGACGCGAGTGAAGCGCTCTTCAACGAGTGTGTCAGGCTGCAGGTAAAACCGTTGCGCCTGCGATGATCGCTGTGAAATATCTGGATGGAAATTTGTTGTTTCCACGACCAGCGTGTCACCATCCCAATGGCCCACGGAATCGCCCAGCCATTGGCGCAGTTCAGGGGCGCGGTGGTCCGCATTCATCCGGATGATGCGCGCATTATGGTTCATCTCGACCAGAATCGTGACTTGTTCCGGTGTCTGATAGAATTGCACATGGTTGTTATACAGCACGTTCAGCATGGGTGGTGTGCCGGTTGAGCCATATCCCACCGTGCAACGTTCTGCGGCGGAGCGGACTTCCGGATCGTCATAATTGTTCCAGGCTGCGTCAACTGCCGCTTCCATTTCAGCCCGACCTGCCTCCGAATATGGAAGTCTTCCATCGGCAGGTTCGACGATCCAGGACGAACGGTATTCGCCGTTGACGACACCAATATTGCTGCCCGGGTCCAGCCAGAACGCATTGTATCCACCAACATTCTGACCAGCCGGTGGTGCGCCCTCTTCGGGGTCTGTCCTGCGCTCGGCGAACAGACGGGAGCGCATTTCTTCAGCGTTCTGTGCGATTTCCGGCGGTACGACCAAATCATCAAACTGAGCGGACCGTTCAATGGTTGTGATAGACGCTTTGGACCAGACGCCGGTGAAATCAGGCGTGCCATCGGCCATGCGTGGAGGCTCGTAATCGGGGTTCCATGGGGAGGGTGTCTGTATGTCCGCTTGCTGGGCAAGCGTGGCTGGCGCTGTAGCTGCCATAAGGCAGACTGCGGCCGATGCGCAGAGTTTAAGTGCGTTCTTCATTGCATGTCCTCCCGGACCATTTGTTCTTTAGATCCGCCACTGTCGGGCGGTGAAGTTCACCCGGCGCGGGATGGCCGCGCCGGGTGAGAACAGGTTTCTGAAGAGACGGGAGGTTTACTCGCCGCCTTCTGCTTCGGCAGCTTCCGCTGCGAGGGCTTCCTGACGGCGGGCGCCGGCAAGAATGCCCGGAAGCGAGTAATTGCCTTCATGGCAGGCATATTCGTATATCGGGCCCTCAGTACGCCAGAGTGGCATTTCTCCGCGCCATGGCTGGGTAAAGAGATCCGGGTCCGTTACGGTGAACTCATAGAAGATCGTGTCATCAGCGACGCGGGTGAAGCGCTCTTCAACCATGGTGTCCGGTTGAAGATATACGTAATGACGGATCGCTGAGCGCACAGAGTTGGATGGATGGAAATTGGTTGTTTCCACGACCAGCGTGTCACCTTCCCAACGTCCTACCGAATCGCCAAGCCATTGGCGCAAGGCCGGGCCGCGATGTTCTTCGCCAATGCGGACCATACGCGCATTATGGTTCATTTCGGCCAGAATGGAGACGGTGTCCGGCGTCTGGAAGAATTGCACATGGTTGTTGTAGAGCACGTTCAGCATGGGTGGGGTGCCAGTTGAGCCAAAGCCCACCGTGCAACGCTCACCTGCCATCCGCACTTCAGGATCGTCAAAGTTTTCACGCGCTTCTTCGCGCGCAGCCATGGCTTCGGCGCGGCCTTCCTCGCTATAAGGAATTTTGCCGTCGGCAGGTTCTACAATCCACGAAGAGCGGATCTGTCCATCCACCACGCCAAAATGGGCGCCCGGATCCATCCAGAATGTGTTGTACCCGCCTACACCTGCGCCAGCTTCAGGGGCACCTTCATTCGGGTCTGTTGGCTGACGGGACGCTTCCATCTGAGCTTCGCGCCCTTGCTCGATCGCAATCGCGACGGCAGGTGATACTTCCAGATCAGAAAATTGCGGCACTCGCTCCAGAACGGTGAGCGACGCTTTGGACCAGATGCCTGCAAAGCTAGGCGTACCGTCTGGCATACGCGGCGGTTCATAGTTCGGGTCCCAGGCCGGTGGGCCGGCTGGTTCTGCGTCCTGTGCGATCGCCGCAGGTGCGGAAAGCATCATCATGCCAGCGGCCGTCGCGGCGAGGGCATCTTTCAGTGAGAAACTCATTGGAGTGGCTCCCTGCGTAGGTGGCCGTGCAGCAATTCTTCTACAAATTCCACGCAGTTGAATTCCATGATCTGCGCGTCTTCCTCGATCTGTCGATATAGAATGAGAGAGATGGTGAACGGCTCAGTGTAGGTTTCAGGTTCAGTGACCGTCGCTTCATAGCGGATGTGATTTTCATCGATCGCTGTATAGCGTTCGACGACTTCAGCGCCGTATGGAAGGTAGTTGCCAGCGCGGTCCAGCCATGTGGAGCCGTTCTGGTATTTGACTTCGATCACGAAAGTGTCGCCATCCCAATAGCCATAGGACTGGCCCATCCAGCTATCGACGGGGGCTTCGCCGGGATCTTCGCCCAGAAATACGTTGCGCACAGCGCCCGCATATTCATAGGCGATCAGCATCTGACCCTGTTCCTCATTCATGATGATCTGGAACGGGAATGGCATATAGGTCGCGCGTGGCACGCCTGGCTGATAGCATTTGATATTCGGATCGCGGTCAATCCAGTTTTCAAAGTTCGCATCACGTCGTTCCAGCGCATCTTCCGTATAAGGAATATCGCCTGTGCTGACGACGCTTTCTCCGGCTGGAACTGAACCAATCGCTCCAAGCGACAGAACGCGTGGATCAGCGAGCGGACCGTGCGGACCCTCACGCAGTTGCATTGCGTGACGGGCATGGTGTGCCTCCAGGTCAAAATAGGCCCGATTGTTGACCCGCCAGACACCGTTCAGGTCAGGACGGGTGCTTACCTCAGTCTCAGCGACGGGCATTGTTTCGGGTACAGATTGTGCGGTGGCACAGCCAGCCAGCAGCGCAAAAGCTGCGCAGGCTGAATACAAAGCCTTCATTCGTTTCCTCCCAAGAGAGGTGTTGCCACCTCTCTGACTCCTCAGATTGGATGGGACCGACGACGTATTTTCACGTTCTTGGTCGGTCCTCACTTAATTAGTGATACCCTACTATAATAATGTCAAGGCGCACACTAATGTGCTATTCGGTTCCTTGATCCGTCAGAGCATTGTAAACGGCAGTGCGACTGGCTTCGCGCGGGTCGTATTCTGACGCCGGGTTGCCGGAATATCGCTGGATCATGCCGATAAAATAGAGGTCGTTTGCCGGGTCGATCCAGAACCAGGTCCCCGCTGCGCCGCCCCAGTAATACGTGCCTTCACCTTGTGGCGAACCCGCCGCTTCAGGGTTTGTTACGATACCGAAATCAAGCCCAAAACCCTGTCCAGGCGTGGTGTTCGTGCTGCCAGAGTTTCCGTTCGACCAAAGCCCGATATGATCCGGCAGCACATTGGTTGCCATCAGCTCAACCGTCTCTGGTTCGATGATCGCATGTCCGTCGAGCGTTCCGCCATTGAGCATCATCTGGCAGAAACGGGCGTAGTCATCGAGCGTCGCCACCAGGCCGCCGCCACCAGATTCAAACGGGATGGTGTCTTCCCGGAACAGTGTGGTCTCGGACGGAACGCGGACGACCCGGTCATGGTCCGGGCTATAGGTGAATACGTCGGAAAACCGGTCATAATCCTCTGGTGGAACAAAGAAGCCCGTATCCTCCATGCCCAGAGGCGTGAAAATGTTTTCATCGAGGAATTCGCCGAATTTCTGACCGGATAGTTTTTCGACAATGTATCCCTGAATGTCGACAGATACGCTGTAGGCCCAGTTTTCACCCGGTTGAAACAGCAGGGGCACATCCGCGACGGCGTCTATCAGGCTTTCCATATGTGGTGAGCGCAGAATGGCGCGCTGACGGAAGGCTTCATTGGCAAAGTCTGCGCCGCCCAGACCATAGGCGAAGCCTGCGGTGTGAGACATGATTTCGCGCATGGTCGGAGGACGGTCAGCATCAACCAGAATAGGTGAGCCATCTTCATTCGTGCCTGCCAGCACGCGAAGGTTCTCAAATTCGGGAATATAATCTGTGACCGGATCATCAAGCTCCCAGAGCCCGTCTTCCCAGAGCATCATCATGGCGACGCCGGTAATCGGTTTGCTCATGGAATAAATTCGGAAGATTGTGTCTTCCTGGACGGGCACGCCCGTATCCAGAGACTGAACGCCGAAATAATTGCGAGCAATTTCCTCGTCGCCTGCGACGAGCAAATAAGAGAGGCCATAAAATTCGTCAGTTTCGACCGCTTGCGACATCACATCATCGAGCGCCTGTAGTCCGATGTCAGTAAACCGGTCGGCCTGCTCCGTTGTCTCCTGAACGGTGGCGGTCTGCGCGCTTTCAATGCTGGCGCAGCCGCCCATTGCGAGCAGTGCGGTGGCGCACGCCCCTGCGCTTAAAAGCAGGCGCAATCGTCCTGTCGATGCAGTTGGTGTCATGATTTCCTCCCACGGCCGCTATCCGGCCCTTTTCATATTGCGGGAGTTAAACACGGTAAGCCCGAAAGCGTCTATCCAAAAAAGATAGTCTACTATCAGCTGGCGGCTTTGGTCTCTGACACGGCTGGGTTGACGACAAGATTGCCAAACAATTCGATGACGGTGTCGATGACTTTAAGCGTTTCCGCTTTCAGGTCCGTATTATGGTCCAGGAAGTAAGCGCGGACATAGGCGTTACCTGACATAAGCATGCCAGCAATCAGCCGTGCCTTGTTCACGCCCTCTGGTGCCATTCCGAAATCTTTCGCGAGATTTTCCGCGAGCAGGTCTTCATACTTGCTTCGGATTGCCAGTGTCGCACCAAGAATGGTCGGCGTGGTCTGACTCATGCGCAGGTGAGATCGGAAAGATTCTGTATCTTCCAGAAGTGTGTCCACCGTGTCGGACATCCAGTTGCGCCAGAATGCAAACGTGCTCTGGGATGGATCGCGATCGCTGATGGCGGCTTCAAATTTACGAAGCCAGAATTCATCACCTGCTTTTGCCAGATCCTGTTTCGTGCCGAAATGACGATAGAGTGTCTGAACGTGCAGGCCGGCTGCATCTGCGACTTCCTCCAGCGTCGTGTTATCATAGCCTTTGGTGAGGAAGAGATGACGCGCCGCGCGCACGAGTTTGATTCGGGTTTCCATTTTGCGTTTAGTGCGCAGCGGGAATTTTGTCATGACAATCGTCCGTCTATGTCGTTTGGTTGACGACTCTAAATGGCGTCAACCACATATGCATATTCCCAATAAGGCTTATGCAAACATTTGATCACAAGCAATTCCGAACTGGAATCTTTGTGCTCGATTAGTGGGTTTTGGTTGAGTTTAAGGGCTTTATGCTCGGGCTCCCTTAAACTTATTCGCGATGATACCGCTAACCTGAATTTTTAAGAATGCTCGATCTGCGGACTGATTTGGTCGGTTCGCATGCGGATATTTCAGGTTTCGCCGGAAAAAGGGGCGGCCGGTTGCCCGACCGCCCTTAGGTCTTCTGGGAAAGAAAAGACAGACTCTCCAACCTTGCACAGGAAAGGAAGAGACTGACTATGAGCCACTGGCGAACCAGCGACCCATACGAAACTGCATTGCCGTCAACGCAGAAACGTTCGGTAAGGTGCCAACGACATGTTCGTCGGCATCTGAATTTGTCTGAGGTCGGGTGGCGGACCGCGCACAGAACAGTGTGCGCGCGGTCTCCCCTCCCAATGCCGCAAAGCTCTAAAGCTACGGGCACCCCTCTATCCGTATAGGCTACTATACTATTGATGCTCGCTATTAAACATGATTACGCTGTCTATCAACTCAAGATAGCCTGCAATTCTGCTAAAACTGAGAAATTCCCGAAAACCAGCATGCAATCAGGGCCCGGCTGATGATAATCCGTGCAAGCCGTCCTGTTTCTGATCAGATTTGAATGCGTTTAGTTGCCGCTAGGGCAGGTGAGCTCAGGCGCGCGCTTTATTCTTGCGTCGCTTGTTCAGATACATCGCCTCATCGGCGCGTTCGATCAGGTGTTCAGGAGATTCTTCTTTCTCCCACATCACCACGCCCGCAGACACATCCAGATACAGTGGATTGACCGCGTTGCCGAATTCAATCTCCCGCAGGTCAGCGGCGAACTGAACGGCTTTGAACTCGCCATCTTCCTGGTCCGCATTCAGCAACAGGACTGCGAATTCATCACCTCCCAGGCGACCAATTACGTCGGATTGGCGGGTATGCTTCTGAATAATGCCGATAAACGCCTTCAAAGCATCGTCACCGACCGAATGGCCAAGCGTATCATTCAGGCGTTTGAAATGGTCGAGATCAAGAAACAGCAGGCAGAGTGAGTGGTTGTAGCGCTCGCAGATGGAAATCTGTTTTGCCAGCTCACGTGTGAAAGCGCGACGATTGTAAACCGGAAGCAGCGGGTCACGGTCAGCAATGCTTTTGGCCTGGTCGAGAGACGTTTTGAGCGTTTCAACGCTCTTCACCAGATGCTGGCGCTCAATCATGAGGGCGCGCAAAAGGTTCAGCTGATTAGGGGTGAGGTCATCAGCGGTCCAGCCAGAGGCTGCAAGAAAGCGCTTCAGCGCACTCGCAGCGGCGCTGATCACAGGTGACGTGTCGCCTGCGGACGGGCGAAGTTTAAGTACTTTGCCGCCAGTTTGATTGTCCTGCCCGGTAGTCGGTTCAGACATTACGCATTCCTCAAATCTTCATCGAGATTGAACGAGATAATTTAGCAGGTCGTTAACGATACCCGGATTTTGATTAAATTTCTTAATAAAATCCGGTAGTTCCCTTAGGGCCTTGTCAGAGTAGGCGAAATCAATAAGTTGTCCCTTTGCCGGAGCCTAAACCGCTATGACCACCTCGCCCAAAGTTGGGATTATCATGGGCAGTCAGTCCGACTGGCCAGTCCTGTCTTCCGCACACAAAACCCTCGATTTGCTCGAAGTTCCGCATGAAAGCCGCATCGTGTCTGCGCACCGTACGCCAGACCGTATGTATGCCTATGCAAAGGGTGCTGAGGCGCGCGGTATTGAGGTGATTATTGCTGGCGCGGGCGGCGCTGCGCACCTGCCGGGTATGGTTGCTGCGCTGACGCATCTACCTGTCTTTGGCGTGCCGATGGAAAGTCGCGCGCTGAAGGGTATGGATAGTCTTCTTTCAATTGTTCAGATGCCAAAAGGCGTACCGGTCGGCACGCTCGCCATTGGTGAAGCTGGCGCGATCAATGCCGCGCTGCTGGCTGCATCTGTGCTGTCATTGCATGATGATGGTATTCGCGCGCGCCTCAAGGCTTATCGCGCATCGCAATCTGATGCTGTTATGGAAGTTCCTGTCGACCAATGAAACCGCTGCCAGTTGGATCTGTGATCGGCATTCTGGGTGATGGCCAGCTCGGCCGCATGCTCGCGAGCGCCGCTGAACGTCTGGGCTTTGATGTTGTTGTTCTTGGTCCAAATGATGACAGTCCGGCCTCTCGCGTGGCTGCTCATACGATTGTTGCTGAATACACAGACCGCGACGCGCTGGCAGAACTTAGCGTGCGCTGTGACTTGATCACGCTGGAATTTGAAAATGTGCCCGTCGAGGCGCTTCAGATTTTGGAGGATATGGGCGCGACCGTCTATCCGGGACAGAAATCTCTGCAAATCTGTCAGGACCGGCATCTGGAAAAGTCATTTGCGCGTGAAAACGGTGTGGCGACAGCTGATTACTGGATGGTCGATCGCGTCTCTGACCTTGAGACGGCTTTGTCAGAGCTGAAAGGCAAAGGCATTCTGAAGACCCGCCGGGACGGATATGATGGCCATGGCCAGCGCCGTCTTCAAACTGGTGATGATGCGGTCAGCGCTTATGACGGTCTTGATGGCGCGCCATGTATTCTTGAAGCCATGGTGCCGTTTGCGGGGGAGGTGTCGGTCGTGATTGCGCGCCGGGCGGATGGCATGATGACGTGTTTTGATCCGGCAGATAACACCCATAAACACGGTATTCTTCATACCTCGCGTGTGCCGTCCAAATTCCCTGATAGCGTCCAGACCGCTGCGATTGCAGCGGCCGAGAGCCTTGCAGGTGCGCTTGGCCATGTTGGCGTTATGGCGTGTGAATTCTTCGTTCTTGAGGACGGTACGCTTCTCCTGAATGAGATGGCGCCACGCGTGCATAATTCCGGCCATTGGACCCCAGAAGCCTGTCTCACCGGACAGTTTGAGCAGCATATCCGGGCAATTGCGGGTTGGCCGTTGGGCGATGTCAGCCGTGTTATGGATGCAGAGATGGAAAACCTGCTCGGTGATGATGTGCTCAAAGCCTTTGGGGACGCAGGGCCTGAAGACATGATCACCCTTTACGGTAAGCGCGATATGCGCCCGGGCCGTAAAATGGGTCACATCGTCCGTAAGCTTTAAATCTTGCTATAGCCCGGGTTTTCAAACATCGGGCCCCAGCCTTTTTCCCTGAACCATTTGGTGATGATGTATTTGTCGCCGCGCCTTGGCTTCATACCATGGTGAAGGGTGAATGGGTTCACGCTGCCATCCGGGTTCAGACTGTTCCAGATCACCGCCATGCCCTGTTTCGGGCGGAAGAGTTTCTCCAGCCTTGGGAACCGGGTCGCCCCGCCTTCGGGCGTGGAATTCAGATAGATCATGAATGTCCAGGTGCGTTGACCACGCTCGCCCGTGTTGGGCAGGAACTCAGCAGTTTTCGGCTCGAAATAGTCGGTGTGCTGTTTGAACTCCTGACCAATTTCATATTTCTGTCCCTGATTGGGTTCTGAATAGCTCCAGTGAATGCCGAGGCCTCCGGCAATCTTGCGGTCAATTTCAAACACAAACGGGTGGCCAATATCGCCCAGATCACATGTCGATGAGGTGCGTACATACCGGTCGCCGCGATTGTCGGTCACTTCCGATGGGCGCAAATGCTGGTCGATAATGGAGATGATCTTCTGGCACTCTTCAGGGGATAGAAAATTCTCCCATGTGAAGACCTGAGCTTTCCGGTTCACCAGCCGTTTGAGGCCCGGCGTTTTTCCGGCTTTTTCTGTGATGGCGCATTTTGAAATGGCGTCATGATCAATGGGGGCCGTCTCTGCATTATAGGCAGGCCCCATAACGGTTTCGATTGCGTCTTCTGGAATATGCTTATTGCGCATTTCTGCGGCGAGTGTGGCGGGCGGCACACCTCTGTGCAGATTAGTCCAGACCCAGCTTGTCCACTCATCGAGTTTTGCTTGCGTAAGTGCCATTTCCGTCTCGCCCCATTCATAAAACACTCAGATGCCGGTGCTGACTAAGCTCTTTTTGAGTGGACCGCCGTGGGAATGCAAGCGCAGTGAAGTGCTTGCCGGGTACAATTCGCACATCGAGTACTAAGTGGTGCCTACTGGACAAAATGGCTCTGGCTTGAAAGAAGAGCGCCACCTATATCAGCCTGAAGAAGAGTGAAGAGAAAATGGCCGGTAAAACGCTTTACGACAAAATCTGGGATGCACACCTCGTTGATGAAACCCCGGAAGGTGAAGCTCTACTTTTTATCGACCTTCACCTTATCCACGAAGTGACCACACCTCAGGCCTTTGCGGGTCTTCGCGCGAACAACCGCCCGGTGCGTCGTCCGGATCTCACTTTGGCTGTAGCAGACCACAATACCCCGACTGAAAATCAGGCTGCGGGCATTGATGGCGTGACAGACCCGGATGCGAAGAACCAGCTCGCGACCTTGTCCCGCAATGTCAAAGAGTATGGCATTGAGTTCTTCCCAATGGGCGATATCCGCAATGGCATCGTGCATGTGGTCGGTCCGGAGCAGGGTCGTACACAGCCGGGCCTCACCATCGTTTGCGGCGATAGTCATACCTCTACGCATGGCGCGTTTGGTGCGCTGGCGCACGGTATTGGTACGTCTGAGGTTGAGCATGTTCTGGCAACCCAGACCCTGCGTGCGCGCAAGATGAAGAATATGGCTGTTCGTGTGAATGGCGAGCTTCAGGACGGCGTAACGGCAAAAGATATTGCGCTGCATCTGATCGGCATGATCGGTACAGCAGGCGGTACGGGCTTCGTTATCGAATATATGGGCGATGCTATTCGCGGCCTCGATATGGAAGGCCGGATGACGCTTTGTAACCTCTCTATCGAGGGCGGCGCGCGTGCGGGACTGATCGCACCGGATGAAACCACTTTTGACTATATGAAGGGTCGTCCTGCCGCGCCAAAAGCGGGCGCATGGGAAATGGCGCTCGCGCATTGGAAGACGTTGTATTCAGACGATGATGCGCAATGGGATGAAATCATCGACATCCGCGCAGAAGACATTCCGCCGACCGTAACATGGGGCACCAGCCCGGAGCAGGCCTTGCCGCTCGCGGCTAATGTTCCGTCTCCGGATGATTTCGACGATCCAATCAAGAAAGAAGCTGCGACACGCGCGGTTCAATATATGGGTCTGACGCCGGGCGAGCCGATTTCTGGCCTCAAGATCGATCGCGTATTTATCGGGTCGTGCACCAATTCCCGTCTTGCAGACCTGCGTGCAGCAGCGAACGAAATTCAGGGCCGTAAAGTGGCCGATGGCGTCCGTGCCATGGTTGTTCCGGGCTCTGGCCTGGTGCGTGCGGCTGCTGAAGCTGAAGGTCTGGATGACCTGTTCCGTGATGCCGGTTTTGAATGGCGTGAGCCTGGGTGTTCCATGTGTCTCGGCATGAACCCTGACACGCTGCAGCCGGGTGAGCGCTGCGCCTCTACATCCAACCGTAATTTCGAGGGCCGTCAGGGCCGCAATGGTCGTACACATCTGGTCAGCCCGCGAATTGCGGCGCGTGCGGCGCTCAGCGGAACGCTCGGCGGCGAATAATCTCACTCAGTCCCGTTTCCCGCCTTTTATCGGCGGGCGAACGGGTACATGCTGATTTCAGCAATGAGGAGACATTCAATGTCAGAATCCAAAGACTGGTCGCCCTCCTACACCGCATGGAAGTTGATGGAGACAATCCTTGAGGCCAATGAGGTGAAGCCCTCTGACCTCGGAAAAGACCTTCTGCTGGACCTTTTTTCGGACTGCGTGAACGCCGTGTCTGGCGAATATGTCGCTGATCTGGATGATCTTGATGATGAGTTCGATGAAGACGAATTCGACGACGAAATCGATGATGACAACGCCGACGCGTGATCACGCTTAACCACACGCGAATGTGTAGTCATCGTCATTTCTGTTTTTCGATAATAATCTGTAATTGTGATTTGACTAACCTATCTTAAGGTCTGCCAGACAATTTGCGGAGCCTGACAATGTCAGCAAATAAAACACTTCTCCTGGTCGATGATGATCAGGATCTGCGCGAAGCACTGAAAGAGCAGTTCGAGCTGTACGACTCTTTCTCTATCCTTGAGGCCGATACCGCTTATGAGGGTATGAATATCGCCAAATCCGGTCGTGTGGATCTGATCCTTCTGGATGTTGATCTGCCGGATATGGATGGCCGTGATGCCTGTAAGATTATGCGCCGCGACGGTGTGCGTGCACCAGTTCTGATGCTGACGGGACAGACCACAGACGCTGATACCATTCTGGGCCTTGATTCCGGTGCAAATGATTACATCAACAAGCCGTTCAAGTTTTCAGTTCTGCTGGCGCGCGTACGGTCTCATCTGCGCAGCTTTGAGCAAAGCGAAGATGCGATCTTCCAGGTCGGTCCGTATGAGTTCCGCCCGAGCACCAAGCTTTTGACGGATACTGAGGGCCGTAAAATTCGCCTCACGGAAAAAGAAACCAACATCCTGAAATATCTCTATCGCTCCAGCGGCAAGCCGGTTGCGCGCGAGGAGCTGCTCAGCGAAGTCTGGGGCTATAATTCCAACGTCACGACGCACACTCTGGAAACGCACGTCTATCGCCTGCGCCAGAAAATTGAACCTGATCCGGCCAATTCCAAACTTTTGCTGACAGAGACAGGTGGCTATCGCCTTCAGGCATAGTAGACAGGCGGATATGAGATCTAACTTTAATCTGTCCGCCTCTTACGTACTTATCGCAATCAATGTGATCATCTCCATAATTGCATTTGCGAACCCTGAGATTTTCAATGCGCTGTTGCTCCAGGTCGGTGCGGTCAGGGAAGGCGAATATTATCGCCTTCTGACATCAGGCTTTCTGCATGGGAGTCTGACCCATCTGCTGTTCAATATGTTCTCGCTCTTTTTCTTTGGTCCGGCGTTGGAAAGTCGCCGCTTCCTCGGGGTTGAGCGTTTCCTGATTGTCTATTTTGTGGCTCTGATCGCGGGTAGTCTATATGCCGTTTATGCCAATTATGACGATCCGTATTATGCGGCCGTGGGTGCGTCTGGTGCGATTTCGGGCATTCTGGTGGGCGTGAGCCTGTTTGCACCGTTTTCGATGATCCTCATTTTTGGGATCATCCCAATTCCGGCAATCGTTTTCACGATCCTGTTTATTGCCTATTCGGCCTTTGCGATGAGTGGTTCTCACTCACAGATCAGCCATGAGGCCCACCTTGGCGGCGCGCTGGCCGGGCTGGTTATGACGATTATCCTCAGGCCCGATGTTGTGGGGATTTTGTTTGGCAAGTTTGCGGCGCTGTTCTCACGGCGCCGCTAATCTCAAAATTAAAGGCGGCCAAACGTCATCTGAACCGGCGCATGGTCTGAGGGCTTCTCACCGCCGCGCTGTTCCAGATAGATGTGATAAGTGCCAGGTTTGGCATGCGGCTCGGCCGCTGGATTTGCCCAGATATGGTCGAGGCGACGGCCACGGTTTGATGCCGCCCAATCTTTCGAGCGGTAGCTCCACCATGTGTAGAGCTTTTGTTCTGCAGCATGTTCGCGGCGCGCGAGATCGTTAAATCCGCCAGCTTCCACAATACGGGCCATGGCTTCGGTCTCTACGGGTGTGTGGCTGACAATTTTCAGAAGCTGCTTGTGCGACCAGACATCGTGCTCAAACGGGGCAATGTTGAGATCGCCAACCACGATGAGCGGCGTTGCCTTATCGAATGCGCCGTAGAACTTTTCCATGCGGTCGAGGAATTCAAGCTTGTGCGCGAATTTCTCGTTGATTTCCGGGTCTGGCTCATCACCGCCCGCAGGCAGGTAGATGTTGTGAATGTCATATCCGTCAATCCGGCTTGCCACGATACGGGCATGGCCAAGATTGCAAAATTCCGGCGTGTCGAGTGGCTCAAGCGGCAGGCGTGAAACCGTCGCAACGCCGTGCAGGCCTTTCTGACCGGCGATATGCATGTGCTCATAGCCAGCTTCGCGAAAAACAGACGCAGGGAATTGCGCCTCATGGCATTTGATTTCCTGAAGACAAAGGACATCTGGTCCATGCTCTTTCAGGAATGCGGCGACCCGGTTGGCGCGCAGGCGGACGGAATTGATATTCCAGGTGACAACAGACAATTCGCTCATGGCTTATCTCTGTTCACGAGTCCATTTGGAAAACAAGCCTCAGAATCAATTCACCCGGACCTTGGGGGTAGTCCGGGTGATTGGTGCTTCAAACGCACTGCCGGGAGGGGAAATCCGGCGAACGACTGATCTACGGGGGGACAACGCAATCACGATCAGTCGCTGATGTGATTAATGTGCCACATAAAAGAAAAAAGACAAGTAAAATAAATGTAAGGTGTCCAATGTGGCGAAAAGAACACATTTGGCCTGTTTGGCGAGGAAATTGAATAGTTTCCCCCATGACACGTATTATTCCTGCTTCTGGTGCCAGTCTGGCACACTTCTCAGCCCGCCAACGCTGGCAGCAGGAAAACCGTGAGCAGAAAACGGAACAGACGTCTTCCAGCCAGAGCCGTCACTATGGCAATCGTCGCATGGGCGATCGCCGCACAGACGAGCGCCGCACGCATGGCCGCCGTTCAGCTGATCGCAATAGTGCTCACACAGCGCGCCCGTGGATTTCGGCCGAACTTAGTGCGCATCTGATTGGTCAGACCAGTGAAACTGAAATCAGCCGCGATGATGCCTTGTCCGCATACGCAGCTGTAAATCGCCCAGTCAAAACCCGCAGGGGAGGCGTGATCTGATGCAGGTTCAGGAACCACTTCTTTTGACGGAACGCATCGATCAGCCTGCTGAACCGGCTATCCTTACGGGGAAAGGATATGCCTGGTTCGCTTTTGACCTATTGGTCTTTGCAGCGGTCATCTTGTTCTTCAGCTAACAAAAAAGGCGCCCGGTAAGGCGCCTTTCGTTTATCTGGAGTGTCCAGACTGTATCAGGAGAACCCTTCGCCTACGGCAAAGTCTCGCCGCGCAGATACGATGGTCACAACCACGCCTGCCAGAACATCCAGCAATGTCGTCATGGTCAGGATGAAGAAGATGGATGTCGCGAAGTTCTCAAACAACAGGAATTCAACGAGGCAGACAATGAACAGGATCATGGAGACCGCATGATTCATGATGGTTGCCGTACCTGTTGATGTAGATTTCAGGATTTCAGCAAACAGGAAAACCAGACTGATCAGGATCAGCAGATCGCCACCTGTCATGGTCCAGGTTGAACCGGACACCATGGGAATGCTCAGCATTGGAGCTTCCAGATTGGACAGGATAGGCGGAGCCGCTTCGGCGCCGGCTGCTGCAGTTGCGCTGCCCGCAAACACAAAAGCCATCAAATTATAGATGACCACGGGAACGGTCAGCAGCGGAAAAATACTGAATAAAGTCATCATCGGACGTTGTCCCCTCTGATTACGATTGCTGCCCCCACCGGCGGCATTTCGTTTCTCTTCCATTCGGGCGGCGGCAATTGCCGGTCCCCACATACCAGCCATGTCTAGCGCTCCTGAAAGGTTTCGTTAAGTGTGTTTATCACACTTCGTCCACACCGTCAGGCAAACGCCTGCGTTTCATCAGCCAGGTGACGCCTCTTAAGTCAGATACGGCGGCGCCAAGACGCCCGAAATTAGTATATTTCGACACGCCGTGAATACGTCCGCGATGATTGACGTCCATGTATTCGGCTGAATAGCCCTCGGCATGGATCAGCGCGGGCATGTATCTGTGCATATGGTCGAAATATGGAAGTTCCAGGAAAACGCTGCGCTTGAGCACTTTGATGCCGCATCCGGAGTCATCGCATCCATCCTTCAGAAGCTTCTGGCGGATATTGTTCGCAAAGCGAGACCCGAAACGCTTCCAGGCTGTATCCTTACGGCTGGCGCGTCGTCCCATCACCATGGCCAGCTTTTCAGGCGCATCTGGGCGGGTTAGTGCGCGATAGAGTGCAGGCAGATCTGCCGGGTCATTCTGGCCGTCACCGTCCAGCGTGCCGACAATGGGTGCGCGAGCAGCGCGCATGCCTGAGCGGATGGCGCGGCTTTGGCCTGAATTCTTGCGATGGCTGAGAATGCGCAATTGTGGCAGTTCGCTGCGCGCGGCGACGAGCTCATCCAGCGTGGCATCTGTAGAAGCGTCATCAACGAAAACCATTTCAAAGGCGCGGCCTTCCAGTGCGGCAGCGATTTCGCGCGCAAGATTTCCGGCATTTCCTTCTTCATTGTGGACCGGCACGACGATGCTCAGTTCTACGGCCTCTGACACAGGCAGCTCCTCAGTTCTAACGCAGTCCTCATAGCGCTTCGTTTTCAAAGAAGCGAGAGGAGACAAGCATATCAAAAGACGTTAAATCAGGTTTCACCAAAGACGGGACCCGTATTGTGAACCGATTTTCTGTTCTTGATGAGCTGAGCCGCGGCCTGCGTGGCTATATTCTCCTTTTTTGTATCACCCTGATTGCTGCTGCGCCGGGCGTATTCAACATTCCGGCACTGGATCGCGATGAGTCGCGTTTTGCGCAGGCATCAAAACAGATGCTGGAAACCGGGGATTTTATCACCATCCGTTATCAGGACGGGCAGCGGAATAAAAAACCAGCGGGTATTCACTGGCTGCAAACGGCAACCACAGCCATGTTTTCGTCAGCCGATGCGCAAGAGATGTGGAGCTATCGCATTCCGTCCTGGATTGGCGCAGCGCTGGCAAGTTGTGCGCTTTTCTGGGCGGGCATCCCGCTCATCGGGCGGCGAGCGGCCTTTCTCGGTTCGGCGCTCTTCTCGGTGGGAATATTGCTCACCAGTGAAGCGCATATTTCCAAGACGGATGGCGTATTGGTGGCGATTACGACGCTGGGCGTTGCTGCACTTATCCATCTGATAAAAGACACTGGGAATTCGCGGCCTAAGGCGACGGCTATTCTCTTCTGGTTTGCGATGGGATTTGGTTTCCTCATTAAAGGGCCGGTGACGCCTATGGTCGCCTTTCTGGCTCTGGCGTTTTATTTCCTCTCTGAACGGGGCTGGAAATGGCCGCTCATTCTGTGTGGCGGGCTCGTCGTTCTCTTCCTCGACACCTATGTGAATCTTGGTCCGGCGAATTTTGTTGCAGGTCTTCTCTTCAAGACGGTGGCCGTACTCATGCTTGGAATTGCGGTTCTGCGCTGCGTGCTGGATCAGCGAAAAGAAGAATGGTTTAGAACGCTATTCTGGTGGCCGGGGCCTGTGCTTTTCGTTGCGATGATTATTCCGTGGCTGATTGCCATTCAGTTGGCGACGGACGGCCAATTCCTTGAAGGCGCACTTGGTAAAGACCTGAAAGATAAGGTTGTGGGCGCATCGGAAGGTCATGGTGGGCCTCCGGGCTATCACATCCTCTATCTGCTGACGCACTTCTTCCCGGCGACGCTTTTCCTCATTCCGGCCATTGTGCAGAGCGTGAAAGCGATCCGACATAAGCTCGACATGCATGAGGGCGTTTTGTTCCTCGTGGCATGGGCCGTGCCGACCTGGGTGCTCTTTGAATTCCTTCCAACCAAGCTCAGCCATTATGTGCTGCCAGCCTATCCGCCCTTGGCGCTGTTGTGCGGTTATGCCGTCTGGAAGCTGATGGAAGGCGTTCGGCTCCCGGTTAGTCGTTATGCTTCGCTTGCGATCTTCCTGCTGGGCGGTGGCCTTATGGCGATTATCGCGTCTCCTCTCGGGGAGCAGCTCTTCATGCGGGAAGCGGCCGGGGATTTTCGCTCTGTGTCCGGTGAGACGGTGATGGAGGCCTGGTCGGTTTATACCGTCACTTCCTGGCCGCTGATCATCATCTTTGCAGGACTTCTTCTGACGCTGTTTTACAGCGTGCTTCGCCGCTATCAGATGGCGGTGTTGTTCGCAGTCATTTCGAGCTTTGCGATTGGCTGGCATATCCGCATCACCTTCCTGCCGGAACAGACCTGGCTGCAGGCCACATGGGCCGCGCGCGAAACGCTGAAAGATATTTGCGTTCTGCCCGGCGAAGATGAGTGCGAACTTATCGAGGCTTCCCAGATCCATGCCATTGGCTATGCGGAGCCAAGCTTTGTCTTCACGACAGGCACAGACGTACGCATTACCCCTGAATCCTCCTCAGAGCTGCCGTCCGCAGATGAAGCGCCATACATGGCCTATGTGATCAATCTGGAAAGTCAGGAGCTGGGGCCGCCCGCTCTGGAGGCTGTCCGTGCACAGGCCGCAGAACAGAACCGTTGCGTCACTGAATCCGGGCCGGTCTATGCGTTGAACTATTCCAACGGTGATCCGGTGCATTTTGTCAGCGTTCTGGTAGGGCCGGGGCCTTGTGAGGGCTGATACTCTGATATGACCAAACGTGTTGATATTGTCGAGGTCGGTCCACGCGATGGACTGCAGAATGACCCTGCTGACCTTTCGGTTTCTCAGAAACTGGAATTCATCGAGCGTCTGCAGGATTGCGGCGTGAAACGCATGGAAAGCGGCAGCTTTGTTTCACCAAAAGCTGTGCCCAAAATGGCTGAAAGTGCCGAAGTGTTCGCTGGGATTGCGCGCCGGGAGGGTGTTCGCCATATCGGGCTCGCCCTGAATGAAAAAGGCGTTCGCCGCGCGATTGATGCCGGGGCTGATGAGATCAATTTTGTGATGGTTGCGGGTGAAGCCTTTGGGCAACGCAATCAGGGCATGAGCCCACAAGACAGCGCTGATGAGCTGGCACAGTGCGCGCCACTCGTCCATCAGGCGGGGCTTCCCTTATCCGCGAGCATCGCAGTCGCCTTTGGGGACCCATATGATGGGCTCATCGCTAAAGGTGTTGTGGGCGGTCTGGCGGCACGGGCACAGCGCGCAGGCGTCGCGGAAGTGGCAATCGCCGACACGATAGGTGTCGCAGATCCTTGGTCTGTTGAGGCGCTGGTGGATGAAGTTCGCCTCTATGCGCCAGATGTTTATCTTCGGGCGCATTTTCACGATACGCGCAATACCGGGCTGGCAAATGTTGCAGCCGCCATCCGCGCGGAAGTCGATGTTATTGATGCCAGCTGCGGTGGCATTGGCGGGTGCCCGTTTGCGCCGAAGGCCACGGGCAATATCGCAACTGAAGATGTGGTCTATATGCTCGAACGCGCAGGTTTTGAGACCGGGCTTGATCTCTCAAAGCTCATTGAAACTGCATGCTGGTTAGAGCGCGTGCTTAAGCATCCTGTTCCGTCCGCACTCTTGAAGGCGGGGGCGTTTCCGTCTTAGGGCGGGTCATATCGATAAGGGCCTGCCGGGCCATCATCAGCCGGCGGATGAGGAAAGAGCGGCTCACCAGAAGCGGGGCAAATGCATAAAAGCTCGCACGCGCACTCAAGCGTCCCAGAGGTGTCTTCGCGTTTTTATGGAAATAGCGCGCGAGGCCACGGGCTTTGTTCAGCTCTACGAATGTCGCCGACACTTGTGAGGTGGAGCCATAATGCAAAGCGCAGGCTTTTGGCGTGTAGATAACCTGACCGCCAGCCTCGCCAATGCGGCGGCAGAAATCGATGTCCTCAACGTGCAGGAAATAGCCTTCATCAAAGCCTTGTACGGCCTCATAGTCTTCTTTCGAAATATAGCAGAGGGCGCCCGACACGACCGGCATTGGAATGGCGTTTTCCGGTTCCGGGTCGCGCTCGCGGTGCATGTTCCGGAAAGCGGGAATGGAGTTTCCGAGCACGAACAGGCCCGAGAAGGTGACGATGGCGCGCCATGGTGTAAGCAGCTCCCGCCGGGCACCGCGCTGTTCGTTTCCTGATGGATAAATAAGTTTGCCGCCCACAAGGCATGGGGACGGACCCGAGGTGCGAGCCTCTTCTAGACGGGTGATGGAATGCACGCGCAGGACGGCGTCCGGATTGATGACCAGAAACCGGTCCCCTGTCGCATTCGCAGCGGCAAGGTTCACGCCCGCGGCAAATCCAATGTTTCCGTGCCCATCGACCAGTTTATAGGCGCAATGGCCGGGTGGGTTGAAGGCTTTAAGCCAGTTCACATCGGCTTCGGAATTGCCATTGTTGACGACAATAATTTCAGAAACGGCTTGCTCTACGCACAGGGCATTTATGCATTCCTTCAGCGCGGGGCCGGAATGGAAGGTCACAACAAGAGCGGAAACTTTAAAAGACTGCGCGGAGGTCACCAGGACTGTGCCTCCAGTTTACGTGCGTGCATGCGAGAGAGAATAAGAACGCCTGAAGATATGAAGAGAATCGCCGCCCAGAATGCATCATTCCACACGCTGTAGGAAACTGCGGCATAAACGAGTGTTCCACCCCAGCAGGCTGCGCCGACGGCAATCACTGTGCGGGAGGGGGAGCAAGTGCGGGTAAGGCGTTCGCCAAGGAATATGGCAAAAGCGGAAATCAGCACCGCACCGATCAGGCCCGTTTCTGCCCAGATCTGCAATGCACCGTTATGCGGGTGGCCCGGTACAAAACGCAGATCATGCAATTGGCCGTTCGGAAAGGTGATGATGCGCGATTCATCCCAGCCTTTGGAAGCTTCTACGCCCCAGCCAAGGATTGGGCGTTCCGTGATTTTGTGCAGGACATAACGCCAGCTCTCAATCCGGGCACTGACGCCGAGAGAAGTGGTCTCGGTCGAAACGAGACGAGTGGCGATATAAGCAAAGCCCGGCATGGCCATAACGCCAATCGCGGTCAGAATGCCGAGAATGCGGTAAATATAGCGACCGAAAATTGTTGCCCCAACGATCATGGCTCCAGCGGCCGCCATGGCCAGGACTGCGGCCATGGCCTCAATGCCCGGGCGCTCGGTCAGAATGAAAAGGCCGATCGCTGCGACGACGCCAATGGCAATCTGCAGAGGTAGTTTGGCAAAGGGCATGCTAACCGCAAGCAATGGGATCATCAGTACGGTGATGTTGATGATGCGGATCATGTTCTGAAGCGCAGAGCCTGGCTCATCGCCAATATTGCGCACCGCATTCATCAGATCAGACCAGAAAAAGACCCAGCCTGCCATCAATACAGCCTGAATGATAAGGCCCGCGCGCATTGCGATAAGCCCGCGGCCATAATCCTTACCTTTAAGATGATGAAGCGCCCAATACGCATAACCGCAGAGCAAGCTTGTCAGCGCGAGGCGAAGCCCCGGTGCTTCAATCGCGAAATTGCTGTTTTCAGGATCAATGGTGACAAGCCCGGGGTCAGCACCTTCAGACCAGAAGGTTGTCAGTATGCACCAGGCCATGAATGCCGCGAAGGCGAGAACGTCCGCAGAAGGGCGCGGACGCTTCCAGAAAAGAAAGGGTAGGGCGAGCAGGCCGATTAGCGCCATTACGGGCGTCGTACCTTGCGCCCCCAAATGAGCAATCAGCCACCATAGCGACCACGCTATGAACCAGAACCACGCTGCTAAGATCACTCAACAAACTCCCAAGCCTTTTACAGCTTTAAGGGTCTGGCCGCCTCAGACCAATCAACTAAACGGATCAGGCCGAAGTTTCTTCCCGAAGATCAGGAGGAAGGGCTTCCTTAGGCAATCTGATCAAAGCTTCATCAACCGTCAGAATTTCTTGATTCTTGGTTCCGAACTGACGAAGCGCCACTTTACGTTCTTCCGCCTCTTTGCGTCCCACTACAACGATGTAAGGGATTTTCTGCACAGAATGTTCGCGGATTTTGTAATTGATCTTCTCATTGCGCAGGTCAGTTTCCACACGAAGGCCTGCTTTTTCGAACAGTTCAGCGACTTCCAGAGCATAATCGTTGGATTCATCCGAAATCGTTGCGACGACGATTTGCGTTGGAGCCAGCCACATAGGGAAGGCGCCCGCGCAGTTCTCAATCAGAATGCCGATGAAGCGTTCCAAAGAGCCAAGGATGGCGCGGTGAAGCATGACAGGGCGGTGTTTATTGCCGTCCTCGCCAACATATTCCGCATTCAGACGATCTGGCAGAACATAGTCGAGCTGGATCGTGCCACATGTCCATTCCCGGCCAATTGCGTCTTTCACGATGAAGTCGAGCTTTGGTGCGTAGAATGCGCCGTCGCCTTCCGCGATAACCGGCTCAACGCCTGCCTTTTTCGCGGCATTCATCATCTGACGTTCGGCTTTATCCCAGAACTCATCAGACCCGGCACGCACTTCAGGGCGTGTCGCCAGATTGATGTGGTGAGTCTCAAGGCCGAAATCAGCGTGGATCGATTTCGCAAGCGTAATGAATTTCGCTGTTTCGTCTTCAATCTGGTCTTCGCGACAGAAAATGTGCGCGTCATCCTGGGTGAAGGCACGAACGCGCATCAGGCCGTGCAGAGCGCCTGATGGCTCATAACGGTGACATGCACCGAACTCAGCCATACGCAGCGGCAGATCGCGATAAGACTTCTGGCCCTGTTTGAAGATCTGAACGTGGCCTGGGCAGTTCATCGGCTTCAGAGACAGTGTCTCGTCCTCAGCCGTTTCGGCGATGAACATATTCTCGCGGTATTTGTCCCAGTGGCCGGACTGTTCCCAGAATTTGCGATCCAGAACCTGTGGCGTGCGGACTTCTTCATAGTCAGCTGCGTCCAGACGTCGGCGGACATAGTTCTCAACAGCATGCCAGAGCGAGAGGCCCTTTTTGTGCCAGAACACCATGCCCTTGCCTTCTTCCTGAATGTGGAAAAGGTCCAGCTCGCGGCCGAGTTTACGGTGGTCGCGCTTTTCGGCTTCTTCGAGACGGTGAAGATGGGCTTTGAGATCTTTCTCATTGGCCCATGCTGTGCCGTACATGCGTTGAAGCATTTCATTGTTGGAATCGCCGCGCCAGTAAGCGCCGGCCAGCTTCATCAGTTTGAAGGCTTTAGGCAGCTTGCCGGTGGATGGCAGGTGCGGGCCACGGCAAAGGTCTGACCATTGGTCCGCATGCGCATAAAGCGTGATCGGCTCACCCGGTGGGATGATGTCGTCAATGATCTGCGCTTTGTATTTCTCGCCAATGTCTTTGAAGTGCGCGATGGCATCTTCTTTTTTCCAGACCTGACGTTCAATCGGCAGGTTGCGATCAACGATCTCTGCCATTTTGGCTTCGATCTTTTCAAAGTCGTCCGTGGAGAAAGGTTCGTCGCGCGCAAAGTCGTAATAGAAGCCGTCTTCAATCGTCGGGCCGATGGTGACCTGAGTGCCGGGGAAGAGTTCCTGAACGGCTTGTGCCAGAACGTGAGCCGCATCATGGCGGATCAGTTCAAGCGCTTCCGGGTCTCTGTCTGTTACGATGGCAACTTCGCTGTCACCTTCCAGCGGGCGATCCAGATCCCACAATTCGCCGTTCACTTTCGCGGCGAGGGCCTTTTTCGCAAGAGACTTGGAAATGGACTCAGCGACATCCTTTGCGGATGCACCATCTTCGAATTCTTTTTTCGCGCCATCCGGCAGCGTCACTTCAAGCATGTCTGTGCTCTCATAGTCTGTTGTTGGCTGTTTAGCTGAACTTCGCTGCAATACCACCCCTAAATCCGCGCTAATTCATGCGCATGTGCACGGGGCGACCGCGCCCCGGCGTGCAACATCAAAGGCACCGGGACGCGCTTTAAGTTCGCGTGGTGGTGGTTTGGGTTGGCGGCGTGCCAAATGGCGGCAGCTCATCAGGCACCGGATCATAGCCATGTGTGCCGCCCGGGCGGCAGCGCAGAAGGCGGCCTGCACCAAGGCGCGCACCCTGAAGGAAGCCATGCTTCGTCCAGGCTTCCGCAGCATATTCAGAACAGGTTGGCTCGTGACGACACCTTACGCCAAAGGCAAACAGCGCAGCAGAGAGCGTTGCTTTATAGCCAATCAGAAGCGCGCGCGGCGCCGGGGCAATATGGTCGTATTTGTGAGCCATCGCCGGGTGTTATCATATCACGTGAGCGACGTCACGCCGCTTCTCGGTTCGCCCGCGCATCTTCAATAGCTGCGACGGCGGCTTCGAGTGCAAGCATGGTCGACATATGGCGCTGCGGATATTCGCGTACACCTTCGAGGTGACGCAACTCCCAGAACCGGCCCGTTGGTGGCGGGCCATTTTCTTTCAGCATGGCTTTCATCGTGTCGCGGGCTTCGTAAACTTCATCCACATGTGCACCGACGGCATGCTCGGAAAAAACGCTGAGTGTCGCCGCGCCCAGAGCGCAGGCTTTAGACGTGACGGCCACATCTGTGATGGTTTCCAGGTTGTCGGAAAGGTTTAATTCAACCCAGATCTCAGACCCGCATACACGGCTGACTTTATGGGATTTGCCGTCTGGCGAATCCAAATGCCCGATATTGGGGATTTCTGCCGATAATTCGAGCACACGATTGTGATAAAGGTCGCCTGACATATCATTCAGGTGGCATTGCGCTAGCTGTTTCACAAGTGGAATTTACACGATAAAGATCGCATAAGGGTCGGGAGAGGGCTTTTGCGGAAATTGGTACTGATTACGGGCGCGTCAGCGGGCATTGGCGAAGCTTTTGCCAAAACCTATGCCATGAATGGGTATGATCTCATTGTGTCTGCGCGCCGGGAAGATCGGCTGGTGGCGCTTGCGCATAGTTTGTCTGAATCCTACGGGGTGGATGTGTCCGTGGCGACTGCGGACCTGTCCAGACCGGACGCGCCATTGGACCTCCTAAATCGTATCGAGGCCAGAGGACGGCCGCTTGATGCGGTCGTGAATAATGCCGGTTTTGGCTTGCCGGGGACATTTGTTGAAACTAGCTGGGAAGATCAGCGTGACTTCCTGCAACTGATGCTGACAACGCCGACGGAGATTTGCCATCGCGTGCTGCCAGGAATGCAGGCGCGCGGGTTTGGGCGGATCATAAATGTGGCCTCACTCGTTAGTTTTTTGCCCGGATCGAAGGGGCATACGCTGTATGGGCCGGTAAAGTCGGCTCTCATGAAGTTGTCCGAATCTCTGAATGAAGAAACGGCTGGAACGGGCGTCCATGTGACGGCGGTGTGCCCCGGTCTTACCTATTCAGAGTTTCACGATGTGAACGGGCAAAGAGAGCGTGTCTCTGAACTACCCGATTATATGTGGCAGAAAGCCGACGAGGTCGCGGAAGCGGGATTTGAAGCCGTGGAGGCAAATCGCCCCGTTGTTGTCACTGGCGGGGTGAACAAAGCGATAGCCGCGTTGGCTCACGTTTTACCTGATCCAGTTGCACGAGCTGCAATGCGTCAGCAATCAAGGTATGTGAGGGACTGACCGGAAATGCCTCTGAATGGCGTCATACGTTTTCGATACGATTTGACTTCACGGGAGACACCGTCCCCGGAACTGCCTGAAGGATTTGCCTTTATCCCGTTTAATGGCGAGGCGCACGCCCGCGAAGCGCGTACACTTCTGAACCTGGCTTTCGCAAATGGTGGGGGAGAAGTGGAAGACTTTGATGACTGGTGGGCGTGTATTTCCGACGATTCAGAGTTCGACGCGGAATGCTGTTTCGTTCTCTTTCATCAGGAAACCGGAAAAATGGCGGCGTTCGCCCATTGCTGGAGCTCCGGGTTTGTCAAAGATATCGGCGTGCACCCTAACTTCAGACGCATTGGCCTTGCCCGTGCGATGATGTTCCGGATTTTTGCCGAGTTTCGTTCGCAGGGATTTCCCCGCGTTGAGTTGAAAGCGCGAGCCGATAACCAGACGGGCGCGCTGGAGCTTTATCGGTGGCTGGGGATGAGCGAGGAGCGGCTCGGAACCCGCTCCGCCGGTTAAAAATGTGTTAAATTTCGTCCGGTTTCTGATGGTTTTCGGTAAACAGTAAGTTTCCCGATTATGGCGTTTAGCATAGTACACTGTTTTATATGGAGAATAAAACAATAAAATTGCGCGGAATTTGGAAACTTTTCGGTAATAAATTGAACGGACTTACTCGACGATTTCATCCTCACTGAGGTCCAGCCCGCGTCCGGGCGCGCCCGTGACGCTCCAGAAAAAGCCATCCGGGCGATATTCAAGAATGACTTCACCGGACAATGCGGACTTGCACATCTGACCGATAACGACCGACCCAAAGCCTTTATGGTCGGGTTCGATGACGCTCGGGCCGCCACGTTCCTGCCATGACATTCGCAGTCGTGGTTTATCCGGGTCTTCTGTCTCAATGAGCTCCCAGTGAATGTCCACTTCACCGGTTTCATTCGACAAGGCACCGTATTTTGCCGCGTTTGTCGCAAGCTCATAGAGTGCCATGCCAATAGTCTGTGCGCAGGAGGCATTCACGCTTACCGGGTCGCCCGTGATGTGAATGCGGTCTTCGAGCAGATCTGACAAATGGCCCAATTGGGAGGCCAGAAGGTCTTCCAGCGTCATGCCGCGCCAGCCGGAACTCGTCAGCAGATCGTGGCTCGCGGACAATGAGTGCAGCCGGTTCTCAAATTTGCGCACGAATTCCGGATGTTCCTTGCGTCCGGTCTGGCGCGCAATGCCCTGAACCAATGCGAGCATGTTTTTGGACCGGTGATTGACCTCACGCATCAGGAAGCGGATCTGCTCACGACGCTCACGTTCTTCAGTGATGTCTGTATTCGTGCCAAACCAGCGAATGATTGTGCCATCTTCGTCGCGGATCGGGCGTGCACGAGACAGGAACCAGCGGTATTCGCCGTCTTTTCCGCGTAAGGGGAAGGTGTCTTCCCAGTCCTGACCATTGTCCATACAGAAACGGTATTTCGCCATGACCCGGTCGATTTGTTCAGGATGGTGAACCTCGGCCCAGCCATAGCCCTGCATCTGCTCTAGCGTGGTGCCGGTGTATTCAAACCAGCGCTTATTGTACCAGAAAATATGCCCGGTTGCGTCCGCCATCCAGGCGAACTGGGACATGTTGTCGGCAAGGTTACGGAACCGGTCTTCGCTATCTGCTAGCAGCTTTCGGTGCTGCACCTCTTTAGTGATGTCGCGCGCAATTTTGGATGCGCCGACCACTTCGCCCTTCTCATTCAGGATTGGCGAAACGTTCACTGAAATTGGAATTTCATGACCGTCTTTATGCAAGCGCATAGTTTCAAACTGTTCAATGCGCTGGCCGCGGGCGATGGATGCGAGAATATGATCTTCTTCGCTTTGCAGCCTGTCTGGAACGATCCGGCGGATAGACGTTTCGAGCATTTCGTCTTCAGAGAAACCGAACATGCGCTCAGCGGCGGGATTCCAGCTGGTAATGATGCCGTCCAGTGTTTTGGAAACGATGGCGTCATTCGAAGAATGGATAATTGCAGCGAGCCAGGTATCTGTCGCGCCGGCTGAAAACAGGCCTATTAGTTTTTCCGCACTAGGGAAGCGGAATTTCTGATCCATGTGGCGTTCCGGGATAATACTCACAATGCCTAGCAGTCTTTATGGGGGACTGCAAAGTAAAGTTACTGAGCGAGTATTAGTTCCAATTAATGTGCCTCGGCCCAATTGAGCGCAGCCTGAGCTTCCACTTCGAGTGGGACAGACAGTTTCAGGGAAGGGGCTGTCGCGCTTTCCATGACACCGCGAACGGTAGAAATGAGCTGTTGTGCTTCGGCCTCAGGGCATTCGAAAATCAATTCATCATGCACCTGCAGCAGCATGCGTCCTTTAAGGCCCGCAGCGCTCAAAGCAGACGGCATAGCGATCATTGCGCGCTTGATGATATCTGCAGCGGAGCCTTGAATTGGCGCGTTAATGGCCTGACGTTCAGCGAAATTACGCTGCGCTGGATTTTTGGCTTTAATGCCCTGCACCCAGCATTTGCGCCCATAAATCGTCTGCACAAAGCTGTGCTCTTTCGCGAACTCTTTGGTGTCATCCATATATTTGCGAATGCCGGGGAATTTCTCGAAATAGGCTTTGATATAGTCGCGCGCTTCGCTTTGCGGAATGCCGAGCTGATTAGATAGTCCGTATGCGGAGATACCGTAAATAATGCCAAAGTTGATCGCTTTTGCCTGACGGCGAACCATAGGGTCCATGCCCTCAATTGGCGTGTCGAACATTTCGCTCGCTGTCATGGCGTGAATATCCAGACCCTCACGGAAGGCCGTCTTCAGGGCATCGATATCTGCGATATGCGCAAGCAGGCGCAGCTCGATCTGAGAATAGTCGGCAGAGACGAGCACATTGCCGGGTTCCGCCACGAAGGCTTCGCGAATTTTACGGCCTTCTTCTGTACGGATCGGAATGTTTTGAAGGTTCGGGTCCGTGGATGACAGGCGCCCGGTCTGTGCAACAGCCAGTGAGAATGATGTATGCACGCGCCCGGTATTCGGGTTGATGGCTTGCTGGAGTGCGTCGGCATAAGTGCTTTTCAGCTTGGACAGCGTGCGCCACTGAATAATCGTCTGCGGAAGGTCGTGACCAGCCGCTGCGAGCTCTTCCAGTTTGTCGGCATCGGTCGACCAGGCGCCGGTCTTGGTTTTCTTGCCGCCCGGAAGCGCCATTTCATCAAAAAGGATCTCTCCAAGCTGCTTTGGGGACCCCAGATTGAACTCACGCCCAGCCAGTTCATAGGCTTCGGCCTCAAAGCCTGCCATGCGCTGAGAGAAGTCCGATGACATGCGTGATAGCGCATCGCGATCGACTTTAATGCCTTCCAGTTCCATGGCCGAGATGACCGCCGGAAGCGGTCGCTCAATGCGCTCATAAACCGTTTTTACCTGACGCTGGATCAGAAGCGGTCGGAAGATATTCCAGAGCCGCAATGTGACGTCTGCATCTTCGGCTGCATAAGGTGTCGCTTTGTCGAGCGTGACCCGGTCAAATGTGATCTGGCTTTTGCCAGAGCCGCAGACATCTTTGAATGAAATGGGGGTGTGGCCAAGGAAGCGTTCAGAAAGCTCATCCATGCCATGGCCGTGCATGCCTGCATGCAGCACATAGGATTGCAGCATGGTGTCGTCATAAGGGGCGACATTGATGCCATATCGGCTGAAAACGGCGAGGTCATATTTGAAGTTCTGACCAATCTTCAGAATGCCATCATCCTCAAGCACAGGCTTGAGTGTTGCGATAACGGTGTCGAGCGGCAGCTGATCTGGTTTCGGTGCATCTCCGAAGTCGAGCTGGCCTTCCGGTGCGGAGACGTGTCCGACAGGAATATAGCAGGCTTCATTCGGACCGGTGGCAATGGAAATGCCAACAAGGTTTGCAGATACAGAATCCAAAGCATCGGTTTCGGTATCGACTGCAATGATGCCTGCTTTGCGGATTTTCTCGACCCACTCATTCAGTGCGGCCTCGGTGATCACCGTGTCATAAGCGGAGGTGTCGAGCCCCTCGCGCTCGGCGGCCGGTTCAATCTCACCTTCGGCTTCAAACTGTTCTTTGACGCGGCGGGTGATGGTGCGGAATTCCATACCTTCCAGAAAGGCGATCAGCGTTGCCGGGTCAGGATCATCCACTTTCAACGCTTCAATCGGCGTGTCGACCGGCACATCCGTCTTCAGCGTAACGAGGTCGCGGGAAATGCGGATATTGTCTGCATGGTCGATCAGCGTCTGGCGACGCTTTGGCTGTTTGATCTCTTCTGCACGCTGGAGAAGTGTTTCGACATCGCCATATTCGTTGATGAGTTGTGCCGCCGTTTTGATGCCAATGCCTGGTGCGCCCGGAACGTTGTCGACGCTGTCGCCTGCCAATGATTGGACGTCGATCACCTTGTCAGGTGACACGCCGAATTTATCCATCACCTCTTCATAGCTAATGCGGCGGTTCTTCATCGTGTCCAGCAGTGAGATATGCTCAGAAACGAGCTGCATCAGGTCTTTATCTGAAGACACAATGGTGACGCGTGCACCCGCGGCTTCGGCCTGACGGGCATAGGTCGCGATCAGGTCGTCGGCTTCATAGCCTTCCATTTCGATGGCTGGCGTACCGAAGGCGCGCGCAGCATCGCGCATGAGCGGGAATTGCGGGACCAGATCTTCCGGCGCGGGTGGGCGATTGGCCTTGTAGTCGGCATACATGTCATTGCGGAAGGTATAGCTGCCCTTGTCGAACACACAGGCAAAGTGCGTTGGCCGCTCATCGCCTTTCAGGTCTTCGAGCAGTTTCCACAGCATGTTGCAGAACCCCTGCAGCGCGCCAACAGGCAGACCGTCGGAAGGACGGGTGAGCGGTGGCAGCGCGTGGAAGGCACGGAAAATATATCCGGACGCGTCAATCAGATAGACATGGCTGTCTTCGGTGACAGGGGCGGTTTTGTCGGTCATTCGCAATGATTCCTCAGATCATGTCAGGTTTACCGGTATCGCCCGTAAGGTCCAACAGGAGTTCCACTTTCGCCGACAAGAAATTTTCGGTCGAAGCCCAGCTATTTGACGAATGGCTGAATTCAGGGAAATCTGATGGCTCAAAGCAGCGGGGTGCTGACGATGTCTATGGGTGCGCGTGCGGGTTGGTCGTTCTGGGCGATCAGCATTTTTCTGGTTCTGTTCAATGCTTTTGGCGTGTTCGATTTCTCGATGACGCAATTGCAGGCCGACTTTTATATGAGTGCCTTCACCGAAGAGCAGCTGGCCTATTTCTACGGGTTTCCGCTCTGGATGGTGTTGCTCTGGGGGGCTTCTGTCGGCGCGTGTTTTATAGGCTCGATCTGTCTGCTTCTGAAGATGAAGCTTGCCGTGCCGCTCTATCTGGCGGGCTTGATCGGCTATGTCGCCTCATCCATTCACAATATGGTTCTGAACCCAATGCCGGGTGCGGATTCCTCCGGCTATATCGCGGGCGGTATTATCTTTGTCGTACTGATTTTTGCGCTCTGGTATGCGAGCTATCAGGCCAAGCGCGGCGTTCTGAAATAAGATCAGAGCGCCAGCGGGGCGAGATAAGTTCCGATCAGCGTGATGATGAGAACGGCGCCTGCATTGATCCAGAAGCCAGCCCTTATCATGTCCTTCACATGCATATGTCCTGAGGCATAAACAATTGCGTTAGGCGCCGTCGCAACCGGCAGCATGAAGGCACAGGATGCGGCGACCGCGGCTGGGCCCAGAAGGCTCTCAGGCGCAATCCCAATACCCATTGCGAACGCGCCGAGGATTGGTGCCAGCGTTGTCATGGTGGCAACATTGCTGGTCAGCTCTGTCAGATAGACGACGAGCGCGACCACTACGAGCACAATCGCAATGGCGGGCGCGCCTTCCAGCGCTGTGAGCATATTGCCCAGCCATTCAGAAAGCCCGGTTCGGCTAACCGCCTGACCAAGCGAAATACCGCCGCCGAAAAGAAGAATGACACCCCAGGGCAGTTGAACGGCTTCTTCCCAGGTGATGAGTGACCGCTTTTCCTCGCCGCCTGCGGGCACAAGGAACATCAGCACCGCGCCGAAAGCGGCAATACCCATATCGCCGAGCGCCGAAAGCCAGCCCATGCCGGGCAGGGGTGCGATAAAGTCCTGAATAGGAACGCGCAGAACCCATAGCGTTGCGACGACGCCAAAGACCATAGCAACGCGGGCTTCTGGCTTTGAGATTGAACCGAGAGCCCGAAGGTGTTCTCGAATTTCTGCCTGCGCCGCATTCGGGTCGTCGCTTACGCTGCGTTTCGGCAGACCGCGCGTCACCACAAACCAGGCGAGTGGAATGAGCAGCAGCATGGCTGGCACGCCAAAGGCCATCCATTGGAAATAGCCAATGTCTTCGCCTGTATTGGTGCGAAGCCAGTCAATTGCGATGAGGTTTGTTGGTGTGCCGATTGGCGTTGCGACACCGCCAATACTCGCCGAATAGCAAATGCCCAGCAGCACAGCTTTGGTGAAAAAGCCTTCCTTATCACCCGTTTCAGAGGCGACCGACATGGCAATCGGCACCATCATAAGTGTCGTGGCAGTATTGGAAATCCACGCAGAAATCAGCGCGGTGGCCATCATGAAGCCAGCAATGATGAAGCGCCGGCGATTGCCCGAGCGCGAAACAATGTTCAGCGCGATACGGGTGTGTAAATTCCAGCGTTCGATACCCATCGCAACGACGAACCCGCCGAGCAAAAGAAGCACGATCGTACTGGAATAGCCGCCAGCGGCTTCACCAGCCGTGCCAGCACCAATGAGCGGGATTACAATAAGGGGGAGAAGCGCAGTCGCCGGAATTGGAATGGCTTCAGTCGCCCACCAGACGGCCATCAGCACGAGAAGTGCTGCCGTGTGCCATGCAGGTAGGGTCAGGCCCTCTGGCACAGGGCAAATAGCCATTGCCAGAGCGAGCACAGGTCCAAGGACCAGACCGACTGTCTGTGAAGTGGTTCTCCCCGCCCACGCCATCAGATCAGTTTACCGGTTAGGATCGTGTTCTGAACCCTTCAGGATGAAGAGCCGGTCACAGTATTTGCAGGTGACGTAATCTTCGTCGCCCATCTCGTACCAGACCTTTGGGTGACCCAGTGCACCACCACCGCCATCACAAGCGATTTTGTGGTCTTCTACAATCAGAACCTCAGGTGCAGTCTTTAGTTCTACTTCACTCACCATATTTTTCAGCCCTCGTGGCTTTGTGAAACCGATAATGCACACTAGGTATGTTCAGCGTGCGTGCAACGTCAATCTTGAAAGAAGCTGATATGACCGCTGAAAATCAGAAACCTGAGTTTGCAATTGAAGCAGTGGGCCTTGAAAAAACCTACAGGGCTTCTGGGAAACTCCCGGCAAAGCAGGCTCTGAAGGGCATAGACCTCAAAATCCGTCGCGGATCGATCTTTGGTCTTCTTGGCCCGAACGGCGCGGGTAAATCGACCTTCATCAACATTCTTTCCGGTCTTGTGACAAAGACGGGCGGTACTGCGCATATCTGGGGCAAAGATATTGACGCTCAGCCGCGTGCTGCGCGCTCTGCCATTGGTGTTGTTCCGCAGGAAATCACCATGGACCCGTTCTTCACGCCGTTCGAAAGCATGGAGTTGCAGGCCGGTTTTTATGGCGTTCCGAAATCAGAACGCCGTACCGATGAAATTCTGGCTGCGGTCGGTCTGGCGGATAAGCGCGATGCCTATGTGCGCCAGCTCTCTGGCGGCATGAAGCGTCGCCTTATGGTCGCAAAGGCGCTGGTGCATACTCCCCCTGTTCTCATTCTTGATGAGCCGACAGCAGGCGTGGACGTAGAGCTGCGCCGTTCGCTCTGGGAATATGTGGTCGAGCTGAACAAGGCCGGCACAACCATTATTCTGACAACCCACTATCTTGAGGAAGCTCAGGAGCTTTGTGACGAGATTGGTATTATCAATCATGGTCAGGTGATTGCGTGTGAGCCAACAGCAACCCTGCTGAAGCGCCTCGATCACAAAACGCTGGTTATCCAGCCAACTGAAACAGTTACGACTATTCCGCCATCTCTGGCTGAGTTTGACACTAAACTGCGCCCGGATGGTTCGCTGGCGATTACCTTCCGTGCATCTGAAACCGGCTTTGGCCGGGTGATGGAAACGGTGCGCAGTGAAGGTATCTCAATTGCAGATTTGGCGACCGAAGAGCCAGACCTTGAAGATGTATTCGTCTCTATGACGAGCGATAGCTGAGATTAGCTGGCTGGGTCAGAACTGCTCTGGTTTCCAGCCCATATCTTCCAGCATCAGAATAACGCTTTCCGGGCCAGTGAAATGGCCCGCTCCGGCCACGACCAGAATTGTACCGGTTTCTTCGGTCATCAGCGCGTTGAGTTGCTCGGCCCAGTCGGTGTTTCGGTTGGTAAACATCACCGCATAGGCTTCAGGCTGGCGGACACGCATTTCTTCCATCGTGTCATCATACAGGGCGTCAGGATTGCCCTTCAGCCAATCGCGAATGGTTGTCTGGAACGATTCGAAGCCATTCATGTCATCTGGATCCGGATTTTCAAATCCATCCATCAACATGGCGATCTGGGCTTCCATAGGAAGGTCTGAAAAAGCCTGCGCAACAGAGGTGCTGCTTTCCAGTGAACGGACTTCGCGACTGGAGGCCAGTTCTCGCTCCATCCAGTTTTCAACACCATAGCCCGCCATTTCGCCTTCAGCATCCATGGAGATAAACCCAAGCGTCAGCGAAGCAAGCCAGGGCTGCTGGCCATGAATGCTCTCAATGCTCAGGCCAACGTCTCTCATAGCGTTGGAGAGAAGCGTATATTGCGCTTCGCTCAGCACATCTTCGACGCCTTCACCCGGCTCGGCGAGCCCAATCTGAAAGAAGTCCATATAATTGGCGCCGGAATCGCGCGCAGACGTTTCGAAATAGACAATGTCCGCCTCTTCAAACACATCCATCAACTCGTCCCGTCGCCACGGTGTTTCGGGCGGCAGGGCGTGGATGGACCCAAAGAGGTAAATCTCCGTGTCGTCATCTTCCATCAGCCATATGGCGGGGCCGTTATAGGTGAGGGCCGGATTGCGTGTCGTAATAGATGATGGGCCAGCCTGCGCCACCAGCATGGATGCCGTGGAGACAAGTGCAACCAGTCCCGTTACGACGCTGCGCGTTAAATGTTGAAATCTGCGCGTGTTCACTTGCGTTTCACCTTCTTCCGCCATATCCAGTGCCGGTTATATCCGCTAGATTATGCGATATTAGCACCCATAGCTCAGCTGGATAGAGCGCTGCCCTCCGAAGGCGGATGTCAAGTCTAGCGGTGGTTGTTGGTGTTGGAAGAAAGATGTGACTAAACAACGGTTTGAGTGAATGTCGGGTTCGCTCTTTAGGCCGACGAAAATCTCGCGTAAGCATGACGTAAGCACCTTGCGAACGGTATGCACCCGTAGCTCAGCTGGATAGAGCGTCGCCCTCCGAAGGCGAAGGCCACAGGTTCGAATCCTGTCGGGTGCGCCATTTGTTTTTCAGACATCATATTACTCTTTAAGCCTCTGAAAATATTAGAAATATCGGGGGTTCGAAAACCCGATTTTCGGTCATATGCCAGTGGCGATGAAAGCACCAATCTGAGCACTGTTTGGCGCGCGATATAATCACCTTTTTTCCAAAGATTATAAGGGCTTGAGAGGAAGCGCATCGTGAGTTCGAACATCTCCTCGAAAGGGCGATACTTCCGGGGCTGTTGAGACAGCTTTTCGGATAGCAAAAGCTTTTCCTTTTCCAAGCTCTCAATACGGCGCTCGTAAGCGTTGATCACACTCTCATTTGTAGCCGTCACAATACGATCCAGAAGCGAGGCAATATCCGCATCGATCTTCTTAATCGAATCCTCAACTGATCTAAGCGCGGCTTTGGCGTGTCCCGCTTGTTGGTTCCATGCGTCGTTAAACATGACTGTTACAAGGTCGATGAGTTGCTTTCCAGGCGTTAGTTTTTGAAGCATCTTCTCAAAAGCGCCCTCAAGATCATCGCGTTTGATGGATTTGCGGTATTCATCGCAGGCTTTGTTGAAGCACATGTAATACGCATGCTTCTTACCTGTCTTGGATGTAGACCAACTAGCGGTCATGCTTTTTGAGCAACATGCGCAGACGACCGCGCCGCGCAACGGGAAGTCCTGATTGAGGTCAGCGCGGGTCGCAGCATAGGCGCGACCATTGAGACGTTCGTGAGCTTTCTGGAATGTCTCAAAACTCACCAGCCCTTCATGCTTTCCGGGACGCAGGGATACGCCCCATTCTGGGCGTTCTACCATGCCGCCGTACAAAACGCGGTTCAGGAGATCGTGCACGCGTTGCAAATGGACCCGACCATTATTCCCGCGAGGGAACTCAGGGAAGGTTTCGAAGAAACGCATGATTTCCGTTTTTGATTGGAAACGCCCAGACGCTAACCCTTCAAAGGCTTCTTGGATAATGCTGGCCAGAGGTTCATCGCGGACAAGAGTTTTGCCCATGCCCTCAATGCGTTGGTGCCTGAAGCCCCAAGGAGCCGCAAACGGATAGAAGCCGCTCCTAATACGAGCTTCCATCCGATTGCGGGTCTGCTCTGCATTCTTGTTGCGAGCGTGTGCAGAAACAGACGCCAAAAGGTGCTCAATCAATTGCGAGTCGCTATCTTCGCCGAATTCTATGGAAGGCGATTCAAGGACGCCGCCCGCTTCTGAGATGGACGTTCTGAGTTTGAGATGGGCTGTCAGGTCTCTGGCTAAGCGACTGATATCATCGATGATCACTCGGATTTGTTCGCGTCGGTGCTTTCGAAGGTATGCAAGCATGGTTTTCATGCCGGGACGTTCCACTAGCGATCCGGAGACCGCTTTGTCTTCAAATACGCGGACTATCTCGTAGCCCTTCATTCGGGCGAATTCAGCGCAGCGCGCGGCTTGGCTTTCAGCGCCTTGCCCTTTTCGGACTTGTGCGAGCGAAGAGACGCGAACATAAGCAACCGCTTTTTGTGTGTTTGACGTTTTCAGCATGACATCTCTTCCTTTCGCTCGCTCTCTGATTTTAGCGGAATCTGAGCCCCTGCGGCGAAGGTGTTTGAGTCTTGTCCACAATCCCTTTTACGCATTGCGAGTTGGACGGGATGCACACCAAAGCCAAGCTTCACAAAGCTGGAAACGATAGACCATAAAGCTTGAATTAGCTCGCGCTTGTCTTCATCCGAAATTTCCGCGTCGGCTAACAGAGCTTCGTATTTTGATGTATCGATCCCAACTGATAGCTTCTGATTAGTACAATCGTCCGTATTCGGATCATGTTGTTTGTGCATAGATATGCGGTCTTCATGCTCATGCATGGTGTGCCTCCTTTCCGAGGGTTTTGGTTTTTAAGGAAACGGTTCGGCCTCTATTTCGTGCGGAGAAATACGCTCACGCAAAAATAGAACATTTCAAGAACACTCTAGCAAATTGAGCTTTGTAAGTTCAAGAAAATTCGGAAAAATTTTGGGAAACGTTCTGCTGAACGATGTCAGTGTCCCAGCGTAGACCATGGACACTGTATTACACAACGGTACGGAGCCTGTCGAACTTTGCAAGGTAGCAAAACTACCACCGGTCAAAAATGTCCGGTACTAAAACTGCTCCGCTGACAGCTTCTCTTTATCGAGTTTTCTTGAGTTCGAACAATCGCCAACCAAGAAAGGCTTGTCACTATGCGTATTGACCCAAGCACATTGAGTTCGAGGAAGGTCAAACTTCCATCAGCGACTTCGGCCCCTGCTTACTGGCTTATGATGATCAGCGTAGGCATCACAATTCCTATCATCTTATCATTAATCGCGATATTCATGGCGCTCACTTATGAATTCTGGATGTGGGTGTTTGGCGCGTTTGCCGGGTTATTCATCCTGATCGCGATATCTCTATTCCTTACTGGACTTGGAATAGCAATCTACCTCACGACATCGCGCCAATGGCATGCTTTTGTTGGTTGGTGGTTAGACCGTCTGGCCCGTCTTAAAGATCGCTTTTCATCCGTGCGATCAAGCACCCGGCTCATTCGTAAGGAACTCGCTGATACAGAGACTGGAAGCGGTTTCTTTATTTCTATGGCGGAACCGCAACGATTCCCTAAGCGACCTATAGAACGCCTTACTTTTGAGGATGATCGCCACGTCACAATGATCGCAGCCAGCCGCGCCGGTAAGGGACGCTCTTTTATCATTCCAAATCTGGCCAGGTGGAAAGGATCTACGATCTGTTATGACCCAGCCGGTGAGAATTATAAAGTCACTGCCAAGTATCGACGTGAAGTTCTGGGTCAGAAAGTGGTTTTGTTGGACCCCTTCGGAGTTACAGGAGACAAAACCGACTACTGGAACCCAATGCTGGAAGTCGATTTCGAGACTGACCCGCTTGCAGTAGATAAATGCCACATGTTTGCAGAGAGCCTGCATGCTGATCAAACTGCTGATCCGTACTGGATGCACGCGCCGCGAAAACTGATCGCAATGCTGATTGCTTTTGTTGGTACGCGAGCAATCCGCGAGCAAATGAACCTCAAGCAAGTTCGTGATCTTCTGATGTCGGGCGACCCGAGTGTATTATGGACAGCCATGTCTCGAAGTGATGCATTTGGCGGCCTCATTAGACGCTTTGCAGAGAGTAATGAATACCGGCATCAAGAAGAACTAGCCTCTACCATGGAGATTGCTCGAACAGCTATGAAGTGGCTCGACTCAGGTGTCATGGCTGAGAGCACGGCTGAGAGCACGTTCTCCATGAAAGAACTCAAGAACGGGAATGTCTCCGTTTATATCGTTCTTCCCGCTGCGTTAGGTGAAGCATACAAGTCCTGGACCCGCTTGCTGTTCAACGCAGCTTTCGACGCCATGCAGGACTTATCGGTCCCAAAGCCTGAGCATTCCACACTCTTCGTATTGGACGAATTTCCATTGCTTGGCCGGATGGAGCGGATCAAACGCGCAGCTGGTGAAGCGGCTAAATTCGGCGTCAAACTGTTTATCTGCGCTCAAGATATCGGCCAGTTGAAAGAGCAGTATGGGTACGAAGCCTGGGAAACGTTCATCGCCAATTCGGGTACGTTGATCATGTTTTCGAACAACGATCTTGATACGCAGCAATATCTCTCAGCGCGTCTTGGGAAAGAATACTACAAGGCATACAGTCATAGCTCTGGCAGTGGCGGAAGCTCTTCAAGCTATAGCATGCAGCTTCGGGAAGTCGCACGTCCGGATCAGGTCGAGAAAATTGCCAGCCGACAGTCTGGAGACGCTTATGTCTTCATGCCTGGTGCGAAGCCCTTACTGATCAAGCGTGCCAATTATGACCAGTGGAACATGCTCGTGATACCTGAGGGCATATCTGTCAGCACCGCAGAGAAAGCCGCCAAATCAAACATCAACGTTGCACCTGTTGCGGCTGAATAAAGCCGCACCGTCAGAAACTCAGGAGCTGAAACTATGAAACAGGGGTTCGGAAGAATTGCGGCGGAAACATACGCGGAACGCGAAGCCCGTCTTCAAAAAGCTGCGGACGCCATCGATCAGCGGCTCAATACGCCGGAGACACCGCAAATGCATCTTCGTCCAACCGGTCAAATGCGTATTGAGGGTGACCGCATAGGTCGGGAAGCGATGCAGGAGCGTCGAGATGATCTCCAGAAGGAGATCGAGCGCATCAAGCAAGAGCGCCCTCTAGGGCAGCAAATGGATGGCCCAAACAAATCCAAGTCAATTTAGAAAGGAGTGAATAATGTCCAGTGGGAATGATTTTATGGGAGGATATACGGGTTCAAGCTGGAATCCGAATGACGCTCAGTGGCGACTTGGCGACCAAATGCGTCGCCATAACGAAGCCATGGCTGCTCAGAAGAAATCGTTTGAGACGCAACAAAAAGCAAATGCTACCCCAACTTATGTGAGGCGTGCTTCATCAACGCGAGATAAAGGCGACAACAGTGGATTGATTGCTCTCGGGGTAATCGGAGCCGTTGTGGTTGGAATTCCCGCACTCATCATGCTGATTGCCATGATCGACGGGTGGTGAGTTCAGCATAATCCGAAGAATGAGGGCGTCGTCCGACGCCCTCATTTTGTTTTCAGCATTTGTTTCGTCTTTGAGCATGCCGCCAAACCGCTTGGGCATTTGTATCAGCTTGGTATTTTTTTCTAATGCAGCTGATATGCTTATTCACTGCACCCTCGCTGATGCCAAGTTCAAATGCCATTTCTTTTAGTCGTAACCCCTCTGTCATGAGCTTAATGACATCGAGCTGGCGTTGAGAGAGTTCCGGGTAATCGTCAGGCGCTGCTAAGCAAGACATCTCAATGCACCTCCGTAATCAGCGTTAGTGCGCTTCTCAGATGAACTTGACTTCTTCAGTAATTTAGAGGATGTCCTGCGTCCTTCAGGGCATTGGGTGCTTTGGTTCGTATTGTAATTTCGAGCTTCGTGTACAATGTTCTTACGCATGGGAGCATCCTTCCTTTCTAAGAAATTTCACCAGATTTAAGATGAAATTTCCTCAGGATTGACGAAGCACGACTATCCGTCAAAAAAGTGCACTTCGAAGATTGACGACTACACTTAGAAAAGTTCGAACTATAAGTTCGGACTTTTAATCGCGGGGTGGTGTGTTGGATCAAGAAGAAGCTGTCAAAGCGCGGGCACACGAAAGCACTATTCGTGAACTTCTGCGAAGGCCGGAATGGAATCCAGCTAAACTATCGCGCGAAATCTTCGCGAAAATTGCCGAAGAAGAGCACCAATTCTCTAAGTATTTTTCTTTGAAGGATATTCCGTCTCAAAAGAGTGCCAAGGCTATCAGAGACGGTCTGGACAAAATAGCGGCTGGAAAGTCGGTTGGTCGCGATCTGCATTCGCGGCTCGAGTACTTTCTAAACCGATCCAGCAGAGAGATTTATAACATCCACGCAAAGCATTACCGTGAAGCGCACATGCGGGAGTACGAACCGCAGAGCTACTATCTACAATCCGCATTCGGAGGTACCAACGAAGGCTCCTATGAACGCGCAAAAGCTGTTTCGGGGCATTACAGTCTGTATCGACCGCATTATCTCGATTTGGAATTAGATCGCGTTATGGTGTGTGCACTCAAAATTGATGCGGATTCTGCCCACGTGGCGGCAGAGCTTCACTACAAATATGCTCACGAACTCAATTCCCAAGAGCTGTATCACTACACCTTGACTGGTGAATATGTCGCCCTGCCCAATTTGGGCCGTGATCTCATTAATCTCTCCCATAAAGCGCGACTCGGTGAAGAGTACAGCCACACCCCAACGGGCAACCAATTTCTTTATGTTGACCAAGTCCACAAAGACCCCGTTGGCCGAGTCATCTCTCTTAGCGGGATCGGATTGAGCGCCATCGGAGCCGAGCCTGCGACCGCATGGCCTTTTGTCGCAACGAAGAACAATTCAGAGGTTCCAGAGCCCACAGTCCTCTCAATAAATGATGATGCGATGCCTCAAGCCTTGATACGTTATCTAACAAGAGGTGTCGTTAAGTGGCGGTCAGATAGTTTCTAAATGCAGTGCAAAATCGGGTCACTCAAACACTGCATCTCCAGTATTCGTTGAAGTGCAAGATGTGCGTGTATTACACGCGATCTTGGCAGGGAGAGCCGCTGCGCTCATCTCCCATGCACCCTCTGCCGCCATTGGATGACACCAAAGCCCCACTTCTTATGTTCCAACTTATGCAAGGTCTTCTGACGAAGAACGCTCCAGTTTACACTCCAGGTCGGGGACAGGTTTCATCCAACAAATCGTATCGCCGATTAATCACTCGAAACGGACGCCCGTTTCATCAGCGGTCAGGGTAATAGCCCCCGACACCCGCCAGCAAGGAGACTTCGCTCTCCCTGCACCCATCGATCCCTTCAGGAGGATCAGGGGACTATCGGCCCCCTTGAAACCCACTCGCAAGGGACTTGGAGAATTGCCTCTCCACCCCTGCACCCCGAACCATGCGCAAACGACCGGCCGTTTGATCGCCATTCAATGAATGCTTGAATTGATTATCAGATCGTGCGTGACCGAAAAAATCAACCTTAAATAAAGTTATTCACTTCTACGCTGCTTTTGTATAGTTTTGAAAATGCAGGGGAAAATGTTTCGTCTTCGATTGCCTCGCGAGTCTCGGTACGAGATCGTGCATCAGACAGAAACAAGCCGCGAAGAATTGAGGGAAAATGGAACACGTCGGGGAAATCGAAAAGCGTTTATGGTCAGTGGCCGACCATCTGCGCGCGAACTCAAACTTTGCCAGCAACGAGTATTTCCTGCCTGTCATGGGGCTGATCTTCCTACGTCATGCCTATAGCCGCTTTTTGCGTGTCAAAGACGAGATCGTGGCAACGCTACCTTCGCGTGGCGGCAAAACACGAGACCTGACAAAAGAAGACTTTTCACAGCGCGGTTCTATCTTCCTGAAGCCGGAAGCCCAATTCGATCATCTTGTGTCGATCCCAGACGGCGGCGACCGTGCAGGCGCAATTATCGCCGCGATGGAAAGCATAGAGGCGGACTATCAATCGCTAGATGGTGCGCTTCCCAAGTCGGAATATCAGGAGCTGGGCGATGATGATCTCGGTCAGCTCTTGCGGACATTTAACGATCCAGCCCTTCAAAAAGCTGATGGCGACGTATTCGGCAAAATCTACGAATACTTTCTGACCCAATTCGCGGATCAGAAAGCGCATGATGGCGGCGAGTTTTTCACGCCGACGTCAATCGTCCAGACCATTGTGAACGTCATCGAGCCCGACCATGGGAAGATCATTGATCCGGCATGCGGGTCTGGCGGTATGTTCGTTCAGTCGGCACATTTCATTGAATATATGAAAGCCAACCCAAGCGACCGCGTCACCTTCTACGGAATGGAGAAAAACCCGACGACGATCCGTCTCGCCAAAATGAACCTCGCGGTTCATGGGCTGGAGGGCAAAATCGGCAAAGCCATTTCATACTACGAAGACCCGCATGAAAAGCACGGTCCCTTTGACTTCGTCATGGCCAATCCACCTTTCAACGTGGATGAGATCGACGCTGAGAAAATCAAAAACGACCCACGCCTCACGTTCGGCCTGCCTGGCGTGAACAAGGCGGGCAAGGTTTCCAACGGTAACTATGTCTGGATGTCCTTCTTCCATTCATACCTGTCAGACACAGGTCGCGCAGGCATCGTGATGTCGTCTCAGGCGTCATCGTCTGGGGGCGGCGAAGCCAAAGTCCGCGAAGCCATGATCAAGACAGGTGATGTCGATGTCATGGTCGCCATTCGCGGCAACTTTTTCTACACGCGCACAGTGCCGTGCGAGCTTTGGTTCTTCGACAAGGGCAAGTCGGATCACCTGAAGGACAAAGTCCTGATGATCGATGCGCGGAATATCTTTCGCAAAGTGACCCGCAAGATTTACGACTTCACACCAGAGCAACAGCAGAACATTACTGCCATCGTCTGGCTTTATCGTGGCCAGACTGACCGGTATTTGGAATTGGTCGAGAGCTATTTCGACACCGCCTTCTCGGATATGCAGGCGTGTGATTTCAGTGAGTTAAATGACGCACTCAAAGCTGTCGTTGACGCCCATAAAGATGATGAACTCACCAAGCTCGCCGCTACCGTCTCGGGCGATATAGACGCGTTGCAATCTGCGGCCAAATCAGCTTTTGAACATGGTTGGAACGCCGCTGCGCGAGATAATGATGGGCTGAAAGCGTCTGCTGATGCGCTCGCGCCAATAGCAAATCAAGCCAAGTCTCTGATCAAGGAACTGGATCACCTCTACAAGCTGGCAACCCGCGTTCACGAGGCAGATGTGACCAACGGCACAAAGCCTGCTGAAGGCAAAAAACGTCTTATAGAGCTGGATGAGGCACGTAAGGCCGTCACCGAACACCTAAAAGAGGCGCGCTATTTCCACACGCAAGCCGAATGGCTGCAAATCCGTTTCCCGAATGCAGAACTTTGCGATGTGGAAGGACTGGTCAAACTCGTTGGCCGTGGGGAGCTTGAGGCCAATGACTGGAGCCTGACGCCAGGCCGCTATGTCGGCGTCGCGCCAGAGGAAGAAGACGAGGACTTCGATTTTGAAGAAGCGCTTCGAGACATTCACATTGAAATCGAAGGATTAAATGACGAGGCGCGAGAATTAGCTCTTAGAATCAAATCAGGTTTTGAAGGTCTGATTGCATGAGTTTGTTTTCCGACATGAAGCTTTCTGAAATTTGTGCGCTGGTAACAGATGGAACGCACGATTCTCCGAAACTACAGGAGAGCGGTGTCCCTTTCATAAAGGGCAAGCATATCAATACCGGTCGCATCGATTTTGTCGGGTGTGATTACATTACCGATGACGATCATCAAAAATGTATCAAGCGAGTGAAGCCCGAAAAGGACGACATTCTTATCGCAAATATTGGCTCAATCGGTGACTGCGCCCGAGTTGAGACGGAAACTGAATTTAGTATCAAGAACGTCGCGCTTTTGAGGCCTGACCCTGAGATTGTTGATCCTTCATACTTCTATCATTTCGTAAAAAGCCCGCTCTTCCAGGGAAGACTATTGAATTTAAGGCTTGGCTCGGCTCAGCCATATGTGAGTTTGGCGGCGTTCAGAGGCTTCGAAGTCCCCATAATATCTGACACGAAAATCCAGAAAAAAATCGGACAAACAGCAGATGCATACGAAGGCTTGATCGAAAACAATCGACGGCGGATTGCCTTGTTGGAGGAAGCAGCACGGCTTCTGTATCGCGAATGGTTTGTCCATTTCCGCTTCCCCGGCCACGAGCACGTCAAAATCGTCGATGGAATTCCCGAGGGATGGGAAGAAGGTACAATTGCAGATCTTGGCGAAGCAATTACTGGAAAGACGCCTTCGAAGAAAAAGCCGGAATTTTACGGTGACGATGTGCCCTTCATCAAAACACCCGATATGCACGGCAACGCTTATGTCGTTCAAACAGAAGAGTATCTCTCCAACGAAGGTGCAAAGTCTCAACAAAACAAAACTCTGCCAAAGGGCTCGATCTTAGTATCTTGCATTGGTTCAGTAGGTGTTGTCTCGATGAATGGCAGCCCCGCGCAAACCAATCAACAGATCAATTCTGTAGTTCCTAGAAAAGACGATTGGCGCTTCTTTTGCTATTCTTTCTTAAAGTCCATCAAGCCGAGACTGGAAGCGCTTGGCGGTGGCGCGACGATGGCAAACGTCAATAAAAGCAAGTTTCAAAGCATCCCAGTTCTTCTTCCTGTGGATGAATTGACAGGAGGGTTTCAGTCGATTGTCGAACCTCAATTTGCAATGATTGAAACCTTAATTCGACAAAACATCGAACTGGCAAAAGCCCGAGACCTATTGCTTCCCCGCCTCATGGACGGTCGATTGGAGGTGGCCGCATGAACGACTTCACCGAAGATCGATTGGCGCAGGAAACACTCTCAGATTACCTTGTGAATGATCTGAAGTGGCATGAAAGCGTTCTCGCCTTCAACGCCGAAACCTTCGGCTCCGAAGGCATGCTTGGCCGCCTGTCAGATCGTGAAGTTGTTCTCACCCGATATCTAGGTGAAGCCCTCGTTCGGCTGAACCCGGGCTTGCCCGAAGAAGCCTACACATACGCTTTGCGTCAGATTACCGACACGCTTGGTTTCCAATCCGCTGTTCAGACCAATCATGAGAAATATGAGCTGATCCGAGATGGCGTGCTTGCGAGCTATCATAAGGACGGGGAGATCAAAAAAAGCCGCCTGAAGGTCTTCGACTATGATGACCCGAGCAACAATCATTTCCTGTGCGTACGGGAAATGTGGATCAGCGGGCCGAATGGTCATCGTCGCCGCCCCGACATCATTGGTTATGTGAACGGTCTGCCGCTGATGTTTGTCGAGCTGAAGCGCCCCGATAAATCGCTGCGCCGCGCCTATGACGACAATTTCAAAGATTATCTCGACACCATCCCGCAGCTCTTCCACTTCAACGCCTTTGTGGTTCTGGCGAATGGTGTTGAAGCCAAGATTGGATCGATTTCCGCAAAGTATGAGCACTTCAGCGACTGGAAGCGTCTGGCCGAAGGCGATGCTGGCGTCGTGCAGATGGAAACGTTGATCAAGGGCGTTTGTGACCGCGCCAACTTTCTCGACCTGTTAGAGAATTTCATTCTGTTTGACGATAGCTCTGGCAAGCTTGCTAAGATCGTCGCGCGGAACCATCAGTATCTGGGCGTTAATCGCGCGCTCCAATCTGTTGTTGATCGAAAGAAGCGGGACGGGAAGCTTGGTGTGTTCTGGCACACGCAGGGCTCCGGTAAGTCTTACTCCATGGCTTTATTTGCGCAGAAGGTTCGCCGAAAGCTCGGCGGGAACTTCACCTTCCTTGTGCTGACGGATCGGACGGACCTCGACAATCAAATCTACAAGACCTTCGCGGGCGTTGGTCTTGCCAATAACGAGAAAGACCCTTGCCGCGCCGATAGCGGCGAAGAGCTGAAGACGCTTTTGAGCCAGCAAAAGGCGTTCGTGTTCTCGCTCGTTCAGAAGTTCAATAAAGAGATCAGCGAAGGCGAGGAATACTCCACGCGTGACGACATCATCGTGATGACAGATGAAGCGCACCGCACGCAATACGGCACATTGGCGATGAATATGCGCGATGCGCTGCCGAATGCGAGCTATATCGGTTTCACGGGGACGCCGCTTTTCAGCAGTGATGAGATCACCAAGAAGGTGTTCGGCGGTTATATCTCCACCTATGACTTTCAGCGCGCCATCGAAGACAACGCCACTCTGCCGCTCTACTACGACGCGCGCGGCGACAAGCTTGGCCTGACCGCTGAAGGTCTGAATGAAAAACTGGCAGAAGCGATTGCTGAAGCTGAAACGTCAGACGCCGATGTAGCGGCGAAGCTCGAAAATGAGCTGAAGCGCGAATACCATGTGGTGACGGCGGAGAAGCGCTTGCGCCATATCGCTGAGGACTTCGCCGAACATTATTCCACGAACTGGGAAACTGGCAAGGCGATGTTTGTCAGCATCGACAAGATCACCGCCGTTCGGATGCATGACTATATCAAGGCTGCATGGGACAAACGGATCAAGTTTCTTGAGGCTGATCTCACGAACGCGCGCGATGATCAGGATCAGGCTTTGCGGGAACGACAAATCGCCTGGATGAAGGAAACAGAGATCGCCGTTGTCGTTAGCGACGAGCAAGGCGAAGTCGATAAGTTCCGCAAATGGAACCTCGATATCCTGCCGCATCGCAAGCTGATGAAAGATGGTTTCTTGCTTGAAGATGGCAAGCGTCTTGATGTGGACAGCGCGTTCAAACGCGAAGAGCATCCGTTCCGTGTGGTGATCGTCTGCGCCATGTGGCTAACCGGCTTTGACGTGCCTTCGCTATCCACGCTCTATCTCGATAAGCCATTGCAGGCCCACACGCTGATGCAGGCAATTGCCCGTGCGAACCGCGTGAAAGAAGGCAAGAATAACGGCCTCATCGTGGATTACTGCGGCATCCTGAAGAACCTTCGCAAAGCGCTTTCGACTTTTGCCGGTCACAAAGGCGACGGTGAGATGGGCGAAGACGGGGAACCGGTCTCTGATCCGCTTCACCCCGAAGAAGAGCTGCTTGGTGAGCTCGCCGAGGCCATCATGCTTGTACGGGAACAACTCACTAAACGTGACTTTGATCTCAGCCGTTTGATCAACGAAACGGGCTTTGCGCGCAACAAGGCCATTCTCGACGCGAAAGAAGCGGTGAATGTCGATGATGAGACGCGAAAGCGTTTCGAAATTTCAGCGCGGTCTGTCTTCAGAAAGTTCAAAGCCTGTCTGACGTTCGAAGGTGTGAAAGCCTATCGTTCAGATAGCGAGGCGATCAATTTCCTCTACAAAACGCTTCAGGATGACCGGGATCAGGCGGACACTTCCGCTATCATTCAACGGCTGAACGCCATTGTGAGCGACGCCATCAATGTCAAAGAAGACGCCGATTCCGACGACAAGATATTCGACATCTCGAAGATCAATTTTGATCTGCTCCGCAAGGAATTCGCGAAAAGCGAAACGAAGCGGTCAGACGTTCAGGATGTAAAGTCTGTCATTGAGAAACGCCTCCAGAAGATGCTCGCGGAAAACCCTCTGCGGACAGATTTTCAGGAACGCTTCGACGAGATCGTGCGCGAGTATAACAAGGAAAAAGATAAGAATACGATTGAGGCGACGTTCGAGGCTCTGATGCGCCTCACCGCTGAGATGAGCGAAGAAGAACATCGCTACGTGAAAGAAGGTCTGGAGAACGAGCAACAGCTCGCCGTGTTCGACCTTCTGCTCAAGCCCGACCTTTCCAAAGCCGATATCAAGAAGATCAAAAGCGTCGCCGTTTCATTGCTGCGTGAACTCGAAACGCAGATGCGCGATGTGCAGGACATCTTCACGAAAACGGCCACCCGCGACCGCTTTAGGCAGACCATCTACGACTACCTCTACGACGACCGCACGGGCTTACCCGTGGACGCATATGATGAAGATGATCTGCAAGCGAAGACGGACAATTTGTTCCTGTTCTTTGAGCGGCGCTGGCCGACGAGACCACCAACCCAAATAGGAGGTGCTTCCTTATGATAGACACCACCATCCACAATCCAGATCGGTACATGGTCGATTTGCGTCAAATTCTTTCTCAAGGAAAAAAACGCGTCGGTTTGTTATTGGGAGCAGGAGCTCCCGTCTCGATAACGGTAGATGACGAGAATCGGCTCAACAGCTCAGGAAACCCGCTAATTCCAGATGTTGCTCGGCTCACTACACTAGTGGTTCAGGATTTAGAGCAAGCGGATCGTGATGTTTTGAATCTGCTCTTGCCGGAAATTGGTGAAAACGCGAACATTGAGGCAATATTAACGCGTATTCGAAGGTTGTCCCAAGCAATAGGCGCAGCTGAAGTTCACGGACTCAATGGGGAAGCCTACGAACAATTGGCGCAGCGAATATGCTCAAAAATTGGTACAATTGTAGCCCGCCCGCTTCCTTCAGAACCCAATGCTTTCACTGAACTCGTCTCTTGGATCGGGGGCACGCACCGAGAATTCCCCGTCGAGATATTCACGCCTAACTATGATCTGCTTCTAGAAGAGGCGTTCGAGCGCGCACGTTTGCCGTATTTTGATGGATTTACCGGTTCTCACAAACCCTTCTTTGATCCGACCAGTATTCAAGACGATAGCCTTCCAGCTCGTTGGTCTAGAATATGGAAGATGCATGGGTCCCTTGGCTGGGAAGTAAAGCCTGATGCGATAGTACGGACCGGCAGTCGTGAAGCAACAGAACTGATTTATCCCGATCACCTCAAATATGATCAGATTGCAAGGCAACCCTATTCGGCGCTTTTTGAGCGACTTCGCGATTTCTTGACTACACCGGATACAATTCTGATCTGTTCTGGTTTTTCATTTTTTGACGCTCACATATGCGCGGTTTTCGACGAGGCGCTTGCGGCCAATAAACACACTGCCATTTTGGCTTTTCAGTTCAAGGCTCTTGAGGACGAACAGCTGGCGGTGAAGCTTGCTTTGCGAAGACCCAATTTGAGTGTCTACGCAAGAGATGGCGCCGCGATATTTGGCGTGAAAGGAAAATGGAGCCCGGGAGAACCGCCGACAGAAGAATGGAAAAGCATCCGTCGAACGTTTTGGGAAAAAGATGAGAGCGGCACAGGAAACTTTGTTCTCGGTGATTTTGCGAGTCTGGCAAGGTTCTTTGCTCTAGCCCAGGCGGAAGACATTTTTCGTCAAGCAGACGGGACTTCTGCCGATGCCAAGTTAATCGATGAGCTTGAAGAAAGTGATGACGTGAATGCTTAGCCGCGATCCCACATTTCTAGGCAGCGTCGCTTCTGTTTCAGGCTCATCTGTAAGCGTGCATCTAGCACAATCTGTTGCTTCGGGTCTCTCAATGATTGAAGGACGCGCTTATCGAATCGGTCAGGTCGGGAGTTTCGTGCGAATTCCACAAGGTTATCAGGATTTATACGGAGTGGTTTCAGGCGTTGGAGCGGATGCGGCACCAAAATCGGATGGAGCACCTGACTTACAAACGGGTCGCTGGATGGAAGTTCAGCTTGTGGGAGAAGCCACGAGCGGTGCTTTTGAAAGAGGTATTAGCCAGTATCCGAATGTGGGCGATGGCGTCCATATCACAACTGAAACCGGTTTGGCCAAGATATACGGTGCCCGTGAGAGTGGTCAGATTGTAATTGGTGCGCTCTCGAGCGCGGAAAGCATTCCTGCAAAACTGTCATTGAACGAGTTGGTGACCCGTCACAGCGCTATACTCGGCTCAACCGGTTCTGGAAAATCGACTACAATTGCAAGTCTTCTGCGATCAATCGTATCTTCGGATGGTGATGTCGAAGACCATCCCAGCGCAAGAATTCTGATGCTTGATATTCATGGTGAATATTCTTCAGCACTGTCTGATGTTGCAAATGTCTTTTCGGTAGACCCACAAGCAGGAGAACAAGAATTACTAATGCCATATTGGGCGTTAGATGCGTCGGATTTGCTTGGTTTTCTAACTGGAGGGGTAGATGGCCAGCGGGAAACAGCATTCACAGACAAGATTTTTCAATTGAAAACAGCTGCTCACGCAGCTCAAAACTTTCCAGGGGTCCAAGCGAGCTCTATCACGGTCGATACCCCGCTGCCTTTTAGCCTTAAGCAGCTCTGGTATGACCTAATTGCTTTTGAGACTGCAACATTTGAAGGGCCGCAAAGAGACCAGTCAACGGAACAAGATCCCGGCAATGCCGAAGAGTTGATCGCTCCTCGGTATAAGCCTCACGCTATGGGCGCCCAGGGGCCTTTCCTCAATCAACAGGCTCTTGGGATTAGGCGTCAACTAAATCAACTGAGATCGCTACTACTGGATCGCCGCTACAACTTTCTTTTGCATCCTGGTGATTGGGAGCCTTCCCTCAATGGAACTGTAGCAAGAGACCTTGACGAACTATTGTTGGGGTGGCTCGGCGGTCCCAATCCAATCACGATACTTGATCTATCCGGTGTGCCCAGTCTGGTCCTAGAAAGGATGGTCGGCTCTATTCTCAAAGTAGTTTATGAGTCGATGTTTTGGAGTAGGGAAAAATCGGAAGGTGGGATTTCGCGACCTTTGTTGATCGTCATGGAGGAAGCGCATCGCTATTTGTCTAGCAGCGCGCAGGGGTTGGCTTCTCAAGTTGTGCAAAAAATCGCGAAAGAAGGACGCAAATACGGCGTAGGCGCTATGGTCATTAGCCAACGGCCTTCAGAAGTAGATGAAACTATCCTATCGCAGTGCGGCACCTATTTCGCCTTACGGCTGACTAACCCTCAAGACCGAGCGAGAGTTCAAGGCACACTGCCTGACGGATTAGTAAGCTTGTTAGAAGTGCTGCCAGTTCTCAGGACCGGGGAAGCGATCATAATGGGTGAAGCTGCTAAGTTGCCCATGAGATGTCGCATCACTTTACCTCGAAAAGAGCACCGTCCTAAGAGCGGCGATCCAAATGTGAACCAAATGTGGTCGATTCCGCGAAGAGAAGAAGGGTATGATCGTGTGGTTGCATCATGGCGCGCACAAAGACCTCGGGTCACAATCAATGATATCAGTATTGAACGACAGCCAGTCGACGATCAATCACAGGAAGGGGAGGCGTAGGTGGAAAGATATTCCGTAGCTTCGTCAAATATCGCATCTATAGGATATGATGTGAATACTCAGACTTTAGAAGTCGAATTCTTCAGTGGAATGATCTATCAGTATTATGGTGTCCCTGAGCATTTGTACGACCAGCTAATGCAGGCCGGGTCGAAAGGGCGTTTTCTGAACGCTTATATTAAGAACGGTTTCGGCTACTCAAGAGTAGGATAGTAGTGGGAATGCAGCTTACAAAAACTGACTTCATTCAATATCTGAATTGTCCCAAGTCACTTTGGTTGCTGAAGAATGAGCCTGAGAGTTATCCGGCTGGTGAATTTTCCACTTTCTTGCAGAAAATCACGCGCGAGGGCTATGAGGTCGAGCGCTACGTGCGGGCATATTTTGATGCGTCGCCTGATCGCCGCATCAGTTTTCAGGAGGTATTTGAGACCGAATCTGGTTTGTTTGCTCGGGCAGACGCTCTGGAGCATTTGGACGATGAACGCTGCGTTCTTTATGAGATCAAATCATCTACTAGCGTTAAAACCGATCCTGCTCACAACCACATCAAAGACGCGGCATTTCAGAAGATATGCGCTGAGCGTTCTGGGCGGCATATCGATGCAGTCTACATCGTTCACCTCAACGGTGAATACGTTCGTTGCGGCGAAATAGAGCCGTCTGGGTTGCTTACTTTCGCCGACGTTTCGGCGGATGTTAGAGCGATCGAGGCAGACCTGTCGTCTCAGATTGATCGTGCGCTAGAGTTCCTTTCTGAGGGTGCAATTGATCGTTCACAGTGTTCGTGCCTGCGCAGTTCTCGTGCTCACCATTGCGACACATTTGAGGTGTTCAATCCTGATATTCCTAAGCCCTCGATCTATAGTCTGCCGCGCCTTAGTCAGACGAAGCGAAACGAGCTGGTCACCAACGGAATTTTTGACCTTTTAGATATCCCAAAAGACTACCCTCTGAGTTCGAACCAACTGGCTGTTCTGCAAGCAGCTCGTGCAGGTGCCCCTATAATTGATCGTCGGGCTGTTCGGGAGTTCTTAGACGGCTGGCAGTTTCCGTTATATTTTTTTGACTATGAGACTTTCGCTTCCGCAGTTCCGATAGTGGACAGAGCAAGTCCGCATAAGCATTTTCCAGTGCAATACTCTCTTCACGTCCTGCACGAAAACGGTCACTTGGAGCACCGAGAATTTCTAGAGCGAGAAGCACGGTTGCCGATTAGGCTTTTGGAAGTGCTGAAGGGAGATATCGGCCCCACCGGCAGTATCGTTTCCTGGCACGCGTCCTTCGAGAAAACACGGAATAGGGAGATGGCTTTGTTGTTTCCTGAGTTTAGCGACTTCTTGCAAGATATGAATGAGCGTACCGTAGACCTTGAGGATGTTTTCAAGTCCGCTTATGTCGACGCGCGATTTGATGGCTCAACCTCGATTAAAAAGGTTCTGCCAATCCTATGCCCCGAACTTAGCTATAAGGGTTTGGAGGTACAAGACGGCGCATCCGCAATGGATGCGTGGGAACAGATGATTAACGCGAAGGGACCAGAGGCTGACCAAAGGGCAAGTTCTCTCCTTAGCTATTGTAAACTTGATACCTTTGCGATGGTCGAAATTTATCTTTTTCTGAGAGCACTTTAGTCTTTTTAGCAACGATACATTGCCCCATCCTTTCAGGCCGGGCTCTCGTGAACCGAGCCTGCCTGCCAGTTGTCTCGGCCATCCGGCTTCGATCCCTTGCGTAAGGCTTAGGGGCCAGCCCCTCAGCGCACTTCGCTTAAAATAGACGGTCTCCCGAGGCTCAGGGCAAGCCCTTGCGCCCGCCGTCGATTCTCATCTCCGTTTGCACACCCCGTTCTCGGCGAAGGCCAAGGTTGCATGAGCAACCTTTACCTGACGGAGGTCTTCAAATGACAAAGAACGGAGAAATTAGAATATATGTAGCCTGTCTCGCAGCCTATAATAACGGCTACCTACACGGAGCTTGGATCGATGCCACACTCGACGAAGATGCCATCTGGGGTCAGATCAACGAAGTTTTGAAAACCTCACCGATGCTAGGTGCGGAAGAATGGGCAATCCATGATTATGAAGGCTTCGAAGGGTTAAGCATTTCTGAATACGAAGGTATTCAAAGCGTGGTGGAAAAGGCGGAATTCATCGAAGAGTATGGCCGATTAGGCGCAGAAGTTGCGAACCACTTTGGCGACTTCGAAACAGCCAAACGCGCTTTAGAGGACGATTACGCAGGGCAATATGAAAGCCTCGCCGACTTCGCACAGGAAATCACTGAAGAGACAAGTGAAGTCCCTAACCACCTGCAATATTACATTGATTGGGAACGTATGGGACGAGACTTAGAGATCAATGACGTTCTGGCCATCGATCTGGGATATCAAGAAGTCCATGTGTTCTGGAACCGATAAAAAATTCGCCGAGGGCTCGGCCCTCGGCACTACTTCTTTCGATCAGGTCAGGCGTTGCAAGCGATCTTTGATCGCCACTGCAACGACATCAACAAGCACTTGAGGAAACCCCTTCGGCAAAGCCGCTATCGTTTTCTCAAGCGCGCCGCTCGCTTCGCTCACAATTTCACTCAAAACCTCTTCGACCAATGTGCGCGACAAGCCGCCCGCCACACCGGTCTCAAGCATGTGCCGTTTGAAAATATCGACAATCTTGTAGTTGCCGGAGTCGCCCCAGCGCATCGCCAGCTTATAATCCTTCCGGCGTATGCGATTGGCAGCGTAGTCCGCCTCCGCTGTCAGAATATCGTAGAGCGGAGCCATGCGGAAACGACCGCCTGGCGAATGTTGAATACTGAAATTCTTGGCATGGCCATCCGTCGCGCCAATCAGCCAGAACAGTAAATTGGCTTTGAAGAAGTCGCGCTGGTCTTTACTCGGTTCATCACTACCGCGCAACAGTTCGAGAATTGCGGGAATGCCAGGGCCGCCAGAATTCTCATACTTTCGTGTTGGCGGGACAGATAAGGCCTGACAGCAATCTTCCTGCGGCAGTCTCAGGAGGCGTCCATCTTTCGTCCAAAGACGATCAAAGCGCTCGACGATTAAGACATTCTGCTTGCCGAAACGCTCTATCTCAACATTGGCAACATTGAGCCCAAAATTCCGCATAAGCGTCATGCAGAAATACTCGTTCTCCACGCTATGTGACATATCCATGCCATTCGACAATTTGCCGATCTGGGGCTTCAATATATGCGTCGTTGGCGTTGTGCCGATTGGCTCAAACCATTGTCCTTCATGGTATAAGAGCGCCGTCTTTTCCTGAGCGCCCGCAATTGAAATCCGAAAGTCATGTTCGCTGCGAATGCCGAGCGGACTGACATCAAGGTTCTTTAGCAGGGTATCGATCTGCCTCTCTGTCAGCACATTGCCTTCGATTTGAGTCGATGGTGCGGGTTCCTCATCCTCTGGCAAAAACTGCAATGCCCCGACACAATCCCGGCCAATGGCCGAGAGCATGCTGTATGCATCCGTACCCGTCGCGCCGGAACGTTCGGCCACGCGCTTTAGTATCGCATCATTGTCAGGGAGAAGGTTCTCAAACACGGCCACCACCGCCGCGCCGGTGAATTTGTCTGCCCTCAATGGCAAAGACAAAGACACTGGCAGGCGTGCGTCCCAGTCCAGCCATGTGTCATCATACTGAAAACTGATGGCACCGCCCTTCTGCCTGGCCAATTGGCCAACCAGCCGATTGTTCATGAAAACATTGAGCGGCGTATGCGCACGACGTCGAGCCATCAGAACAAGTCCTCAAAATCGCTCGCTGATCCTTTACTACGCGCGCGCGCGACAAGTTCCAAATCCAACGCAGCGAGCAATTCGAACACGGTCTCAAGCTTTGTTCCGGCATGCCCATTCTCAACTTTGGAAATCGTTTCTTGCCAAAGCCCACTTCGTGCGGCCAGTTCGCCTTGTGACAGTCCTGCGGCTTTGCGCGCTTCACGTATCGCATGGCCTAAATTTTTTGGTGATCGGGCTATCAAGCTCATATCGACTCCTTTCATCATATTATGATCCATAGATCATAAAATGTCAATATGATTTGTAGATCATAAAAACTCACTATGATTTGTAGATCATAAAATAAAAATATGATCTTTAGATCATACGAAGGAACAAAGAGTTAGTAGGTCTTCTGGATCAACAAGCAGAAAATATTCACATTTTTAAAGGCTGAGGCCGCGACCTCGATCTTTCTTTCGTCCGTGTTCGCGTTGTTTCGAAATCTCTGCAATTTCATCCAGTAGATTTTGGCGATCAGTCTTAGCTTTCTGAAGGTTGGTGTCTCGCTTGATGTCTTGTAGAAGCGACCTGCGATCTTGCTTGTGACGCTCGATCTGGGAATCCAGTTCGTCACGGTCGCGCTGCAATGCCTTTTCAAACTCAAGCTTGTTTTGCCTCGCGATACGGAAATGCTCCCCAGTCAGTACGTCCCAAACACCTTTCAGGCCGTGCCTGAAACGGGATTGGCGCATCAGTGTTTCATCAGCTTGCCGAATGGCGTGCTGCTCCAGCAGCGCTCTGCGTTCAGCGCGTTGCTTCGTAACGAGAGCTTTCTTTTCTTCCTGATACCGTTCTTTTGCGGCACGCGCTGTCGCCTCAAGTTCCAGCACGAAGCCTGTCAGTTTGTTCTGTACCAGCTTACTCGCTTCCATCTTCGCGTTCTCGACACTTGGTAAGTCTTGAATAGAGGCGAACCGCTCTCGAACCTGTTTTGTTTTCAAGCCCAACTGTCTCGGAATCGAGTACACTTCGCCAAAGCGATCCACGGCGACCACGCCGCGCCTGTCCCCAGTAGCGAGAACATATCCTCGTTCTGCTAGAGCATGCTTGAAGCCTGCGGCTGTATCAGATGTTGCCCAGGCATCTTGAAATGCTTGTTTGAGGATGCGCGGGTCCTGGCCATTACGTTTGGCCTGCTGCCATTCTTCTAAGGTGAAGTTTAGCGGATCGCGCAGAGCGCTATTGATATAGCCAGCAGGCATGCGCCAGCCATGTTCTAGATAAAGCTCTTTTGAGAGAGCATTGAGTTTACGTTTTGAATGGGAAAGCTGAACGGCTTTCATCTCGCCTAGGTCGATACGGTTCCAAACTACATGGGCGTGGCGGCGACCTTCTTTCTCGTGAAATACAATTGCGCGCGGTTGGTCAGTCAGTCCGAGGGACTTCTCTGCTTTGTCTATCGCATTCTCAAAATCTTCTGTGCTCACATTCTCTTCGCCCGGTGGATTGAACGATAAAGAGAACAGATACTGGCGGCACCTCGTGCCTTTGCTCATAGCTTCCGCTTCTTTGAAGGCGCTATGAAGATCATCAGAGGCGAAGCCCTTAATCTCATGAATAATCACGTGATCATTCTCATCCTTAGTCAGGTGATTGGCGAGATCACGTGCGCCGCCTCTTTGATTGCCTACAAGGATCATTCAAGCTCTCCCCATTGCAGAGATGAGTGTGTCGCGCATGTCTTTGATATCCTGACATGCGAGCGCGAGTTCAGCCTCTAACTCATCAGATACCGGCAATGCGCCCATGTGCGCTGCTTTAGCGATCTGGTTCATATTTTGAGACAGGCGCGACTTGCCCAGCAGCCCGAGCAGTTTTGCGAGGACAACATGATCAACGTTTGGCTTGTTAGATTTACGAGCGGGCCGACGAAATGATGACGTCACGCTCTCGCCGAAAAGCTGTTCTCGGATGTGAGCACTCAGCGTTTTGTTACCTGCGTCACGCTCAAGCAAAGCGCGTTCATCTGGTGAGAGACGCAACGAAATGGGCGAAGGGTGTTTTGACTTTCGTGTCTTTGGCGGAAGTGGCGCTTCTGTGAAACCGGACACGCACTCGTCTTTGCGTTGTTCTAGCATGGAGAAGGTCCTCCACGTTTTGATGTCGCATTCGCGTTTTTCTCTGAGGTAGAGTTTTCATCATCAGTCAGTAAATTCTGATCGATGTGTCGAAGTTGTTCCTCCCAGTTTTTTAGCTCCTCGAAGAGCGCTACGAAGTCTTGATCGAGGTAAAGTTCAGTGTTTTCTGAGTTTGCACATTCCCCTTCCGGGCGCGCCATTTTTCCATATAAAACAATGCTTTAATGCGCCGCAATTTCTCGACTCAGGTGCTTACGTGGGAAACTCACGTAAGCAGGTGGTTCATTGTCGCGGGTCGAAACTTTGAGGTCACAGCAAGCCTGAAAGCTGTCGGGGGCCGGCTGCTCTTCCTCCCCGCCTACAGCCCCCTATCGAAATGACCTTCGTGAAGCTCAAGGCCTATTTCATACGGATCGACGCCCGCACGAATGCGGCTCTGCACAACGCTGTCGCCGAAATCGTCGACCTCTTCTCACGGCAAGAATGCTCCAGTTATTTCAGCGCAGCATGCGACGGGATCAATTGAAAGACCGCCGCTTTGAGGTATCGAGCTCGATGTGGGCACCATTTTGAGAGGACCAAATAATCACTTTCAAAATTCAATAGAAATGATCAATCTGACCGCTCGATATTTACGGCGCGATATTCATTTGGCGTCACACCAAACGCACTCATAAAACCTCGCCGCATATTCTTCCCTGTGTGGCCGGCCGCCTGGCGCCCGAAAGCATCATCTTAGACGCTCCTCAAGGCATCGCGCCGTGGATCGTCGGCGTCCCGCCGCGCTACAAGAAGCTGACCAAAATCGATGCGCCGAACTAACACTCAAATTCGACCGACGCTTGGGGGCGGATCATCCAGGGGGCGCCGCGCCATCCTGATCGGAAGCGATGCCGAGCCTTTCCTTCAGAAAGCGCATTCCAGCAACACATCGAAGAAGGCCCGCAGGCGCGGGGATGTGTGACGATGCGCTGGGTAGACAAGGTTGAGCGCGGAAGCCGGCCCCTGCCATTGCGGCATCAGACGCGTCAGCAGGCCATTCTCCAGCGCTTCCGCAGCAACCATTTCCGGCACGAGCGCCACGCCTCCCCCGGCGATGGCGGCGGCGCAGGCGGCGTGCAAGCTTCCCAGCGTGATCGCGCTCTTCGGCTTGAAACGCACGTGGTCGTCCCCGTTCTCCAGATTCCAATCGAGGGGTGCGCCACGCGGCGCGAAGGAGATCGTCGCCGTATGGGCGAGCGCTTTGGGGGACGTAGTGTCCTCCAGGCTCGCAGCGACATCACGGCTGGCGATGAGCACGGTTCGGGACCAAGCGAACCGTCGAGCGATGAGTTCCGAATCCGGTAGCGGGCCGATCCGGATCGCACAGTCGAAATCCTCTTCCAGAAGATCGACGAAGCGATCCGAATGATCGACCTCGATCGTGGTTTCCGGCCAGCGCCGCACATAGGTCGCCGCGATCCGCCCCATCCGCGCCTGCCCGAACATGACGGGCGCCGAGACACGAAGCCGGCCGACAGGCTCGGCGTTTCGATCGCGCATGGTCCGTTCCAGATCGTCCGCTTCGGTGATCAGCAGCGCCGCCCGCTTCAATAGCAGCTCCCCCTCCGGCGTTAGCCGCAGGCGCCGGGTGGTGCGTTCGAGCAGCCGCATGTTCAGTGAGGCTTCGAGTGCCTGAATGCGGCTCGACAGCGTCGACTTCGCGACGCCGGTTTGTTCGGCCGCAGCCGCGAAAGAGCCTGCCCGCGCCACGGAGAGGAAGCTTCTTAACTCGGATAGGTCCATCAATTGTCCAGTTTTTCGGATAATCTATCCGAAATGTCCAACCTAGTCCATGTTTCCGTCTTCACTTATATCTCCGTCTCAAGATCGGACCAGGAGGCTCCTCAATGACCAATACACCGAAAATCGCCGTGATCGTCGGGAGCACGCGTCCTGGCCGGAACGCCGCCGCCGTCGCCGAGTGGATATTGAACATCGCCTCGGCGCGCGGCGACGTCGTCTTCGAACGCCTCGACCTGCAGGACCACCCGCTGCCCTTTCTCGACGAGTCGATGTCCGCCAAAGCCTCGGCGCTGATGGGCCTGGACTATGGCGGGTCCCACACCGCCGCCTGGGCCGAGGTGATCGCCGGCTATGACGGCTTCGTCTTCGTGACGCCGGAATATAACCGTGCGATCCCGGCGGTGCTCAAGAATGCGCTCGACTATCTCTTTGCCGAATGGGGCAACAAGGCCGCTGCGATCGTGGCCTATGGCGCGCAGGGCGGCGCGCGCGCTTCGGCCCAACTGCGCCAGTCTCTGGGAGAGCTGCACGTCGCCACGGTGGCGACCGAGGTCAACCTGATGCTCTACAGCGATTTCGAGAACTTCAAGACGTTCAGGCCCGCGCCCGTTCACGAACCGATCGCCACACTGATGCTCGATCAACTCGTCGCCTGGGCCGGGGCCCTGCAACCGCTGCGGGCGGCGTGAGGACGGGACGATGAAGAAATATCTGATCACCTATTCGGTACAGCCGGACTGGGCGAACGAAAATGAGCGACTGATTGGCAGGTTTCTCGGCGAACTCAACTCAGTACGCCCGCCGGAACTGGCGTATCGCGCGGGGCGGCTGAACGGTGGCGCCGATTTCTTTCACCTTGTGGAGACGGCGCACGGCCCGGCGTCCTTTTCCCATCTGCCCAGCTATCGCTTCCGGGCCGAACTGGCAGCCGAGAAGATGATCGGTGGTCCGATCATGACCGAGTTCACCGATTTGGGCGCCCCCTATCGCAGCGAATAGGCGAAAGGGGTGGACCGATGACTATTTCACCCACGACCATAGCCGTTTTCGGGGCCAGCGGCGCCACCGGCTTGGCCCTGTGCGAACAGGCGCTGGCGGCGGGGCATTGCGTCATCGCCGCGGTCCGGCGGCCCCAGGACTTTCCGATCCGTCACGACCGGCTGACCGCGCGGAAGGCGGACGTGTCGGATAGCGCCGGTCTGGCCGATCTGATCGCTGGAACCAACGCCGTCTGCTCCACCCTCGGCGCTCCCTATTCGCGCAAAGAAATCACGGTCTATTCCCAAGGTGCCTTCCACATCGTGGCGGCGATGCGCGAGACCGGAGTGCGGCGGCTCGTGGTGGTTAGCGCCGGGCTGACCTTCAAACCGCCAAAGGTGTATGGGCCTGTGATGGACTGGATCGTCATCCCGCTGTTGCGCGGCAGGTTCGGCAAGACACTCTATGAAGACATGCGCCGGATGGAGTCTCTTCTAGAAACCTGTGACGACATCGACTGGACGATCATGCGCCCGGCGCGACTGGAAGACCGCGAGGGTGTTACCGATTACACCAATGACGGGGACTTTCCGCTGCGCAACTTCACGGCGCGCTCCGCCCTGGCTGCCGCAATGTGCGCCGAACTCGGTCCGGATGGACACATCCATCAAAGGGTTTCCCCGACGACGCGATAACCCCCTCAGCCTGTCGCAGCGCCTTCAGTTCGTCCTCAAACCGCTCGAAATCATTCGCCTGACGTCCGCTGTGGCGGCTCTATTCACGCGGGCGTGGTCCAGGGCAGATGGAGGCGCTCAAGCGTAAAATAGCTAGCTGGCGACCATATGGCTGATGACTGGGCTTCATTCCGGGGTGGAGAGTAGACGTTGTAAGAGTGACACGAGGGCTTTCACATCGTCATGCGAGAGATTTTCTGTGAATACGGCCTGGGCTTGGTCAACACTGACTTTGAGGCGTTCAATCCAGATGCGTCCCTTAGCCGATAGCGATACGAGTTTTCGCCTCGCGTTGTCAGGATCAGCTCTGCGGGTCACCGTTCCCCGGCGCTCCAGACCTGCCACCGTTTCTGCGACGTCCTTGCGATTGATCCCTGTCCGGCGGCCGAGTTCAGCCTGGCTGAGATCATCCCATGTCTCCAGCGTGACGAGAATCGCGAAGTCGAAATGCGTAGCGTCATGCGCAGCCAAAGCCGCGCGGCTTGCGGCGTTCGCCTGAACACCCGCTATTGCAAGAAGCCTTGTCGGAAGCTCCCGCAGATAGGATGACGAAAGTTCCAGTTCCGGCATCAGACGACCCTTGACTTATGTTGGTCTAACCAACATTATTCGTTGGTGAAACCAACATATAGCCAAGTGCCAAGCCGACTTCAAGCTCGACAGCGTTCCCGTCAGCGGCACTTGTGACCCGTCCGGCCGGAGAGCGCCATGACCCGTATGAACGATCCTCGCTCTCTTGCACTGCTGCTGGCGGCCACATTGACGGTGATGGCCAACGCCACGATCAGTCCGGCCTTGCCGATGCTTGCCGATCAATTCGCCGATAACCCTCACAGCGATGACTTGACGCGGTTGCTCGTCACCGCACCATCCCTGATGGTCGCGCTCGCTGCGCCTTTCGCGGGCTTGGGTGTGGATCGCATGGGACGCCGCCGCACCCTGTTGGCGGGCGTCGTGCTCTACAGTCTCGCTGGGACAGCGGGGCTTTACCTTCCCACATTGGAATGGTTGCTCATCAGTCGACTGGCGCTTGGCGTCGGCGTCGCTCTGGTTATGACGGCGCAATCGGCGCTAATCGGCGACTATTTCACCGGCGAGGCGCGCGGGCGTTTCATGGGTTACCAGGCGGCGGCCACGAACTTTAGCGGCTTCGCATTCCTCGCCATTGCCGGCATCGTAGCCAGCGCGTCGGCGCGCTATCCCTTCGCGATATATGGCATAGCGCTGCTCTATCTGCCATTTATCGTGCGCGCAGTGAGCGAGCCAACTGCCGCTTCAGCACCGGAGGACCACGGCGTTGAAGCGGCAAGTTCTTGGATCTATCAACTCGCGGTCCTGTGCGGTCTCGCATTCATGACCATGGTGACCTTCTATGTCATGCCGACGCAGTTTCCGTTCTATCTGCGCCAGACCGGCCAGGCCTCGCCCGCGACTGCCGGATTTCTGCTCGGACTATTAACTTTGGCAGGCGGCTTCGCCGCGCTGGCCTTCGGGCGGGTGAGAGCTGCGCTCGGTCAAGCCGCGACCCCTGCGCTTGGTTCAGTCCTTATGGCAGCTGGGTTTTTCGTTTTGTGGGGTGCGACCGGCAGGTTTGGTTTCGCGGTAGGGGCGGCACTGATCGGCAGCGGTTTTGCTTTCATCATCCCGGCGGTTGTGGCCTGGACGCTCGATATCGCCCCGATGAGGCGGCGGGGCCTAGCGTCGGGCTGTGCGACGACTGCTATTTTTCTCGGCCAGTTTGTTTCGCCGCTGTTTAGCCAAAGGATCATTGATCAGTGGGATTTCCGATCCTTGTTTCTGGGGTCTGTCATTCTTCTCACCGCGCAGGCGGGTTTGCTCGCAGCGTTGTCTTTCCGATCAAAGAAGCGCCTGCGCGCAAATGAATGGAGTTTGAAATGAGACGAGGGACCCGATCATTAATATCGGTGCCGACAAGAAAAATGGTTCGGCGACTGTTCTTTGGCGGATTGGAATCTTTGTCGCTTCGGTTCGCTGTTTGTCACAGCGTGCTTGGAACTCTACCGCATATAAAGGAACTGCCCATGGGACCGGAAGTTGTTCCGTTTCGTATCGAAACGCTCCAGCATCAGCTCGGCGAGCTGGCACCGCGAATTTCAAGCACTCGCTGGCTGGAAATAGTTGCTGAAGGCTGGAACTGTGGCTCTCTCGTCGACCGCACCCAATCCTTCGCAAAAAAGTTGATCAATAAACTTGACTGGTGGGACAATAAAGCGGCCCTCAATCGGCTGCCGAAATTTTACAAGGAAATAGATGGGCAAACGGTGCGCTTTTCTAATATTCGATCACACAACGAAACCGCTTTCCCGGTGGTGCTGACACATGGCTGGTTCAGATCCTTCCACCGAGTTTTGCGATATCATCCCTTCACAGAGCGATCCTGTGTCATATGGCGGGAATGCGGCGGACGCCTTCCATCTGGTCATTCCCTCATTTATCGGATTTGCCTATTCATAGCCGGTGAAGGAGCCCGGCTGGAACGTGGCTAGAGTCTAGATCCATTACAGTGATGAAACTTCGCCAGCTCCGCTATTTCCAGGGCGCCGTCGAAAACGGCAGTTTCCGACGGGCAGCTAAGGCTCTAGGCGTGCGGGAATCAACTGTTAGCCGCGCCATTCGCGACCTGGAGGACGAACTCGGCGCATCACTCTTCCATCGGCAAGCCGGCGGTGTATCACTGACCGTCGCCGGAGAGCGATTTGTGCAACGTGCTCGCATTGTTTTTCAGCAGATTGGAGATGGCGCCCAAGCGGTCTCTGAAGTCGGACGTTGCGAGAACGGATTCATTAGAGTCGGTATCCATTCTTCACTCGCTTCTGGTTTTCTAGCAGAATTGCTTAGAAAATTTGGGCGAGATCATAGTGGTATTTGGATTGATCTTATTGATGGCAGCCCATCGGAGCATGTCGCAACGATCCGAAGGCTACAGCTCGATGTAGCTTTTTTAGCCGGGACAAGAGCTTGGGTGGATTGCGAGGCCGAAGTTCTATGGTCTGAAAAAGTCTTCGTTGCTTTTCCGCAAAATCACGCCTTAAAAGGAAAAGCCGAAATCGATTGGTGCGATATTGAAGGGGAGCAGTTTATTGCCAGCGAGATGGTGCCCGGCTCGGAAGTCAGTGACTGTCTAGTGCAGCGGCTCGCCGTTCGTGGCCGTCGCCCAGACGTTCGTCTCTGTAAGCTGGATCGCCACAATCTGCTCTCACTCGTCGGACTCGGACGTGGGCTAACGCTCACAAGTCAGGCCACGACAGTCTCCACTATTCCTGGCGTCATCTATCGCCCAATTGATGGAGAGATTCTGTCATTCAGCGCGGTCTGGTCTCCGCGAAACGACAATCCTGCACTCCGCCGCTTGCTGAGCATGGCGCGTCAGATGTCAGATGCCGCCTCCTGATGGGCTGGTACCGCGCGGCGTGACGCGACGGCTGCTGTCTTTGCGTACCTTAGCAAACCCACGATCGGTCGCCATAAACCGCGCCAACATAGGCGCTACAAGTTTGGCAGGTTCGTTCTTCTGCCCGGTCTCACGGGCCAGCACATCAGCGTAGGCGACAAGATCGCGATGCACATCGGCGGGAAGCTCAATGCTCAATTTGACAGGTTTGTCGTCAGGGATGGCGCCGAGTTTCAGCTTGGTCATTTGTCAATTCCGATAGGGTTCAAGGATAAGGTCGCGCGTAACCATGACGCGCACGGGGAAACCGGGGCGGATGGTCAGGGTCGGCGGGATCGAAAGTTGACGACGGACGATCTCATCTCCCGCGCGCCCAATGGTGTCCTGAGTTCCCTCACGAATGGCGCGAGCGATGTCATCGTCATCGTCGGCGCCCAGTTCCACACCGATGTTCAGGACGGTGGCGAGCCCAGCCGCAATGAACAGTCTGCCCCAATGGTTGTTCACACCGTCTTCGAGCCCTGCATAGCCGGCCTGGTCTGCGCCGGGCTGGCGTTCGAGAACGATGGAGCGCCCGTTCGGCAGGATCAGACGTGTCCATACCAGCAGCATGCGGCTCTGCCCGAAAGCGACACGGCTGTCGTATTCACCGATGAGGCGCGCGCCTTGGGGGATCAGCAGGAACCGTCCGGTCGGGCTGTCATAGACATTGGACGTCACCTGCGCAGTGATCTGACCGGGAAGGTCCGAGCGCAGACCCGTGACCAACGCTGCCGGGATGACTGCGCCTGCCTGGACCACGTAAGGACTGGGCGGATCGGTGAGCCGATCGGCGGCGGTCGTTCGGCGAT